>Ga0307509_10004339_pt1 | contig 20572 bp, 24 predicted proteins | sample 10_EM_MG_FD_202245 | JGI IMG/M metagenome (GOLD analysis project Ga0307509, IMG submission 202245) | Populus trichocarpa ectomycorrhiza microbial communities from riparian zone in the Pacific Northwest, United States - 10_EM | ecosystem: Host-associated > Plants > Roots > Unclassified | place... | reverse complement strand
GTCATGGCCATGGGCCTGCTGTCTGCCGCGCACGCCGCCGAAGACAGCGGCAAGGAAAAGTGCTACGGCATCGCCAAGGCCGGCTCGAACGATTGCGCCAACCTGTCGGGCTCGCACTCGTGCGCCGGCCAGTCCAAGAACGCGATGGGCGTCGACGAATGGAACTACGTCGCCAAGGGCACCTGCGCCAAGTTGGGCGGCAAGACCGCCGAAGAGGCCAAGGCCGCGATGAAGAAGTGAGGTGAGGCCCGTCGACGTCGGCGTCGGCCTGCGCCAGCCGCACTACGCCGAACTGCTGAGCACCACGCCGCCGCTGGGCTTCGTCGAGGTCCACTCCGAGAACTTCTTCGCCGATGGCGGCGCGGCGCTGGCGGTGCTGAAGCAGGCGCGCGCGCACTACGCGGTCAGCCTGCATGGTGTCGGCCTCGGGCTCGGCTCGGCCGCGGGCCTCGACCCGTGGCACCTCGATCGGCTCGCGCGGCTGGCGGGTCGCATCGACCCGGTCCGCGTCTCTGACCACGCCTGCTTCGCGCGGGCGTCGCTGCCGGGCGGCGAGGTGATCCACGCGAACGACCTGCTGCCGATCGCGTTCACCGAGGCCTCGCTCGCATTGATGGCCACGCATGTCTCGCAGGTGCAGGACCGGCTGCGTCGCACGCTGCTGGTCGAAAACCTCTCGTCGTATGTGTCGTTTACCGACGACGCGATGAGCGAGCCCGAGTTCTTCGCGCAGCTGTGCCGCCGCACCGGCTGCGGCATGCTGCTCGACGTCAACAACCTCATGGTCAACGCGCTGAACGCGGGCGCGCCGGACCCGCTCGGCAGCTGCTGCGCCTTCGTCGATGCGTTGCCTTTGGGCATCGTCGGCGAGATCCACGTCGCGGGCTATGGCGAGACCGACGACATCGTCATCGACGACCACGGCAGCCGCGTGCGGCCCGCGGTGTGGGCCGTGTGCGAGCACGCGTTGCAGCGCCTCGGCCGGCTGCCGGTGCTGGTCGAGTGGGACACCGGGCTGCCGGTGCTCGAGGTCTTGCTGGCCGAGGCGGCGCAGGCCGCGCGTCTGTGCGCATGAACGCTGATGACCATGATGAAGCGCAGCGCCAGCAGACTCTGCTGCATGCGCTGCTGAGCGGCGCCGGCGCCATCGACGGCCTGCGCGAGCAGGGCGCGCGCGCCGCACGCGGGCTTGAGGCCTACCGCGCCAATGCCGAGGCGATTGCCGAACGCGCGCTCGCCACTGCGTTCCCGACCGTGCAAGCGCTGGTCGGTGCGGATGATTTCAAGCGGCTCGCGCGCGAGTTCTGGCACGCGCAGCCGCCGCAGCGGGGTGAGCTCGGCGAGTGGGGCGGCGCGTTCGCGGCGTGGCTGCAGGGGCATGCCGCGATGGCACCGTGGCCCTACCTCGCCGACAGTGCACGGCTCGACTTCGCGCTGCACTGCAACGAGCGCGCGGCCGACGCGGCGCTCGATGCGGCGTCGCTGTCGCTGCTCGGGTCAGCCGACCCGGCGCGGCTGCGCGTGCGGTTGATGCCGGGCACTGCGTTGATCCGGTCGGCGTGGCCGATTGCCGGCATTCACCGCGCGCATCAGCTCGAGGGTGCCGAGGCCGAGCAGGCCTTCGAGCACGCGCGCGACGCCATCGCCGCGCAGCGCGGCGAGGACGCGATGGTCGTGCGGCAAGGCTGGCGCGCGGTCGTTGTGCCGCTGCAGAGCGCCGATGCGCGCTGGACCGAGTCGCTGCTGGCCGGCGCGAGCCTGGCCCTGGCGCTCGAGCAGGCCGGTGAAGGTTTCGACTTCGCCGTGTGGCTGCAAACCGCAGTGCGCAATGCCTGGCTGAACGCGGTGGAGATGATCGCGTCGGATGACTGACGGCTGTCAGTCGCGTGGCCTGAAGTCGATCTCGAACGGCGAGCGCACGCGGCCGTCGGTGTCGCGCGGCAAGACCTCGGTGCGCTCGATCGCACGCAGCACCGCCTCGTCCCAGGCCTTCACGCCGCTGCTCTTGACGAGGCGTTTGCCGACGATGGTGCCGTCGGGTGCGAGGCGCACCTCGACGGTCGCGACCGGGTTGCCGTCGATCGGGTCGCCGAACAGAATGTTGGGCTTGATGCGCGCCATGATGCGCCCGGCGTAGTTCGCCGATGGCGCGCCGCTGTGCAGCGCGTTGCCGGTGTCGGTCGGGCCGCCGGTGGCGCCGGCCAGGCCTTGCATGCGCTTGAGGTTGGCGTCGCGGATCGCGGCCTGCTTCGCGGCATCGGCCTTCTCGGCCTTTTCTTTCGCGAGCTTGTCGGCCTTCTCGGCCTCGGCTTTTTGCTTCGCGAGCTGGTCCGCGGCGGCCTTTTGCTTCGCGAGTTCTTCTTTCTCGCGCTGCGCTTTTTCAAGCGCCTGCTGGCGCGCCTCGGCTTCGGCCTGGGCGCGCTTGGCTTCCTCGCGCTTGGCCTTCTCGATCGCGATCTGCGGGTCGGGCAGGGCCGGTGCCGGCGGCGTGACGGGCGCGACCGGCTCGGGCTTCTTGACCGCGGCGGGCGGCGGTGGCGGCGTCACCGGCGTCTCGACCGCGCGCGGCGCAGCGGCCTGCGGCACCGCCGACCAGAGCTCGGCCGCGATGTTGGTCGGCTCCGAGGTGCGCCAGTTGACGCCGAAGGTGAGCGCCACGATCAGCACCAGGTGCGCGAGCAGCGCCAGGCCCAGCGCCGACCCGGTGCGCTGCACCGGCCGCGGCTTGAACGGGTCGCGTGATGAGGACATGACCGCAGCGTTCACATCAGGCCTCGGCTCGCATCATCAGCTGGCGCTCGTCTTCACCGACAAGCCCACGCGTTGAACGCCGGCGCGCTGCAGCGTGTCCATCAGCTTCACGACCGCCTCGTACTTGACGTTGCGGTCGGCCGAGATCACGACCGGCGTGCTGGCGTCGCCGCCTTGCAGCTCGCGCACACGCGCCGCGACATCGCGCTGCGCGACCGGCTCGCCCTCTTTGCCGTCGATGCGCAGCCGCACCTTTTCATCCGGCGCGACGACGACCTCGACGACGTGGTCCGGCCGGCGCTGGCCCTTGCCCACGCTCGGCAGATCGACGATGCCGGTCGTGATCAGCGGCGCGGTGACCATGAAGATGATCAGCAGCACCAGCATGACGTCGATGAACGGCACCATGTTGATCTCGTTGATGGTGCGGCGGCGCGAGCTGCCGGCGCGGTGGCTGACCGCAGGCATATCAGTGTCCGGCCGCCGGCGAGCCGACGTTGCGCTGCAGGATGTTGGAGAACTCCTCGATGAAGGTCTCCAGCTGGATCGCGATGCGGTCGATCTCGCGCGCGAAGCGGTTGTATGCGATCACCGCGGGGATCGCGGCGAACAGGCCGATCGCGGTGGCGACGAGCGCCTCGGCGATGCCGGGCGCGACGGTCGCGAGCGTCACCTGCGTCATGTTCGCGAGGCCGACGAACGCATGCATGATGCCCCACACGGTGCCGAACAGGCCCACATACGGCGACACCGAACCGACGGTCGCGAGGAACGACAGGTGCGCTTCGATCACGTCGAGCTCGCGCTGAAAGCTCGCGCGCATGGCACGCCGCGCGCCGTCGAGCAGCGCACCGCCATCGGTCACGCGGCGCTCGCGCAGCTTCATGAACTCGCGCATGCCCGACGCGAAGATGCGCTGCATCGGCGAGCCGTCGGTGCGCTTGACGGCGTCGGTGTAGAGGTCGTTGATGTTCTTGCCGGCCCAGAACTCGCGCTCGAATTCTTCGTTGGCGTTGCGCACGCGCTTCAGGCCGAAGAGCTTGCCGAAGATCACGGTCCAGCTCGCGAGCGAGGCGATCATCAGGCCCGCCATCACGAGCTGCACCACGAAGCTGGCCTGGACGACGAGCGTGACGATCGAAAATTCTTGGTTCATCCGGTGAGGCCCGATGGCATGTCGTTGAGAGAGTCCGCAATCGCGGTCGGAATGCGCTGCGGTCGAAAGGTTCCGGCGTCGACGCAGCCGATGCGTATCGTGCCCTCGGCCAACAATTCTTCACCGTGCGGCCGCTGGCGCCAGGCTTGCTGCGCGATCGTCATCTGCGCGCGGCCGGCGTGCTCGACGCGCACCGTCACCGCGAGCATGTCGTCGAGCCGCGCCGGCTTCAGGTAGCGCACGCGCGTGTCGGTGACGACGAAGACGATGCCGGCCTGCGCGCGCAGCCGCTCCTGTTCGTGGCCGAGCGAACGCAGCCACTCGGTGCGCGCGCGCTCGAAGAACTTCAGGTAGTTGGCGTAGAAGACCACGCCGCCGGCGTCGGTGTCTTCCCAGTAGATGCGCAACGGGAAGCGGAACAGTTCGGGATCGAGGGCAAGTGTCGGCACGGCGCCGATTATTGCCGCACGCGCTGGTACACCGGCCCCCACTGCGGATGACCGGCCTCGGACTTGCTCAGCGCGAAGGCCGGGTCGGCCTCGCGCGCGGCGCGGAACTCGGCCTCGCAGGCCTTGACGCGGTCGCTCGTGCAGTAGATGAACGCGAGCTGCTTGTGGGCCGCCGCGCGGTCGCGCGGCGAGGCCAGGCCGGCCTTCAGCGCCTGGTTCAGCTGCGCTTCGGCGAGCGGGTATTGCGCGTCGTCGTAGGCGCGCATGCCGGCGAGCAAGGCCTTCTCGGCAGGGCGCTCGGCCACGTCCATCAAGCCGGGCGCCGCGGCCGGCGGCACGACGCAGCCGCTCAGCAGCGTGACGAGTGCAAGAGTCGACATCAGCAACGGCAGCGGTCTGGTCATGGCCATGCTTAGAACTTGTATTTCAAGGTGGTGGGCTGATCGGCCGTGACGTTGATGGTCGTGCTGTGCGGCGGCAGATCGGCGTTGCGGATCACGATCTGATGGCGCCCTTCGGTCAAGGTGAGCTCGGTCAGCGGCGGCGAGGTGCCGGCGGGCTTGCCGTCGACCTCGACCTCGCCCCACGGGCTGATCGCGATGCGCACGAGGCCGCGCGCCAACGGCGCGACCGGGGTCGATGCGGCGGCGAGGCGTGCGTCGCGCTCGCGCACTTCGCGGGCGCGGCGCTCTTTCGGCGTCTCCCGGGTCTGCTTGATGACCAGGGTGGGAATCCTGTCCGGCGCAGGCGCGGGGGCCGCAGCGAGCGCGGCGGACGACGCCGGCTCGGCGCTGGTCTCGGTGGCGGCCGACGCCGCTGGAGCGGCGTCCGGTGCGGCGGCGTTGACGACGGCAGGCGGTGCCGCCACGGGCGCGGTCGCAACCGGTGGCGCCGCCGGCGTTGCGGCGGCCGGCGGCGCGCGCACGGCAACGGGCTTGGACATGGTCCCGGCCCAGATCAGGCCGCCGAGCACCAAGGCGCCAACGGCCCCGGCCGCGAACCACAGCCGACGCCTCGGGCCGGCCATCATCGGCACATCGGCGTCGTTCGCGCTGTTGGTGTTCTCGTCGAGCCAATGGCGCAGGTCGCGCGAGAGCGCGCGCGCCGAGCGGTAGCGGTGCTCGGGGTTCTTTGCCAGCGCCTTCGCGGTGATCTCGGCGAGCGCCGCGGGGACATCCGGATTGATCGTGTTCGCCAGCGGCGGCTCGTGCTGAAGCACGGCGGCGGTGATGTCGTCGAGCGTCGCGCCGGTGAAAGGCTTGGTGTCGGTGAGCAGCTCGTACAGCACGACACCCAGCGAGAACACATCGGCGCGCCGGTCGACCGGCTCCTGGCGTGCTTGCTCCGGCGCCATGTAGTACGGCGAGCCGGCGGCGAGCTCGGCGTCGGAGCCGTGTGCGTCGTGCCGGTGCGCGATGCGGGCGATGCCGAAGTCGAGCACCTTGGGCTGCGCGCGGCCGATCATGAAGATGTTGGCCGGCTTCACGTCGCGATGCACGACGCCCTTGCTGTGCGCGTAGCCGAGCGCATCGGCGACGCGCCGCACGATCAGCGCGGCCTGCGCCGGCGTCGGGCGCCAGCCTTCCTGGCGCAGCTGGCGCAGGTCGCGGCCCTTGAGCAGCTCCATCGCGATGTAGGCGCGGTTGTCGCTGACGCCGGCATCGAACACCGTGACGATGTGGGTGTGGTTCAGGCCCGCAGCGGCGCGCGCTTCGTTCAGGAACAGCGCGTTGAACGCGGCGCGCTCGCTCTCGTCGACCTCGACATGCAGCGTCTTGACGGCGATCAGCCGCGACAGCAGCGGGTCGTGCGCTGCGTACACCGTGCCCAGGCCGCCTTCGCCGAGGCGGTGCTTGAGCGCATAGCGGCCGATGTGGCCGATCGTCGGATGGCGCTGGTCGGTCGGGTCGGGCGTCTGGGTCGAGAAGGCGGCGGCCGGGCCGCGCATCGCGGCGATGTCGTCGTCGCCCCACAGCGCAGGATCGCCGGGCTGGCTGGGGATGGCCGCAGGCTCTGAATCGCGTGGCGCCGGCTGGGGCGGAGGGCTGAACGAGTTCACTGCGGCAGCTTAGCCGAGCCGACACCGGTCAATCGCGTGAAAAGCACCGGCATCGTTGCCTTGGTCACAACCGCTCACCATTGGGCAGCTGATTTCAAGCCCGACACCACACTTATGACGACCCCTCGCCTGGCGAGTACGCCAGGCGATCCCCCAAGGGGATGCGGGCCGGCTTGGGGCGGCCCGGCGCTCGGCCCACACTCAGCCCAGCATCTGACCCAACCGCGCGACGGCTTCCTGCAATTGCGCCATCGAGTTCGCATACGACAGCCGCACGAAACGCTCGGTGCCGGCGTGGCCGAAATCTCGGCCCGGCGTGATCGCGACATGCGCCTGCTTCATCACCTCGAAGCAGAAGTCCCAGCTGTCGGCGCTGTGCGCGGAGCAATCGGCCCATGCGTAGAACGCGCCGTCCGGCATCACCGGCACGGTCAGGCCGATCGCGTTCAGGGCCGGCACGAGGAAGTCGCGCCGCGCGCGGAATTCGTCGCGGCGGCGTTCGTACTCGGCGATCGATTCGGGCTCGAAGCACGCGAGCGCGGCATGCTGCGCCAGCGTGCTCGGGCAGATGTAGAGGTTTTGCGCGAGCTTCTCGATCGGCGCGACCAGCGCATCGGGCACGACCAACCAGCCGAGCCGCCAGCCGGTCATCGAGAAGTACTTCGAGAAGCTGTTGATCGAGATCACGTCGTCGCCGTGCTTGCTCTGGTCGTGCATCAACGCACTGTGGCCGTAGCGTTCGTCGAAGCTCAGGCCGAGGTAGATCTCGTCGACCAGCGTGAAGCCGCCGCGTGCGCGCACCACGTCGACGATGCGGCCCATCTCGAGCGGGTCGATCGAGGTGCCGGTCGGGTTCGATGGCGACGCGAGCAGCACACCGCGCGTGCGAGGCCCCCACGCGGCCTGCACACCGGCGGCGCTGAGCTGGTAGCGCGCGTCGGCCGATGCCGGCAGCAGCACCGGCGTGCCCTCGGCAGCGGCGACGAAGTGGCGGTTGCAGGGGTAGCTCGGATCGGGCAGCAGCACCTCGTCGTCGCGGTCGACGAGCGCGAGGCAGGCGAGCTGCAATGCGGCCGACGCACCCGCAGTCACGACGATGCGGCGCGGGTCGATCGTCAGACCGAAGCGCGTCGCATACCACGCGCTGAGCGCCAAGCGCAGCGCCGGCAGGCCGGTCGCGTCGGTGTACTGCGTGCGGCCCTGGCTGACCGCGCGCTCATTCGCGTCGCGCACCAGCGGCGGCGCGGTGAAGTCGGGCTCGCCGATGTTCAGGAAGATCATCGGCCGACCACCCGAACGCGCGTCGCAGGCCGGGCTGCGCGCCAGCTCGGCCGCGGCCTTCGCGAACTCCATCACGTAGAAGGGCTCGATGTGGTCGAGCCGGCTGGCCAGCTTCATGTGCGCGTCAACGCCGTGATCGCGCGGCGCCGACCTCCACCGGGCGCAGGTCTGCGGCGGCCTTGTCGAGCACGCCGTTCACGTACTTGTGGCCGTCGGTGCCGCCGAAACCCTTCGCGAGTTCGACCGCCTCGTTGATCGCGACCTTGTACGGGATGTCGATGCAGTGCTTGAGCTCGTACACGCCGATCATCAGCACGCCATGCTCGACTGGCGAGAGCTGCGTGGTCTTGCGATCGACGTGGCGGGCGAGCACCGCATCGATGTCGACGGCCTCGGCGATGCAGCCGTGCAGCAGCGCATCGAAGTGCGCGGCGTCGCATTTGTCGAAGCCGTCCTGCTCGCGCATGTGGGCATCGACGATGCTCGCCTCAGCGCCCGAGACCAGCCATTCGTACAGGCCTTGCAGCGCGACTTCGCGCGCGCGCCGGCGTGCCGATCGGGGCTTGGGGCGCTTCGGCGCGATCGGCTTGGGCGCCGTGGCGGTCGGGTCGGTCACGAGAGGTCTTCCATCAGGTTCGCCATCTCGACCGCAACGCGAGCCGCATCGCGGCCCTTGTCGGCGGTGCGAGCCCAGGCCTGGGCTTCGTTCTCGACCGTCAGCACCGCGTTCGCGATCGGGATGCCGTGGTCGAGCGACACCCGCGTCACGGCCGCGCCGCTCTCGTTCGCGACCAGCTCGAAGTGGTAGGTCTCGCCGCGGATGATGCAGCCGAGCGCGATCAGCGCGTCGTAGTCCTCGCTCTCGGCGAGCGCGTGCAGCGCGAGCGCGACTTCGAGCGCGCCCGGCACGGTGACGTGCTTGATGTGCTTGGCGCCGACGCCGAGCGCCGCGAGTTCGGCCAGGCAGGCGGCGGCGAGCGCATCGGTGAGGGCGGTGTTGAAGCGCGCCTGCACGATGCCGATGCGCAGGTCGCGGCCGTCGATCTGGGCGATCAGGCCACCGCTGGCGGTCGCGCTTTTATCGGCGTCTTGCATGGTCGGCGTTTCGCATGAGATGAGGTTTGAGTTTCAGGTGTCGGCGGCCACGAAGCCGGTGACTTCGAGGCCGTAGCCGGTCATGCTGGGCATGCGGCGCGGGCTGCCGAGCAGCTTCATCTTCGCGATGCCGAGCTCGCGCAGGATCTGCGCGCCGATGCCGTAGGTGCGCAAGTCCATCTGCCCGGCGGAGCGCACGGTGCCGACCGGCGCCGGCAGCACGTGCGGCACGAGCGCGGCGACGTCTTCGCCGCAGTTGAGCAGGATGGCCGCGCTGCGCGGGTTCTTTTGCAGAGCGGCCAGCGCTTTCGGCAGCGGCCACGAGTGCTGGCAGGTGCTGCCGACATCGAGCAGGTCCATCACCGAGAGCGGCTCGTGCACGCGCACCAGCACCTCGTCGGCGTGGGTCCACTGGCCATGCGTCAGCGCGAGGTGCAGGCCGCCGGTGCGGTCGCGGAACGCGCTGCAGTCGAACTCGCCTTGCGCGGTGACGAGCGGGCGCTGGCCGACGCGCTCGATCAGCGTCTCGTTGCGGCTGCGGTACTCGATCAGGTCGGCGATGGTGCCGACCTTGAGCTGGTGTTCTTTCGCGAACGTGATCAGGTCTGGCAGGCGCGCCATCGTGCCGTCGTCCTTCATCACTTCGCAGATCACGGCCGCGGGGGTCAGGCCCGCCATGCCGGCGAGGTCGCAACCGGCTTCGGTGTGGCCGGCGCGCATCAGCACGCCGCCTTCTTGCGCGCGCAGCGGGAAGATGTGGCCGGGCTGGACGAGGTCGCTCGCCTTCGCGTCGCGCGCCACCGCGGCCTGCACGGTGCGGGCGCGGTCGGCGGCCGAGATGCCGGTGTCGACGCCGGTCGCGGCCTCGATCGATACCGTGAACGCGGTGCCGTGGCGGGTGCCGTTGCGGCTCGTCATCGACTGCAACTGCAGCCGGTCGCAGCGCTCGGGCGTGAGCGTGAGGCAGATCAGGCCGCGGCCGAAGCGCGCCATGAAGTTGATCGCTTCGGGCGTGACGTGATCGGCCGCGATCACCAGATCGCCTTCGTTTTCGCGGTCTTCCTCGTCGACGAGGATGATCATGCGGCCGGCAGCCAGCTCGGCAACCAGCTCGGGAATGGGGGAAATGGCCATCTTCGAATTGTAGGTGCCGGCCCGACATCGGCCGGGCGCCGACTCACATGGCCTTCGGCGCGGTCAGCATGCGCTCGACATAGCGCGCGATCAGGTCGATCTCGAGGTTGACGCGCTGGCCGGTTTGCAGCGTGCCGAGCGTCGTGTTTTCGAGCGTGTGCGGGATCAGGTTGATGCTGAGTTCGCATCCGTCCGGCCCATCGATGACGCGGTTCACGGTCAGGCTCACGCCGTTGACGGTGATCGAGCCCTTGTACGCGATGAAGCGCGCGAGCTCGGCCGGTGTGCGCACGCGCAGCTCCCAGGATTCGCCGACCGCGGCGAAGTGGCTGACGCTGCCGATGCCGTCGACATGGCCGCTGACCATGTGGCCGCCGAGCCGGTCGTTCGCGCGCATCGCCTTCTCGAGATTCACCGGCCCCGCTTCGGCCAGACCGGCGGTCTTGTCCAGGCTCTCGGCCGAGATGTCGAGCGTGAAACGGTTCGCGGTCGTGTCGAAGCTGGTGACCGTCATGCACGCGCCGTTGATCGCGATGCTGTCGCCGAGTTGCACGTCGGCGAGGTAGCCGCTCGGCGTCTCGATCGTGAGCACCTTGCCGTGCGCGGGATCCGCGCCGAGCGCGCGGGCTTCTGTGATGCGGCCGAGGCCGCTGATGATGCCGGTGAACATCAGCCGATTATCTCAGGCGAGCGCGCAGGGGCGCGCGATGATGCGCAGATCGTCGCCGATGGTCGTGACGCTTTCGAAGCGCAGTGCGAGGCTGTCGCTTAAGCGCTCGAGCGGCCCGAATGCGGCCAGCTCGCGGCCGATGCCGAGCAGTTTCGGCGCCATGTAGATCAGGAACTCGTCGACCAGGCCTTCGCGCACGAACGAGCCGTTGAGCTTGTGGCCGGCTTCGACGTGCAGCTCGTTGATGCCGCGCGCGGCCAGGTCGGCGAGCATCGCGGCGAGATCGACCTTGGCGTTCGCGCCCGGCGCCAGCGCGATCTCGGCGCCGCGCTCGCGCAGCGCGGCGGCACGCGGATCCATGAGGGCTGCGGCGTAGATCAGCGTGCGGCCGGGCGCATCGAGAATCTTTGACGCGAGCGGTGTCTCGAGCCGCGAATCGACGATCACGCGCAACGGCTGCAGCGTGGTCTCGACGAGCCGCACATCGAGCCGCGGGTTGTCGTCGAGCACGGTGCCGACGCCGGTCAGCACCGCGCCGGCGCGCTTGCGGAACGCATGGCCGTCGGTGCGCGCCGGCGTGCCGGTGATCCATTGGCTCGCGCCGTTGTTCAGCGCGGTGCGGCCGTCGAGCGAGACCGCGGCCTTCAGGCGCACCCACGGCCGGCCACGCTGCATGCGCGAGAAGAAGCCGATGTTGAGCTCGCGCGCTTCGTGCGCGAGCAGCCCGGTCTCGACCGCGGCACCGGCCGCGCGCAGGCGCGCCGCGCCCTGGCCGGCGACGAGCGGGTTCGGGTCTTCGATCGCCATCACGACGCGGGCGATGCCGGCGGCGATCAGCGCGTCGCAGCAGGGCGGCGTGCGGCCGTGGTGCGCGCAGGGCTCGAGCGTCACCCAGGCGGTCGCGCCGTGCGCGCTTTCGTCGTTCGCGAGCACGTCGCGCAAGGCCATCACCTCGGCGTGCGGGCCGCCGGCCTGTTGCGTGTGACCGCGGCCGAGCACGCGGCCATCGACCGCGGTGATCACGCAGCCGACGCGCGGGTTCGGGTCGGACAGGCCGATCGCGCCGTGCGCGAGCGCAAGCGCCTCGTGCATCGGCGTGGCGTGGTGGGAGGTCATCGTGGCGACGATGCTACCGCGCTGCCAATGCGAGCGCGCCGCTCAGCGCGGGGTCGGTGCCGGCGATGATCGAATGCAGGGCGACCTGCTGCGCGCTGCCGCTGCGATCGGTCCAGCTCACGGTGACGGAGGCAGCCTTCGCGTGTAGCGCGCCGGTCGCTGCGATCTGGCGATCGATCCGGTACGCGGTGCCGGTGTCGACCGAGCGCGACGTGCTCGCGATCGCATCGAACGCGCGGGTTCCTGCTGCCGCGGCCGCGTCGATCGTGGCGAAGCCGCGCAGCGTTTCCATGTCTTCCTGCGCGAGCCGCACGGCCTCGGAGCGCTGGCGTGCCGCGTCGGCGTCGAGGCGCAGATGGCCTTGCACGCGTGCGATCGCGACCATGCCGAGCGAGAGCACGAGGAACGCGACCAGGGCTTCGAACAGCGTGGTGCCGCGTTGGGCCGGGCGAGTGTGATGGTGGTGCATGCTCGTGTCCTCAGAAGTCGCGCCAGCTGCCGCTGACGCGGGCGAAGCTGCCGGTTTGATGGGCTAGGGCCGCGAGCACGTCGGCGTCGTGGCGGAAGTCGGGCGCGGTCGGGCCGGCGTACAGGCCTTCGCTGATCACCGCGCCTTGCACGATCGTGCTGGCACTGCTCAGCGTCATCGACGCGGCATAGACCGCACCGACGACCATGACGGCGCCATCGAGCCGGGCCGCGCCGCTGGAGACGATCACGACCGGCTGCGCGGCCGAGCCTATCGTCAACGGCCCGGTGAGCACGAGCTCGCCATCGATCCAGATCAGCGCGCTGCCCGCCGCGACGGCCTCGGCGATCGCGGCGCCGCAGTCGGTGCCACAGACCACGCGTGCGACCACCGATTGATTCTTCCAGGTCGCCTTGTCGATGCCGAAGCTGGCCGCGAAGAACTGGTCGGCGGTCTGGCCCGCCGCGTCGTGCGTCGTCAGTGCGGCGACGGGCGATGTGCGCAAGCCTGCGAACAGCGCGAGCGTGACTTCGGTGTGTGCCGTCGCGTCGGCCGCGATCGTCGAACCCGGCAGGCAGGCACCCGCGAGGCTGGTGCAGCCGCTCGCGCCGATGCGCACCGCGCCGGCCCGGCCCGCAGGCTGGAACTGCAGTGAGAACGCGGGCGCGGGCGTGTTGCCGCTCGGCGCGTTCAACACGGCGGCACCTGCCGCGGGGCAAGCGCAAGACCAGCCGCTCGCGCCGCGCACGCAGCTGGGCTGCAGTGCGTTCGGCGTCACGACGCCGGTTGCGCGGTCGAGGCTCAGGTAGCGTTCGCGGAACGTGGTGGCGGCGGGGTCGGTGCTCGGCTGGCAGTCCGCGCCGATGCGCTGGCTGCTGTTGAGCTGCGCCTGCGCCCATTCGAGCCCGGCCTCGGCCGCCTCGAAGGCTTGCGTGGCGCGTGCCTGGTTCGCCGCGCTGCGCTGCTCGAACACGAGATGGCGATTGACCGCGAACGCTGCCAGCGCCATCGCGAGGAACAGCATCAGCGTGACGATCAGCGCGGCGCCGCCGCGTTGTGAGTTCAGTGTGGTGTGGTTCATGTTGGCCTCGACCTCAGATCGAACAGGCGCCGACGACGGCGTCGCTGCGCACCCGCACGTTGCTGCGCACGCTGCGCTCGACGCGTGCATCGCTCACCAGCTTCGCGGTGATCGCGACGGCGAGGCTGCGCACCTGCTGGTGCGGCGGGCAGGAGCTGCTGCCGGCGGCGCAAGCGCTCGGGCAGAACGACGCGAGGCTCAGGTCCTGCACCTCGGGCGTAACGCTGAACGCGGTCACCGTGAGCGTGCCGGCATCGGTCAGGGTTTGCCAGTTGCCGGCGCCGAGCTGCAGTTCGATCGCGCCGCCGCGCAGGCGGAAGCCGAACTGCTCGTTGCTGTCGACGGCGTCGTTCTCGGCCGCATCCATCGAGTAGCGCAGGCTCACCGTGTCGGAAGGGCCGGCCGCGGGCGCGATGGCGGCGTACGGGTTCGCGCCCGCGCCGGCATGGCCCCAGTAGCCGGCACGCCGCAGGTCGCGGGTGATCACGTCGGCCGCAGTGCGCAGGTCTTGCGTGAGGCGGGCTTCGAGCAGCAGCGCGCGGTTCTCGCGCAGGTGGCCGGCGAGCAGCGTACCGCCCGCGGCGGCGATGAAGAGAGCGATGGCCATGCCGATCATCAGCTCGATCATCGACAGGCCGCGTTGATGGGCGAGGTGCTTCATCACAGGCTCCAGCAGCGGCGGTTGATCGTGTCGGCGTTGGCCGCCGAAGCGTCGCTGCCCGAGGCGTAGACCAGGTTCATGCCGACCGCGCGCGCGACCATGACGCGGCATTCGCTGTCGCGTGACTGGGTGCCGGTCGCGGTGGCCTGCAGCTCGTAGCCGTCGGCCGTGAACGCGGTGATCTGCAAGCGGTAGTGGCTGGCCTGGGACACGGCCGCCGCGCCAATCTCGGCCAGGTCGCCGTAGCGCGTGCTGCGGCTGCGCAGGCGTTCCTGCGCGCCCTGGATCTGGACGACCGCGGCCAGCACGTCGGCGCGGCGTGCCTTGCGCAGCTGGCCTTCGAAGCTCGGCAGCGCGATGCCGGACAGCACCGCGGCGACCGCCATCGCGACCAGCGTCTCGATCAGCGTGAAGCCGCGTGCGGAGGTGGTGTGCTTGGGCATGATGGCTGCCGTGTCAGCAGGCGCGGTAGCCGGGCACCACGGGCGCCGGCGAACACGAGCGCACGCGGCCCATCACGTTGATGACGTGGCGCACCTCGCGGCCGCCGGCGCCGACGACGCGCAGCGTGCCGGTCGGCGTGCTGGTGCCGTGCATCGGGTCGAACACCACCGAGCTCACGTTCGGCGTCACGCGGACCTGGTCGGTGTCGGCGATCGACACGGTCTTGATCTCGCGTGCATTGCCGTGGCAGACCGCGGGCGCGCTGCCGTTGCATTCGCACTGGCCGGCGCTGCCGGTGTGGATCACGTAGCAGCTGCCGCCGGCGCGCGGCAGGAAGCTCAGGCGCAGCGCCTGGTTGCGCGCCACCGCAGCGGTGCGGACCAGGTGGATGTCGTTCGCGAGCTGGCTGGCAGCGTTGTCGAGCCGGCGCGCCGCGATCAGGTCCTGCATGCCGGGCACGGCGGTCGTCGCGAGCACGGTGCTCACGGCGAGCACCATGCAGGTCTCGATCAGTGTGATGCCGCGTTGGCGGGTGGGCTGGGTTTTCATCTGTGCTCCTGGTCGTGAACGGATGCACAGACTTTAGAAAACGAGACCGATTGCCGCGCCCCCTCGAGGTGGGAACGCACGGGCCTCTTGCGGGCTCCCCCTTCGCATCCCCCGTTCGGGGGCGCCGCGTCAAATGTCCCGGATCAGCTGCCGGAATTCATCGACGTCTTCGAAGCTGCGATAGACCGACGCGAAGCGCACGTAGGCGACCTTGTCGATGCGCTTGAGTTCGCGCATCACGAGTTCGCCGAGGCGCGTGGACGGCACTTCCTTGGCGCCGCTGTTGAGCAGCTTGTCCTGGATGCGCTCCATCGCGGCGTCGATCTGCTCGACGCTGACCGGCCGCTTGCGCAGCGCCAGCGTCATCGAGGCGCGGATTTTGGAGGGGTCGAACTCGGCCCGCGTGCCGTCCTTCTTCACGACCGACGGCAACGCGATTTCAGCGCGTTCGTAGGTCGTGAAACGCTTGTCGCAGGCGTGACAGCGGCGGCGGCGCCGCACCACGTCACCCTCGTCGGAATCGCGGGTCTCGACGACCTGCGTTTCCTCGTGACTGCAGAAGGGGCAACGCAAGCGGGTCGCTCCTCAGGCCGGAGTCAGCCGCCGTAGACCGGGAAGGCCTTGGTCAGCGCGGCGACCTTTTCCTTCACCGTGGCGATGGTGGCGTCGTCGTTCGGCTTGTCGAGCACGTCGGCGATCAGGTGCGCGGTCTGGCGCACCTGGTCTTCCTTGAAACCGCGCGTCGTCATCGCCGGCGTGCCGAGGCGGATGCCGCTCGTGACCATCGGCTTTTGCGGATCGTTCGGGATGCCGTTCTTGTTGCAGGTCATGTGCGCGGCGCCGAGCAGGTTCTCGGCCTCCTTGCCGGTCAGGCCTTTGGGGCGCAGATCGACCAGCATCACGTGCGACTCGGTGCGGCCGCTGACGATGCGCAGGCCGCGCTCGGTCAGCGTGTCGGCGAGGACGACGGCGTTCTTCACGACCTGCTGCTGGTAGAGCTTGAACTCAGGCGACAGCGCCTCCTTGAACGCCACCGCCTTCGCGGCGATCACGTGCATCAGCGGGCCGCCCTGGATGCCGGGAAAGATCGCACTGTTGACCTTCTTCGCGATCGCCTCGTCGCGCATCAGCACGATGCCGCCGCGCGGGCCGCGCAGGCTCTTGTGCGTGGTCGAGGTGACGACATCGGCGTGCGGCACCGGGTTCGGGTAGACGCCCGCGGCGATCAGGCCGGCGTAGTGCGCCATGTCGACCATGAAGTAGGCGCCGATGTCTTTTGCGACCTTGGCGAAGCGCGCGAAGTCGATGTGCAGGCTGTAGGCCGACGCGCCGGCGATGATCAGCTTGGGCTTGTGCTCGTGGGCGAGGCGCTCCATCGCGTCGTAGTCGATAGCCTCATCGGCGGTCAAGCCGTAGCTGACGACCTTGAACCACTTGCCGCTCATGTTCAGCGGCATGCCGTGGGTCAGGTGGCCGCCTTCGGCCAGGCTCATGCCCATGATCGTGTCGCCGGGGTTCAGCAGCCCGAAGAACACCGACTGGTTGGCCTGCGAGCCGGAGTTGGCCTGCACATTGGCGTACTCGGCGCCGAACAGCTGCTTTAGGCGGTCGATTGCGAGCTGCTCGACCATGTCGACGTACTCGCAGCCGCCGTAGTAGCGCTTGCCGGGGTAGCCCTCGGCGTATTTGTTGGTGAGCTGCGTGCCCTGCGCGGCCATCACGGCGGGCGACGCGTAGTTCTCGGAGGCGATCAGCTCGATGTGGTCTTCCTGGCGCTGGTTCTCGCGCTGGATGATGGTCCACAGATCGGAGTCGATGCGGGCAATGGTGGATTGGGCGCGGTCAAACATGGTTGGCAGTCCTCGTGTCGCGGAGTCCCCGAGGCTTCACGGCGTGCGTGCTGCACACCACCACAGGGCTGCCCAGGCGAACGGCTGAACAGGGCTTGCGATGCAAACCCCGACCACGCTTCCCGGTGGTAACCCACCTCAGGCCCCGTGCTCGGTGATGAGACGGGGCCGCATCGCCAGTCGCGCGGCCCCGCCAGTGTAGCGGAGCGGCAGGCGACCGGACCGGTTCAGTGCAGCAGCATCGCCACTTGGTCGGGCAAGTGGGCTGCCTCGGTCGTCGCGGGGGCGGTGTCTGGCTTGGCTTGCGCCGGCACGGCCGTGTTCGTCAGCGCAGGCCGGGTCGTCGGTACCGACTTGCCGCCGGCGACGAGGCGAAGCGCATGCTGCTCGCTCAGCACCTTGCTGGCGTAGCCGCCATCCTCGGCGAGGTTGGCGGCGCCGACGTAGAAGCGCAGACCGGCCTCCAGGCTGCCGGCTCGCGCGATGCATTCTTTCAGCACCTGCACGCCGACGCGCAGATTTGTCACCGGATCGAACGCGGCGTGGTTGCCGCCGAAGGCTTCGTACTTGTCGTTGTGCACCTTCGTCATGACCTGCATCAGACCTTGGGCGCCGACGGCGCTCTGCGCGAACGGGTTGAAGCTGGATTCGACGGCCATGATCGCCAGGATCAGCGTCGGGTCGAGATTCGCCTTCTGGCCGACGCTCCAGGCCTCTTGCACGAGGCGGCTCACGGGTTCGGGTGCCACCCGGTAGCGGTGCGACAGCCATTGCGCCACGGCGGCCTGCTGGCGGCTGAGCTCTTTCGGGTCGGACGCAGTCGCGCGCGCGATCGCATCCGGCTCGCTGAGCTCGGCCGCCAGCAGCTCGCCTGGCTGGGCGGGTTGTTCGCGGGCTTCCTGGCGGGCTTGCAGCCATCCGAGCGTCCAGGCCTCCGCCTCATGGCGGATGTCGGCACGGCCGGCAGCAAACAACAACACAGCGGCCAGCATCAGACCGATCAGCGCCAGTGTGTTGTGGCTTACTTCGAGCAGGCCGTGGCCTACATCGCGCAGAAACACCGCGGCCGACTGGGCCGAGGCGTCGCGCAGGCGGCGCGCCACCGCTATCAATTGGCTTAAAGCCATCTCATCACTCCTTCACCCGCCGGCTCACGGTCTGCGCGCTTGGTCCGTGCGGACCGGTCGCGCGAAGAGGCGGCGGCGATAATTGCTGGCTGATGCGCCGGCCACAGGTGTCGAAAGGGCACACGGCCATCAGCCCGGAAATCGACAGGTGTTACACAGTCATCCCAACGATGTGTACCTAAGGGTTTTCCCTATCGATCCAGAGAAAGACGAAATCTAGCAAGTGTCTTCATAACCGGTCAAGACTATCAAACTAGATTTAAATGACTAAAAAATATGAAATACCGCGACCTGCGTGACTTTATGAGCGGCCTGGAACAGGCCGGCGAACTCCAGCGGGTCGCAGAGCCAGTGTCGGCGCGGCTTGAAATGACAGCGGTCAGTGACTTCGTTTTGCGAGCCGGCGGGCCAGCCTTGTGGTTCGAGCGACCCGTCGGTTACAAAATTTCAGCCTTGACGAACCTGTTCGGCACCCCAAAACGGGTCGCACTGGGAATGGGCGCGGCCGATCTGAGCGAGCTGCGAGACGTCGGTCGGTTGCTCGCCAGCCTCAAAGAACCGGAACCGCCCAGGGGCCTGAAGGACGCCGGCAAGCTCCTGCGGATGGCCAAGGCACTGTGGGACATGAAGCCCGCCAGTGTGCGCAAACCGGCCTGTCAAGAGGTGGTGTTCGAGGGGCCGGACGTCGATCTCGGCCTGCTGCCGGTGCAGACCTGCTGGCCCGAAGACGCCGGCCCGTTGATCACCTGGGGCCTCGTCATCACGCGTGGCCCGCAAGGGACGCCGGGCGCGCGGCAGCGCCAGAACCTCGGTATCTACCGCCAGCAAGTGATTGCGCGCAACCAGGTGATCATGCGCTGGCTCGCGCACCGCGGCGGGGCGCTCGACTTTCGCGAGTTTGCGCTCGCCAAGCCCGGCCAGCCCTTCCCGATTGCGGTCGCGCTCGGCGCCGACCCGGCGACCATCCTCGGCGCCGTCACGCCGGTGCCCGACACCTTGTCTGAGTACCAGTTCGCCGGCCTGCTGCGCGGCAGCCGCACGGAGTTGGCCGACTCGGGCGTCGGCGACGCCGGCGTGATGCTGCAGGTGCCGGCGAGCGCCGAGATCGTGCTCGAGGGCCACATCCCGGCGGCGGCGAAAGGCTTCGTGGGCGTCAGCGAGCACGGCGTGCAAGTCAAGGAAATCAATGGTTACCTGCACGCGCTCGAAGGCCCGTTCGGCGATCACACCGGTTATTACAACGAGCAGGACTGGTTCCCGGTGTTCGAGATCGGCCGGCTGACGCACCGCCGCGAGCCGATCTACCACTCGACCTACACCGGCAAGCCGCCCGACGAGCCCGCGATTCTCGGTGTCGCGTTGAACGAGGTGTTCGTGCCAATCCTGCAAAAGCAGTTTCCGGAGATCGCCGACTTCTACCTGCCGCCCGAGGGCTGCAGCTACCGAATGGCGATCGTCAGCATCAAGAAGAGCTACCCCGGCCACGCGAAACGGCTGATGTTCGGCATCTGGAGCTTCCTGCGCCAGTTCATGTACACCAAGTTCATCGTCGTGGTCGACGACGACGTGAACATACGCGACTGGAAAGAAGTGATCTGGGCCATCACCACCCGCATGGACCCGGTGCGCGACGCCACGCTCGTCGACGGCACGCCCATCGACTACCTCGATTTCGCATCGCCGGTGAGTGGCCTGGGCGGCAAGATGGGGCTGGACGCGACGAACAAGTGGCCCGGCGAAACAGCGCGCGAATGGGGCCGGCCGATCCGCATGGACGCGGCCGTGGAGCAGCGCGTGCAGAGCTTGCTCGACACCATCATGAAACCTGTTCGATGACAAGAGGGCAGCCGATAGCTTCGTGGCGCTTGAAGGCACATCGCGCGTCGTCTATGGTTGTTGGGCCTGCATGCAGGCACCTCAACCGGCACAGTCACTGCGCCGAAGGAGCCCCGGACTTCATTCCTCCGGATCTCCAAATGGTGGCGAGAGCCACCCGCCCCTCTGATCGCAAGGTCGGAGGGGTTTGTCTTTTTCGAGATCCATGAGGCTGCCCGCTGCGTCGCCTGCGATGTGCGGCACGCGTGGCGGCGTCCCACGGCGGCGGGCATCTCACGATGCCCGCACAAAGCAGCTCAGCGCTGTGACGGCTTCTGGAATGCAGCCTTGAAGGCGGTCGCGAAGATGTACAGCGGCGTGGCTTGGAACAGCTCGCGAAGCAGCGAGGTCTGGCCGGTTGATTTGGCTGCGGGCTTGAATGCAGAGGAGCTGGCGGTAGCGCTGTAGGTCGAGTTCGACATGGTGGTTCCTGGGTGCTTCGAATGAAAATCTCTTGACCGCAATTCTAGGGTTAACCCTTTATCGGTCAAGGAAAACCCTTGTCCACTTCTTGACCTGGGTCAAGGATTTGAATATTTCGCGCCGTTCACAATGGCGTTGCTCCGGGGTGCACGCATGACGCGTGCTGAGATGGTGAATCCAAACCCGCGAACTTGAACCGGTTAGTACCGGCGGAAGAAGAGCTGTCGCTTCATGACGTGCAGGCCCGAGGGCTTGCAGGCCACGGGGTCACCTTCGGAGCACCTGTTTTCACACTGGTCCCGAAGGAGCCCCGATGAATGCGCCCGACAAACTGAACCTCGAACTCAACGACAAGCTGGCGCTGACGCGCGAGCCGTTCCCC
>Ga0307509_10004338_pt1 | contig 20573 bp, 29 predicted proteins | sample 10_EM_MG_FD_202245 | JGI IMG/M metagenome (GOLD analysis project Ga0307509, IMG submission 202245) | Populus trichocarpa ectomycorrhiza microbial communities from riparian zone in the Pacific Northwest, United States - 10_EM | ecosystem: Host-associated > Plants > Roots > Unclassified | place... | reverse complement strand
TTGAGTGAAGCTTCGAGCTTAACTATATTAAGTTTTACCGTTGATTCTTCTGAATTATTTTACCTCATCTTTATCTTCTACTTTGAGTGTTTGGTGCGGTCGCAACCTTAGAGTTCACCTCTCTACAAGGTGCCCCCGTTACATCCTCAGTGTAGTAGTAAGAGGAAAATTCTGAAGCAAGATAGATCTCAGCGATGCCTATTTTCAGGCCAGAGTCCACCCTGACGATGTCAAATACAACACCATAAAGACCCCATTTGGCTCATTCACTAGCGAAGTCATGATGCAAGGAGACATGAATGCGCTAGCCACCTTTGTCAGAGTCATAGAAGATCTCTTCCACAAAGAACTTGGAGAATATGTCTGGGTCTACATTGATGATATTTTTATCTTCTGCAATACCTTTAAAGATCACATACAGCATGTCATAGCTGTGTGCAACAAACTAAGAAAAGGAGGATTCTATGCAAACTCAAAGAAGAGCATGTTCTTTGCAGAAAGCCTGGAGATCTTAGGCCATATGATAGATGAGGATGGCCTACATCCTGCACCAGAAAAGATTCGTTCAATTTTGGACTGGACAAGACCAAAAAACCAGAAAGAACTGGAGCTCTTCAAGGAAATGGTTAACAATATATCACAATTTCTTCCCCATGCTGCAACTATTACAGTCCCGCTTACTGAACTCACTGGAAATGCTGAATGGCTATGGACGGACCTTCATGATGCAGCCTTTGAGGCTGTAAAGCGAACAGCAGAAAAGCACTAGGTTCTAAGACCGATTGACTATACAATCCCAGATATGGTGTTGTAATTCACTGATGCATCGCCCACTCGAACCAGTGCATGGAGTGGCCAAGGACCAACAAGTGATGCAGCAAGACCTGCAGCATTCTACAGCAGGAAACTCACACTATCACAAAACGCTTATTCCACCCACCATCAGGAAGCTCTCGCAATCGTTGAGGCTATAGCATCATTTGAGTACCTATTGAGAAACAGACACCTTGCAGTAGTAACAGACCACGAAAGCCTTACCAAAATGATGACACAGAAAAGTCTCTCTGGAAGGCAGCAGAGATAGTCACCATTCCTTAACCAATTCGATTTCGGAATAGAATACCAACCAGGAACAGAAAATTTCTTAGCAGATTACCTATCGAGAATTCATGAGGGAAAACCAAATTCTACAGATATAATGATTAGAGACCCTACCTCACAAGGCTCTAAGACAGGTGCCTTGCCCAATACCCTAGCACTCTCTATTGACACACACTACGCCTCTTCGCTTGACTACCCCACTGACTCAGAACACACTATATATCACGCTAGCGATGGGAAACCTTCTCCCACCCTTACCTCTTATAACTCTATTCTTCACTCCAGCCCTGAATACCTTATGAACAAGGCAGCAAGCTATGCTATTACCCACTTCCAGACTTCCAAAACCCCTCTAATAAACGCAAGGATCTACCACAAAGCTCCCCAAGCACCTCACCCCCCGATAGCGCTGATAGCTACTGAGAAGACTCGATTATATCTCCTTCTCCCAGTTTCACAAGAAAAAGATCACTCAGAAACAAGCTGGCGGAGCTGCACTAATAATGATTGTGAGCTACACAGCGAAGAAAAAGCAGAGGCCAGCTACTGGCCTAAGGATGCTAGAAAGCGAAACCAGAGCAAAACGGCCAAAGGAAAGCAAGCAGCCATACAAGAGCCTATCGCTCCTCAAAAAGAACTCTCCTACTCTCCCCCTGATCCCCCATACATCTCTGAAAAAGCCCCACCTCTTAAAATAGAAGAATCTCTTCTCGATACCCCTCCTATGGCTTCACTGGCCTTCGGTCCCCTTTAAAATGACCTGAAGATAATAAGGCTGAGTCCTCTCAAGCCCAGCTAATTCTCAACTCCCTAAATTCCCGCCTAAATGGTATTTTTCGCAATCGAATCACACAAGTCTTGGAGCTTGACCCCTCTATGCCAAAGTCAAGGAAACCAGAAATAAACTACACTATTCGATCTCCGATGGCCTCCTACTGGTACAGAACACCTACAGCTATCAGAACCTTTATATACCAGTGGGAACTCTTGAAGAGGGAGTATCCCTTCGGGATTTCATCCTCCAATCCATTCATGAACGCCTAGGCCATTTCTCAGCTAACAAATGCTACTCCTATGCCGCTTGCTTTTTCTGGTGGCCCCAAATGTAGCAAGACTTTGTCCTCTACTGTCGCTCTTGTGATAAGTGCTAAATCAATAACGAGCCTACTATACTCCCGTTAGGTAAAGCCCTCTCTCTCCCTACACCTGACGAAGCCTACCCATCCCTCGCTATAGACTTCGCTGACCCCTTCAATAAATCCAATGGATACACAACTATCATGGTCATTATGGACCGATTTACCTCCTACACCCATCTCATCCCTCTTAAAGATGCAGCCACCTCTGAGAAAGTCTTTGATGAACTCAAAAAGGCTCTCTTCGATGTCCATGGTCTCCCCTTAAGTATCGTTTTGGACTAGGACTCCTGCATTACCTCTAAGTTTTGGTCTCAGATTATGAAGTCCCTTAATATCCAAGTCTAGATGGCCACCGAATACCACCATCAAACTAACAGCCAGGTTGAGCGGAGGATTGGCACCCTGAAGCACATGATGAGGAATTTCATTAACAAAAGACAGAACAACTGGTTCCCAGCACTCCCAGCAATAGCAGCAGCTATGAATAGAGCACCTCACGATTCCCTACACATATCCCCCAGCCCCATACCAGGCGCTCTATGGATGCCCTTGGAAGATATTCCACCCTGTCCACAGATCCGCCAGCAAGATACCAGCTGTTGATGAGATACTCAATGCCCATGAGACAACAACAATGGAAGTAGATATGGCCAGAAAACACACTACCTTCTGGCACACTATACAAGCAGACAAATGCCACAAACCCCCACCGGTGCCTTTCAAAAGAGGATCCAGAGTTCTTGTTATAGGACGCCCTTACACCGCCTCTCCTGGATGGTCCAAGAAGCTAGAACCTTGATGGTTTGGACCATTCCAAGTCCTAGCACATGACGAAGATACAAACAACTACAAACTCGAATTACCCCGCCACATGGCCAGACAGAAGCCATATTTTCACATCTCCTGCCTCAAAGCATACAATGAGAATGATCCCGATAGCGTTGCATCCAGAAGGGTGGACAAACCCGCCCCTATTCTTATCGATAATGCAGAAGAATGGGAAGCAGAGCAGATACTCGATTACAGGTGCCAGAACAACAGAGACGAATTCCTGGTACACTGGCAAGGCTATGAGAGAACGGATGACTCTTGGGAGCCTATCGAGAACCTCAACCATGCACTGGAACTTATCCAGGAATATTGTAACAAAAACCACCCCAATAAACCAACACCAAAGATTACCTCCCACTATATAAAAACCTGCTGGGAACCAATGGAGGTTTCCTCTACACCCTGTACTGCCACCGCCATTCCAGAAGACTTCTGGGAACCCTATAATGATGAAGAATACGATTCTAGCAGCTCTGAGCAGGACTACTTCCCCACCAGCAATCACAAGCTCCTATGGCATAGAGATATGGACGAAATTGATTATGAGGAATAGGAAAGGTTATGGTTTTCCAGAATGAGGGAATGTAACATGTATACATGTTCCGGTAACTGTATACAGCAGCAGAGTGCAGGATTTCCTATGTTTAGTTTGATTACTTTGCCTACTTTGATTAGTTTGATTGTTTTACAGCCCCAGAGCTATATTAAGGCCCGGTAGCTTGTGTTAAGTTTAGTTTTGCATGTTTATTGTTTTATTTAGGAACCCAAGTGAAGAAACGGTCATGTAAGCTGACGATAGCATTGAGGCAGTGTTATAACTCTTAGGTTTCATGTGGGATCACAGGACATGCAGGGCAAGGTGCACTGTCCGGTAATGATCGTGGTTGCAGGATATCTGATTACTATCGCCCTGGGGGAAATCTTGTATTTAAACTCATCTCCTGGCTAGTAGGAGAACAGCAGACTTCAGCAGACTCTTGATTTATGAATATACTTGGTTGAACAGCGATCCTTTAGTTCCTACTTGCCCTTTAACTATTATCTCTCTATCTCTTGGTCTCTTGAAGCCTCCCTTAGACCTAGTGCTTGCCGGTCAACCGCTAGCCCCCTATTGAACCTTTTCGTTAGACAGGAGTGAACCTGTTACACTCTCTCTCCACCTTCTTATCCAACTGTCACTCTATCCTCTTCCATCCTAACTCCCCTATCATCGCATCCACCGGAGTCGTTCTCACTGCCCCCAATATCTTCCTCATTCTCTTATTCACCCACCTTTGTAACCTTTCCTTCATCCCCACCTGCCCCTCCCAATACAACTCCATTCCATACATCAACGCTTTCTCTACCACAACCCTAAATATCCTTCCCAAACACTCAATTGACATCCCTCTCCCCCCTCTTCCCATCAACCTTAACATCATCCTCTACCTTTTCTCCGCTATCCCAATCCTATTCCTCACATGATCTTTCCATCCTCCATCCTCTTGAAACCACACAATACCCTCGTACTCTACTTCAACACTATATCCTCTCCTAACCATCTCACCTCCTTTACCCATCTTTTCCTTCCCTTTCTCCTCCACACTCCCTCCAACTTTAACATCTGCACGTCTATCTCCCATTTCTTCCATCCTCTTACCAACCCTATCTCCATTCTTCTCACCCTCTCTCTCTCTCTTATCTCCTCCTCATCTTTTCCTACTACCATAAGACCCACATCATCCACTACCGCAACCATGCTCACCCCCTCCACTTCCTCCTTCATCACCTCTTCCAATACCCCTTCTAATAAAAACATAAACAAAGCTGAACTCAATGCCGAACCTTGTACTGTTTCTCCCCTCATCTTCACTCTTCCTCCTATTCTACCCCCTATCTTCACCCTCACCACCCTTTCCCTTAAAAACGACACTATCCACTCCCTCAAATACTTCTCTACTCCTAACTCCTCCAACCTTTTCTCCATCTTCCTCACCCTCAAATTTTCATACACTCCTTTAACATCCATACACGACAATAATCCCTTGCCTCCTCCCTCTTCACACTTTCTGTATAAACTTCCCACCACCTCCATACCTCTCCTACCCTTCCTCGCCTCAAATTGTTCATCACCCATTCCCACCTGCTTCCCTCTTTCCAATCTCCCATTCACCACCCTCTCCAGACCCTTTCCCAACACATCCAACAAATTTATTACCCTATAGCTACTAGGCAAACTATAGTCTTGCTTCTTCGGCTTTTTCATCACTATACCTACACTCCTCCTCCACCTTTTCACCATATATCCCAACTCTAAACTCCTCCTATATATCCCCATTATTTTCCTCCTTCCTCCCTTACATTCCCACATCATTTTTACCACCTTTCTACCCACTCCATTCTCACCCAGTGCCCTCTTATCTCCTTGCTTTCTAATACACTCTTCTACCTCTTCCTCTTCCAAATTTACCTCCCACTTCTTCCCTTCTTCTTTCTGTTCCTCCACTTCCCTCTTTCCCAAACCTCTTACTATGTCACAAATCGTGACTAAGCAAGGCAGATTTCACATGACTAATAGTTATTAGTAATAGGTATACTTATGGTTTGTGCTATGTAGCCAGTTGACTCATAGTTCTCACATGACTTGCACTTGCGTGTCATTGTTAGGTTACGATTGGTTGATGTTTCTATCACTCACGATTGTGAGTCATAATGATGTAATAACTTTCGCGTGTGACTCATATTATGAGTCACAAGTTCCACTCAGGTGACGCAGTTTGCGCACCTGACTTGTTTTATGTGTTTTCATTGGTTTACGGTATGTTGCGCAGTGACTCATAACAGTCATCTGATGGATTTCAGGCATGACTCGTTATGAGTCATAGGACTGTGTGACTTGAGTTATGAGTCACCAGGGTTAGGGTTGTTGGCATGAAGAGTCTATATAAGCGACACTCAGTCACAGTAGTTAGAGCTCTTCACTCAACTATCTAAGTAACACAACTCTCAGACACTAGAGCATGGGCCAAGCCCATTGACAGTGACCTTCCATAGGTGCAAGATACCCGATACATCTACTCCCCTTATCTTTATGTTACCTTATTCGTATGCGAGTACTCTATTCCTATAACAATAGGACTTCCCACAATCACTATACCTACTACGAACGAAACATCTTAGTCTATAATGATAGACTAAGTAGACTACGAAGACTATATCAATAGTCAATGAGAGTCAAGATAGTCGTTTCCCATTACAAGCACCTTACGGACGGCTGTTTGTTACACACTATCGCCTCCCCAATTATCATTGAGATGTCGGGCCCTCCTCTGGAGTGCTCCTTCGTCACGAGTTTTCGAGCCACCGGGGTGTGGTGGACGCCACCACCTTGGCACGATTACCTACTTTTACACAAACAACCCTCTTGAGCTTTCCTTCACAATCTCTGCCTACAATAAAAATTATTTACCTTAGTTCACTCAAATATCTTTAGAAATTTGCTACCACTTAACACGAATGCAATTGTGAGATTACTTCAGTTATGTCCACGTAATCTAGCTGTATCCTGTTGCGTTCTGTTCCGTCCACAGTGGTTAATTTGGCTCTGTTGTCTGTATTGGGTGACCCTTGTCTTGCCTTCAATGCGACCAGGTAAACCCCCTATGACCCCGAACAGGATTTTATGTTATATGCACCCTGAACGTCTCATGCACAAGGTGGGCATCATGTTCCGGAGGGCAACCCTTTTTTTTTTTGCTGATGTTGCGAAAATTCAAGATCTACTCAACTCGCAACAGTCTTTACACTGTTCACTAGCATCCTCCTAATTTATCCCTTAACTACATTGCACCGATGCTTGTCTACAGATCCAGAATAAAGGGTCCTCACTACCCTTGTTGTATCTCAGATCTGAAGCCCATATCTTATGGTTTGGGTTAATAGAAACATTTTTGTCATCAATAATTCTGCTCTGGCCACCGACCTGGTAGGCCGGGCTGGGCTTTAGTTGGCCCGACCTAAAAATCTATGGCCCCGGCCCATGGCAGCCCTTCACTAGCGTCACCGTCTCACCGTCATGCTGCTAGTGTTGCTGACGAAAATTCAATAAAACAGTCCAGGGATAGATAAATGGCGCCTAGCGAGAAGCTTATTAGGGCAGCTGCCCAGAGCACAGCTAGTGATTCCTGGTTTTGCTCCAACATGGCCCCCCAGAGTTCAGCGCAACCTAGCTAGTGTCAGGTGTCTATGCGGATGAATTCACAGCCAATACTCGTAGTGGCTCTACGAGTATCATACATACCTAAACTATTTTACTCCCAGAGCTACAGGCCCCGGTATGTTGGTTAACTCTCTCGAGCGAGGAAGTCCTTTGTAGCGCATGGGGCAGCGTGAGGTAAAGATAATCGGTGCTAGATTTTATGTCGATCCGGCGACTAGAGAAACTGTAAGTTGCTGTAGTTCAAACAATAACGCAGCAAGTAACCACATGAATAGAATCAATTTGCTCAGGGTGGTGATATGAAAGTACCGTAAGGCACAAAGGGAACAAGTTCTTCAATATAAATTACGTGACTGCGAATAACCTGTTCTATGACATCCAATCCACCAGCCTACTTTTATCTCACACCTCCACATGCTCAAGTGAGGTCCCGCGCGCCTCTATTGCACTCACCAAAACCCCAGGTTTATGTGCGCAATCCCCACCCCTCCATCCCACAACACCATCTTATTGGAATTCTTGTGCAACGCATGCACACCACGTGCACAAATGATCACTCGCCGTACTAGACCACCTGAATTGAGCTGAGTCAAACCTCTAGACTATGGCTAGCAGGAATACCCCACCAAGGGGGGCAGCAATCATACAGGCAGCACACTGCAAACAACTTTGATAGAAGTTCAACGAGAAGGGGGAAAAAAGGAAAGTGCGGGGGAACTCCGCCAAAAACTGGTACAGTATATATACATATGTATAGTGGTATCAATAAGACAAAGGGAAATAGCTTAGAGTTACAAGTCTAAAGAGTTAGCTAGAAAGAGTGTATGGGCCTGCAGAAGTGATTTGTCTATAGTAATCGGTCCTGCTCACTACCACCCAACGGTGAGGGAGATGGCCCAGGAAACCGAGGACTCAACGCCGATTCACCAACCTGTATTTCCGTATTTCCGAGGACACCGCCGTCTATGCTTGTACTTTTCGCTCGCTCCACTAGTCCCTCGTCCTCGCCGTCTTCATCGTTACCTCCGACTGGGACGTATGCTGCTGCGCCGATAGTCTCTTCCCGTGCCTGCCGGCGCATCCTCTTGATCTTGATGTAATTGTAGGCTGCGATACTTAATATTGTGACACAGAGGCCTGAGATGTTGATTGGAGTTAGAGGATCGCCGAAGACTATTGTTGCTGCAGAGATCGTAACGACTTCTTTGAAAATACCGCAAATTGAGAGGGTTACTACAGAGGTGCGCTGGAGGAGTCTGTGGATTGTTAGATAACTGTAATCATGAATGGATATATCAGAGCTTACGCAAATTCGCTGCTGACCATCAGAAAAGCTATTACTCCGGGGAAGAGAAGAATAGCAGCAGAATTGATAGCGCCCTTTTGAGCTGCTAATTCGGCCAATCTCTCACTCAGCGGTCCAAACCCCTCCACAGGTATAGCAATCGCCAGGATTGAAATGAACATGATCGGCGCTAGGAAAAATATAGAGGAGAATGGATTAGAGGTAGCTGGGTTTCTCAATAGCAGAATTTGCGTGAGTGACCACCGCAGTCCAGACAGAGCGGAGGACATGATCACGAGAATAAAGCCAATTGGTACGAATGTTGCTTCTCCAGCTACCATCATGACTACACCAACTGTCATCACAGTTATGACACCAACTAATTTCCATGTTACCTTCTCGAGGCGAAATATAAAGGCGAATATCAAGACGAATGCCAAAGCAGAGGATTTGCACATAGCTTTATCAGAGTCAGCACATCCATTGCCCCGTTATCCCAACGTGAACTGTGAACCCAACATACTATAAAACGCAAGGGTAATGAATTTCAAGCTCATGTTTCCAAGACCAATATCCAGCCCGGTAGCCGCTCCGCATGGGCCAACTCGGGTTGCATAAAACCATTTCGTCATGATGCCGGCTTGTTGCTTCCTTCGCTCCTCGATGGAATTCCCTGCTCCCATAAAGTGATCTATCTCGGGGTCCTCAGGCTGCGGATCAGTTGAAGCGGATTTCCCGAAAAATCCCACAGGCCGTAGTTTCGGGAACGCGAAGAGCACAAGAGATGCTAGAGAGAATTGGACAATCATGTGCGTGCAGGTGGTGAATAACGGAAATTTAAAATCGAGGTGCTTGGGATCGAACATCCATTTGTTGTACTTTATCCATATAAGACTTAGAAGCTGCTAAAACAATAGAGTGAATGTAGAGAAGGCCATCTTACAATGGATATTAGGAGCGAGAATAGATACCTAGAGACGGGGAGACAACACGTTAGCGACCCAAGAACTGCATTTCATCTCAGAGATTCCAACCCACCATAGCCCAATCAGTATGACATTAATGGCCAAACTCCTAATCACCTTTATATCTGCAATCCTTTTCTCTTCCCTACTAACAACAGGCCGATCACCATCAGCCATAATCAACCGATCACCAAGACCAGGACCATTCCCGCCTTGTAAACTCAAGCCCCTTCGGTTCCTCGTCTTTACTCTCCCTTCCTCATCACCATCCCGCCACGTATCCTCCTCCCCTGCGTTCGCATAGTCACCCATTTCAAGATCCTCCGACTCAGAATCAATCTCGAGACCCGGGCCTGCCTCGTTTTCTTCTGAAGACGAGAACCCTTCTATTTTGTTGGATAATCTAGATTTTGACTTTGCCTGCCTTCTAAGTCCTTCTGATGCTCTTCTCGCGCTCCGTTGTTGGTACTCGCGGGTCTCGTCGTCCACAACAGCTAGTGGGAACATACCGGTAGGGGACAATGGAGTAGGGGGGCACACTTTATTACCAAATGGGGGCTTCCCCTGAAGGTACGGAGCTTCCGAGTCGTCTGAGAGGTCAGATGAGAGTGGATAGGGTATTGTTGGGGCTGGAAATGACATGTTCGGCGCGCGGATTGGATCTTGGCTGCTTGCCAGTGATCTTGTGGAGGAGCGGACTGTGCCCTGTTTTGGGAGGGGAGACGCGGACCTCCAGAAGATCAGTCTCACTCCCACGCTTGACACTGAAAGCCAAAAAAGGTGAAGCAATCAAGAGTGACACTGTGGCTAATGAATGCCGGTGAGCCACTCATCACTGCACGGGTGTGTGGTTGCCAGGAGACTACGGTACACGAGCTAGTACTATTGAAATGGGACACACATGACCCGTGTGGCGGTGCTCTTGGTTGTCTAAACAAGAAGAAACAACGTTTACCCCTCCACACTCCCCCCTTACCCACAACCACATCATCTGCTTTCGGTTCAGCCCATCAATCGCTCTCACCATGGCTGACGATGGTACTACCTCCTTCGACCAGATCGAACTTCACAAAGAAAATATTCAGCCTCTTGCTTCTGGGCGCTCGGCTCGCACCCTTGTCGCTTCTCTCTCGTCCCGTTCGAACCCAGTTTTTGCCCGTGCTGAGCATACAGCTAAACAAGCAGAGTTTGAGGAAGAGTTACGGGGATCTTCGGACCTAGATGACCCTTTAGAAGTCTGGGTTCGTTATGTCAGCTGGACACAGGAGACCTTTCCGTCTGGTCATTCAACGGACTCTGGTTTACTTCAGCTGCTAGAGAGGGCAACACAGACATTCATCCACGAACAACACTACAAGAATGACCCAAGATATCTCCGCCTATGGATTCTGTATATCCAAAACTTTTCCGATGCTCCCCGAGAGGCCTTTACCTACCTTGCTAGACACGATATCGGTCAGCGGCTCGCCTTATTCTACGAAGAGTACGCTGTTTTGCTTGAAAAAATGGGCCGAAAGAGACAGGCTGGTGAGATTTACCAGACTGGGATGGAAAACAATGCTAGACCTACAGACAGACTTCTTAGGAAATTCGAAGAGTATATGCAAAGGTTAGAGCATGACCCCCCGGCAGGTGATGAGCCCAGCTCCCCTGCGCTGCCAGCAGTCAGGCCAGCTTTAGCTGCAAAACCTTTTGGCGGGGGGTTAGGTTCCGGAGGACTTGGCAGTTCTCCTGCTACACAGCAGCAGCCGCAAGCGTCACAACCAAAACCGAAACAGGCGAAGCTGAAGATGGCCATTTTCTCTGATGCAGACGCGGCTCCCACAAGTAAGGCGCCAAACACCATGGAAAAACCAACTAGTGGCTGGGAGAACATTGGTACGCTGGAGCAGAGGAAGAAGGAGAACGCCATCGAGGCACGACCATGGGTCGGCGAGGTTTTGAAGCAGGAAGGGGTCAAAGCGAAAAGTGCAGAGAAAATGATGATTTTCAGGGACGAAAGTGTAAGTAGCCTCACAAAGCCCTGAGTCATCATTTTTCGTCTAATCATCTTTTTTACCTCATGTTTACAAAAGTAGAACTAATACCGCCTGTCTATCCGTTCTTACGACCAATTGCCAGTCTTTACCGAAGCAAAATTTACCTCCTGTACAGCAAAATGTTTTACCTACTAGTTTACCTTCAAATAAACGACCAGAGCGGGTTGCTGTAAACCTTGAATTGATTTATGCAGACGAAGAAAATCCTACTGAAGAACTGTCTTTTGATGAACTGAGAGCGATCAAGAGAGGCCAGTATGGGATTGACTGGAATAGGATACGCGAGGAGCAAGCTGAGGCAGCTAGGGAGCGACGAAGGAAGAATGCCCATAGGGAAGAGGTAATGGAGGAGTCTCGAGCGCCCATCAAAGTTAAGACAGTTCTATCGCCTTCTCCAAATAGAGGGAAAATAAAACGAAAAGGGCAAGCACCTGCTAGCCCCACAATGACATTTCATACCAGAGCAGCAACAGACGAAATATACGATATTTTCAACCAACCTATGAAAAAAACTTCCATGACAGGGGAGGATCACGAAGGTGATGGAAGTGAGAGCGGTGGGGAGGAGAGTGACGACGAGGACTACACAATTGGCACTCAGGTTGAGCGGGCAGAGGAATCCGGTCCTGAAGGTGGCGATGGCGAAGATGACGACGAAGACGCCAGAAGTGTGAAGAGTGAATGGTCTGACTTTACCTTGAGAAGGGACGCTCCGCCGCGGGAAAGCGACGAAGAGGAGGAGGGGGAGGGGGCGGAGGAAATAGAAGGGAGTCTAGAGGTTGAGTCAGCTAAGGCGGAGTTTGGGAAGCTCGCTATCCATCGAGATGAGCCCGAAGCCGGAGGCGGAATGGCGATCCACAGAGACGAACCTGATGACGAGGAACCTGACCCCCCATTCCGCCCCGCTCCTCACAAGATACTCATCCCATCACCTCCTAATAATTTCGACCCCCCCCGTCTTCCATATCATGCTACAAAGGAAACTCAATTCCAAGGGCAGCAGAGTAGACTACCATATATGACACCTATTGTCGAAAAGACGGAGTCATTACCACCTACCATTGCTAGACGGAAAGATGTGGCCAAAACCCCCAGTAGGAGTAGAATGCCCGATATAATTGATGACAATTTAATGAGCAGCCCTTTCGAAGAGTCCAACAACTCTGTCTTTCCCCCACAACTCGCTCCATCCCAGCCCGCCCCACCTGCTGCTCCGGCCCGTGTCCCCGAGGAGAAGAGACCATTCGGCGCCAAACCAGTGGCAGCGGCGAGGGGGAAAGGAACCGCCCAACAGAGCCCTATAATCCAAGATCTACAATGTAATCCCATGGATGAATCTCTTCGAGCTAATATCTTTGACAAGCTTCAACCACCATTAAAGACATATGAAGGCTTCTATGAGCACACAGCCAAGTTTGGACGAGGGGCGGAAATCAAGCGGTTCGCAAAGGCGATGTCAAAACGTGATGGGGACAAAACCACAGCTAACATTTCTCAAGCTCCAATTGTCGAGTTCGTCACAGGTGATGGAGGTAGTTCTTACACTATTAAGCGCGAGCTGGGGAAAGGTGCTTTTGCCCCTGTCTACCTCGTGGAGAATAACATCGTAGCCGATGCCGAAGACGAAGCAGAAGAAGCAGGTCCAGATAATCAAAGCGCGGCCGACCTCCTTTCTCTTAATAAAAAGATAATTGGGCGAGAGCGCTTTGAGGCTGTGAAAATGGAACACCCACCGTCACCTTGGGAGTTCTATATAATGCGACTGGCCCACCGCCGTCTCGGTGTCTCACGACCAGTAGAGTCAATCCTAAAGGCCCATGAGATGCACCTTTTCCCGGACGAAGGATATCTCCTACTCGAATATCGTGAGCAGGGCACAATCCTCGACCTAGTAAACATTGCTAGAGCAGAAGTAGGCACTGGCACAAATACCGGTGTAATGGACGAGCAACTTGTCATGTTCCTATCCATCGAGCTCCTCCGTACTGTCGAAGCAATGCACTCCAAGTGTCTCCTCCACGGTGACCTCAAGGCTGATAATTGTCTCATTCGCTTCGAAAACACACCAGACAATACCTGGTCTGCACGGTACCAGCGAGACGGTTCAAATGGCTGGCTCAAAAAGGGAATAACCCTAATCGACTTTGGCAGAGGAATAGACATGGAGGTCTTCCAGCCAACTGTACAATTCATCGCAGATTGGAAAACCGACAACCAGGACTGCGCAGAAATGCGCGAGCTCCGGCCGTGGACCTACCAGGTGGACTATTTCGGCCTCGCCGCCATCATCCACTCCATGCTCTTTGGCAAGTACATTGAGACCACAGCAGACCGCGGCAATATCCTCGGAGGTGGAACCAAAAAGTACAAAATCACCAGCTCCTTTAAGCGCTACTGGCAGACAGAGATCTGGAGTTCTGTGTTTGACGTTCTACTCAACCCGCTTCAATACGTTATGCACGAGGAGAGCACTTGCATGCCCGTCAGCAAGAGTGTGCGGAAGTGCAGGGAGGAGATGGAGACATGGCTGGAGGCGAATTGCGAGAAGGGAGCCGGATTGAAGAATCTGATTCGCAGAATAGAGGGAGTTCTCGGGAAGAAGCGTTAGTTCCGACCCACCTGCCGTTCGATTCCCTCTGTTTAGAAATAGATAGCTCTGCTGTCCGTGGGAGGGTATTTTCTATCCGTCTGTCTATCTGTTTGTCTGGTCAGCGTTAGTATAATATTATGTTTGCTATTGACGTGTTGCCCATATGTTGCCTCTTTCTCCGAAAAAACCACTGCTCGAGTATTAGTGCCGTTGTCTTACCTCTCGTCCCACTCTCCAGGCTCCTGCAAATATAATGCCCACAAACGCTATTTTAGATCGCTCCGTACAATAACGGTCCACCGCATCGTAACTGCCAAACGCAAATTTAGATAGATTATCTATCTAAAGCGCCCCAACCCGCACTATATTTACTAGTTTTTCGCCACCTCCGTCAATTCCACCATTAGTCCATCTTGCCCCAAGAGCCACTACGCATCCAGAACCCTCTCCACAACCATGATAATCCAGGCCAGGGCTACCACAGCCACAGGACACGACCTATTTAAGATAGCAGCAACTTCCATAACCACAGCATCTAGCGCCCAACCTACTTGTACTGTACCGGGGGTTATGGGGAAGTCTAGCGAGCCTCCTCTGATTGGCTCGTAGGCCAGTCAGGCAATCATGGGGTCGAGTACAGTGACTTGTTTCATGCCAAGAGTTCGCCAGACTTTTTTCCCTCACCAAAATCTTGCCAAGATTGGCTGTCCAAGTGGTTACACACACCTATTTTTTTTGCGTGGTTGAAACAATGTTCGCCGTACTGTTTTTTTGTTTTTTTTTTATAAACTTTTTCCATTTCGGGCACTAAGCTACAGCAAAGCAAGGCCCCATGTACAATGCCTACAGTCCTAAAAACCCGGTCGGACCTTGCCACCCCACAAAGAAACCCTCAACCCCAAACCAAAGCCCCAGAGCACGGTTTAGATCCATCTATATCTGGGAGGCCCACAAAATCCCTACCCCATCCAATGACTTCACTACTGTAAAAAAGCCAGCCTAAATGACCAATTAGTGTATTGTAACCTTGTCCTCAGTCGGCCGGCGCGGTATATTCGTCCTTCAGTTAAGGACTGTCCAAGGTGACGATTGAGATATCCGGTCCCCTCATGCCTAACACACCCAAAATCCCCCACTCCATCTCCCCCCCACCACAATTTATAACAAAAGAAAAATTACAAAAGAAAAATTAGCTCAAACCAGAACCTAAGTCCCAGCCCTGGAGGCATTTTACCAGTCTTGGGTCAAGCCCGGACGCCAACCTCCTCTCTTAACTCGCCCCTGACCGATGATCCAGAGATGTCACTTACAATGGATGCCAACGCCTTTACACTGGCCACCACTAACCCACCACTGATGCGCCACAATGCCACCAGCCACCCCCTCACAAGTCCGTGGACCAATGAAAAACGTGGGGAGTTCCTAGTGTCCTAAAACAAGGTCAGACCGAGATTAAAACAGGGCAAACAACTCAACAAGAATCCAAAGAAGTTCCAAAGGCTTTCTAGGGATAAAGTTCTGATGGAAGAAATGAATAAACACCGTTCCAAAAGAAAAATTGAAACCAGCGTAATGGAGTCAAAGACATGAAGCCATCATGAGATGAAAATCATGGACCCAACTGGCTGAAGACCCAAATATGACATGTCACCCAAAGGTTCAATTTCAAGTGCTGAGGTTGTAAGCACCATGGAGGATGTTCGCCGTACTTTTACACACACCCTAGTACATCAATTTATTTTACCTTCTGCAAACTATAGAGGAAAAAACACTCCTGACCGCGGTGTAGAATCCACTCCACTCTATCATACCAAAGTATTATACCAATATGATACTATAACTTATTCAAGTATCACCGCTATCGAAAGCCCAATCATTATAATATAACTGTACACCAATAGCTCACATAACATGATCAAAATCAGAGCATCTTAGCTAACATCTCTATAAGTTACTCGAATACTCAAGGACTCTGGGGTTGATGAAAGTGTTTTACATCATGCCCCGTCTCCGTTACAATACCCGTGGTTGAAATTATTACTTGTTACACAACTCACGATTTTGTTCCATGTGAGGAGCGTGGTGGAAGAGAGAGAAGGATCTGGTGATTCTCAGGTGCGAGCCTGCTAACTAAAATGGACTAACAAACATGTGTGCACAACCTATTGTTTACCCTCAACACCCTTGTGTACTTTCTACAACTCAACCAGGGTGGTTGCCTGTACTCTACTACACTCAACACTCCCCCTACGGGTGCCACCCATATATATGCCCATATAAACTACCCAATAAACTCCCCAATGAGTATCCCTCCTATACGTACCATATATATTAAAAAAAAGTTAAAAGTCAAAAGTGGAAACCCATTCAGACAATCCACACATCTGTACAAACTGCATATGCTTGCTAAGTACAAGGGGTTTAGTTAAACCATCTGCAATCATGTCGCTCGTTCCACAGTAACCCATAGTAACCTTCTTCCCATCTTGTACATACTCCATAATCTGATGAATACGAACACCAATGTGCCAGCTGTCAGGTTTATAGGTCGTGTCTTTAAACGTAGAAAGTGAAGCTTTTTTTTTTTTTAACTCATATGCATTTGTTTGTTTAAGGTACAAAGACAGCATGCAGCTTAACGCTATGGCCAACAAAAAGACTATTCCTCCTCACTCCAGGAAACATCCAAACCCCCAAGTCCCTCTAGTATGAGACCAAGCGCACATTTCTCCTATCGTCCAACCAAATCCTACGAACATACTCATATATATGAAGGAAGTAGAAAGGAAAGAAGCAAGAAGGAAGGAAAGGAGAACCCTTAGCGATATCTAGAACCGAAAGTATAAGAACAAAAGAAAGTATGGACCCCTGACAAAGGAAATGTATGTCTGATAATTGACGCAGATCAGCCAAAGCTTAGGAAGAGAAAGTATGGACCTACTTGACGAAACGGTGCCGGGGAACGAAGGGGTGTCCAGGGGCAGGTTAAGAACGGAGGATCGAGAGGACATTAAAGAGGGGTCCCTGGTTGGGGTGCCTAATGGCATTAGCGACGGCCAGGAGGATGGGCATAACCAAGGCATGTTTTTGTATAGCGATCGAAGGTCGACCGCTTGGAGGGGAAAGCAGTAGGGTGCCAGCCCGAAGTGGAAGGGGCAGTAGGGTGCCAGCCGGGGATGGGGCAGTAAGGTGCTAGCTGGGGGGTACTGTAACTGTAATCGAGCAAGGAGATGAAAACCAAGGGAGGTGGATGTAGGAAGGACTAGTCCAGAGACTTGAGAAGACTGACTAGAGAGACCGCGGATGATGCTTTTCCGAATGCGGAACGAAGAGGAGGCTGTGATGTTACTAACCGAAGTGTTCCCCGACAGGACAACGTAACCAAGAGGGAAAGGTACTTCGCAAAGGGCTTGGAAAGCTCTGTGTCAACCGTGAATGAAGGGAACGGAATGCCGACCATGCAAAACCTAAGTGAGGTGCCAAGGAAGTGCAGCGTAAGGGGGGAGAACCGGACTTCATAAGCGGGAGTCAACGATGAACGAGAACAAGAACCCCATGGAGGGAGGGGAAAGGGACGCAGATTCAACGTCGCGTGCGTCAGAACACAATGGTGCCGTATCTGACGCAGGGTAATTTATTGCTGATGAACTCCCTACACCCCTCACTCTAATGGTGTTAGTGAATGATCGAATCCTATAATCATAGGCACTACTCGAGCTCTACTTCACGCTGTGAACACACCGAAGTACTATTGGGCGGAAGCAGCAATGACAGCGATCTATGTCCCCAATAGGCTTCCTACAAGGGCAATTTGGGATGGTTTTACACCTTATGAGCTGTGGCATCAAAAGAAACCTACGTATAATCATCTATGTGTATGGGGCTGTATCCCCTATGCACAGGTTCCTAAAGAAACTTGCAAGAAGATAGACAAAGTGGCACAGAAATACATGTTAATTGGATATACGGAAACTCTCAAGTCGATATCACCTGTATGATCCATTTCAGAAATGTTTCTTCATTGCATAGGATGTTGTCTTTGAGGAGTCGACATCATACTATAATACCAGCGACACCGTGGGTCAAGCTTCAAGAAGCTACTACATGACAGCGATTGAACCGTGGGAAGAGCAGCTGGCATTGGGAGACGAGTTTGAGGACGATGAAACACCAAAAGCCAAGGCGCCACAGAAACAAGAGCAGGAAGATATATTCAACTAGGGGGAGGCCGAAGAGGTATTGGTACCCTTTCGACTAGGCAAACCTTGGAAGGAGTTATCTTCTGATGCTGAGGATGATGACGATAATGCTGTGGACTGGGAAGCAGTGCCGGTTATCCAGAAGAAGAAAAGAAGAGTTTCAGACACATCAGGTATGGGGAGACAACTGAGAGCTGATGGTGGTAGCTCGTACTGGGGATCACGACCTGGGAAACCGCCAGCAACAGAAGGAATGGTAAGTCACCAATCTAGTGCAGGTGATTCCAGAACATCAGACACAAGGGGCACGATGGTATCAGCAGTCTATATGCGTGAAGCTGGTCCAAGTACTTATAAGTCTGCAATGGAATCCGATAAAGCCTATGAGTAGCAGAAGGCCATCGATTCAGAGTGTGCATCACTCGAGGAGAATAAAGTGTTGACATTTGTCGGCAAATTACCAAACCCGAGGAAGGCTATCCCTACCAAGCTGATTATACAGAGGAAACTGAATCCAGTAGGACAGGCCATTTGGTATAAGGAGAGGCTAGTAGCTTAAGAATTTCGCCAGGTGGTGGGACTTGATTTTACTGATACCTTTGCACCGGTAGCGAGCCTAGCCAGTGTTAGTATTGTGCTATCGATTGCGGCAACAAATGGTTTTGCAATACGTCAAATGGATGTCTCTCAAGTGTATCCAGTTGCTATTCCATTTCTGAAAACTTACTGGAATTTTCCCCCTGTCCACCCAGCTTCTCTGCCACGAAGGCAACTGCATCACTCATCCCTTTCATGGCAGCAATCATTTCATGCGTATCCTCCATTCCTGGCTACTCTTTTGTTTTTTTCCTGAAGGAATTAATTCAGTGAACAGTATCCATTGTCAAAAACACTATGGGATCTGGATTTTACAAATTCACGATAGCCTAAATGCTCGCTTTCGTGCTATGGTATATCTTTTTTGATTGAGTGAATAATCATTCACCTAATCGCTACTTTCATTTGACAGATAACGCTTGGGATGCACACTTCGGAGCAAATTTGTACGATAGACCTTAGCCTCCTATGCCTCTCGTGCACTTTGTACTTTTGGCTGCCATGCAACCTGCTTTGCATGCTCGCGGTCCTCCTCCACCTCTATCCATTTATTTACAGCTTGAGTAAAGTCTGTATCTTCCTGGACAGTACAGGATTCATGGCTTTGAACTTTCAGCTATATGTGACCGCTGACCACAAATCCTTTTTTCCTACCTATTTTTTTTAAACCTTTTAATAATAATAAATACATTTCTACTTTCACAAACATACCTGCAGGATCCTTTAAGTATATTCCTGCCTCATGGTGAAGCAAGTCAGATATCATCATCCAAAACTGCCCTTTTCTTCTATCTTCAAAATCCACTTGATTTTCAATTCAAAGTCTGACAAGTATGAGCTTATTCGCATCTGTGAGATAGGTACTGCGGCGGATTGGAAAGCTATCTTGAGGGTCTGAGGACTGCACTGTTAGGCACAACGAAAGGCTTAGCCCCCCTATTAGTGAATAAAGACCTATAGTTACCCTACCTTAGGATTCTGGGTTCAAAAAGAAAAGCCAACACCCCCCTCCCGCACCAGCGTTGGGACGGCGCTACATCGGCAGACGCCGCCGTAGTTGCATCCCCTCAGCAAAGACATGGTCATTGGAGCCCTCCTTGTAACCCGGTATACATCGTGGCCATCCATCCGACCGGATCCCGTTTACAGAGTATATGAGGGAGGACCCTTCGTGAGTATATGCAAGTAGTTCGAGCCAAGTCGGTCAATGTCGCATAAGGTTACTGAGCACTGAAGACGAGAGTCATCAAAGTCGTCATTAGGTAACAGGACATTTTTACGGACAATGGTTAAGCAACACATTCTATAGTCCACGCTCTCGCGATGAAAGTCGCAGAAGTGAATGGTGTTGTTGGATGAGGTAGTTTGAGAAATCAGGCATACCCACACTCACACACGTTGTCACAAATCGTGACTAAGCAAGGCTGATTTCACATGACTAATAGTTATTAGTCATAAGGTATGTTTCTATGACTCACGATTGTGAGTCATAATTATGTTTTACGCTATGCAGTTAGTTGACTCATAGTTCTCACATGACTCGCACTTGCGTGTCATCGTTATGTTATGATTGGTTGATGTTTCTATGACTCACGATTGTGAGTCATAATGATGTAATGACTTTCGCGC
>Ga0307509_10004337_pt1 | contig 20579 bp, 25 predicted proteins | sample 10_EM_MG_FD_202245 | JGI IMG/M metagenome (GOLD analysis project Ga0307509, IMG submission 202245) | Populus trichocarpa ectomycorrhiza microbial communities from riparian zone in the Pacific Northwest, United States - 10_EM | ecosystem: Host-associated > Plants > Roots > Unclassified | place... | reverse complement strand
AGCTAGCTGAAATTCTCCGATGTTCCTTCAAATTCTTCTGGTGGTTGCAGTACTCCTTACGGTGCTCTACTTTTGTCTTGCTCGCGCAATTGCCTATGAAGGCGGGGTGCCACGTTTCGGTAAACCTGGCGTGCTTGGGTATCTCCAAGCTGCCCTCAGATGGACTCTGGACGCCGAGGGTTTGATCGTAGAAGGTAGAAAACAGTTCAACAACAGTCCCTTCGTCATCCCAATGTTGGTGAGCCACTGGTGTCAGATTCTGAGCGAGATCGTTGGCTGAGAAGTGCGGTACAGAATGGCAACTTATTTCTTCTTCCTCCAAAATACCTAGAACGTCTCCGTGCTGCTCCGGACAGCGTTGTGAGTTGTCTGTATTTCGTTTTTCGAGTGCCCTGCTTACCGGGTGTTTAGTTTGACCAAGTTGCGGCAATCAATGAAGTCTTCCAAATCAAATACACGATGGACGAATTTCAACTGCATCCACCGTATCAAACAAACGTGGTACGAACAGATGCTACTCGGGCGATCCCTACATTCATCCCGGAAGTACGAGCAGAATCTACTCTGGCAATCAGCGAAGCTCTGAAACCCGTCAGTGGGAAAGGTGCAGTGCCCTTGAATCTATAGGCGGAGGGCTGTCATCGAGAATCATTTTTAACACAGATTCGGTCAGTTTGCCTGTCTTCGATGCAATGACACGCCTCAACGCGAGGATCAGCAACCGTGTATTTGTTGGCAAAGAGCTTAGTCGCAACGAGGGCTTCATTCACGCGGTGATCACCTTCGCTGAAACGGTATTGGTCATTGCGCCCTTCATCCAGTGGAGTCCCGTCTTCCTCCGCCCGTGCGTTTTATCCTTCTCAATCTGTTGTTCCGCTTTCAACTCCACCAAAAGAGTTGTATATTACGTCCTATCCTCCATTTTCGGAGGCAAAAAGGGGGCACTTAAGTATCTCGTCCCCCATTTGAAGAAATACGCGAAGGAGCGTTCAGACATAGGCGAAAAACCGGTAGTTCTTCTAGATTTATTTTATCTTGTACCTGACTAACTATTGAATGACAGGCACTCGTCATGGAGTATCTCCTCCAGGCTGTACCAACTGATGAACCAATTGAGGTTACCGCCGTTCGACTCCTCAGTATCAATTTTGGAAGTATTCACACTTCGTAATAGGCCAATCCGCTTCTTTATTATTTCCACGTTCTGATTAGCTGTAATTTCCAGTTCTATATTTATTACCCACACACTCTTCGAAATAGCGCTTCTCTCTCAAGAAGACGTCGAAAGCATACGGACGGAGGTGGAGGAGGCACTGGAATCCGAAGGTGGCTGGACTAAAGGTGCTCTCGATAAGTTCTACAAGCTAGATTCGGCCCTACGCGAAATTGGCAGATTCTACGGTCTGATGCAGTGTCTGTTATTGAATGCCGTATCTGCCCTAGTAATAAGTTCTGATGATCATCGATTTTACCAGTTGTATTATCCCGCCTCGCTGTGGTTGGTTGTGAACTGGAGGATGGGAAGTATGTTCCTCCTGGATATCGTGTCGCTGTTGACAGGAAGGCCATCCATTTCGATCCTGAAATCTACCCCGATCCGTATCGATGTGATCTGTTCCGGTTCGCCAAATTGCGTGGCAGCGATCCTTCCGATCCAAAGTATTCCTTTTCGACCGTGGATGCAACCGTATGTCCTCTGCTCTTCATGTGATGAATGAAGGGGTTGATTCACAGTTCATCAGTATCTGACTTTCGGTGCTGGTAAGGGTGTCTTTATTCATCACCTTGTTCTGATTTATTCGATTTTGCAGGTCGCCACGCTTGTGCTGGTCGATGGCTCGCTTCGGTATATTCTACTGAAAAATTGTCCAAATGGTCATTCACCTTCTTTATGTTAGATGGAGCTGAAGCTTATGTTGGCGCACATTATCCTTGAATACGACCTCAGGTATCCTCCTGGAATCACGACACGACCCAAATATAAAGTCTTCAATGGCGCCATCGTCCCCGATCAAAACGCCCATCTGGTCTTTAACCGCAGGTCCACAAAGAAGGCAGACTGATGGTGAGATTTTGACCATGGTAATTTATCATTTCGAGTATTCACAAACTTAAGGTAAAGAGGATATACAATTAGCAACAGAGTTGCCTTGAAGGTGGATTGCACATTACATTAATAGAGTTCTGGTGAAACGACCGACCGTTGATTTGAAATCAAGGGTCGTATACATCGCATCGCATCCAATTGTAGCTGTTGGACACTATCAAAATGTCAAGACGCAAAGTTGCTAGGATCGAAGACAGAAAGGAGGTACGGTATCTTGTTGAGGTTGGGTTTCATGCTTCTATCAACATAAAAGTACCAAGTGTTGGGTCGCCAGAAAGGTGACGATATGCAGTGAAGTCTGGGTCCTTTTGTTACTGCATGAGTCCTTCAATGGATAAACTGAGGCTTACAACGAACTTACCAGTCAAGAATCCACCTACCCGAGATTTCGCTAGGGTTCGGTCAAGCCTGACGTAAACAAGGTACGTCCACGAAGGTCGTAGTAACGATCATCGAGCTTTGACAGGACGATCACAGCTTTAGTCGGCCCAGTGAGAGTGAATTTGACTAAAAGTGACCCAGGAATCGGTTATTCGATACTGGACCCTCAATCAAAAAGACTTACATGAAACCTCTTCGTACGACCATGCAGAAGGTAAGGATGGACATGTTACCTCAAGCCACTGAGACGACATAGTCCATGTCTCGTCAAAGAAAATAGTTCTGTCAATTTGGGAGAAGGCCTCCAACCAGTCGGTATCTGCCAGAGAAAAATGCTTCAATGCGAGAACCTCATGTGGAAAATAACAGTCCTCACATTCCATGACAAACTGGCCGTCGTCTCCAAAACAATGACCGAGGGTGGGCAGATACTGGAGCCATTCTTGAGTCCACTCTTTCGAACCATCACTCCAGCGCCCAGTCCACTCGGACTTGCCCCACGGATCACGGATGACAACAAAGCGTTTTCCGTTACTTTCAACCGCACGAAGGACAGAGTAAGCATGGTTACCAATGAGACCTTGGGCGCTCAACCCATACAGTCCGTTCCGAGTGCTGCTGACTTCGTCGAAGGAACATCCAAAAAGACGATCTGTGTTTGCACGAAGGAGTTCTTCTTTCCAGAATCTGTCGATGTCGAGGATATCTTTGCTCTGGATACGCCGCTGTTCGACGAAACACAATCAGGACCTTGACGCATTCGAAGCAACACGAAACTTACCCCGTCAGATCCTCGATGGCCTCACACTCCTCTCCTCCGTTCAAATATTCGTAGTTTCCATGCAATTTTGCGTATGCCTTTTCTATCAAAGGAACCCAGGTTTCGCCTCTCCCAGACTTCGCAAAGTGAAGCGACTTTCTCCGCTTCCTAGCAGACTTATTGTAGAATTCCTTGTCTTCATGGTACAAAGCCTGCTCAGCCTGAGTTAGTTCTTCCCACTTTGGTGAGCGAGTGAAGAGAAGGCTGTGAAAAGTTAGTAATGCGATGAGAGGGACATAAAGATAAGAAGCGCACTCGTCGATGATAACAGTGACCCAGGAGTTGTCTCTAAAGAATATAAATATAAATCCATAGACTCCGACTTTTTTCATCGCGCTGTATTACTTAGTGGTGAAATACGAACATAAGAATGACGAGTGCAGAGTCACTTACAGCAACGCAGAGATCCCTTGAAAAGTAAAGAAGGATCTGGATTTGGTTTGGGAACCGAGCTCTTAATGGATGTTGGGGAGAGCAGGTAGTCTGCTGCTCCTCTTGGCACCTCATTTGATAGACTCACGTTTGGTTTGGTATATATCAGCGAAGAACGAGGTAAACAAGTTCTACGTCCAGCGGGGAAGTGACCTTACCAATGAGAATGCAGCCTTCTTGATCACGAGGATGACATATTCATTTTGTCCAATTTCGACAGTGAAAACATCTTCGAGAAGCAAGCAGAGAGGCAGCTGAGCCGCGTTGCCTGGGCATCTGCCAAAGGTCACCGATACAGTTCGGGACAGAGAAGTGTTATGGGGACGGCCATTTCACCAGGATGTTTAGACAGTCATCTGGAGCATCACCGAAAGTATAGTTAACATTCGCATGTCAGAGTCAGTCAGACGTATAAGGTCAAATTCTTTGAACCTATTTATAACCCGAGTGGAGAGAAGGTTGAAAGCTGTCAAAACAAAACTATAATTGGAAACCGAACTGGAGAACCTTTTCCGTTTGAGTTTCGCAAATCCCCAAGCCACGATACTTACATGAACCAGTCAATTGAATTAACATATGTTGGGCTTCGGAACAGAGTGGTCGGAACAGAGAATACTTATAAATTTATAATACTCCTTCTCATGGGAAAGCGCCAAGCACGTATCCATTAAATCTCAAGTGGCGCTGCCCTGAGAGCCGTAACGCCGCAGGTAATTATAAAGAAATTAAAAGGAGTGCTTGTCAGATGTCTCCACCTGTCCTGTTCTTGGTTCCCCCCGTTGGATAGAGGCGCAATCTCCATACTGTTAATTCGTTGAGCACGCGCTAAAATGTTCTCCTTCGCGTTGTTTTCTCTATCCTTCGCGGTCGCGGGTGTGCTTGCGGCCCCATTGGCATCCTCGAATATGACGGCTCTGCAACTGGCACGTCGTGCGGCCACCCTTTATACATCCTGCACAACGCCAAACACGGTAGCACTCACCTTTGTGAGTAACCCCAGTCCTTGTGCTTCCGTCTGCTAGACCATTTTCTTTTGGACAGGATGACGGTCCCTATATCTACCTGTGCGACACATTGTTGATCTCTGCTCGTCAACCTAACTTTTCATTGATAGGAATGAAGTTGTAGACCAGCTAGACGCCGCCGGTGCTAAGGGTACATTTTTCTTCAGTAAGTATTGCATGAGCCATAAATATCTCACTGTATGCCTAATATCTGTTTAGATGGCAGGAATTGTAAGACAAGATTTTTTGTGAGGATGTGGGCTGATTTGGCTGAGAATTTGTATTTCACCTGTGCAGGGGACTGCATCTACAGCCCAGATGCGATGAACCGTGTCAAATTGGCTTATGAGCGCGGCCATATGATCGCTTCTCACACTTGGTCTCATAGGGATCTCGCAACTCTCCCGCCAGATCAGGGTTCGTATTACATTCTCTGGCCTGGTACAAGCCTCACCAATTTTCTATCTCAGTTAATGAGGAGATGTCCCGCGTGGAGCGTAAGTAGACTCCATTCTGTGCACCAATTGTACTGAAACTTGTATTCTTTTGCAGAGGCGTTTGCGAGGATCGTCGGCGTCACGCCTGCTTTCATGCGACCTCCGTATGGCTCGTACAATCAGATTGTTCTTGACGTCTCTGGTGCCCGTGGACAGAGCGTTGTAAATTGGGACTTTGAGTTAGTGTCGTCTTGATTCTATGAATGGGCGCTGAACCATCTCCCAAGTTCGCGAGATTCCGCTGGAGCCAGTCCCGACGCCTCAAAGGAACTCTATGATGAAGTTGTCAACCAGCACCCAAGCACGATTCTTACTCTGAACCACGACACAATAGGTACGTATCTAGAGGAGTCTATTCTACATCAGTGATAATCAAATACCCAAAACAGAGACCACTGTGTAAGTCGTGTTGCAGCAAAACCTAGCCTTCAAAAAAGTAATTCTTCATCTATTCACAGACGCCAGGTGCTTCCCTACGCTATTGCAAGGCTTCGAAGCGCAGGATACAGGCTTGTGACGGTTGCAGAATGTCTTGGACTGCCAGCGTACCAATCTGTCGGTAGCCCTCAAACTCCAGATGTGAGCAGCTTCGACTTCGCGTTCGTAATTGCTAACCACTGTGACCCTTTAGCCGAGTTGGACGTGCTGAACGCATGGCATCACTTCAACCCCTCACGGTCCTTCTTCACGACTTCATGATTCTAATGGACACCCTTCATACATATACGCATAGTGGTCACCCCCATCATATTTTACACGCTAATTTCAAACCCTGAAATGACAGGGTTTCAGCCTCTTCGTTGAATATTGGATACTGAGATTCAGCTACCAATACCTTAGTTGCAATTTACATCCTGTTCATTGATATTGCCCCAAAACGAACATTGACAAGCACAAACAACGCGTGCCAGTGGCACGTGACCGTGTTTTCGGTGTTTAGTACGTGCTGGCTCCTCTAGTCTAATTGCATGGCTGCAAGGAGTCGCTCAGGCTCGACTCGACCAGCAATAAAACGCACGAAACCGGTTTCAGCGTCTGTGGTAGACAAGCTCGCCAAAGAACTCTCCGAAACACTTACCGTTAGCGATGGAAAGGGCAAGCAGAAAGTGGATTCGAATCGGGGTCCAGAAGCAACTAAGCTCGCTTCAATGCGTGCGGTCAATACAGCTTCACAGGCATTGTTGAATGTCGTACAGTCTGGTTGGAAGAAATCGTCGTCGTCGGGTGGGTCGTCGAAGGTCCCTCTCGAAACCGTGAATTCCGCTGCCGCAGATGCCGCGAAACATCTGGGTATACTTAGACGAATATCTCCTGGGGATATCGATGTTGAAAGGGCGGCTGTGAGTGTGCTTGGAAAGCTTATGACTCTTGAGATGGTGAGTTTCGTCGTGTGCCCCTTTCCTGCAATTCGTTGAATTATTTTTAGCACGATCTTGCTGCTGCTGCCCTCGAAAACACACACCCTCGCATTTGTCAAATAGTCAATGGTTCGGACGAATCACGTCCTGTCGGCCAAAGCAAGTATCTCTCTGTCCCAAGGTCGTCGATCCCGACAGATCCCGTTCTTCTCAATCTATTGTCAACGTATCTCCTTTACGCGCTTGTTCTAGCATCTCGCCCCGAAATTGCCAACCCGGATTCAATACAAGAACTATCTACGACCCTTCATTCATCATCTACACATTCAATGCTGAGTTGGATGTCGGATTTCTCTTCCTTACCGACGAAACACCTGGACTCGTTACTCACACGAGCTTATACGTCCCTTACCAAATTTTGCTCCTCCTCCACGACCGTCTCTAGGAAACCTCTGCCTAAGGCGAAACTTACGGTCACATCGATTAATCCTACATCCTCTCCATCTCCCGAAGCTCTATTCCATCTCCGTACCTATGCTTTACGTTGTCTGGCCTATACTTCGCCAGGTATTGTTGAGGGAAACACCTTCTGGGACCAAGCTACAAAGTTTGCATCCTTGTTTATCAGGGCAACGACAACGTCACCGGTTTCGGAGGAGCATGCTACGTCAGTCATCCTTACCTCATTTGCCCAAATTGTCAAGATTGCAGAAGTACGAGATGAAAAAGAGGTATTCATGGCGGTGGACGGAGACAACGGGAAAAAGTTTGTGGATTTTTGTGATTATTGGTCATCAATTGCAAAGAGGGTAAGCCGCCTCGATTGTCATCGGTTCATTGCGATTTATGAGTCTCATTTAGGCTGGCGACATCTCACTCTTGCAACGAATTAATACCCTAATGCATAAGTCCTCACCTTTGGCTTCTTCGCCAGTCAAGTCATCTCCTCAGCATTGTGATAGTCCAGGAATATCGGGCAACAAACAAATGTTAATGGTCGAAGGAACCAAGATCTGCAACACCTTTGCCCAGCTCTCTCTTCTATTGGAACAGTTGTTGAAGACCAATGGATGTGAGCAGGAAAATGGTAACCTCCTTTCTATACTGCTCAAATACGTCGCTGATATAAAGTCTTCCTCCATAGATAGCTATCTTCTATCTCTGATTGGTTCGTGTACTACAAGCTTTCAATCGCCTGAAATGGGTTATTATATCAAGTCTACCCTATCACAGTCAACGCAAAGCAGTGATGACGAACTCGGTCGCGTCTGCGCCAAAGTGAAACGAGCAGTTGAAAAGGTTCGACGGCTGGGTGTCAAGGCTCTGGAACTTATTGTATCCCCATCATCTGTGTCATCCTCTACCCTTGCGGATGCCCTTTCGACGCTTTTGCTCGCTTGTGTCGCCTGTCTTCAAAGCACCATTGCGGAACAGGCATGTGTCTCTTAAAAAACAAGTCATTCTCTGTTTTCATGTTTTTTTCCTCTCTAGACACTGACACCGGTAGCTATATGCGATCCCCTAACGCGCTTACTCGACACGCTATTCGTTCTTGCTCGTCTGAAGCTAAAGATCAACGACCCAACGACATTCATACTCTCCTACGAATTCCTTTCACAAGCAAGTTCAGTCCTCAACTCCATTACCATCTCGCCCGGAATTGCCCCTTCTCCACCTGACCTCAACATTGCGAATTATACTCGATGTGTATCAGGAGCGTTTTATAACATCGCCGGCACTCTGTACCAAGCCACGAGGTACGGGAACGCTGTACCTTTCCTGGTTGAATCATGTACACTTGGAGAGAAAGCTCTTGGGCTGCGAGGGTCGACGCGGCCAGTGAGTGAAACGGAAACGGAATCGAGAGAGACGGAGTGGAAGCAACTGGAAGACCAGCTATACCGCCGTTGGGAGCTTTTGGGGGTGTGTTACTCAAAGAATGGAGATAGGAAGGTCCGTTTTCGTTTCTTCTTTCAGAGCCCATCTTCATGCTGATGTTTGCAATAGAAAGCATTTGAAGCCTTCAAACAGGCCATCTCAATGTTTCCATACTCGTCCTCCGGCATTGTGGAGAGGACTAGTCTTCTCACTCCAGGTGCAGTATTTGGAGAGGATTCAGGCACTGCCGTCAAGCAGCTTGTCTCGTTGGTGGATCGTACGACATATCTTGGTGCCTGCGAATTGTTTCTCCCCCCCCATCAGATTTCATTACGATCCGATACAGCACATGGTGTCAACCAGCAGGATGCCTCCGTCGTTGGCGCATTGATTGAATGTCAATTATCCAGCCTTGAACCCAGCCAGTGGAAGGAAGCTGTTCGGAACGTTACCCTTCATTTGTTGAAGGATGCATTAGAGATTTACACTAGTGTAACTGGTGCCGAGGCTGGTGGTCCATCAGTTGTCATGCCCATTCGAAAAGCGAGGGTTTTGGTTCGATGTTTGGAATTTGCGTATCGGGATTCTACCACTGCTGTTGAGTCGATTTCAGCGTTTGGGTTTGAGAATGTTGTCGGGGTGGCTGGCGAGGTTGAACGGCTTTGTACCAAGCAGGTCAGTGGGATGAGCTGTTATTTTATAAACATCTGAACAAATATGGATGGTAGGCACTTGGCAAGGACACCTCGCTTGCGCAGTTCGGGCTCCAATATCGCATTGCGGCCCACTTATGGGTTGCCCTGCACGCGCATCGACGCTCTGATCCGGACCAAAACATGATCATGACCCAACAGTCTGAGGAAGCTTGTAGGCTGCTAAAGGTTCTCTTAGGCCAAGAATCTGCCGCTAGCCCGAAAACTTCAAAGGTTATCGCAAGCCCCAGGGTAGTCATCAAGAGAACTGTGGGTTCTCCGAAGGTGGCCAGAATTGTTTCACCCAAGACGACGAGAGTCACCAGGAGGGTGCCGGCTGCGCCAAGGAAGGGTGTGCAAATGAGGAAAATCAAGACCAAGGTTGTTGAAGACCCTGTGACACCAAAGCCAAAGACGAAGACAAGTGAGATCAGATTTTCCATATGTCCTCATGATTGATGTAATCTTTTTGTTTTCAAGGTGTGCAACCTATTCACACTCCCCCGAGGGATGGGAAGCCAGCAATTATCCCTACAATTTTGTTCGACAATTTTGAGGGACTCATGAAGCTCCTACGTTCGTTTCATCTCGGTTTTTATCATATTTGCTGAACTTATATACCTCTAGAACACGTCGCCCGAATTCTAGGATTGCTCTCATTGATTCTGGCGAAGGCACATATACTGGATATGGCCAGAAAGATTGCCCAGCATCATTTGGGTACCAAAAGCGATGGCGAGTGTCATTTGAATGAGAAGCTAGTAGCCCTGCTGACTTGGCCTTGTAGAATATATTAATTCCTCCCTCGATCTTGCACATGAATACGTCACACTGGGAAAACTGAAGCGAGCAGCTTCGATCTTCAACCTCGCTCTTGAAGTTGTTCGGAATCATGAAGCATCACCGGATATCTCAGTTCGCTTTCTGCTCCGATTTTCTGAGTCGTTGGCATTGTTTGAAGACATCCCTGCCAGGTAAACAATTGCTGTAATCAACGATATTCGTGAAACCTGACATTCCATAGTGCAGCTGTGTATCTCGAAGCTTTTGAGTTATCCAAAGGATTGGAGCTAGAAGAGAAGGGGATGACGACTTGCCAACGTATTTGTGCCAGGGCTAAGGTACTTGAAATAGCCGCAACTGCAGCTCATGTTTTTGCTACCGTTCAGTTTGCCAAAGTAAGTGTGTATCACTTGTCCCTACCGCCAGTATGAACTATATTTCAGGGAGACGTCGGCGCTTCACTTGAGGGCTCTCTGCAGGCCCTTCGGCTTTGGAATCGTGCTACCGATACGATGTTGCGGTTGCGTCCGTCGACATCGACAACCCCAGACAACAACCCTTTTGAGATGTCAACTCTCAAAGAAGCACTACCACTTATCGGGTCTGGAGTAACAGGACCCCATAAATCTACACAGTCACCTAATCCTAATGCTGGACGGCCCGCAATGAGTGAACTACAGTGGCGTGTCTCGGAAGGCCTCCTCTCAACCATCTTCTTTCTAACGGAGATTTATTTCCTTAAGGGCTCACCACGCGAGGCTGACTACTTCGCTCGCCAGGCCGCAGAGTTTGCGGAACAACTAAATGTACCAGCAATGGCGAGCCGTGCTTTCGCGAAGCAAGGAGAAATTCAAATGCACATGGGTCGTCTTCAGGAAGCCCATTTAAGTCTGATGAAGGCAACAAACCTCTTGCAAGACATGCCTGGACTGGACGCAGCCGATGTCCTTCGATTGAGGCTGGAATATAATGTGAAGGTGATGGAAGGCCATGATCCAACGGAGCTGTTTGACGAAACAATGAGGATGATTGAGGAATTGGACAACGCCTTCCGCCAGTTCGATTGTCGTGCATTCGGGTTCGTAATCCACATCGTTCGGCCGTTTGGGTCTGAGCTCATTGACTTCATAGTCCTCGACGATCCCTTGGGTCGTCGCCGCCGCCTAAAACGCAGCCCGACATATTGGCACCGGCTCTTCTATCGTCCATCCTTTCCCAGCAATGCAAGTGTGATTGCATTCGTCGATTCATTGATTCTGATGGTCTTCTTAGTATGGCTTTTACGTAACAACGTCGGTGATCACTTCGACGCCATTCTCGAGAAATTTCTTTCACTCTCTTACACCACTACTACGAAGGTCAAGTGATTTATGCCACCACTTTGCTAATCTGACTGTTTTTTCTTCAGGCTGCAGAAAACGCTCTGCTAGCCAACCTAACGCTACACAGCATTTATGGCCGCTTCCAAGGGGACATGTTCCTTAGCTCGCTCACAGAATCGAGTACGTTGTTATCTGTCAACTGCATGGGGTGGCACTGATTTTCTTATTTAGCCATTGCTGTGCCAATGTGTATGAGAGGCAAAGAAAACAGAAAATCAATGGCTACCTCTGACATAGTCGACGCTTTGTCCAAAGCAGAAAACCTCCTTTCAGAGTACCTGAACATATCGACCGCAAAGGGGAGTGTCATCAAAGTTAGAGAGGCCGCTATCTCCCTCGTCCTGGTCTACGCCTTCCGTACCTCCCTTGGTGATCGAAGACCAAATTTACCCTCAGTTATGGCGAAGCTTCTAGGCATGTCTCCGGTGCGAATTCAGGGTTATGTTCGTACTCACTTCGATCTGTAGACGCATCTGCCTGTCTTACGCTCTGTCGTGATATGCTCGAGGCAATTGACCAAAAGTTTCCTCCAACTCTCGACGACTTGCAATGGCCCTCTCTGGCGCAAGGCGGAGAGGCACTTCCGCGACCACATTGCCTAACGACAAGGAAACCACGCGCTGCCGCCTTATCTGACTCCGACTCTGATGATGAAGATAACAACCTGATGTTCGAGGCCGAACAATTCATTAGAGACTATTGGATGCAAATTCAAGACAGATATCGGTCACTATTGGACAATCCGTCAACAGGTTCTTCGTCCGAAATGGCCGATCTTCCCAGTAATTGGACTGTCGTTAACATTAATATTACTCCCGACAAAAACACATTGTTTTGTTGCCGTCGTGAAGGAGGCGAAAGGTCCTTGGATCCTTTGATTTTCTGTATTCCTTTGAGGGGTAGACGCGACCACGGAGATGGAAATGATGAAGAAGAATACCTCACATTCGATGGAGCACTTCAAGAACTGCAGGACATTATCCGTTCCAGCGATGATTCGACGAAAGCAGCAATCAGTATTAAGTCTGATGACGAAGAGGCTCGTTCGAATTGGTGGGAAAAACGCAGTCAGCTTGATGCCCGTTTGAAAGAATTGTTGGAAAACATTGAGTATTGTTGGCTTGGGGCTTTTAAGGTCTATTTCCCGTCTTGTTGCAATCCTGCGATCGTGTTGATTTCCATCCCTTTGCAGACAATTCTCAGTCCTCGCTCAGGTATCTCGCCAGAGACGATTTCGGATATCCGTGAACAACTTCAGAGAGTCTTCCTTCAATACCTCCACATGAAGGGGAAGAAGCCTACGAATCCGATGCATAAACGGACCACTTCCGACCCAAGGTCCCACACTCCTAGTCAATTGAAGCTTGACGACACGTTCATCAGGTCGTTCTGCGACTTGTCGCCTAAATGTCGAGACGAAGAACTGGAAGACCTTGTCTATTTCATCCTTGATTTATACCAGCATCATGGCGTCCCTGTGGCCATCTCCGAAGTGGACATTGACCAGGTGGTCATCGACCTTCGTACCCTTCTGGAAGAACACGCAGCTAAGCAACTCAAACTGAAGAAGGCCTTAAAAGTTCCCTCAAACCTTGACGAACACTTATTCCTAGTATTAGACAAGAATATCCAAGGTATCCCTTGGGAAAGCTTGCCCATATTACGAGGTCGAAGTGTCAGTAGAATTCCCGGTGTCCAATTTCTCCACGACAGAATTGCCTTTGCGAAACGTAAACGGGAAGCTGTGGGTCAAGTATTCGACCCGAAGCTTGGAGCAGCCCTCGATTCGCGCAAGGGATATTTTATTCTCAATCCCAGTGGTGACTTGGATAGGACTGAAGAACGCTTTCGTGGTTGGGCAAGCAATATGAAGGCATCTGGGTGGAGTGGGACGATTGGACGGCCCATCAGCGAGCAGGAATTTGTTGATGCTTTGAAGCTCAAGGATTTTGTCGTGTATGTTGCCTCAAATGTTGAAAGACTTTGCTTTAACATCTTTCCAGTTACTTTGGACATGGTGGCGGTGAACAGTATATCCGTTCCCAAAAGATTCGCAATCTCCCCACCTGTGCTGCTACGATGCTCTGGGGCTGTTCTTCTGGGGCATTGCGTGAGCTTGGTGATTTTGACAGGACGGGTACGCCATATAATTATATGTTGGCGGGATGGTATGACTGTTTTGGACTTCCATTGGCCCGCTTCTGACGATGTTTACTAGTCCAACCCTTGTGGCCAACCTCTGGGATGTGACAGATAAGGACATTGACAAAGTTTGTCAATCGGTTTTCGATAAGCTATCTCTGAACGGGAAAAATGCCCAGGGAGAATCTACAAGGAGAGGCCGAGAAGCACTTTCTCTTGTCACTGCGGTGGCACAGTCACGCGACTGCTGTAAACTTAAATATCTGACTGGCGCAGCCCCAGTTGTATACGGTATTCCTTTCTATCTCTGATGTCCCATTAATTGATATACAATGCATCTAATATTGCAATTTTTCTCGTACAAGACGTTGTACTTTCTATCAACATTCTATGTGACTAATAGGACTTGTAGCGCATTGGAATGATGTTCCATTTAACCTGTTAACCTGGCCGTCTGTGGCCCATCATGCCTCCACGGCAGCCGCTCTCCGTTCGCCCAGCACATGAACACAACGCTTCATCTATTTGAAGCTGTCCTAGCATAGCGGCAAGGAGACCGCCTGTGCTAGTGCCGCAGATGAGATCCAAAAAATCGCACAGGCAGATTTAAGTTGGGCGTCGTCGTCGAGGTTGCGTCGAGGCCTGGTTTAAGGCGAAGCTAAGCCGTTATCTTCCTGAGGACAAGAAGGGCAGATAGACCCACGAACGCCACCAGTGCTTTGCCTGATATGGCCGATTGGGGTTCATCTGGCCCGGGTCACATCCACATCCCCATTGGCCTCTTGATTGGCCTCCGCCCTGAAGATTGCCTAGGAAGTTATGGGGACTGACATTAATTCTATCGGACAAAGGTCGTCGGTGGAAGTTACGGCGGCTTTCTATAAGAGAGCCGTTCATAGCTTCACCCTGACGGCGGTGTCATTCCCAAAGGCGAACCGCTTTATAGCGATAATTTATGGAGCGAGCTCTGGCCAGAGCCAAAGAGCTAGGCGAGTATTTTCGAGACGACTGGGAAAGTTGTGGGTCCATTGCATGCACCGGTCTGTCTCAAAGGTAATTATTATTCGTTTGAAATTTTGTATTTCAGCTCAATTTACTGTTGAAGGGCCTAGAAATGGACATGGCATCTAAAACATTTGCCTGATTCTAACTTCTCCTATGCACTTCGAAGGTTACGCTGCTCCGATTTGTTGTGAATTGGTCATTGTCAACAAGAAGACTGTAAGTACTTGTTCAACTGTGTCTCATGACTCTCACCAAATGTCTCTTATCAGGTCCTAAGGTATGAATTAGAATACTGCACTGTAGTTGACGGTCTATCGATCCCACGTTCCTTTCGATTGGTAGCGAGTGGGGGCGTAGGCGCGCAACTTTATTATGCCATTATGTGGCGAGATCAAGGAACTGCATTTTTGACCGATAGTTCATCGACAGCCACACAGACATCTGGAGATCTACAGAAACAGTGTGTCGTTATCATATTTCAGTATGGTGGTTGGTTAATGAACTAGGAGAGGATATATGCTGGTGGAGGCGAGAGTTATCTGACTGAGTGCTCGAAGTCAGGATAGCCCTTAATTACGAGTGTGGTGGTCCGCGAAGAGTTGGGGAAAAGGCACCTTAGCCTATTACAAACATCTTCCTGGTGACCGATGACCCTCCAAAGCACGTAAGTGCCTATGGGATTCGTAATTTTTATCGTAAATGGCGCCATTGGAAATTTCCTTCAGTTGTGGAGACTTCGTGAAGAAAACCTCATTACCGGAACAGGAGACCCCGTTGATGCCATCATCTCGTCTGTCTTACTGCGGGACCAGTGCGGGATACATAATGTCTTGAAGATTCTGTATGATAATCAACTTGACATCTTGATGGAAGCGGGATATATATCAGGGACATTCTTTTATACGACGCTGTGCAATGCGCTGGACTACATGGCATCATGCATTCCTGTTACGTATGTTGATCCCAATAACTGCACACATTCAAGTTTATAATTCACGAAAACAAGGCTATATAAAAACTCTGTAGGTTGACAACCTCCGATGATCCTCGACCTCGATTTGACGATCTCCGTGAAGACAAATCCGATCTGTTTGCAGATTGTCTTGAAAACGCCAGATTGGAAGAAGCGCTGCTGCGCCGGACTCATGACTTCCATTGTAGATGGATACGACTCGGACCTGATAAAGCGATTTGGCGTATTCAAGGTTGCCTTCTATCCTTCCTTGCTACGATCACTGATGTCAGTGTTGAACGAAACTTTTGATTCAGTTGCAAGTTCTAAATTCAGAATATCGTCGATTTTGAATTCCACGTCGTAAAATCTCGTAAAATTGGGAAGAATATAATACAGTAATATCGCTATCGAGATGGCGTGTACTTACGATTCTGTAAGCAGAATTTTATTGGTGGATAAGAAGTTTCTATCGCGTGTGCTGTCAACTTGAAGTTACCAGAACTAGTTCCTGCAGATCATTGGGAAAACACATGGAATGTTGGTCGGCTTGTCTTGGGTGCTTACTGAATCGAATTCTCAGAGCCAACACAATACAAATTCCGAAGTGGGGAGATAACACATGAACGTGTTCAAAACTTGGCCAACAACCGGGGATATGTCATGTGCAATAATCACATGCGAAACGCAGGACGGCGGGGCTGCAATTAAAAAGAACGTTCGCCGCGCAGACATCGTCCAAATCCCTTTCTTTCCCTTACGACGACGACAATGTCTAGCACAGAGACTCAGACTGCGACCACTGAGCAGGCGCATCCGCCAGCCATTAAAATCTTTACTCGTTTCGCTTCCATTCCAATCATCTCATCGTCTTTGGGCACTATCAACGACGCGTTGGCCAACAATGCGTACACCCGCCAGCCTTATGCTCACGCTAAAGGGCTTTCCAGCACCGCCTACAAGCTTACGGAACCCCTTCAGGTTAGGTTGGCACCTCTTATCGTCCCACTTGATGGTATCGCCAACAAGGCCGTTGATGTTGTTGAGGCTCGTTACCCGTACCCCTTCAAAGCTCAGCCAGAAGATGTTGCTAGCTACGTTCGCGAGCGCAAGGATAGCACTATCAGTGGTGTCAACAAGGCGATTAAGACCCCTGCTCTGAGCGTTGCCCAGACTGTCGACCATGTGCGTCTTCGTTGTTTCCTGATTTTTTTCAGTCTTTCTGACAATGGCGATTTTAGACCTTTACCCCGATAGTCGACTGCTTTGAGTATGCAGTCACCCGCCTTAATTATTCCGATGCGGGCCCTTCCAGCCCACTTGAATCAAAGTACCAATACCAACGTGCCTTGGCTCTTTCCAAAACTCTTAAGGAAAATCTCTACGGTTTCTCTAACGAACAATTGAAACATCTCCAAGCTCAATCCGTTATCGTGTAAGTTTTAACCCTCTTCGTCCATTGATCCTTTACTGACTATGTTATCAGGCAAAAAGCTTCTGAGACGGCTCATTCAATCACCGCCGTAGCGTCTTCTTCACTGTCGACGGCCCAAACGAAGATTCACTCTCTTTCGGAGAACATGCTTACCGAACTCCACAAACTCCAGACTTCGACCTCTCAACTCAGCACTTCTCTACAATCCAGTGTCCATGAGTCCGCCTCGCAAATTCAGCACGCCTACGCCGATCTCACCGCTGCACTCACTTCAACTGTCCAAGAGCTGACCAGGATCCTCAGACAGGACGCCCCGATGCAAGAGAAGGTTTCTGCTTTGGCCAAGGAAGTCCAAAGCCGCGTGAACCCGCTTTTGGAGACTTTGAAGAAAGGCGTTTCCGACGTTCTTGCGCGATCTAAGGAGGCCGATTCTTCCACAGATGAGGCGAATGGTCATGAAGAATCGGTTAAGTGATGTGGCGTCTTTTTCCTGATCCTTTTCTGGCCTTTTTAGAAAATATTACTTTGCCTTTAGTCATCCCCTATAGACGTTCATACATTTGTATTCTTTTTGTCATGTCTATGTACTGAGATAGCATAGAATCCGATTCTTTTACAGAAACCTCCCATGTTGTACCTTTTCTTTATGTAAAAAATAGTTGCGGGTGTTACAGGGCGTCATTAACACAATATTCATCCATCGACGTGTTCGTTAGAGAATTTGCATTACATTATTCGGTACGGGTGTGTATAAGCGTGGCAACACCTCACAGCAACATGCATTCCCATACGGAATTTCCATTTGATACTTACACAGCTGATAAGTACAATAGCGCCGTCTTGGTAACAGCATTAAAACCATGATGGAGTTGTCGAGAATAAAGAATCACCATGGAGATATCGTGAGATAGCAGCATAAACAAAAAATCAGACCATGAAACGCAACCTGACAGGCGAAAAGAATGAGAGAGGCACAATTGCGCTGTCACTTGCGAAGACCCATCAACGCAGCCAAAGCCATTGCCAATGCAACAATAGCGCCTTTGCCCCACCAACTCCGGTTGCCTCCTTCAGATGGCGGACCCTTAGGTCTTGCAGGAAGGGACTTGACAAATTTCATGACAGTGGCTAGTTTTTTGTCCTAGAGAGAGTGTGTGTGTGTATGGGTTGAGCACAAGGCCAGACTCTTGGGTGACAACAACGCACCGTATAGGGAGGGTAACGGAAGTATAAGATACGATCGATCCTGGTGAAGCGAGATTTTGAGAGAAGTTCTTTCGACAGAGTTCAAAAAAAAAAACCTTACCAGGACGGAGAGTCAAGACAGGCCTTCAAATGTGTGAAGGTGTCGAACGTGAATTTTCCGGTGTAGGCACCATCTAAAAAAAAAAATTCAGATCAACTGAACGGAGAAAGAAAGTTGAACAGTGCATACATCCACTCGGACCGATCCCACCAAATGGCAAGCCTTCGGCTGAAGAAGCAAAAAAGGGATTAGACGCCGATGGATTGGAAGTATAACAAATACTAACCTCCAGAATGAAGGATAGTGTCGTTGACCACAAAAGCACCGCTCCGCGTCTGCGTATAAACCTTTGTTTTCAATTCCTGATCTTGAGTGAAAAGATACACGACGAGTGGATCGGGACTATTCGTAGATGTTAAGGAAGGGGGGTTCTTGACCGTGATATTCGCTCACCGTTCTTGCACAAATTTGATAGCAGCGTCAAGGCTTTCAATAGGAACGATCGATAAGACAGGGCCGAAAATTTCCCTATTACATGAGTTAAAGACTTGCGCAAGACTTTCACGAAGCAGTATGAGAAAACGCACTGGCTCATCAAAGAGTCGTCTACAGCAACATCTCTTACGACAGTCGGCGCGACATATCTGTTTGCCTCGTTCACGGTGCCACCGAAAATGACCTTTCCCTTGGTATTCGCAAGCAAACCGCCGATCCTGGCAGCAGCTTGTTGCGTGATGACATGGGTCAAAGCACCAGGTTTCGACGGGTCGCCGTCGGGATAAAATTCAGCGTACCTAAGGACACCCTAAATTCAGCTGAAATTGCTTTTTGGAAAGGAAATGCCAGAGTAGATGACGGTGAACGATGGACTAACGCTTCTTCAAATGCCTTGACGAGTGCATCCTGGAACTCTCGCGGAACGAGGATATAGTCCGGAGCAGTACAGGTTTGTCCGCCATTGACGAATTTGCCCCAGAGGATACGATTTGCAGTGGTTTTGAGATCACATTTGGGATCAACGATAACGGGGGATTTGCCTGTGTGATAGGTTGAAAATCCGAAAAGAAGGTGTCGGAAGCGGAAGGTAGAAGCATACCTCCCAACTCTAGAGTAATAGGTGTCAAGTGTTTCGCTGCGGCCTCCGAGACTATTTTCCCAACCCATCCTGAACCTAAAGTGCCCGTGAAAATGAGGGCTACACTCCTCCAAAGTGGGCGCACGTACCAGTATACATGACTAAAAAGCAGATTCAACTCAAGTGTTAGTTGATGCAAGCTTTAAAGTACGGATTGCTCTGCGTACTATGATCCCATTGCAGTTCCAATAACTGAGCAGGAACGTCAATGGAAATAAAAAGGCGAAAGATATCAAGCAAAGAGACACACCTTCGTCGTCTCCGCAACACCACCATTAACGACCCTAACCAGATCATTGTCCAGATATTTGTGTAGCAATTCAGTCAACAGACCACTCGAGGCAGGCGTCTGTTCCGAGGGTTTGATCACCACTGTGCATCCTGCTGCGATAGCGCCAGCCTTTTTCAACGTATGGAGATTTAGAATCACCCAGTTTCCTGCAAACTGCTCACCAAAGGAACGAAAGTCAACCAAATGGGATAATTGAAGGCATTGATGATGAGCACAGTGCCCTTCGGTTCCTTCTTGACAACTGGGCGAAGAGGAGTCCAGTTTAGGTTGAATGGAGGCTTCTCTGGTTTGCTCCACTTCTGGACGTTGTTGTATTGGGTTAGGATTTCGGTGATGGACGGGAACAATTCAAGGCTGCGGTTGGAAAGGTCTCAGTACAAGAGCATTTCCAGCGGCCGAAACGGAAAACGGTAGGACTTTTTGATCACTCACAAACGATTCTCAAGGACGGGTCGTCCAAGGTCCATACGGAGCGTCTCGTCCAAACGGGCAGAATTGTCATGTAGGGCGTACATGAGCTGGGCGAGCTGGTACTTCCTGTACTCGATAGGCCTGAGCTTCCCACTTGCGAACCCGGCTTTCAGCTCATCTCGAATCTGGTAATTGGACGCAGTTTAGAATTTGCTATAGAAATAACGGAGTATGGGGATTTCAAAAAAAACATACGTTTGCAATCTCTTCGATTGGTGTATATTGAAGGTCCGTCATCCTGGTCTGTGGTTGTGGAGCCAAATTTTCAAGAATTGGTGGACGTCAAACGAAGACTGCGATTTTAAAGCAAGAATGGTTGGTCAGACCGGCAAAGGACACGAATCACATGTCGAACACATGTTTACCGCAGATTAATGTTCTCGGCGATGGCTCGCACGCCGGAACCTGGGTTTGACATTACTGCGGTTATCAATCGATAGTGAAACATCGACCAGAGGTGAAGAAGAGAATTTGATCGATCGAAACCCTTGAATTGATAATTTGATGCATCGATGTATCAGTAAAGTACAGAGATATGTAATGCGGTGTTGTGCTAGATTGTCCCTC
>Ga0307509_10004336_pt1 | contig 20580 bp, 6 predicted proteins | sample 10_EM_MG_FD_202245 | JGI IMG/M metagenome (GOLD analysis project Ga0307509, IMG submission 202245) | Populus trichocarpa ectomycorrhiza microbial communities from riparian zone in the Pacific Northwest, United States - 10_EM | ecosystem: Host-associated > Plants > Roots > Unclassified | place... | reverse complement strand
CACAGTTACAACCTCAACAACATTGAAGCACAATTACAAATGAAGTGCCACCCATTTTGCAAATGTACAAGTAACCTCAAGCTAATTATATGGCCTTACAGCCTTACCAACAAGCAACCCATCTTATGCATATACAATACAATGCCCCACAAGCTACCTTCCAACAAGGTAAAGTGAACCTTCTTATACCTCAAGGAAATGTTATTGAATAACAAACAACGGAATAAACAAAGTTGAGCTAGCCCAACACCTAGGAGATAAGGCAAGAAATTGGACGAACATCTAGGTTTGCATTCAACTGTCTACATCCCAAATAGGTGGATAAGTTACATCCAATTTCAAGCCATGAAAATTATTGATTTTAAGTAGTTTTCTAAATAAAACAGCCATTCAACAAGGGAGCCTATCGCTAAACTCATTGATCAATGTGGTGATGGTGTAGTAAAACCCTTTTTTAAAGTAAAGATTGTTTAATTCATCATTGATCAAAACAACATTTCACTAGTTCTCTATACTACCAACCAACTCTATCAATGAAGGTTACATTGATTAACTTAGCTAGAATAGTCCAAAATCTGGGAGAGTCTATAGAAAGTAATGCCTTTTGATTTGGGACTCTAAAAACCAAGTGCACGACACCTATAACATAATAAAAGTGCATTAAACTCATTTAGGAAGAGATGTTGGTCAATATCAAAAGGAGGTTAATGGGAACCAATTAACCAATTACTTGGATATCTATACCTTGACAAATGATGTTGCTCATTATGAATAGATACTATCAAAACCAAGAGAAAAGAAGTTATTAAAAGAAACCTACCCAATTAGCTACTTGAATGAGGTCATGATGACCCATCAATTGATTGATTAAGATTACAAAGAGTTTAGGAAGATCAATGATAGCTAATTTCAATCATAAAAATTAAAGAGGGAGACCATTCGAGATAACTATACTAAGAAAACCTAAATAGGCTAGGAAGCTTGGTAGAAAATATACAAAGACTATAAATGTGGTTAATGAGAATAAAAAAAAAATACTTTTTAGATATTAAAAAATTAAAGAAAATTTCAACCAACTAGTATATGAGGTGAGGGCAAATCAAGCTTCTTGGCAACCATACAATTTCTACTATTGATTAGATCAAGGGGAAGAAGTTTTGCAAATGGTATAAGTCATGGAAATATGACACTAATAATTGTGTTATCTTAAAAAATCAGATCTAGAAAAGAAGATAAAGGTGGATAACAAACCTTTTTCTAAAGTGATAAAAACAACAACCACCCATAAGCTAGAAAGACTTATTGGTAAAGGAGAATTACAAAAGTTAAGGCTTGATCAACCATAAAAAAATGTTAGAATTGATCATAGATGGTAGTATTATAAAGAGATATATTGATCGCCCCAAAGCCAAAAAGGTGAAAAAAAAAGATTAGGATATACTTTCTTATGAGGTATACAAATGTCTTATATATTATACCATCCTTTCTAAAATAGAGGATTTGAGGGGCAAAGCTAAGCTAGTTATGACTCAGCAACAAACTAAGATATTTAGGCCTAAAAAACCAATTAACACTAAGAGGCATAAACATTGTCCAAGACAAAAATTATCCAAATACAATAATAAAGATGATGATCAAGTCAATAACTATAAATATATCCTACACCAAGAAAAGAGATGGAAACAAGAACAATTGTCCAAAACCTAGGATAGGAGACTGTATCACCTAAACACATTGGTAAGGAAAGATGTAGAGAAACCATACACCTTACCAAAAAAATTAAGTTTTGGACACCAAGAAGACCAATCCTATGGTTAACATTAAATAACCTCAAACTCCTTTTAAATTGTTAACACAAGGTAGATACGATCACTCGTGATTAGTACTAGACAAGATTGAGCCTAATCTTGTATAAATATTATTAAAGTGCAACAATTGACTTTTGTTAAAGACAACATTGCTAGATCATGTTTATTTAAAATGAGTTGATTGGTTGATATGTCAAAAAGACACTAAAAGCAAGGTCGATACTTTTAAGTAAACAGTGATTTATTATCCAAGTCAGGGATGGTCAATTTTTCATTTAGTTCCAATGTTATTATGATAGAAGAATATTCCTTTATTTAGTCTAGAAATAAAGGAATATAGGGGGTATTATTCATACAAAAAATAAACATTCATGTATCAACTATATTACAACACTAATTGTTCGCTGCCAAATATAGAAAGAAAGGCTATAATTGATCAATAATAGTAAAATTAACTAGGTCAAGGTAGAGTCTGAATCAACCAGAAAAGATATGAAACAATCAATCATTGCAATAAGATTCATGTAATCAACTAGAAGATTTAGTCCTATTCAGAACATGAATCCTTAATAGAAGAAACTGATATTTACATATTAGTCAGGATTCAAGTTATTACTAGTAAAAAGATGTGTAATGAGTTAAAGTTCAGTTTGTATTAGAATTCATTATGTAATCTTTTCATCTAATATGAACTGTCAATATAGGATTAGATTTAGGTCTTTATATGAAACTCTAATATTGTACCAATATAAATAGGCCATCCAGTTACTCGAAAAGATGATCAATCTCATATATATAATTTCTTGTAATTTATAATTTTTTTGTATTTTTTTTGTAGCTTTCCTTTACATTCTAGCTTTTTTATTTTTTTTTCCTTTTTTTTCTTTTACTACTTTTTACCTAGCAAACGCTTGGAACAATATAACTTGCTTGGGGATCAAAACATTTGACACCCACACTCCATTTGATTTATAAGACTACTACATGCATTTACTAAGGATTAAGTATTAGTATATATTCTCTATAACCAATCAGTTGGTTACGCGTGACATTCTTTGTTCATGTAAAAGTATATTTATTATTGATAAAGGTTTTTTTAACCTTAATATTCATTTATGTTTGATTAATGAATATATAATAAAGATAAAACCATTGGAAAAATAATACTTTACAAAGGAAATTATAAAGTGGTTATAATTATAATAGTTTTCGTTTATAATTTTCAGTGTTGAAATAACTTAGTTTTTCGTTGATGATTTTCAGTGTCGTAATGACTTAGTTTTTTGTTGATGATTTTCAATAAAGTTGGAATGGTTGTCTTATTATAACATTATTACCATGCAAAGGCTTGAATAAAATACACAAATATAAAAGATATTTGTATATATATGTGTGTGCATATACGTATATGGAAATAATCTTTGACGATGCCTAGAGATAAAATATATTGAGTAATGGTCTCTTTATGGATTAAGAGGTGCCACAAGAATCAGATCGTTGACCAGGCAATGACATACTAAGAGGGGAGCAGGTAGGTGATTTCCACATTCATCTAATTTTGTTAAATCCTTGAGGTACTTTTATAAAGTATTGTTATTCGACTTTTGTTACTTGATTAACCATGAATTATAAAGAATATTGAGATTAGCGTTGTCTAATGGTATCCATGTTGGATAACCGGGAATGAGTGATAAGATTGGTTTTGGCTAATGGTATCCATGTTAGATAGCTAGGAATGAGTGATAAGATTGACTTTGGCTAATAACATCCATGTTGGATAGCCGAGAATAGATGTTAATGATTAGCTTTGGCTAATGATATCCATATTGGATAGTTAGGAATAAATGATAAGATTAACTTTGACTAATGGTATTTATGCCAGATAGCCGAGAATAAATGTTAAAGATTAGTTTTGGCTAATGGCATTCATGCAGATAACTAGGGAAAATGTTCAAAATTAGTCTCGGTTAATGATAATCATGTTTGATAGCCAAGAATAAATGAATACTTTGGTTGGCCATAAGGAATTGGGACTCAATCATTAAGTTAAGATACCGACCATAGGTATTTGGGTAATTATTGATTAATAGTCAACCGCAAGAGCGGAGATCATAAAGATGTTGGGAATACATGTTTGACATAGATTGGGTGGAAAAGATTTACTTGTTGAACAAGTTAATAGACCTTTAATGGGTGGTTAAAAAGGGTCTCAAAGCAGAGACCTTAATGCTCACGACTACTTATTGATGCTAGTGTAAGAAACACCATTAGAGGCCTATACCTTGTAAAAAAGGGTTGGCTAAAGGATTTAGGACCACGAGCTTAATATAGAATCCTAGAGTTATGTGGATAACTCGTAATTTAAACAGAAGAATGAACATATTGAGGTGAGATGTTACTACTAATAGATGGTAGAGAAATGTGTATGGTAAATAAAAATAAAACTACATTGAGAAACTAAAAGGTTTGCAAGCACCATGTGTATATGTAAAAAGATGCTATTGTTGTATATTAACCGTTTAATATTGTACTATAAAATATAACTATTATGCTTATCGCATAGTATATTTTATTTTTGACAAGTTCATCATGTGCTCCATGAAACTAGATGACTTGACATGATGTTTAGTTGTAGGATTTCCTAAATGTTTTCACCTAGTTATAGGATTTCCATGTTTATGTTATTTTGATAACCTTGAAGGGTTATACTAAATAAATCATAGAGCTATTACGGTTTAATATTATGCTTTTTGTTATGAACTATAATTCTCATTAATATTATTTTTCTTTTTTTCAATGGACATTAACCATATACAGTTAATACAAAAATTTATGGTTTGTTTTTCCATTTTAAGTATAGATGCAAATTTTGATGGTTTACTCTTTAAAGATCATTTTTGTTTTTATGGAAATTTATTGAAAGATGTATTTGCGTTATTTGGATTGAAAATATTATGAACAATTATGGATTAAGTTTTGGGTGGACATGAGTCACCCAAGTTCGTGAAAAAAGAATCATGATATTATAAGGGGTTCCCCGAGTTTTAATGTATGACCACCTATTATTTATATGGGGGTGATACAATCTATATGTCTTTTGAATAATCCACTTTATGTCTTAATTTATTTACATACAAATAAACTTCTTTTACAACATCCTATTTCATAAGACACCTGTGAAGTCCTAGTGTGAGTCTCACCTTGGATTTGATGGATGAAAAAACGTACTTGTAAAGCATAAAAGAACATAACACATGACGAGTGTGTCCATATCAATAGATTTCATACAACTCTTGAGTTACACAAATCATTGTTAAATCTTTCAGAAAAACATTAAGACATTGTCATCATTCTAATTAAATTTATTGTCTTTATCAAGGGTAAACTACCCTTTCCTTTGTTATGCACATAAGGTTATTACCATCATAAACCTTAATATCTGATTCACTTTTTGTTCAATGATTCATTTTAGTTAAACATGTCTCGTTACTTTAAGTCAACCATATACATTTTATAATTCCAATATTCATGGGATGTACTTTACCCTAACCATTAATCTTTTATGATAATTATAGTTCATGATTTAATTCAATTAGAAATCCCTTAATTCCACACTATATTGTAACTCATGATTTAATAAAGTTTCAGATTCATTGATCCTATGTAATACTCTTAACTCTTGATTTGATTTGATCTTTGGATTTATTACTACCTTTCCTTATTCAACCCTTAACTCGAACTTTGATTCATCAATATCAGTTTTCAATCCCAGTAACTATTATAAAATCCCACATATATGTTCCACCATCATGGTTAAATTAAATTTTACAAATTAGTCCTTACATTTTTTTTAAAATTGTTGTTGTTGTTGTTGTCCGTTTAACTCTCACATATTAAATTTCACTATTATAGTCCATTTAATTCTCGCATAATAAATTCCATTGTTGCAGTTCATTTAATTCCCACGTATTAAATCCCTACATATTTAATTTTTCTACCACATAATTTGCATAATACTGTTTTATATCCTATAAGCATAATTTATATATATTAATTCCCCTTGTAGGCAGCATTTAAATAAAATGATTTAAGCCTCCATGTAAATGGTTGACTATTCACATATTTGTATCTATAGTCTACATCTAAATGGTTGGGCATGATACCCATGAATCATATTAGTCTCCTTCCAAATGAGCAACTAATTCACATATCTATATCCATAGTCTCTGTCCAAAAAGCTTATTATGATACCCATCAATAACATTAGTCTTTGTCCAAATGACCGATAAATTCACTTATAATTTATCAGTATCTATCGTTGAAGCTGGTTTGTCTTATTTTATCACAATTTATAAATTGACTATCGTTATTACACTCATTTGAAATTATATATTGGTCATCACCATTATCTATTAGTTCTGTCATTGCGGTAATTTATAATTATATACTAGTTACCGCTATTGTGGTAAAACACAATTATCTATTAGTTTCGTCATTGCGGTCATTCACAATTTACATAATACTTTTTTGCCTCATGGGCATAAATTCTCATGCTTAACAATTATATACAATACAAATTAATTTCATTAAAATATAACATTACGAGAGGAATTTAAAAAATTAAAAAGGCAAGGGGACGACCCTTACCTTAGGCTCCTATTTTTCATGCTCTAGAGAAGTTGACTCCCACTCTGAATACTTCTCCTACAACTCCCAAACAATAAATTAATATTCGTTTGGTCAAATACATCCCATTATTTGCTTAACAGCAAAATTTGGAAGTTCATATTACTAATTTCACATCCAATAAACAATTTATTATCTCTATACATCTTAAAATCCCAAATTAATATCTCTACATTTCAACCAACAATTAATATCAAAATCCATAAGTTACTATTCATGTCAACAATTAAAATCCTCAATTGGGACCTTTACTTTTAAAATTTTAAATCTTATGTTTAATAATCACAACCCAATAATAAATATTGAACTTATCAATTTAAGTTTTCACATAAATTTTCCACACTACTACAATTTATTTTAATTTCTATTTCCCACGTTAAGTCAAGATAACTTACTAACCATTTTATCACATAATTCAAGTATACTTAGCTACCCTAAGTATACTTTTAATGAACAACCTTAAACATCCAAAACCAATCTCGCATAATTTTATCATCACTAAATATTAGTTATCACATAATTTTATCAATTCTTCAATAACCTAGAACCATACATGTGGTCGGCCTAAAAGGGATAAAATTCCTAAAATTGGATTTTCATTTTTTTTAATTGGCTTCCAACAAGTCATATACATCTAATTCTTTTATTACTAATATATCATTCCAACACTAATATATCATTCCAAAACATAAAATCTATAGGTTTTAAATTAATTTACCAACTTCCCAATGAAAATTCTAATTCACTATAACCCTAACAATTAGGAAGAATGCAATCACACCACAAACATAACCCAAATTATAAGCATTCTATTTCACATGAATCATAATCATGATCAAATTGAATTCCATCATCTTACTAATTAAATTTAGACATCACAACATCATTAAACCCTAAAAATCACACCATTTATCAACTTTTCATATTTTTCATCATTCTAAACATGTGAAAATATTAATTAAACTTGAATTAACCTACCTTATAATTTCTTGCAAACAACCCTAAATATTTTCCACGTCATTATAATACCAAAACAATACAATTAATTTATATTTTAATCTTTCCAAAATCTTCAACTAATGGTTCACATATCAAAAACCAATTTATAGTAATGATATTTACATTTAAGCATCCTTACATCATTAAAAAAATCAGACTAACACAATTCTATCCAATTTAGTCATAATCTACAATTTTCAACATTTCAATACATAATACAAAACAATTAAACTCCTATCATTCCTCATTAAAATGTTCAAAACAAATCTCAAGCATTTCTAAACATAATTAGAACATCACAAGCAATCCATTTTAGATGAACTTCCAAATTGCTCTAAACTAACTTTTCAACCAATTTCAAATGAACTCATAATTAGTCATATTTTTAATAATTTATTTATCATGCATGCTACTTTCTATACCAAAACACCATACACAATTCAATTCAACAATTGCTCATAAATTTGAACAAAGTTTTTAACTTTCATGATTATACTTTCAAAATATCTGACTAATATACCATTATCCATTTAATCAAGAAGTCTACTTCATTTTACGCAATTAAATGGTTTGGTTGTATCCAATTTGATTTCATAAGGAGTCTGTTCCCTTTTCTATCTTCTCTTCATTTTTGTACATATATATGGATTTGTTGGTTTACAACATTGTTATTTTTTTATCTTAATATATACTTACATTTTGATTAAAAAAAAAAAGTATACTTCATTCCAATTTCTAAGGCTTCCACATATAACTATAAGCATTCAGAATCATAAAATCACATAAAATTTTATAATTATAATTTTTTCCCAAACACATACAATATGTAAATCATATATAAAATTCATAACTCTACACCAATTTCCATTCCTTAGACCTTCATTTTAATTTAACACTCCAAATCACACAATTTATACTAAGTTTCCAAATCACACATTCTCTTCACATACATACAACATGTAATACACACACACACACACACACACAACCAAAAATATCATTCCAATCATAATTTATGATACATACACATTAAATAAACATACAATGTTAGAAAAATAAATTAACCAATTTTTTTCATCTCCCTTATTATTCCTTCATGGCCAACCCTAGGTAGACAATCTACCCATTGATTCATTTCAAATTTCTCTCTTGTTTTATCATGTTTCTATCACTTATCATGCCAATTTAAATAATTCTCCCACTAAACCATACTTTCCTAAATTTTCAAAACTAACAATTTGGTTCTCAAGCTTCCTACTCTTCTTTTTCTCTAATTTCTCCTTAAAAGTCCTCACTTTTACCTGCCTAACCTAAGTCTCCATCAAACATAAATCAAGAAGAAGAATGAGAATGAGAAAAAAAAAAAAAACTTAAAAATCTCCCCTCTTTTTAGCTAAAACATTGTCAGCTATATAAGAAGAAATAACGAGGGGTTGTTTGCTCTTAATTACAAAAATGTCACCCATCAATTATCTATGTGTTATTTCTGTCAATTCGTAGTCCGTCGGTATTTCTTTGTGTACATGAAGTTTTTATTATTTCTTCTAGGTTTCCTAATGAATCTTTTTCACCACCATTCATAATAAAATTTATTTAAATTTTTATTATATTTCAATTTAGAATTTTGCCATTAAGTATAGGTTTACCCCAATCGTCGATATTTTTACGCACAAGTTTATTCAAGGTTTTCACACAAACTTACCAAGACTTTTCATCTCTAATCACAATAAATTTCCTCATAATTTTCACTGTTTTTTATTAAAATTTACATGGTTAAATGCGGGGTTTATACTGACAGTTGATATTATTCGCATGTAAATTCATACATTCATTTATTTGGATTTTCATTATATTTTTCTACGAATTTTATAATAAACTAACTAGGATTTTCTTTTAAATAGTTACTTTACCCGATTGGAATTTACTCAATTATTATAGAATGTATAATGAGGCTAACATTTCACACACTAATTGTTGTTTTATTTCTTCTGAAATTTATGTTAATATTAATGTAGATTTTGAATCATAAAAAAAATTTCTCATAATTTTATGGTCTTTCAGTTAAGGATTACCCTTTTTAACACTAGTTTATAATTTTGGACCAGGGGTTTACACTCTCTAAAATTAAAACTTCCCCCTTGATTTCTCTCACCTTCGACCTCTATTTTTAATGAGACTACCACCATTCTCTTCTTCTCGAGTCCCTATACAAAATCTCTCAATTAATTAAAACCAACATCCCCTACATCGTTATCGATCAAGGAGAGAGAAAACAACCCTCAAAACCTCTCTCTTTGATCTCTCACTTTTTTTAAACTCCGAACAAGACAATACCACCGCCATTATTCTCCCCTTGATGATCATTATATAACCATATAAGTCTCATAATCCAATGACCTCTATGTGAAAACTAAGACAGTTATAAGAGAACCCTATAAACTGAACCTTTAAAGTGTTGAATCTCCATCATCGATCAACGATGACCTACATAGCCACCACAAAAAAAAAAGGATCAAGACATGGCACACCCTACAGGCCCTTCCATATGTTGATCAAACACATGTGGCATATACAATGATGCACCAACCATAACAGCCCTCGAAGAGCATGTTAGAGATGCATAGCCACAGATTCGCCGCTACCACAACTTTTCCAGCAGCTTCTAGACCACCTCAGCCACCCTTAAAAGGGTCTATTTCAAACCCCAAACATCTTTTAAATAATTATCTTTTTTATTATTTATTTTGATTTCTTTTGTGATGAGATTTTTGGGATTAAACAATTTATATTGGATTGAAATTTGTGTTTGTATGATATTGGTGAAGTCTCTTAACCATACATCTTGTTTTATTGTTAATTTTGATGTTTTTGGTGATGAAATTTTTTGGATTGAGCAATGTTTATCATATTGATATTTGTATTTGAATACATTTGGTTGAATCCCTTAATTTTGCCTCTTGTTTTATTTTATGTCCTTGGCCATTTCATCATTATCCTTAGCATTGCATCATGTATTTCTTTTTTTATGAACATTGGTCCATTTGACAATATGTATAGACATGATCCCTTATCTCTAAGTGATAGAAAATCAATGCCCATTCATACATTCATTTGCATTGGATTGTATAACTTGTTTTTATAACACATTAAAGGTTTAACCCATATTAAAAGGCCTATTAGCCAACATTCCAAAACTTTTAAAAAAGTTCATCCTTGTTTTCTTACAAATCATGTCAAAATATCTTACTATTCACTCTTAGGCTTTAGGGTAAATATAAACCCTTGGATTAAAAATTTTAAAAATTTGTTTAAAACATTAAGGTGAGTTTAAATACTTGTAAACTGAACAAAATGTTTGTAGGCCTTGGGTTTGGGAAATTATGAATTTTATGAAATAGTGATAAACCTTGATGGAAGGAAAGAAATAAATAAGAATAAAATAAATATATTAAAATTGAGGTGAAGTTTTCTAAGAGAAAATAAGAAAAATACTATTGAATTTAGACATTTAACAGTGTCGAAATGGTACTAGGAGCTGGGTAAATTACATAAAATGATATGGAGACATAAGTGAGGGAAAAATCATAAATAAATCAAAAACACCATCTTCCTCTTCTTAAAGAAAAGATGTTGGGCGCAAAGAGAATGAATGAACTCAAGTCTTCTTTTTTCATACATTTTTCTTGATTTCTCACCAAAAGTTAGGGTTTATTTAGTGTGTGGATGTACATTTAAGAGAGAAAAACAAGTTAAACAAGAATCTAGGAGAAAATTTATAGAGGGAAAATTGGGGTTAGAGAGAGAAACAAAGAAATTATAAAGGAGAAAGAGATTTTGGAGGCCAAAGCTTTCTAAGGAGGTGATTTTGATATCAAACTTGAGTGGTAATATGTTCTTCATCCATTATTTCTTTGTTAATTAGAATTTTGGGCATTTTAGAATGAAATCCCTAATTTCTTCAAATTAAGGTTATTGAACAAAAATTTGGGGAAAATGTATTAAGTTGTTAAATTTGACATATAATAGATTCTAGATAGACTAGAGGTTGGCTTAAATTGAAGAAAAACCAAGGAATGATTTCAAGCTCTAGGATCGGCCATGAGAAACATGAAGGGTAAGTGATGAATTGAACTTAATTGTAAGATATGGAATGTTATTTTGAGAAATTCAGCTTGATGAGTAGATATTATGTTTATGAAGTTTTTTATTTAATTGGTGTTCTTTAGCATGTGAATTTAATGGGTTAATGTTAATTGAAAGAAATTGAAGAAACATTAAATGTGTTCTTATGCTTGGAAACTTTCGATCAACACATGATACTTGGGAGTTTAATTAATTGTGTTTTTAATTGTATGTAGTTAGGTTGGATTATGGAAATTAGGAAAATGGGAAAATAAAAGAAAGAAGAAATAATTGAAGTGTGATTTATAACTGATTGTAATAAAAAAATGATATAGAATGAAGTTACGAATTGATATGGTGATGAAATAATCTTGTTTTGACAGGGGATACCTCGGTAGCACGATCATAGACAGGGACAAGTGTTGAGACTTCAGGGGGAGTAGGTAGGTGTTTAACACTCATTTCTTAGTTTTTATTGTTTTGGTAGAATTATTTCAATTATTAAATGAATTGTCGGTGATCTAACTTGACATATAAATAAATAAATCATGGAACAAAAGTAAAGATTTATGATTTGATTAGTCAATCCGATGATGGAGGCTAATGATGTCAACGGTTCTTTGAGATCAACATTTACTGATTAGTCATGTTTGGATAATAGGGAAGACTAATGATGTCAATACAAGGGTGTTGGCAAGAGGAAATAATGTGACTTTTTTTATATTGTATAAAATTTAGGTGATGAAAAATTCTCATATGATAGGGAAGACTAATGATGTTAATACAAGGATATTAGCATCAATATTTATTGATTAGTCGTTTCCGGGAGATTAGAAAAGGCTAATGATATCAACACTAGTATGTTAGTATTGGCATTTATTGATTAGTTGACCTGTGGATTAGTGGCTCATGATACTTGGTGATTTGATATCAGCATAATTTTTATTAACCATACTAATGTAGAAATGGTTAATGATATCAATTCAAAAATTGGTATCGACATTAAATTGATGATACACAAAGTAAATGATATGTAATAATAATGAAAAGATGAAAGTAAAAAAAAAAAAAGGAAATTGTTTTAATTCCTTGTTAGAATTTTATTTCTTTACTTGGTTTGTTTATATTATTTTCAGGTTCCTCACATTAGCTTCATGAGTAGAGTACATCATGTTTTAATTCATGAAACATAATAATTTTATCTCTATTTTGGAATTATAAGACATATGTATGGATATTTTGTTAAGAATATGTAATTAATAATGCAAACTTTTTATTGTAAATATATGTGAATTAAATATTTCATAGATTAAGATTCTTTTGTTATAAATATAGGACTGTTATACAATAATATATTCTCATATATATGTTATGTGGTTGGTTAATATATAAAAAAAAGGGGAAATTATATTGCAATGTTAACAAATTGTGAAGAAATGAATTTGCTGGAAATGCGTTGATGTGATAATGATCTAGAAGAAATTGGATTAAGGAAATGGAAACATTGTTTTAAGAATTTTGTTTGTGAAATAGAAAATTATCGATAACTTTGTACATTCTATTTTAAGAGAAACTCTACCGAGATTTTGGTAGAAAAAATATTTAGTAATTGTGTTGTTACACATGTGATCCTGTGAATGACGATGATGTACAAATACCTCATTGACACACAAATCAAGGGCATATCGCTCCACCACTTCTCTTTCATATTTTTCCCTATATTGTTTTTGTTTATCCTAATCCTCCTTAACTTCTCTTTCATATTCTTCCATATATTTTTTTTTTATCCTAATCCTCCATCACACTAACTTAATCATAAAAAAAAAAATATGTTTGGTTAAAATTATTGTGAGATGGGTTTTTGAATGCAAAATAAATGAAAAACAAATCTTCATGAAAGAAAAGCATGTTAGTTTAGCTTCTATAAAATCAAGGTTTGAAACACAATTATATATGTGGTCCAATCCAAAAGGAAAAAATTATTTGATTAACCAAACAGTTTTTTATATATATTTAGACAGAATACAAAAACTACCCTAGTACAAAACGATCTCAAAGTTATATCCCACGTCTAGATTTAGGAGTCTGTCAAATGGGATGGAAAACATCCTTGTTTATTATACATCGGATCATGATTCCTAGGTTTCCAAACAGGCAAATTAGTAGAGGATTTTCCTGTAATTATATGTGATGTTGTCGGAAAAAATTTGGAAATTAGCATACAAAATGCAAATAAATAGTGAATTAACATAGAAGCAAAAACTTTTGGTGAAATAGCACACTTTTAAAAAGTCACGATTCAAAACTACGATATTTAATTAAAGTCATGGTTCAAAACCGCGATAAAAATTGTAATTTTGTCACGGTTCTTAACCTTAACATTTAATTAATTTTATGGTTCAAAATCGCGACCTTTGATTAAATGTCACAGTTCCAAACCACAATAAAATTATAATTCTTGTTGTGGTTCACAACCGCGACATTTAATCAAATCCCCTTACACACTGATCAATCATTTCACAATAGTCAATTAAACCAGTGGACCGGTTGACACTAAAAAACAAAGGTAAAGCTTCTGTGTCAATAGTAAATTTCGAAGATTTTGATTGCAGTTTATTTTTAGTCTATAAGTTGGACATATATATTTTGACACATAAAAAATGTTTGGAAGAAAAAATTCATAAAAAATCATAGTTTTTGTGTTAATCAGTCGACCAGATCAAACAACTAGATTAATAGGCAGACCAGTTGAGCCAGAGGACTAGTCATCAAAAGTAGCTAATGGAATGGGAACCGCTCCTTGCGCGCATTCGGGTAGTGAAGCTACTGCCCCTCTTAGCAAAAACTTTCCCCAACATCTAAATCTAACAAAAAAAATGTTTTTTATGAGATTTATTATTTACTTTGTTAATTTGATAATTAATTTAGTTAATGATTTTAGAGAGTTAAAAATTTTATAATTTAAAAAAAAAAATAGGCAATATCCCCCTACATAGAAACTATACCCAAATTTATATCCTTCTTAAGAAACCACAATAATCAAACTCAACAAATTCTCATATTTCATAACCACTATATTATCATCAAGATTTCCTTTGTGCGTCCAATTAACAACTATTTCAAGATTTAATTCCTTTATTGCCAATAACAACCTGGGCAATTTTTCAAATGACTCCTCATGTTAACAAAAAAGATACTCAATCACTTTCTGTTTTGCAACTCATGCCTTGTTATATGAAATTTTATACCTATAATGAAATTTTGTTCATCTTGTATGTGTGCAACCATCATTGAAAGGTTATGATTCATAACGATGGTTGATTTTAGTATTAACAATAAAATTTACATCAAGCTAATGGTGGTTTTTTTTTTATAAAGGTCGAAACATAAATGTGTGGTCCTTTTAACTTTGCTATCTCAAATGAATCTGACATCTTATGATATCCACCACATAATTATCACTTATATTCAGGCGCTTGCACACATTGTAATTGAACAAATATAAAGTTCGATCGTTAGACTCGGTATTCAAGCGAACGTGTAATGTGCCATTATTTAACTGCATTAACCAATTCATTTTTACTATTCAATGTTTGTTCAACCTCTAAATCAAACTCTCCTGGCATACATCTATGACTAAGTTCCCAATCATTAAAAACAACGAAACTAAACTCAGAAACATCTCTAAATTCATAAACAAAATTAATTTCATCATCAACATCATTATCAATGTCATTATCAACATCATCATCAACATTTACCATCACATTTGGGTCTAACGTATCATCATCTTCATTGTCACTAAGCTTAGAATAGACAATTCTATGTTGATCAGCCAAATGGATTGTCAAACATAATATCATCTATCCTTTCCAGCAAATCATCCGACAATAAACTATTTTTACCTCTACTAACTGAATTTGAAGGACTGTCAAAAATTAGGACACACACATATTTTGATTAATTACTCACATACAATACCATGATGTTCAAACCACTTTGGATAAAAAGAATCAATCATTGTTTTAAAACCGTCATCACACACAATCGGCATTGGGTAATATTGATGTTCATCAATCTAACACTTTCAAGTTATTTTAACATCAATATCATTATAATTCCACCCAAATCCATGACAAATGATTTATTTCATTTCTGTATATGACATGCCAAAATTACCATTCAACAACAAATTGTTCCCGCCATTATATGTGATATTATTGTTCATATCATGAACAATAATGTCACTATAATGACATAACATAAATATATTATAAGAGTTTCTGTAAAAAAAAAATCTTATTTTGGTTAATTGGATGTAGTTTTAACTAAATTGCATTACCCCAACCTGATTGGCAAAATTCATAGCAAATTCAATCAAATTTTCAAAATTTAATGTTAAAACAAACTTCAACAAAAATTAAACATAATTCATGATACAAAATCTAATTGATATTTTCATACTTAATTGCATTAAATCAAACCCAAAATCGTAGCAAATTAATATAATTCAAAGAAAACATCAAATTTATCAATTTATCAAAAATTCAATGGAAAGTGTAATTCATCATAATTATACTGCATCCATGCTCTCTTCCATGAAATCATCAAGTGTAGTTAATTATATTATTAACTGATTATCAACAATACACAAAAAATCTATAATTACATTAAACGTAACACATAATTAATTTATTATTAATTCAATAAACCCTAAATTCATCATAAATCTTAAATTCAACTTAAAAAATTGTTTCATTTTAACCAAAATAAAAACAAATTCATAGCAATATAGTATGTTTACTTTGCTTGTAGGACTAGAAAAAGAGCCGGAGTAGTGGCGGCAACAGTCGTGGTAGCGGCAACAGCCAAGGAAAGGTGGATTTTGAACACAAAAACTTCAAAAGATGTTTAGAGACTAAGATAAGTTTGATTTTTTGTTGTTTTAATGACAAAATAAAAATATTTGGTGGGTTTTTTAGAGAGATAATGAGGGTGTCGGTCGGTTTAGAAAGAGAGAAAATGTTTGATTTGGTTTGTGTGTTCGTTAATCTAGGAAAATTTTAATTTTAATTGATATCACGCTTTAAAAACACAATAATTATTTTATAACGTTTCTGAGTGCAATAACATCAAAATCTGTTAGCTCATTGAATTTTTAAAAAATAGTATTATTTTGTAAAAATTTTAAATTTAAGGTGCTCCGTTTTTAAAAAATACGTGGTTGTCTAACTGGACATTTGACGAAGCAAAAGCACCATCTCTATCACCTTGTGGTGCTGTGTGACTACATCGCCGTCACAAAAGAGATGGGATACGTTCCTAAAGTGTCCCATTACTAATCATGTTTGACCACCATAAGTTGGGTCATATGATTTTAATCACCCTAGTCACATCACTTAGGTTCCTAGTTTAGATCGAATCGCCTTGGTAAACTTATTTTATAGGAAAAGAAACTAGGAGTTAAAAAAAAAAAAAAACTTATTTGTGTGGGTGTTCCAAGTTCAAAACCAAGCAATTTACACAAATTTCGAGCTCTGATTATGAACTGGATAAGAATCCGAATTGGGTTTCCATGCAGGTCTGAATTCGATCAGCACGAAGCAAATAAGGCTGGACTCATGAGCCCATAATTTGGAGATGGTCTTGTTACGTCAAGTATATTAGCACATTAATATGGCAAGCCGTTTAATCCGAATTAACAATGACTTTGAGAAGAAGTACACAGATGCTCTGCATGTGAAAGGCTAAAGGGAGGGTGATGTGATCTCTTTCTGGTCACATTCCTAGGCAGTTGATATTAAGCCATAATACTATAAAAAGCAATATCCTTCGTTGTTTTATTCCTTTAACCAGCACAGAGGCAACTATAAGGGTAAAAAAAATCATGCCCGCGTAGCGTCAAACATTCAATACTCACCTTTGTACACAAGGGTTAAAATAAAGGTGTGAAATCGATGTTTCAATGGGAATCACCCACCTTCGTAATAGATTTCGTGTTTGGAACTCTTTCAGACGTACGTTCTGAAATCATTTTCATTCTTGGTAATTTGCAGAGCATTTAGGATGGGTGGTATGTCCTGAGATAAGATAGGGCCTTCTTTACTAATTTGCTTAAAGACTTGAATGCTTCGTGCTAGCCCTAGCTTGCTTAGGTTCCGGGTCTATTTTTTTCACCAAAGAAGAAGCTAGTGGATGCTTCTGCTGATCAAGATCTAGCTAGCTAGCTGTCCCTTGATTGTATTGAAAAAGAAACCTCCCTTGAGGAAACAAGAGAGGGAGAGTGAAAGAGAATCTAAGGTGATTGAGACGTGACAAATGGGCTTAGATTTTGACATTTCATCTCTGGAAGAGATAGGGGGGAGACAATAGTGACAAACAGAAAATGGTTAGAAGGCGAGAGGTAAAGGCTTAAGTTAAGGTTTGCATGCAAGGTAGCCTTAAATGATAGTCGGTGTTAAGGTCTCTCTCATTCTTTCCCTCTGCTGCTGCTGCTTTTCTTTTTTCTTTCTTTTTTTCTCTTGCCAAATTTAATTTAAGGTCTCTTTCTCTTTCTTAAGTATAGACTATAGAGTAAATAAAAACATTTTATCAACAGCGAAAGAGAACAGCTTGGCGCAGAGAGTCACAGCTGTTATTGTCCTTCTCAGTTGGGTAGCCAACTACTAGCCATGCCAGTGATCTCATGATCCACTTTGTTTCTGCTAGCCACCCTTATTGGCTACTGGCCTCTTGTTGTGATCTTTTATAGGATTTTGTTTAGATTTTGTGGTCTCACGTGAATCTCATAACCTCTTACCACATTAAATTCTCTCCTCGAAAAAGGACTGGACCTCAGTAAAGGATTGGATTAATGAGGTTAAAATATTAAAAACTCTAGCCAGCCACTTCCCACTTCAAACCCTGATTGCGATTAAATGGTGTTTGAAAATCTAATAATATTTTTTTATTTTTTTTAAATTATTTTTCATATTTGTATATCAAAATAATTTTAAAATATTATTTTAAAATAAAAAAAAATACTCAAACATCTGTTAACGCAAGTGAAAAGCAAGGTATATTTAAATATTAATTGTTGCTTTTTTGAACAGATACCCAAACCAGTATTACTAATTATTTCATTTCATAAACTGAAAAAATTCGGTTGTCGAGATTGCTATAGGTTACTAGAGAAGAGAAGAGAAGAGTCACTCTTTTTTTAAAAAAAAAAAAAAAAACCTGCAGATGACTGGTATAAAGTTAACTGCTCCCACCATCGCTTACTGATGTTCTTGGAACTTTCTCAAATTAATCAGTATGGGATACTCTTGAACATGTGTAAGATTGATTAGGTCACAATTAGGACAAACTAAATTCAACCAAATTGAAAGACAGTTGCCTGTTGTGCATGTGGGTTGTGTTGTATGTATCTGCACATAAAAATACCGGAGAAACATTCTATTGTCTCTTTGTTTTCCATACTATATAAGCGTCAGCTCAACAGCTGGGTATAAGTCTTGTATGTCCTGGAGCTCATTAAAATGAAACTGAGCGCAGGTTTTTCTTGCAACTGTTTTTTGTCTTTTCTTTTTTTAACGAGTTTTTGTCCTTTTACCTCCTCCTCCTCCTGTTACTCTCTCTCTCTCCTCTCTCTCTCTCTCTCTCTCTGCTCTTCTCTTCTCTGTAACTTGGAAGGTCCACATTTCTGACGAAGAATTTATGCCTACAGGTGGATAAATTTTGTTTTCTCCAATTCTCTGTTTCCAATCTGCCTTTTCCTTCTTCAATCAGGAAAATGGTTTCTTGGAATTGGGTGGGCAAACTTCCACCACCACCCAATTATGTTCTTTTAATATATATATATATAGACACACACACACACGATCAGAAGATGGGGACTTACGTGTAGCGCCAAGAGATAAAAGAGGCGGGTGATATTGAGCTTTCATGATAAATTTTCAGTAAAATTCACTAATCGAGGAGATTTCAAAGGAAAAAAAAAGAGAGAGAGAAGGAGAAGATAAAGAATGCTGGTTTGATCGAAATAAAAGCGAGCATTACAATCTAGTAGAACATTTCTATTTTCAAGATTATGTTCGGTACACTAGCAGCTGTTTATTTTGTCCCATTGGACTGAGAAGAGCTCCTAATTTTTGTTCTTAAGAGTGCTTTGTCTTGGAATTATCATATTTATGATCAGTTGACATCGCTGTAGCATGTTTAAAGTAGGTTTATGATTGATTTTCAAAGTGTTTTTTATATCGAAATGCATTAAAATAATATTTTTTATTATTTTTTAAAAATTATTTTTAAAATCAGCGCATCAAAACGATTCAAAACACAAAAAAAAATTAAATTTTAGTAAAAAAAAATTAATTTTTTTGAGAATACGGTTTGCACCCGCATTCCCAAACAGTGTCTACACCCTATAATAATCTTTGTCCACATCGAGGGGCCGGAGCGAAATTATAGGAGTATATCCGATGAAAAAATATTATTTAAAGCTAAATTATTGATATAGCTTTTTAAATAGTTTAAATATGATTATATATATTCTTTATTTTATCAACTTATTTTTATTTTAATTTATTTAATATTAACACCTTTAATTTAAAAAAAATCATTGAGAAAATTTAATAGATAAAAGAATGAATTTTTAAATCATGTATTTTAATGTTTTCTGTTCTTTTAAAAAAAATATGTAGAAATAATTTCTTTTAACATAAAAGTCATTTTGGCTTTTCATTTAGCTCTCTCATTCATACTCAATGCCATAAGCTATTTAGAAGAGGCAAATTATTAATATGGTTTTTTGAATAATATAAATATAATGTCTTTTCATATATGTATACTCTAATAGTAAAAATTCATTTTAGCACCCATTTATATTTTAATATATTTAATATTAATACTTTTTGTTTTTTTTAGATAAGTTATTAAACGTTTAATTGAGGAAAGAATAAAACTTTAAATAATCTATTTTAAT
>Ga0307509_10004335_pt1 | contig 20587 bp, 22 predicted proteins | sample 10_EM_MG_FD_202245 | JGI IMG/M metagenome (GOLD analysis project Ga0307509, IMG submission 202245) | Populus trichocarpa ectomycorrhiza microbial communities from riparian zone in the Pacific Northwest, United States - 10_EM | ecosystem: Host-associated > Plants > Roots > Unclassified | place... | reverse complement strand
AAGTGATACGAGCAATATAAAGTGCCCCGTCCCATCACTTCAACAAGGATATCGATTAGTAATTATCCGCGCTCTCGTTGAATGGATTTGCTCTCTGTATTCCTTTCGCCTTGCAAGTACTTGAATCTATTCAACTCCTTCATCTCCTGGATTCGCAATTTTTGGATCACGGACATTTTACACCAAATTTCGGGTTTGTTATTTTACATTGCGCCATATTTTCCGTGTGTGGAAAGTCGTTAAAATATCGGCATTCAGAAGGAGAGAAATACCGAAGGCTATATCGAACCTCCATCTCGGATGATTTTCCTCAGGTAGCTGTTGGAATCCCTCTGTCCATCGTGTCGTGCCCAGCAGTTCTGCCGTCTTCATCGGAATATAGGTTGGAGGTTAAGCATCAATTTAAAAGGCTCCGGACGAACGTACTCCCCCCGCTTCCGTTTAACTTCCCTTTCTTTACCTACGATTTTATCACTGTTCTAAAGGTACTTGAACAAATTCCGAAAAACCTTCCATGACGATCATCTAATACGATGGAGGAGTCTGTTGTTGTCAAAAGAAATCAAATAACATGATACAAGGTGTACATTTGAGCAGCTACCAACGATAGATATTCTACATTAAATTACTCGAACGTGTCTAGATTGTCCCGCAATATCAATAATTGTTATTCGTAATGTCCGTGATGTGGTAGTGTGTGGTGTCCGTAATTGTGTCCGTAATTGTGTCCGTAATTGTGTAGCGCCCGTAAGAAATTGGGTAGGGTCCGTAAGTTTCGTATTGTTCGTAAGTATGGGCGTCTAAAAGGATTTAGAAATACAGTTTGATTAGTCCAGTACAAGTCCAGGTTTGTGATTGTCCAGGGGATAGATAGCAAGCGCGGTTCAAAATAAGGCGGCACCTTGCGCCACTCTTAGAAAATATTTAGACACTTCATCGAGAGTTCGAGATTAAGCACTCGATCGATGAGGTTGTTGTTGTTGTTGCCAAGATTTAACTGTCAACGGGAACATTAGTAAAACCATAGAGTTCAAGAACGAAGGCCACTTACATATGTCTGTCTTCAGCGCTAGGTACTCCCTGTACCCCATGCTTGCATGAGGCTTATTAGGCCTTAGATTCTCGCAATGGATGACTTTCGGCTGGCCTATATTCACCTGACTCTCCCCTTTCACGGGGTCGACAGGGAGGCCATATCTCGAGGCGTTCCGTGTAGGGGTGCCTTGTGGGTGACAATGTGACATTGGCGCAACATATACAAATCCCTGGTGGTCCGGAGGACTGAGGACAATCACAGGGTGTTGGCCGACGCTTCCCTATATGTTGTAGGTGGTGAGTTACATTTATGGAACTAATTTTGTGTAACATACCGAACCCTCGGGCCGGGGAATAAAATGCTTGGGCTTGGCTTTCACGATATCTCCCTCGCGGAACGCGGCGTTACAGACGGTGGGACAGGGCGACATTATTAATGGGTTGGAATATGGTCGAATAGGTGATATGAAAAGAAAAAATGTTTCGGTGATTATTGATAATACAATATTCTTTCAAGTGTATAAGCACTTAAATCCGAGACTGGAATGTATGTAAAACTTACAAAAAAGAGTATCCCAGTCGGAAGTGTTGTCCAAGGAGAAGGGAGTACAGGAGGCGATTATTGGGCTTGGATCATGGTAGTATTACAACGGGAACATGTCAATGGTGTTTGGAATCTTATATGCTGAGAGTACCTGGCATTGAAACACGATCGACGCGTCGAGGAGTGAGAAACATCCACATGTCCGGAAATCCCCTGATCATGAGGTTCAATTTTGGAACGACCACACGATGCTTCTTTGGCATATAACCCTCGAATTCGAGAGTCGGGTAAGACCTATGTAACACTGCTGAGCTTGTGGCGCGGCGAACGGGCCTCATAGCGTAAAAGGGAAATGCTTTCAAGGGAGATCTCGGAGAGAGGATTTTCAGCCCAATTTCTAAATGTTAGCAGACATGAATTGCTTTCTTGAGGATGATCGGTTCACCCTGGGCGCCCAATGCATAACAATTGGCTCCGATCGAGGAATCGACGCGCGGTATGTCGCTTCCGAAGCCTACATTGGCTTAAATGGTGATGGGCCGAGGGAACGTAATGTCGATCTGTCAATTCAAAGGTCAATCCTTACATACCCCGCGTGTTTTGAAGTTTTGACGTGGAAATAGCCATTGTCAGATAGCTAGAATCGACGTCATTTTAAGGCTTTTACAGCCCGTGTGCCGACAAATCGCGGAAATTGGGTGGTATCAATTTCTTCAGAGGGTCTTGATAGCATCAATTAATTATACCACGAGGCCGACTTACGCGTAGGCCTAAAACTTCATCACAAAAATGCCAATCTGAGAATTGATCACTTAATGTTTTGTAGAGGAAAGAAAATCAAACAAAGCCTTTTTGACGCTGCCAGGCCACATCAAGGCGTATACATACCACCGGGTTTTGCATCCTTCCGACGGGCCTTGGACAGCGTTTTGCTGATATCAAGGTCCTGTCAATGTATACGATGATGAGGACAAATTTGGAGAATCATTTTAGGTCACCCTAGTGCGATCTGAAAGATAAAAAAACATCAGTGCAGTCAAACTTAAAGTTGTATATCGGCGTCCGACAAATTTTCCAAACCATTCTTCGAACGGGGCCCCCAATCTACACAGCCAACGGCTTGCACGAAAATTTCCTGCTTGAAATGGCGCAAGAAACCTGAGGCTTGAGTGCTAACCTAAAGGTGCTACCGTTTGATCTGTGGGAAACCCACATTGGCAAACAGCAGTGAACGACTGAGGATCACCGAGTGTAGCGTTGCCTGCAGTGAATTGCATGCGTATTAACAACCGTTTATCGCAACGATGCTTGCGGCAACTAGACTAACCACCGTTTTCAAAGTCGAGAACCAGCATGAGTTTTGTTTCAAATCAGCTATGGGAACGGGGAGAACACTGGTCAAATCAATTGACACCGTTCGCATAGATAATGGTAGATTAGGGGATCACATTCTCCAAGGAGAACCGTGACCGGACATCTTCGGGCAAAATCCCGTCGCAGGTTGTACCCTTTTAAACCACGTGCCATTTTTATAAGGAAATGTATGATTGAAGTGCCAAAAAATTGATAATAACCACAAGTCCGGGGATTAATCTTTCATTCTCGTCAGTGAGAATTAGACCCAAGGGTATCATGGATAATTGAATATCCAGGTGTTTGCATCCTTTTGTATTGCTTACAACCCAAGGCTTTTCTCGAGATTTTGTCCAAGCTTCGAACCCTGCATCCAATGCTCCAAGTTAGATGAGAAACAAACAGGTCCTTGTGTGAACATCCTCTCCTTTCATAAGGACTTGATACGGACCAGTTCCAGGGATCCTAGCATTGAGCATTACTCAGAAGATTGGGGTTTGGGTAAATAACGTACTGGACCCCACCTATTCGAATTCGACTCCCACCCCCTTTCATTCTGAAACCGGACTTGCAAGCCGCCTTGGTTCCGCCCATTCGAAGTTTCGAAGGGCTTATGCTACGATTCGTGACAAGTTAACGAAAGGGGACCCCCTCGAAGTCCATGAAAATGCATTAGTCATGATACAATACACGGGCCGGGGTTCAGTATGGTGTGTGTACATATCGCTGATCAAGGACCTCGAACATACAATCCCAGGAGTACTAGTTTGAACCATTTTTGATTACTTTGTGAAGGATCCCCTAGACTCCATGTACAATTTTTTTTTCCTTCCTATGAGAATACGTTTATCTGAAGGCAAATTGAAGGTAGCAAAGAAGCTCCCCGGGCCGGACCTCAGACTCCCATAAGTTTGACAACTTTGATGCAGAAGGAAGGGCTCCGGAGATGCTTCCTCTCTCAAGGTTTTACATTCCTTTTTAAACTCCTGGATTGAGATAGGCATATTCACGGTTCGCTTTTGAAATTAGTAGTCTGGGTGAAACGCCTTTAGGCCCTTAGTACGCGGCTGGACGGACAGAGCGCGCTGCTTGGCTAATAATATTAGCCCGTTAATGAAAAGCTACGAACGGGCTAGCAACGCAGGTACAATGGGTGTATTAGTTAACTATGTTACATAAGTAACTCAGGTAACCGTACCCCGTTAAGTAGCTATTGGAATAGAAATACAAGGAGAAACCATGGAGAAACTAAGAGAGGCGAGAGAAAAGAAAGGGCACTTACACGAAAGCGTGGAATAAAGCAGATAACTGAGATTGGAGGGAAAGCACGCGTCGGTGGTGTTGCTGAGGACGGGTGGCCTGATCCCAGCCTACTCGACGAACTAAACTCCATCCAAGTATGTACTACATTATGCTTGAGGCGGACCTGCGGCCCGAGATAATAACACGTCAGTGCACCTCGTGACACGTACATTTCAAGATTGCACGGCTCAACACTTCAATAAAGGACGTCGAAATGGACCAATTTCTCGCCGAGATCAGAAAGATCCCTCCAGTCACTCGATTCGTCTGTGGATCGTCGCTTGGAGTTACAGGCTCTGTCCTCCTAGGAGCCGTTGCACCATATACTGTGCTTTTTGTGAAGGATTTCGTGTTCAAAAGGCTACAGGTACATCCTTTCCTCATCCTTGCGTCTATTTCAAGCTAATCCCCTTTCAGTTATGGAGGTTGTATACAGCTTTCTTTTTTGGAGGTGAATACTTATGCTTGTGGGGCTTGCGTCCGAGATGAGACTCAGCTATTGCGATCTTAGGTGGCGGGATTCAATATATCTTTGAATTTGTTATGCTATAGTGCGCATGTCTGCGTGTCTGCTCCTTCTCCACAAGCTTATTGATCCCTAATCACAGTCGAACAGTCAACGACCTTGAAACAAGGTCATATTCAAATCGTTCTGCAGATTTTGCGTGGCAACTATTTTGGGCGTGTGGTGGCATCATGGCATGTAGCCGTCTTAAATGTTCTCAACGATTCCTCACCAGGTTTTACAGGCTGCTACCTTGCCCCTGCGGACCTACGTCTTCACACGACCCTTACTTGTCTGCCTCATATACCTCTATTCTGCACTCGCTCCTCCGGGATCCATGACTTCCATAATGGGCCTCTTAACCGTTCCAATCCAATATTATCCTTACATCATGATCGGCCTGGATTTCATTATGGGTGGCCCCCAAGCAGCCGGACAAGCTGTTGCCGGTGCAGTCGTTGGCCATGCTTGGTGGTGGAGTGTTTGGGGCGCTGGTCTGGGCGGGCAGGGACCACTTGCCAGCTATTCAGCAGCACCTCAGTGGCTTCGTAACTTCTTCGGTGAACGGGGACCCGCCAATCCACCAGCAGCTGGTGGAACGGCGGCGGGACTGGCTCAGGCGGGAATCCATGTTACAGCTCCCAGGGGACCAACAGAAAGTGCAGGGACGACAACAGGCCACAGATGGGGCTCTGGTCAGCGTCTGGGAAGTTGAAAAGCATCACAAGCTAATACTCTGTAGAATTCCTTGGAAATTATTTTTTACCGCATTGCAGATCGAACTCCGCAGACGAACGGATACTTTATAATTAAAGCCATTCTTGGATCGCATTCCTTTGCAGGTGCTCATTCCCATTAAATTCCAAAAAGTGCATATGTCCTGTTCTTCGATTGAATATGTATACGTAGTTTGTGGTGCCCAAGTTTAGCACAGACTCCCAGCAAGCAGTGACCATAGTCATAGGAGGAGCGAGGGATGCAACCGATGAGAAATTGCCTAAGTAACAGTGTAAACTCTCACATGAAACTGGTGGATGCCATTCCAGGAGATTCTCCGATCTGACACCTCTTAGTACTTACAGTACTCCGGTACAGTAGTATTACAAGTGAAGCCCAACATACTCACTATTAGATGAAAAATTGTCATTAGGCTGCGACTACTAGATTAGTTATGCTACTCAAGTTGTAGGCCCCATGAATTGACGTTTGTGACTACTACGCCACGTCTCACCTCCACGGACGTACACTGGAGTGCAACTTTGGAGGAGTTCCGTACATGTGGAGGGGTAGACAAAGAAACTGGGAAGCGATTGCAATTGAGTGCTAGAGGAAGTCGGCTATGGAGAGTGCATAGAGATACAACAGGAAGGGAGGATACCGTAAATTGTGAAAGCTGGTCGTTGGCATGGGGCGAATAGGGTGTAAGTAACACCGATGCAAATTTGGCCTGGAAGCTCTATTTCCCCAAACATTACCAAAGATCGTTGCCACCCTCCCAGGAATCCCTGTTGGAAGTGACATACGGACGATATAGTGGCATCACGACCTCTTCAGGATCCTGAGTTAGAGAGTCTTCCGCCACCAGATCATGATCATGAGACGAATGGCTCGGACCAGGCGACGTTACGCCTTCGTGAGTTGGATCCGGCGATATCACGTCCTCACCAGAAACCAGAGGCTCTTGGACTAAAGACTCTTGTTCGACCAGATCTTCGGACGAGTGATGTGGACCTGGCGAAGGTATTACATCCCCGACAGAAACCAGTGGTTCCATTATTAGGGGTTCGTGCTCGACCATATCTCTGGACGTATAACTCGGACCTGGCGATGGCATCACATCTCCACTGAAAACAGGAGGATTTATCTCTTGCGTCGCTGGAGCCCCGTAATCCAGGGGTAACTCAGAAACCCGACCAAACGCCAATTGAGAGTCCTCGAGATAGTTATCCACCGTATCGCCTAACGCATTTTCAATCCGGTCGGCCAAATTGACGACATTGGGGTTGTGGCGCTGCTTCACATATTGGCAGAACTCTGACAACGACGATACAAGTTTCTGGATGTCGGCTGGGACCTTGTCCTGTCTTGCATATAATGGAGGCGCCCCGACTGCGAAGAAGAAGTCATGTAGAACTTGGTTTCTGAGACCTTCACTGGCGGTTGCACCTTCCGCTCTGTACTTGTCAAGGCGCTCTGCACAAGACTTTGCCTTTTCCAAGTAAATCTCCTGCAGATCTAGTGATGGTCAATTAACGGACCCGCTACGGCTGGAGGATTATCCCACCTTTTTCTTCCTCTTGAGAGAATTGAGGTGTTACGGACGAAACATCCCTTGAACATGTCGCGAAAGCGAAGGGAACATCAATATGTTGAAGTTCCTCGCTGCTAGGTAGGCAACGAACAAGTTTGTAGTAAATTTCCACCCAAGCCGTCTTAAGCCTGCCTTCGCCCTTATCAGGGAGCTTCTCGAGGTGAAGGTTGCCGAGGAAATGGAAAAGGGCTTCGTGGTAGAAGCTTGCGGTGCAGAGATCAAGCCCAAGTCCACGAGAAGACTCATTGACATATTGAGCGAGGTTGGCAAAGGTGACCTCCTCCTTGACATGGGGCCGCAAAATTTCTGTGGTCGCATCTTCAAACCCGATCATCCAGTTGTTGACCTCCGCGAGGCCATTATCCAAATTATCATATGCGCGGAAGGGTGATACACAGGCCTTGAAGCAGCGAAGGGCAGCCTCCATGACATTCAAGTCGGAATCGTTGTTTTGATACTGGTGTCGAAGAAGGATAAGACCTTGAATCTGGTCCCAGGGTGGCCCTGCACGGGCGTTTGCCTCCCGAGAGTTGGCCTTTCCCCAAGCCATCCGAGGGTCGGTGTCTCCGCTCTCCCATTCTTGCACGATTTGATATCGATGTGCGTCAATTTTCCCGCTCCATGCACGAGAGGCATACAGGCGAAAAGCGTAATCGCGTCGGATAGAGATCCACGCGACATCAAAAGCCCACCAAAGTTCGGACTCATCCTCCATTACCGGTTGGAAAAGTGCCATAGTCCGGTTGTAGTGCATGGGTTTTGAAGAACGGATATTTGTCCGTACTTCGTGAAGGTAATATAGAACGCTGTCTGTTGCTGTCGACAGACTTTTGAACGTCCTAAAGAATAGGGATATTGGTTTACCAACCATTGCGGTCAATACCTTCCTCCCAATGTTGGCTTTCTCTCCTTCAGAGAAGATGCGGTGCAGGTGAAATTTCGCAAGGATTGCGCCAGTGACCAAGGCAGTTGGAATAAATGTGACGAAAGCATAAATGAGCGAGAACAGTTCGGGAAGGGGTCGATAGTTGGAAAGAGCGATGGCGAGGACATAGAATAGCTCGGCTTGAGGTGATTTATAGGGACATGGAACGGGAACGTCCTCTTCTATGGTGATCTTCTTCTGCCAGGCGTAAACATGCAACGCTGGTAAGACTGTCGTGACGATTGGGAATAGAGTTGAAAGAACGACGAAAATTGTAACAGGGATGGTGACTGCGTTGACTTCGAGAGAAAGGAGAAATTGGACGAGCCCCGCAAAGAATAGGAGTAATGAAATCTGAAGAAGGACAGAAAGGGAGGAGATAACGCCACGGACATGCCATTTTTTGAGCATGCTGATCTTCATGTTTAGCAGTGCAAACATTTGTTCAGGTGTAAGGTATTCTGGATACGAAAGATGTTCTCGTAACCATTGTGCGGCGATGATTCCTATTAGCGCAGTCGTAAGACTGAGCACGAGGCTTAGGGACCAAAAGACGTTGATTCGAATGGAAGAGGGTAGAGGGCCAGCTTGACCTTCAGGTTGCAGAAGCGGATACGATGAGAGAAGGAACGACGTAACTACGGCAGAAAAGAGAGCCGCCTAAAGTTGTAGGTTATGATCATGGGTAATAGATGAAGATAACATAAGACGCACGAAGATTAGGATATTCTGAACCTCCTTGTCCCATGATTCGCATCGCTCTTGATCATCCTTCAGCATTGGTTGGAGCATTGTTGTCCAATCCTCATCGGTCGAGTCTTCCTTAGGCGTTGGACCTACTGGCGGGATGTGCTTGATCTCGCCACAGCACTTGAACTGGCAATAGGGCAATTATATGAGGAGCAGCAGGGCGAGAATATTTGCATATATTACCGAATGTTCTCCTCCAGGTGGCATTTCTTTAGCGGGAGGCTTTTCATAAACGCGAGCGTCAGAAGATTGGCAACCCACTACAAAGATAAAATCATCGTCTCACCTTTTCATTGACGCTCTCGGTATCAAGGCGCTGGACACACTCTTCAACGGCATCCCAAAGCACACTGGCAAGCCTCCTTTTGAGTTCTTGCTCTCGTTCACCCGGCATTTCGATGGGAGACTTGACGCGTGAGCTGGCGAAGAACGTGGCTGTGGCCAAAAATACCGAGCAGCGCACACTTTCCCATGAGTGACAGTTGGAGCAAACCTTGATGGCCCAACTGACTTCGAAGTTCGGGTGAAGACAATGCGCCGACTTTTCACAACACCGTCATTTCCTCAACCGTCATGATCTATTGGAAGTGACGTACACCAACCTCCATCGCTGTCGAATCTCGTCTGTAGTCGCATTGTGTGTCGTGCTTCAATCCCCCGGCATTTTCATGTCCACTTCTGTCAAAGTCGTTCTCTCAATTCTCTCAATTCTTTGGATCGACAGGTGGCCACAGAATTACTCCATTTCTTGGAGATGAAACGACTCTGGCTCAGAAACTAATGCAAGACTTCAAGGATCAGCACTTGAGGCGGAGGGCGAACCAGAGAAACATACCGAATGACCTTCGCCACAGCCCGACCTTCAATCCTCTTTCTTGACTCTGCACCCCGAACAGACATCCGAATGATATCCTCGCCCAAAATCGAAACAGCGCTGACCGGCTAGGCACAACAAATCTCTTCTCGCGGATTTTTTCCTCCATTAAAATATTGAGTTCCCATGAAGAGCGCTTGACCGGGGAGGGTCGCCGTCGGGAGTGCAGTGTTCGTGCTGGTGAATCCAAGGGGTAGGTGATTGAGGTTTGATGAGTGTACTCATTGGCGTTGCTGAATTCGCTTTCCTCATAGCCGTCTTGCAACTACTCAGAGACGATCTGCAGTTGATGTGTCCATGCGTAGAGAAAGATAGGAGGGCAGAGTCTGTTGAAATTTTAACTGTCAAAGCACACCCCTCCAAGAACACTTGAGCTGTATAGAAGAGCAGAGCTCCAATAATTTGCGCTCCACAGGACCAAGTTTTTTTCGAGGCCTAGGGAAGCCCTCGTTGGTCAGAGAGTAAGCACCAGCAGGCAGTAGAATCATCCAAAGATATAGCACACCTAAACATCCCTCGAAACTTCTCTAAGGAGAGTCCGAAGATCTTCTTGAGGTCTTCAGACCATGATCGTCCAGCGTAGTCCGCATTGTGGCCTTTAAGGCCTCGGCGTCTCGAATAAACAGAATTCTGGGTGACGTGGTATTTAAAGTCTGGTCATGGCCAAGGCCTAGAGTCATGTAGTCTCGCGATCGTCGCGTCGTGACAGTCGCGACAGGGGCGCGTGACATCCTAGGAGTGTCACGTATCTTGATCGACTTCAAACCTCTTCAAACACCATTGACCATCTTCCTGCATCCTTAAAGTCCTAGATCTCAACCCTACGAACAGATAAGCTCTGGAGCCCATGTCGACTCATTATTTAGTGTTCATAACTTTACCATGGATCATCCCGTCATTCAAAATGTTCATGGTACCTGGTGGTGATCATATGTTCAAGTCATCTGCGGCTAACTTGGGAGAGAATTTGGACAAGATTCTGGTTCTTTATTGAATAACTATTGGTGGGTAGCGTTAGCCTGTTCTGGTCAAGAACTTGATCGCGACTAAATCATGAGCTTATCTTATCTGGATCTTACAGGGCCGATATTTTTCGCGATCTCATGACTTGTCATGCGAATTGTATGTCGCGTGTGCTTTGACCCAACCTCTTACCCCATTATTCTACCTGGAACCTCGGCGTAATCCTCATTTTTTGAGCTATACACGCAGCAAACACTGTCATACCACAAAAAAGGTTGAAGTGCTCAGATCGAACGGCGTCCTTTATGGCTTCCTGTTCCCTTTGTGAGGTTAACGTCGCTGGCGGTGCACGGAGCCAATGTATTCATGTCGCAGGGCAAGACCACAAGAAAAGGGATCCCTGGAGATCTCAATATCCTGCACGGCAGGTCAATGCAGTTACGCGTAACAATCAGGCCATCGCGCCATCGCATGCAGGGGTCACACATGCTCGTAATCACAACCAACAGCCTCATAATCAACAGTTTTATACGCAGTATGAATCAACCTTGGAAGAAGTCACGAAAAAAAAAGGTTTAACCATCGAGGGAACCTTTGATTTTGGTTTCGTGGACCCATCATTCCCCCTCCCGAAGTACGATGCAACTATCAAAACGACGGATCGAAATTCAACTCCACCATCAACTTCAAGGCTGTTGGAAATCAAACTTGCATCGTCTCAAGGAAATCTCAGACGGTCGTCGATGTACGTCTTATACACCTCCTTGCGATCTATGGCCTTGATATTTTCCCTCAGTTTTTCAATTGAAATTTCAGGTATTCAGCGAACGATACTTCCCAAACAGCCTATAAGATTTCTCTTGGCACTTAGACACGCCTATCGTGGCCGATACGAGGACCGCGCCGATTTCATTTTTGAAGATGTCCACCTCGGACAGCGTTTCATGGTATCCCAGACCTTAAGAGTCATCATCGCCAATCGAGCAGAACATGATACTTATAGGCCTCTCGTTCCTTATGCCCCTCGTGCAAGAATCGATAGGCGACCGATGAACGAAATCGTCCCGGGCGAGAAACCCCCTGCCGTCATGGCTATAACTTATGTTGGACGACTTCCTCAAGCAGATATTCCTACGGAGCTCCACAAAGCTCTTGCTAGGTTTCGGTCTACATCAGAAGCCGTGGCTCAGATCAAGAAAACCTTTCTCCCAGCCCTGTTTGATTGCAGAACATATGCCCTGAGCTTTAAGTACCTGTTGTGGATAGAGGAATATCGGATGGAGTGAGCCCTTTGATTTGCCCTTGCGCTGACTAACTCAGTTTTTTTAGGCAGGATCTCGAACGTTATGATATCCCAGACGCAAAACTGGCCCGCCATAATAACTACTATTAGTAAAATATTTTTCCGATGTCCATTTTGCGTCACTCAACCTCTTTTAAGCCTTTCTGTCCCAGGCCTTTCAGAGAAGCGACCCAGCGTGCTCGTTGGTGAGACTGGTTTCACGGATGTTTTTGCTACCCTTCTCATGCTTGATATTTCTCCAGGTGATCGCATTTTTGCTCAAGAGCGGGGCGCACGAGACGGTCGCTGGTTCGAGGGACATGTCCACTTTGTGCGTAAAGTAGAGGTGGGCCTACGTTTCCACGGAAGCTTTGGAAGATACTCTGAAAGTGCAATCTTCCACATTCGTTTCCGATTGAATCGAATTCCCCTTCGACGAGAACACCAAGCCTTGGATTCTTGGTTCAACGAGGACAGGGTTTTGTTTCCAACAAAAGAACACCTATCTCCGGTCGCCCGTCCGCCTAAGGACACTTCAATTGAATTCTACAATCCTTTGCTATCGGATAACGCTCCCCAGCTCCAGGCCGTAATTTCAATCCTTTCCCAACGTCCCGGCTCCCCGACATTTGTGGTCTTCGGCCCGTAAGACAGTCTTGTTCATTGATGCACGTTTTTTCTTACTGAGTATCGTCACTCAGGCCCGGTACAGGTAAAACGGTCACCATTGTAGAATCAATACTGCAGGTCGTGGCTGCAAATCGAACTGCCAGAGTCTTCGCTTGTGCTCCCAGTAATTCTGCAGCGGATCTCCTCGCATCGCGTCTGGCAGCCCATCTGGGCGTAGATGAACTTTTCCGATTTTATGCAGCATCTCGTTTCATGGACCAAACTCCTGATAAACTGCGGTCCTACGTCTGCACACTGCCAGATGGACATTTTTCTGTACCCCCAATGGCCCGAATGAAGAGATTCAGGGTCGTTGTCTCCACCTGTGTGTCTGCCTCCTTCGCATCGGGGATCGGGTTGCCTCGGGGTCACTTCAGCCATATATTCGTCGACGAAGCTGGGCAAGCCACGGAGCCTGAAGCATTTGTTTCGATCAAAACAATGGCGGACGACCGGACCAATGTTATTCTCTCTGGCGATCCCAAGCAACTTGGCCCCATCCTTCGTTCCACTGTGGCTGAGGAACTAGGATTAGAGATTAGTTATTTGGAACGTTTAATGCGCAGAGATGCCTACGATCTTAAAACTGGTTTTGGAAAGTTGTGAGTGACTGTTGGTCTCAATTCTTGTTGCTTTAGCGATTAATAATTTCCAAGCGTCGTGAAACTTGTGAAGAATTTCCGATCCCATAATTCAATCCTTCAATTCCCGAATGAACGCTTCTATGGAAACGAACTCCAAGAACGTGGAGACCCTGTCTTCCTAAATAAATATTTGCGATCGCCTCTCCTACCTGCGCCAAAATTCCCAGTTATATTCCATGCAATCTCCGGGAAAGATGATCGTGAAGCATCGTCTCCTTCCTTCTTCAACGTCGACGAGATTCTTCAAGTGAAGTCATACGTCCAACGGCTCAAAAATGACAGGAACTTTCGTACTGGTATTTGATAACTTCCCTTTTGGTTTTATCCCTACTCATTTTGGAACTTGTTAGTTGATGCAGATATTGGCGTCATATCACCTTACCATGCTCAATGTCTGAAATTGAAAACAGCATTGCGCAGCGCAGCGGAAGGTGTAAAAGTGGGGTCAGTTGAAGAGTTCCAGGGCCAGGTCTGTCTTTATATTCCCTAGGAAATTTATTTTACTCATTATTTACAATAGGAACGGTCTGTCATTATTATTTCTACCGTCCGTAGCAGCAAGGAGTTTGTCGAATATGACCTACGTCATACTCTGGGCTTTGTCGCTAATCCTCGTCGTTTCAATGGTACGCCTTTTCATTGCATCACTTCTCGTGTCGTTCACCGCTCAGTATTTTTAGTCGCTGTCACTCGTGCTAAAGCCTTACTCATCGTCGTTGGAGATCCTCAAGTCCTGTCTCTTGATCCTCTTTGGCGGTCCTTCTTAAACTACATACACCGAAATGGGGGTTGGACAGGTCCTGACATTACCTGGGATCCCAATGTCCCCGTTAACGAGGCAGGTGGATATGATAAGGCCATCCGGCAGTCTGCTCAACTCGATATGAATGAGTTTACCAAACGGATAGAGAGTCTCACGATGGCCGAGGTCGACGAAGAGTTGGACGCGAATGTTGACAGACCTTGGCGTGACGTAGAGTAGAAAGGCGGTTACCACTATAGTTCTCATGTCCATGGACGTATGCCGGTTTACCGGCATATGTCGCCCCAGGTATTCAGATATATCGTTCAATCAGATAACTAATATCCATATAATCTCTTATCAATCTAGCACCTGCCTTCCACAAATGTCAAGTGTCAATAGCCGTCCCAAAATCGCCGACTCGCTTTTGAGGTGCCAGTGCGTTCGTTCACTTAAAAAGGTCAAAGGCCCCAAAGACCCTGCCTGGAGGATTATGGAATCTCCACAAACTGGTCCAATTTTATGTAAACCCAATTATGAACTCTGGATTAGTTATGGAGATCCAACATGTACATATTTCCGACGGGCCCCCGTGGGCGTTTCCACCTTGACGTAAGTACTTGCCAGTTTGGCGATACACACGATGCACTGGACGTGCGAACCTCCGGGGTCGTACTTAGAACTACTGCTATTGGGGGCTATGAAATGATACCAGTTACTTATAGTCTGACTTTTGTGCTTCTGTATTACTGTGACAAAGGGAGAAAAAGGTTTCTTTTGGACCAAGGACTAAGCGCTGACTTCAATAGTCATGCGCAAAGGTTCCGAGTCGTTGGCGCTCTGCGAGGATTCCCGTTTGAGGCACTATACTGAGTTCCGGAAGAAAGAAAGCGCTTAGAATTCCCAGGTTCGTCAATTGGGACAATCCACACCCCAAACCAACGAACCGTGCCACGAATATTAGCATAGCAGCTCCAAGGCGCATTAACAGCCGATCCTCATGGCGGCCGGCGTGTTATAATTACTGTGACTTTCCCAGGGTGAAATTTCGGTGCAACAAAGACTCCTTTAGGCCGTTAAGGCAATACGCACCTGAATATATGTATCATAGATGCTTATATTACCATTCCAGATTATCCAACGGGAGGCCATATCTTCCGTCCGTCCACCTAAATATATGGACTCTGGCAGTGGGAATATGACGCCAATGTTCTACGAACTATGTTAGTCCGAAGTGTATGGCATGTGTTTTTCATATGGGATCAACTCGATTTCCTCTGTGCCAGTGATCAGTTCCGATTGCCTTGTCGCGCATGATGAGCCATGTCAGTTCCGTGTATTTTAGCGTCAGCTCGCACGCGGTTTATATTTCCTCATCTTTTTGTATCCTTCCCATTCCTGTTGTATGTGTTTTGCGTTCTAGGGTGGGTTTGCAGCGACAAAAAGTTGAAAGTAGATAGGCAAACTGAGATCGTGCCTGTACCTGAGTCCAATTTTGTTCCATATTCCTGCAACAGGGAGATAAGTATCTAATCAATAAGTATTCACCTACAAATGAAATAGAGATAAAGCTGTAGTTCTCATAAAGTTCCATATCAAAAGCTGTTCCAGGAAGGTAGGTGATGAAAATGATTTAAGCGGCTTCTTTCTGTTTATAGGCCGTCGTGGGATTCTCACAGGATGAGTTGGGGTGTCTCGAAGAGAATCCGTTGCAAAGTGAGGAGTTCCACTGTATTCCACTCACCTGACCCCCCTCAACTTTTTGAACACTCAATGTTCAAACGAAAGTGAGTCGATTTAAATAATCGCCGATGAGTCCGGCGTGCCTGCCAGGGTTTCTTATACATGTGGTGGCTGTGGCTGGGCCTGGTGATCGATCTAGCTGCGATGGTGTAGATGATATGGTGATCAAAAATGGAGTGGCGCACTGTAGAATAGATAGAAACATAAATCATAATCAGTGCTTGTTTTGAGACTATGTAGACCGTATTTAATAATTCAGTGAGCGACGATGTTGAAATTGACCTCCAAATGCGCAAGTCCAGTAAATAAGCGCTGAAACATGATCGCCCGCAATGTAGCATTCAGAAGGCTCATGTGGGCTATTTCCATGAACTCACCTTGCACTCTTCCTCTTGAAATATTTCTACACTGCCCTTAGCACACTCTTTTGCCTCTTACTCATAATTGAGAATGGATTTGGTAAAACACCGATTGTGCACGGGAGCTGTCAGGTGTTAGCCATCGCTACCTAAGAATGCGGAGACAACGGCTCTAGTTGCGACCTATATCAGGAAAGGGGCTGAAAGGAGCATCCTCAATGATTGCACCTTGGGGTAGATATGTTCATCGATTTAGAACTGCACGATGGAGATAAGTTGTGGCTTGCACCCTTCATGTATGTAAGCGGTGAAAGAGCGTCGAGGATAGAAAAGGGGACATTCAGTTAAGTATATGAAGCGCGGACGAACTTCTGGAAGGGATCAAAGGCGCCGTTCCTTTCTACTTCACAAGCTTCACTTCTCAGCTTGAATTCGATGCTCAGACTTGATGATCCATTGATGCCGAGAGAGCGCGTTGTATACATATAATTTTGGATTAGAGACGATCGTCAGGCACGGGAAGCATAGAGCCGGGAATTGTCCATATCCTGAGCCGGGAGGTGGAGAGGAGCCAACTAAAGTCCGATGTTTCAAGGTTGAAAATTCCCAAGTTTCGAAGATTTTGCCTGGAAGGGACGACGTATTCCCTCTCGTTGTCAAGCATTGACAAAGGTGTAGGCTCAACTGAGTAACTCACAGGTGTGGGCAAGCATGCCTAAACGAACTGGTGCGGACCAGCAAATCGGGGATGGCGCCTCGGTGCCTGTGATTCAGGAACTGCGAACCAGCTCAACTGGGAAGGTGATATACAAGTCTAATCGCGCTGTGCCTGAGAACCACCCTCTCCTCTCAGCCATCATCTTCCCCATGCCCGTATCATCCGACGACCCTCTCGATGAGGTCCTCAGGCCACCCCCGGACGAAACTCCTCAGCAGCGCGAGCTGAGGTTGGAGAGAGAGGCAGAGGCAAAGCGCATTAGTCTCGCCATTGATGCTTCCATCAAGGCCGAACGCCAGGCACGCAGAAAAAAACGCATCGTTAGGTTGTTGCTGCTCGGCCAGAGTGAATCAGGTATGTAATGGACCGCATCTGGATATCATTATATATGTTTCTTGATGTTGCGGAACTTTAGGCAAATCAACAACCCTAAGACGCGAGTTTTTTTCCCCCAATCTCCTTATTTCGGCGGTCCTAAAATGACTCATAGAATTCCAACGTTTATACACACCGACCGCTTTTCGTGAAGAGCGGATACTTTGGCGCGCTGTGATTCAATTAAATGTTGTTCGTTCAATACGAACTATCCTGGATGCACTGTCAATGCCCAACTTCAACTCGCCATATTCATCTCCTCGATCTCGAGCTCGAAGTATATCTCGCAGTAGAGTACCCCCACTCCCAACAAACCATTCTCCTCCTCCTATGTTACCATACTCCAATGGTATCGACACAAGGAGTAACTCGAACCACAGTGATAGTCACGGATATAGCTCTGACGTTGCGCAACTTTCTTGTGGTTCTCCGCCACGTTATCCCCCCACAGTTCCGCACCATCACCAAAACTACTACCCCGAACAGGATGCAGATTATGATCCCGACTCCGATACTGAATTTACTATCTACAACCCATATCCTGACTCGCCTCCCAATTTCAACCACAATCCGCCATCTGACCCTTCAGGTTCATCTTCAACAACGCTCGCCCAAAGCCCATTTGAAGCTCTTAAAGCTCGACTGCTACCCCTGCGACATATAGAAGCCCTGCTCATTGCAAAATTAGTTCCGCCTAATGAAGACGAAGCAACACATTTTGCTACACTCAACAATGACAACGGCAGACTCCCATCCCCAACTGCGTCACATTTCTATGCTCGAAACGGCCGCTTAAATGGACGTTCGGGAAGTTTATCATACCGGAACCAAGAAATCTTTGTTCGACCGGGGCATGGTTGGAAGGGTGGTTTGGCAAAAGCACGAGTTAATTTTTCAGGGCATTCTTATGGTCTTTCTTCCTCACAAGCTAACAACGGACATCGCCCGATGAGTGCTGGAAATACGGGCTTGGAGACACCCGACGAACCACAGGAGATATTGCATTCATGTCGGCGGGACATGATGCAACTCTGGAACGACGAGGGTATCAGACATGTCCTACGGAGGAGAAAAATCCGATTAGAAGAAGGAAGTGGCTTGTAAGTTTAACCACCACTCTATCCACTCATCGTACAGAGCTTATCCAGTATTTTGAAAGCTTTCTGGATGATCTGGAGCGTATAACTGCACTGAGGTACATGCCCAGCGACGACGATGTCCTCAAGGCTCGTCTCAAGACTGTCGGCGTCTCCGAGTACAAATTCGAAATGGAGATCAGCGCTGGAAGGGACAGCGGGACCGAATGGAGGATCATCGATGTCGGTGGGAGTCGGAGTCAAAGACGTTCGTGCCCTTTGGTCTTGTGCTCTCTTCATTCTCATGCATTTAGCAGCAACGTGGGCGCCTTTCTTCGACGATGGTAAATCACTCAACTTTCTCTCCAAAAAAAGGCGCGGATACTTACTTCGCATAATTACTTCTACTCCAATCAGTGGACGCCATCATCTTCCTTGCCCCAATATCAGGGTTTGACCAAGTTCTTGCCGAAGATAAAACCGTCAACCGCCTGGTTCGTGATTTCCTTCTCTCCCAGAATATTTCCCTCTGATATTCGACATAGGAGGATTCTGTCTTGCTCTGGAAAGCGGTCTGTTCTTCAAAGCTTCTGGCAAACGTTGATTTGGTTCTATTCCTCAACAAATGCGACATATTGGAAAAAAAGTTAAACTCTGGAATTCGGTGGGTGTTAGATTCCTCTAGCCCATCATTCTAGTTATATATCTGTTCCACTTTACCTACCACTTGCGATTCTGCCTTTTTTTTGAGGAAAATGGGCTCATCATATCGTTGACTTTCTTCGTCAAAGAAACCGCCTTCCGCATCTTTCTCCAGTACCCGCGTGGTTCAGTTTATTTTACATTTTCTTTTGGTCTTTCCCCACCGTCCTGCACCGACCGTCGGTGCCACCCCATTTCGTCCGTGATTGTTGCCCGCATCTGCTCACGTATTCTTCTGAAGGTTATCGAAATATGTCCGGAGTTATGGCGACCGGCCAAACGACCTGGACAGCGTCAGTAAATGTGCGTGGCATTTTCCCTCGTCCTGGGGATCCACTTTCTCAGACTGAACCTGGCGTTTACGTTCGTTTCATGCCCTTCAGATCTTCGAGGAAAATTTAGCGCGATCCATCGAGAATATTCTCCGAACCCCAGGAAATTTTACGCGTTTTGCACGAGCGTCACTGATACCGCTACCACGGCTGGTATAATTGCCAGTGGTGAGTTACTGTCATCTTTTTTATTTTTGCATAATCTTAGATGACTGTTTTCTCTTTTATAGTGCGCGATATGGTTATTCGGCAACACTTGAAACAATCTAAGCTGTTATGACTCTGAGCCCAACAACATGATTTTGCCATCATCTGTACCTTGTATCTCTCTCATCAACGCAACATTTTGCGCCAGTCGCGACGATTTCGCTTTTTATATATCTTGTACCCCTATAGTGACTACGACGACATGACAATTACGATATGCGGACCATAGGAAGGTGGAATATGATAATCGAGACTGCTCCATTGCTACTCTTTCCGGTGGCCCCCAGAACGCCCATTTCTCCAGATGTGATTGATCACCTACCCAGCTATGCCCGGCCCAGCCAATACCGTCATCTCTCCGCTAGCGAAAATTCGCCGCCAAACCACGACCTTTGTTCCTTGCGATCGCCCTTTCTCGCCACATTCCACACCATTCTTACCCATCAATGATCATTGCATGCACCTTTAACACCGTACCCTCCACTCCTTCCTTCTGGACACCCCTCGACTGGACGTTTATTTGGGCTTACTGCGGGACTTCCTTTTATTCATTGATTACATGTTTCCATATCTCACATATGAGGACGTTTTGCCTACGCACGCCTCCCTTTCTTCCTATCCATGCCAGTGGTGCTTCTCTACATGACTCCCTCTTCTGGGCCGTCTGCATTCATTTTCTTGTTAGGTTCATGAAATTAGATTTGTTTCTTATTCCATTTTTATTTATATGCTACGGTTTAAAATTTCCCGTTCGTTGTGTATCCGTTACTGGCGTGTGCACTGTGTATGCTGTTTCCCACAGATCATCGATTATTGGAACACCACGACGCTCGCACTTTCTCACAAAGTAACCACCATATGCATGCACGGACGACCTTGAAACTCCACAACCAACCAAGTACCAATTAGTGTGTGCGCCTGTTCGACTCGACTTCCTTGATCTGAACGATGCTCGTGTCCATCCATTCAATTCTCGGAGAGGTCGGCATCTGATTTCTGGACTTTTCTACTGACCCATGGCCACATGTAACCTGTAGCGTGTAGTATCGTGTAACAAGCTCAAGACGCCCGTGTGGGAACCAAGTCGTTCAACCCGTTCGATCGAAAGTTGCTTGGCTCAGTTCGGGGTTGATCATTTATTTGTGTGCACTAATTTTTTTCCCATCTTGTGAGTAT
>Ga0307509_10004334_pt1 | contig 20588 bp, 21 predicted proteins | sample 10_EM_MG_FD_202245 | JGI IMG/M metagenome (GOLD analysis project Ga0307509, IMG submission 202245) | Populus trichocarpa ectomycorrhiza microbial communities from riparian zone in the Pacific Northwest, United States - 10_EM | ecosystem: Host-associated > Plants > Roots > Unclassified | place... | reverse complement strand
GTGAGAAGAGAACTTACAATTGGAGCCGCGTCTGTCCCTATGAAACGACAGTACAACCTACAGCCCCGCAAAAAGAGGCGACGGTGAAGGACAACTTGCCGCTATCATAATAAACCAATTGAGTGCCAGGGTTTGTTGGTCGCCGCAATACAAACAGCTTTTGTTGTTGTTTATGCCTCGTCTGCTGGCCTGGTCTGGAGTTGGCCTCCCTCTTTCTCAATGACACTCTCACAGGCTATCTTTCTCTCTCTCTCCTGTCTTGCACGGCCTCTTGCTCTTCTTCCTTTGGTGTCACTCATAAAAAAACTCAAAAAATCGATCGAGAGAAGAAAGGGTAGAAAATTAAAGGGAAACAATCAACCGACTACAGGGGTTGTTATAAACGGAGACTAGGAAGGAACGACGTAAGAGCAGAAAAAACCCAGCCCCCGAGTTTTTACCTGTTCTTACCCCAGAAAATGGAGAAGAGGAAGCAGGAGAAGAGAAAAGGAAAGAGAAAAGGAAAGGGAGAGAAGGAGGAAAGTCAATTAAAGCTAAGAGAGAGCGAACGATATACCGCAGAAGCAGAAGAAGAAGCAGCAATCAATCAATCAATCAATTCTTACCACCGGTTTGCCTATCTCTTCCTTTTTTTCTTCTTCCTTCTCTAAACACCTAGGGCACCTACGGTATTCCTTTTCCACCACCACCACCACCTCTTCTCCCTTCGAGAAAAGAAGGCTGGGGGAGGAAAGGTAAGAAGTTATGCGTTGTCCACCAGATCCCAGCTTTCTGGGTGTGTGTTGCCACAAAAATCAGAACCTGTCGAATCAGCGGTTGAGAAAGTGACAAGCCTTGCTGTGCACTCTACAGGGTGAATAGAGATGGCGGGAGTGTACCGGTGTGGGACAAGGAAGATATCCGCAGAAAGAACGAAATTTCGGAATAAGTAACAGAATAATAACAACAGAGAGCTTCTTAAGGTTCTTGAGAAAACGATGGATAGGAGAATATGCGGAGGAATAAGGAGAACAGAAGGGAATCTTTGAGAAGGTAAGCGCAAAGAAAAGGAGAGAAAGAAAGAGCGAAAGGGTTTTTGTTTACCCAAGGAGTACATGTACTGAACACAATAACGCGTGTGTCCAGTTGTACCGGTGCTCGCTGTGGTACCTTACTGCGAAGATAGATCAGTCCTGGCTAAAGCCGTCCCGCCACTCCCTCGATTCGGCATCGAGCCTCAACTATTAGAACACCAACACCGTCACCAAACACTACTTGACGATGAGTATTAAAAAAATCACGGAAGGATGAGTTGTTGGGCCAAGGAAATCTAGTTCTAAAAATTATTCACGAGAAACACTTTGCTTTCATATCCTAACAGGCAATTGCATCCAATGCATCACTCAGAACCTACCCACTATGATACCAGGGAAAAGAAAAAAACTCTACGATTGACCGAATGAGAAAAGAGGGAGCTTGGGAAGAAAAAAAAGGGCTGCTGTAGAGAGGACAACACAGAAGGCAGATGGGGGGGTCCGTGAAACCACAAACCTTCATGCGTTACCGACCTTTCGTGTAACCTAACCTTCCCCCCCCCCCCGATCCCTGCTCATGTTCTCGGCAGTCCCCCCAGATTCCATTGCAATCCCATCACAATACGATCACTCGTATTGAAAACTCATCTCCTCTAAACGGTGTATCATACTGTGGGTGGTAACCAGGTCGAACGGGTAGATATGTGGAGAAAGGCACTGAGATAGCCAACGGTACGGTACATAATGCACCCCAGTCCACTATCTCTGAACGAGTACCGATAGTACTTTTCTCGTGCCGTAGCCCAATAGCTCTTTTAAGGGGGAAGATTTGTGATGCTGCACAAGTACTGTAGCTCTTTACCTCAGGCGAATCAACCACAGCCAGATTTCAGATGGACAGTGTGATACGGAAATCGCCTAAGAGCCAGAGAATCAAGCAAGCAATAGGAGAAAGGGCGAGTGACTGGGTATGCCAGAGGAGAAGAGACCCCCGGCCGGCGCAAGTGGGTCTCGCTAGGCCGACAGCCAAGGCTAAGAGCCAACCCTGAAATCTGATCTGATCTGATCTAATCTTATCTGAAGCACATATTATCAGAGAATCATCATCATTAGACTGCTTTTTTGCTCCCCCCACTAATTCTACTCAGTGCTAGGGCAAAGCCCCACAATTTTCTCTCTCCCCCCCCACCACCGTATAGCAGTCCACCAGGCCAACCTCACCTACCAACAACACGACGAACGACAAACTCTTACGGATTCTACCATCAAGAAAAGAATCTCCCATACCTACCGCTAACACTCCTACAAACAACGATGTCTAATTCCGAACTTGCCGTTTCATACGCCGCCCTCATCCTTGCTGATGATTGTGTTGAGGTTACGGTACGCATTCCATCTTCCGGGAAATTTTTGATATGGACTAGGAAGGAAGGAAGGAAGGAAGGAAGGAAGAGAGAGCTGGATGTTGACTCCTCTGTCTTTGGTGCCATAGGCCGACAAGCTCCAAGCTATTATTAAGGCTTCCGGCAATAGCGATGTCGAGCCCATCTGGTGCTCGCTATTCGCAAAGGTGAGCCTTTCACTCAGTATTCGATGTCTAGTTCAAATTCTCACAAAAGGTCAACAGGCTCTCGAAGGGAAGGACGTCAAGGACCTTCTCCTGAACGTCGGCTCCGGAGGCGGAGCTGCCGCAGCTCCTGGCGGTGGTGCCGCCGCCGCTCCAGGTGCCGCCGGTGCTGCTGAGGAGAAGGAGCCCGAGAAGGAAGAGGGTTCGCTCTATCCTATAACCCCCTGGTCTCCTGCCCGGATATGTACTAACGAGATACGTGAAACAATTAGAGAAGGAGGAGTCCGACGAGGATATGGGTTTCGGGCTGTTCGACTAAGCACGAAAAAATCTTTCTTTGCTTCTCTGGGAGGGTTTTGGGGATTTCTCTTCGAGTTGAATAAAAATAAATTAACTGCCTTTTTCTCTCTGTGTCTCGCCTTACCGTACCGTGCAGTGCTCGGCTCGCTTCGTTTCATTTCACTTCAACAGCGTGCGTCATTTTTAGAGTCGGGCTGGGGGAAAAACTTGGGCTTACTTGGGTTGTTATGGAGTGGGCTGGTTTGGGCTGACTCTAGGTGATGGCTTTGGGGTGGGGTGTATGCGTGATGCGTGTGAACTGGATAAATCGTGGGTGATTGGTTTTACGGTGTCCGGTGAACTTTGACAGAGGGAATTGGAAAGGGGGTATTGATGACGTCGGCGTTGATTCTCTATTCCACCCTATGGCTGGATATATAGCGGCCTATTGGTACAGTATGTCACGGCCCCATTTATAGGCGTCCGCCAATAGTTGCGAAAGCCGTGCCTGAGTATACCGGAGGTGCGGTTTCCTCATAACTCATCACTAAAAAGCGCAACATGTAAAACTAGAAACCGGGGAGCGGGTAGCCTATTCCAATATACTTTGCTATACAAACGATAGACAAAATTATCGTGCTCTATTCAAAGAGAGGGAGAAGAAAAAAGATCCGTGAACCACCCCATCCCACCAACCAACCAAAGCTAAACCAGCCAACCGACCAACCCAAACGCGCCAACCAATATCATTTCCCATTGAATCTCATAAGATATAAATCTGCCTGCCTGCCGACCTACTTCCTAGCACCACCACCCATCCTTTCAATTCCACCTTTCAATCCACTATTACTCCCGATGCTCCCGAAGCCCACTCCACTGACTCTAGCCACTCTCCTACTAACTTTCTCTCGCTCCTCCGCCGCCAATTCCCCCCCTCCCATGGCGCTAGCGCTCGCTTGGATGGATAGGAGTTCCTCGACAGCACCGACCAATTCCCCTTTCTCGCGCCTCTCAGCCTTGAGCTCTCCTTCGAGTCTTTTGACCGCGTCGCGTAGCCCTGCTAACTCCTCGGCGTTGAAGGCGGAGCACTTGATGTCTGCGGTTATCTCCTCCTCGTTCTTCTCCTGGATTTGAGCTTCGAGCTCTTCGCAACGTTTCTTCTGCGTGTCTAGTTCCGTTTGCACGACGAGGACTTTCTTCTCCCATCTTGCTTCGTAGCTTTTCTTTAGAGCGGTGACTTTGGTCTCATGCTTGGCCTTGTAGAGGGAGTGGAGCTCGCGGGCAACCTTTTCGACTTCTGCCTGGACGTTGGTGGAGCCTGGGGATGAGGGCGCGGCGGAACCGGAAGGCTGGGTCTTTTCGGCGTGCTTCCAGGCAGTTTCGGCTTCCTTCTTGGCCCTGGCCGCCTCGTCTTCGGCGTGGGTGACTCTGCGCTTGGCATCTGCGAGTTCTTTTAAGGCGTCTTCTGCTCGCTCTCGCAACATTCTGAGTTCGTCTTCTCTCTTCTCCATTTCACGGACGAGGGTTTCCTTTTCTATCCTCTCGGTTTCGAATAGCTGTCTTAACTCTATCTTTGTGTTTTGCCAGTTATTCCGTTCCTGTTCAAATTCGTCTTCCTGCTGTTTCATGCCGTCGTTCGCATCTGCATATCGCACCTCTGATTGTCTGAGCGCATCTCTTAGTCCAATGATTTCAGTCTCTCGGCCGTTCAACTCTGCACGCATCTGCGATAGCTGACTGGCAAACGAGGCCTTCAATTGGTCAACCTCACGGGGTGTGATCGAAGGCACTGAGCGAGGAGAGGCCAATGGCCCGGGTGAAAAGTCAAGAAGGTTGAAGAACTTCTTTTCAGTAGGAGTTGCTGGAGGAAGCGCGAACTTCGACGGCGACGCTTTCCCACCTTTGGTTGGGGAGGCAGACTTTGTGCGGCGGTGCAGGGGTGTTGTCGGCATCGGTGGACGCGAAGTGATTGCGTCAAATTGCTGTGTGAAGTCTAGAAGGAGATTTGCCGTTTGGTTGTGGTTGGGAGGAGAGGCCGGGGAATCTGACGATGATTGCATGTTGTTATGGCGGGATCCAGGACGGGTGGTTTTGGGAGTTGCAGCTGTTGAGTTGGGTTGACGGTTGGTTGGGGTTTGCGGGCGGGACTGGTGATGGGAGTCAATCAAAATGATTCTAAATGGATATTGATATATAGCTTCGGTGAGCCTAAGCTACACGTACCTTTACGGGTGACCGCTTCCCAGGACTGAAATTCCCACAATCTTTCAGGACTCCAGCAGAGCCGAACTGTCCAAGTGTGACGTCGGAAAAATTCGAGCAAACCGTTTCATCACCCACGTCACCCATTTCTCCCGCCTCGCCGCCTAAGAATACCTCTTCTTCTCCGATAAGTTCGAAGTCGCTCATTTTACTTGGGGAAGCCCCTCGACTTGGTGGGGATGGGAAGAAAGGTGAGGAGACTTGGGATAGCTTGGAGGTTACAGTTGACGGTGTTTTGAAAGGGGGGGTAGCTCGAGAGTGATTTGGAGTAGGTGGTAGGGCGGAACCGGGTGGAGAGCTCTGGGATTTTGGTGTGAGGGATGCAGTTGAAGACATCAACAATGTAAGGCAAAAAAAAGTTGTTTGCACTTGCAAACAAAGTTAGCGGGTAATTGCATCCGTATAAAAGGCCTGAAAGAGGGGATACCTACCAGCGCTGGGGGATGCTCGCAGACAAGCGTTTGTGGTTGGGTCGTCTGACAGATGTAGCCCGATCAATTAAGGGGCTTATTAGCGGCGGGCAGTAGGGCACCGACTAGTGGATGGGGAGAGTGGAGTGGAGAGAGGGAGGGAAGAATGTGAAGAGAGTACTAGCTTCGGGGGTTGAGACCAAAGATGTTTTTGTTGTGGTCTAGGTTGCCAAGACACACAACATCTGCCAAGGACATCTCTTATTGGCTACTTCACTTGCAATGATTTTTTCACAGAGAATGCATATCAAGTAAGGGATTATAAATGGAGTTAGTGTCACGCTGTGCTCGGGAGCTCGATTCTAAGGGATAATTAGTTAGATCTCTGGTGGCCCACTCTGTGGAGCTTCGATGCCGTATTTGATGGTCAAATTCGTCAAGTCCGTCCGAGACCTGGTTCGTTCCAGCCCATTTACAGTACGGGGACAAAAGGGTTCGTCCGATGCCCTTTTTACACCAAAAATGGACATTTTTAAACAAACAATTCTCAACACTGCTTCCATAAAAACACTTGAAATCTTTCTATCAGTTAGGGAATCACTATCTATTAAAACCTCTTCAAGTAGAAGTGTAAGGAATCAAAGCTGTTTTAGTTGTCCATGATTGCGTCAACAAGTGTGAAAGTGACCTAAATTTTTGTATGAGGCTCCATACAAAAAGGTACATGGCAACCCATACCAGATACTTAAACAACCATTTCTCCATCACTTGGTAATATCTAAGGATTCTGTAGCTTTCTTCATGTTATCTACAGGTTTGCTAATGCAAGGACAGGTTTTCACTGATTCTCATAGACATTGCGTAATGAGAGAAGGTGGTGAAGATGGGCACTTTTGGTGTAAAAAGGGCATCGGACGAACCCTTTTGTCCTAGTACTGTACAAGTTACAGGAATATAGAACCCCAACACTTCAGTCCGAATTTTGTATGGGCGGTCGGATACGCATAGATAATTTACCATACAAGAGTTTTATACCTGTCCTTTCCTGTACCAAAGAATAGTTACATCGGACTGGCCATGGAATTCGGGGAACATTTGTTCTCTGACAAAGAAAGCGAGTGTTTCGGATGTAGAGCATAGATATACACCTGAACCCCCCTGCTCCTCATTCTATCGATATCATGAAAGAGCACCATGATTGGATACCAATGTCTTTTTTTACCAAAGATAAAGTATCAGGTGCTTGAACTGTATATTTTCTGAAGAAGCAGTTGAAAGATCAAGAAGAAGGAGTATTCTCGGCCAATTCCTATGGTCCAATGGCTTAGGAGGCTGGTCAGCTAATTTGAAACAGGGACCATCATGAGTTCGAATCCGGGGGGCAGTGGAGTAGTCGAGCATTAAAAAAAAAAAAAAAAAAAAAAAAGCTCGGCGAACCACTTTTTTGCTCGGGGGTGGGTCTAGGTTGGTAATGCCCTTGGGCCAATTCCCGCCAAATGTTGCGGTGGGACTGCTGGCTAGTGCTCGGGTACTATATGCCCGTAACTTGTAGATATCGTATTGCTATGGATTTTGGTGTAAACCGTGGGTTGTGATTGGGTGGTGCTGGCTGGCAGAAAACAGCCTGCAAGAGATGCCCCTTGGGGTCGAATCCTACTCTCTAACTAAACCGAGGTTGGCACATCCTGGGGCTAGGATAGCGAATTTTATTAGTGAATACTGTAATGAGAAACAGAGGTCTTAGGGATGATTGATGAACAAGTGGACGGACAGCTTTGACTGCTGGCCATGAGAATTGTATCATAATGCTCGAGTACAGGGCAAGCAGCAAGGTAAGTGAGAGCGGGTATTGGCCAGTTTCTTTTCCTGGAGGCTTAAAAGCAATCATTTACCTTCAAATGAAAATGCTGAAGGGTTGGGATGAGGAGGGCCGTATGTGGGGGTTTCAAGGAGGCCCGGAGGATCTAAGATTCAATAATCTTTCCATATTGGGGAGGGTGGGGGTGATTTTCTTTTGTAACTAATGTTCTATTCAGTATGTCAGTTTTATCCTTGGGATTGTTTTTTGTTGGGTGCTTGTCTCTATAAAAAAATACTTTATATCGAGGGGGAGTGTTTGGTATACACACAGATGTGGCCCCATATTCCTTAGATTTCGGGGAGTATTTTGGGTATGATAGCGCCATCAGATTCCGTGAGCTGCCGAGTCGGTGTCGGTCATCATAGTAAGCATTTGCAGCCTAGTAGTTGCTGTCCTGTGTTTTTTGCTTTATCTTAGAATTTTAAGGTTTACTCTATATTTATATGGGGTATATTGTTGAGATATGGTATGATACTCTGAGAAAGTCTTTGCTGAGTGGAGTTTCTCCTCCGTGATAGGATGAGACTCCGCGCATACCCAGTTGCGCAGTACCCTCCCCTTGGCCACCGTGATCTCCGCCAGAGAGAAAATCCGATTCATCAAGACTTTTGCCCAGTGACTGTGCAAGTACTGTATTTAACTATTATCAAATTGTATCTTTATTGTTACTGGATATGGCGAACGGGCACGAAAACGAGTAAATGGGAGCATCAAAGCCAACAAATTTCTTATCATACTTCATTCAGTGTTTGTTTGGCGTCTTGCAAGTGCCAAGACTTTCTTTTTTTCTTTTTTTCTTTCTATGGTATTTCACCGTTCTCCTCGGAAGGAAAATAGGTTGAAATGGGGGGCTTGGTTGGTGTATTATACAGAAGGTCTATGTTTTGGTTTCCTCTCGGGTTAATACCAGTGGTTCCGTGGCTCGATCCGCACCAAAATTGGCTTCGATCACTACCCACCGGTCCCGAGGGTATTCAGAAGTCGTTACATTGTTTAGGCCTGGGATACTTTTGGAATAGGTAAGTACGACCGGATAGTGAATCGTCAAGGTCTAGCTATATTTTGGTTCAGTAATTTTTTTATCTTCTAATTAGCAGTTTTCTCGGAACTCTATACTCTTTATTTTGTCGTAGTAGTGTTGCAAAACAACCCATGATACAATTTTCTGATATACTTGTACTCAAGTACAGTAGCATGCCACGCGGGACGTAAATTTAGTTTAGTTTAATTTATTTCCAACTTAGGGGTTGCTCATAATGTATCACTCGTATGAGCTGGGGGGCCATATCTTGCTGCTACTGTCTTCAGCCAAGTCCATTAACAGCAGCATAGTTCACTGAACAATGACTATCGAGCGCTCGTCATGAAATCGATTGTAATAAGGAGGAACGACTCGCCTTGAGTTTGTGCGGCTCTTTGCACTGTTTCCCTATTTCGTCGTTATCCTTTCTTCTCCCGCCATAAGGGTTTTCCCCTAACCAACCTTTTCCCCCACCTTCCTCTCTCCTCTCCCCTCCCCGCAACCGCCCCCCACCCAGCACTCTCACTTTTTTCACTCTTGCTATCACACCTTCCAACCACCACTTCTTTTTCAGCCTTCATCCTTTCATCGCACTCAATTTGTTCTCACCAAAAAAAAAATACTAACCCTCATCATGACCACTCAAGAGGGTCCAAGCGCTGTGGCGAGTTTGTCTGACGACGTCAACGCTATGGTGGCCGCGGTTCAGAATACCGCTCTAGGTGATAAGTATGTTGTTGGGGAGGGCGCTCAGGAGAGCACTCCCCCTGTTCCTGTTGTTGGCCCACGCGTTGGCAAGTGGACCGAACGTGAGACAACCAATTACGATACCTACGTTACTCCTGTCCAAGATCCCGAGGGCCCCAAAGGGCTTCCTGTCGGTGAATGGGGTGCTTCAAGTGCTCGTTATGAATGGAAGGAGGAGTATGGTGATGTTGCACCTGCTGACGAGGTACTTGAACGTATGCTTTTTGGTGAGCATGGTGTTACTGAGCGCGCAGGTGCCGGGCTTCAATTTGACAAGTATGGTTTCCTCCAATTTTGCAGTTGTTTGCGAGATGTTGATTATACAAGACCAAGGCTGATTCAGTGCTAAAATAAAAATAGGCTTCTCACTATCTCCGTCTATGTTGAAGGCCAGGAGAAGATGAATCCGATTGAGAGAGTATGTTCCACTTCGGATTTATGGAAAAGAAAGGAGAAAAAGATAGATAATTCTTGTGGCTATTTTGGGCTAACTGAGTTCTAAGTTCGAGGAAGCCCCTCTCCATCCAGTAATGCTGGGGAATATCAAACTATCTGGGTATTTCTTCAGTATTGTTGTTTCTGTTTCCGATGCTAACCCACTAAAGATACGAAATCCCCACGCCTATCCAGAGATATTGTATTCCGGCGATTCTCGACGGACATGACCTCCTTTCATGCGCCCAAACTGGTGGGTTCCCACCGCTTGTACTGGATTCTATTTCCCTGTTGCGAGGTTGGCATGTGCTTAAGAGGACTTGAATTGTGTAGGTTCTGGAAAGACGGCGGCTTTTTTGATTCCTATCTTATCCAAACTTATGGGGAAGGCTAGTTCGCTTGCTGCCCCCCGCCCTGTACCAGGCTCCATGGAGCCCTATATCGCACAGCCTTTAGTCCTCATCGTGGCACCGACTCGCGAGCTTGCTACTCAAACATTTGACCAGTCCAGGCGATTTTGCTATAGGAGCAGATTGAGGCCTTGTGTCGTTTACGGTGGCGCTGATAGTGCTACCCAGCGTATGGAACTTAAAAAGGGGTGTGATGTCCTTGTTGGTACACCAGGGCGCTTGACCGATTTCCTCGAACGGGGAAGGATCTTGTCATTGAGACGTTTGAAGTATGTTACCTTTCCCTTGATCCAAGGGGTTTAAAGCTGCAATTCTTTGCTAAAACTATCCATAGATTTATAGTCATTGACGAAGCCGATGAAATGTTGGATCTGGGGTTCGAGCCCCAGATTCGCAAACTTCTTCAGAATTCTGGTAGTTTGTCCTTTATGAGTTAGATTAATGCAGCTAACAGGAGATTAGACGCAAACGAGGACGATGACCAGCAAGTCTTGATGTTCTCTGCGACTTTTCAAAAGGTACTAGAGCTTAAGATTTGTGCTTCGGTTATTTTTCATACTGATATAGAATGAGCGTCGATAGGCCATCCGTAAATTGGCTAGAGATTTCTTGTCTGATGATTTCGTTCATATTAAAGTTGGCCGTATCGGCAGCACTCACGAAAACATCACCCAAAGGGTAATTTCTGTTCCGGTGCTTGTATTGTCACTCTACATTCTGACCCATGTATTGAACTGTGCAGGTTCTGTGGGTCGACGAAACAAGAAAGAAGGAGGCTATATACGATCTCTTGTGCACTGCTCCCCCAGCACGCACTCTTATCTTTGTCAATCATAAGCGTGTTGCCGATAGTCTAGATGACTACTTGTACAACCGTATGTCCCTTGTGTCCCGGGTTTGACAGGAGAATCAGGAGACTAACATGTTTTTGCAGTCAAGCTCCCGACCACCTCTATCCATGGTGACCGTACTCAGCGTGAACGTGAGGATGCAATGTAAGTTCTAGAGAGTACTTTTCAACACCAAAAAATGTTTTCTGATGTAATTTTTGCAGTTTGGCTTTTCGTTCTGGAAAATGCCCGATTATGATTGCCACTGCCATTGCGGCTCGTGGACTAGACATTAAAAATGTGATGCATGTTATCAATTACGATCTAGTCCAAAATATTGATGAGTACATCCATCGTATTGGTGAGCTCTATGTTTCGGAACCTGGATGGGATAAAATCGAAGCTAATCCAAAATAGGACGCACGGCTCGTATCGGCAATCGTGGGCTCGCCACCTCATTCTTTAATAGCAGCAATGAGGACATCGCTACAGACCTAGTAAAGGTTCTTTTGGAGTCTTCTCAGGAGATTCCCGAGTTCCTTGAACCATATCGCCCGATTGGCGAAATAACCTTCGATGAGCCGGACTCGGATGCCGGAGAGGGTGAAACGCAGGGAGATTCTGGTGATGGGACTGGAGACGCTGTTGCTGGTGGTGGGGATTGGGGAAACGAAGCTGGAACCACTGGAGCAGATGACTCTGGTTGGTAAAAACATGATACTCAATGTCTGACGGAAAGGAGATTTAAATGTGAGGGAGACCAGGGGTTCTGGGGCTAAATGATGTGTATTCTGGGAGATATTCTCTCTGGATCTGCTGGCTTCGTTTCTTTTTGTTTTTTTTCTCACTTAGTTTCTCTTGTTTGGCAATAGATAGTTTCGGGAATAAATAATCTGGTTTGAAACGGTTTTAAAATGGCTAACTAAAGCCTTGGAAATTTGGCTCCTTTACACCAGAGGTCGTCGTTTTGAAGGGGTTTTAACCAGGCTCCTATACTGTATCTATGCAGACAATTTTACAAGCTTGTGGGACCTTCAGTTGGTAAGGGTGATCTGGTTTTTAATGATATACGAATGGTTGGAGAGTGAGGTTTTTAGTGTGTCAAGCGGAGCAGTCTTTAAGACTCTTGGTTAGTCACTGTATATTCATCCTTTATCGTGCCTACCATTGGGCTGCGGCGCTACCTCAGCATTCAATTAGAAGGTTTGGTTTATGTAGCGGGCATCTGTAGAGTATTTACCGGGTCACATATGTTTTAGATAAGTGGTATCGACCAGGGACGTTGCACTAGGTTCAAGCTCATAGACTGTCACTCGGACAAGCTTTCGGTGGCTTTCTGGGGCAACACATATGCTCTATTCTCCACTTTTTTTTCGTTAACCCCCTTGTGAAAATTTACACTCTTGCTTGCATTTTTCGATGCGGAGGTTCTGTTATCCTTTGCTTTGTACTTTTGGCCCACGCGATTTTCAGATCCCATCCTTTTGGCTTCTTCCTACTCATGTTTGGTAAAGTGGGTCCTGTGAAGTCTGGGGAGGCTTGTTGGGCAGGAGGAAAAGGGAGCTGCAGCCCCTGGGGTGCTCGGATGGAGGGAACCTACTGCGGCGAGTGGATGATAACGGGGAAATCTACAAACTGCAGAGGTCATTGTCATCAGTTTCGGGAATTGGGTAGAGAAGGTGGGGGGTTCAACTCACCATTCTTTCATCGTCCTTTCCCCCACATCAACCCCCTTTCCCACTTTCGCTTTCCATGAGCCACCTCGTATCTCACCACTCTACGACTTTTTTCGTTGATTACTCCCTTCAATTTTTGATCCCCTGTCCCTAAATTCACTCGCTCGGAGAAAAACATCTATTATATCGTTTGACTCTGGCAGGGTCATAGGGGGCTCCTGCTCCATCAAAGCCTCTTGTACGGCCTGCCGTAGGTATGGGCACTACTGGTGTAATTGAGGATCTTGCTTCTCGTTTCAAAAAGCTGGATGGTGAAGAGGTAAGCGTCGAAGAGGACCTTGACTTGAGGTGAGAGTCTGAGCTAAGAAGAAGGGAGATAACGAACGTTACCAACCCTTGAACACTTCTAGAGGGACGGTTCAATACATTGAAACTAACGAGGAATCGCAGTTGAATTCTACTGACCCCCATCACAGAGAGAATGTTGTCTGCCGTTTTTGGCTAGGATTGCTACTGAAGGGAAGAGTCCTACTGGAGATGTGGGAGGAGGAGCGAAGTCTGGGTTTACTAAGAAGATGGAGGAGGTTAAAAGTGCTTGTCGCGGAGAGGGGGTAAGAGTAATGACAAAGTCTTTTCTGAGTGTTTCTGGATGAGGAAGGTGTTCAAGTTCCGCTTTGGGGGCACAACTCTTTTGGGTTTCACCAGAACGCTTTTTCCCCTCAATCTGTCTGCCTGATGAGTAGGATGGGGCTTGCAAGAGTTCAACCTGCTTTTCCTATTCCTTTTGTTTCCTCGGGACAGTTGACAATATCCGTGTTGTACGGTTATGGGATGAGAGAGAGGGGTGGTGGAAGGTGCCTTAATTAATGTTGGAGAAGTGGGGAAATACAAGAGCTTTAAATAAGTATAATAGTGTAGAATAATAAAGGCTTTGAATATGGTATGTCCAAACATGGCTAAGGTTGCTGGTAATTAAAACGGTACTCTTCTAGACCAATAATTGTACTCCTAATCTGTCATTAGACGAATTAGTTGCGAAAGTTGCCGAGATCTGGGCTTTCTGGTATGATACATTATATGAATCCTAGGTTCTTTAGGTACATGTTGTAAATATACGGTTTTCAGTATTTGATTTTCCGCTAATACTATCTCGTTGGTTTCTCTCTATGACCTTTTCTTTTAGGATAGGAATAATAATGATCTCATTTATTATATCATACCTACGCATATCTAGTAGTGGCTGTTAGAGCTCAATCTCGGGGAGATTAGTAGAGCTCTAATCCTTCGAGTGGTCCAGCTTCTCTTGTGTCCCTACTATCCCCTCTTCAATCTTTCACTACCCATCAATTGGGGGCCTTTTAGTAACCAGGCAGAGGCCAAAACACACCAAAATTGCTAGTTTTAGAGCTATCATAGCAAGAAAATCGGAGGTGAGGGCAGCATGGGAGAGCATTCGAAAAGAAGTTTGCGGTAATAGCACCCACACAAAAAAGTGTGGGATTTTTTCCTTCAATTCTGCTAGAGTAGTGGGGAGTGGAATGCCCTTTACCACTAGGGACATGCCAAGACCAGGAGTTTTGTATGGGAATGATATCATACATTGAAACACACTTTATCCAGTTCATGTGCCCACAGCTCTCTACAAACTTGAGATAAAAAACTGAAATAAGTATATGTTGTACTTTAAACATGCTATATTTTTTCAAAAAATTTCCAAAGCTAAGTTTCAAGACGTCCACAGAAATATAATAGCCGGAGGATCAGAAATTTTGGTGTGTTTTGGCCTCTGTCTTGTTACTAAATGACTCCTATTGCAATATCACTACCGAACCATATCCCATGATGCAGTCCTATTAGCAACCTCCCACCGCCTGAGGGACCCCCAATGGCTGGTAAAGTTTTCTTTTATTGCAACGAATACCCAGACGTGTGGCTCGGACGCGCCATTCAGTTAGGTTTCCATTGAGAGTGTTCTGCCCAATCAAGTGAATATGGGTTTCGTGGTAGCCATTGTCGAATGAGCCCTATTGAATGGGGGTTCCCCTCTGCTTTTTTTTTTCTACCGCTTTTTTGCTTGAACTATGCTCTTCCTAATTTTCCTCTTTTCTCCTGCGATCAACCCCGTCTTCACCTCCACCTTTACCTTTCTCTACACAAACTTTACCAGCTTTCTTCAAAAATTCTTTTTAGATCTTTACTTTCCTCTTCCTCCAAACCTCTTATCTCGAAAATATTTTTAGACGTTATTACCCTCTAAAGGTCATTAAAGAATGGCTAAAATTACGAAGTCTTCTGCTCCCTTCAGTGGGCCTTCTTTTTCTCCCCCTCCTCAAAATCCTAACAGTCCCACTGGGAGTGTCCTGGCCGACGGTGTGTCTCAGAAGACCACCATTCCTACAGAGATTTCCATTGAGAGTCTCGTCCCCTACACCCCCAGGGGCAGAAAACCTCTTGAAGCTCCTATTCCACCCTTCTCCACTCCAAGATATACTATGACGAATGGCCTTAACTTTGGCGGAATTGCCTGTCCCTCTGAGGCACCTGTCTTTGGCCGCAGGATCAAGGTCCCCCGTGGACTTGTGGTGACGTCCGAGCCTGCAGAGTTTGCGTTTGTGAGCGAGAAGCAATGTAAGCTTCCTATGAGACCTGCTGAGGCTATATTTACTGCTGGGAAACCCATCAAACCCCTCCGCAAGAGCCTTCTATTGGCCAAGGAGCTGGAGATCTCCTTTGCAGACGCTTCGGTTCCCCCGGAGGCTGGAGACGAACCGATTGAAGGACTCGAGGATGAAGTTGTTGTAGGTCCCCGCAACGCTGGAATCACTACCTAAAATACTAACAGGTCCCTTTGCGTCCAGGGTGTGTCTTCCGGATGTCTGGAGAGCTCTCTATCCCTCGCGCTTAAAACCCCCCTCCCGGAGGATGATGAGCCCCATTCTGAAGATGTATCACTCACTCACTCGCTCGCTCTTAACGCATCCCTCCAGGTCCGCACTGGATTTTATTCGGAACACACTCCCGCCACTCCCAAAATTGAAAATGAACCTTCTCTCGGAGTCAGCGATGACAAACCCCTCGTTGAGGCCCCTCTAGATTCCGCAAATGCAAGATCTAAGGATATTACTATTCCGGCGAAGGCTATATTTCCTATTAGGAAGCCAATTAGGCAGCTCCGCCAGCCCCGTTGTCGGTTGTCCAAGGAGCCCGAGATTGCGTTTGTCAACGCTTCGGTTTCCCGGAAGGTCGTATTTGGTGGGATGGGCCCTAGCTGGCTTGGTGATAGACTTGAGGGTGCGGACGAAGTCATTGGGGGACTTGAGGGTGGAGCTATTGTAAGTTTTTGCTTGAAGTTATTACCGAGAATGCCACTAACAAATTGTGCGCGGTCTAGACGCTCAAACCTCACACGGTTACTTCCGCCGTTACTGATGAAGATCCAGCTCGCTATCTATCCATTGCTGTCGAAACTCTCCTTCCTGATGATGATGAACTTTGTTCTGAGGATGCCTCACCCTCGCCCTCTCCTGCCCTCAACACTCTCCCCCTCGACACCGAATCCGGTTCCGAATTTCCGTTGCCGATCCTGGAATGCCAATCCCCTCTTGAAGCGGGGGCCAATGGCAAACCTCTTCTTGAAACCCCCAGAGGTGTCGAGGTCGCAGGATTTCCAAATGGTGCTGTTTTGGCAAAGGATATGTATACTGCTGGGGGGTCCATCAAGCAGCTCCGCAAGCACAGTGCCCTGTTGGTTAAGGAACCAGAGGTTTCGTTTGAGGATACCCTGGTTTCCCAGGAGACTCGATCCAAAGCAGCGGGGATAAGTGGACTTGAGGGGGCAGACGAAGAAGTCATCTGCGTGCTCGGGGACGATGTTGTTTTGAGTGTCAGGGCATCTGAAATTACTACCAAAGGATGGGTTGACAAGCTCTTTTGCGCCCTGGTTGCCTCTCACGATTCCTCTTCCGAATATCTAGCCAGCTCTCTTTCCCTCGCTCTCAAAAACCCACTCCCAGAGGACGCTGAACCTTTTTCTGAAGATGTATTTATTCTCTCACCTGCTCTCAACAGTGCCCTCCCCATCCGCACAGAATTTGATGCCGACGATAATAAGGGCCTTGAAGCTCCCCAAGATGTCGTGATTGCGAAGTCTCCGGATAGTCCTGTTTCGACAGAGGGGATATTTACTGCTGCCAAGCTCATCAAGCCGCTCTGCAAGGGCTGTGCTGTATTGGCCAAGAATCAGGAAATTTCCCCTACCAACGCTCTGGTTTCTTGGAAGGTCGTATATGGGGGCGCAGGAGCCGATGGGCGTGGTGACGGAGACGGACTCGTTGATGAGCTCGAGGACCGGGTTAAAGTAAGTTCTAGGACACTAGAAATTAATAATAAGAGCAATACTAACAAATTGTTTTTCCCTCACAGACTTTTGAATCCCAGATTGTCTCTTCTAACATCAGTTCTGAAGATCGAGCCCGCTATCTATCCATCACAGTCAAAATACCCCTCCCCGAAGGTGTCGAAACCTGTTCTGAGGATGCCTCACTCGCATTCTCTCTTTCTTTCAACGCCCCTCTCCCTATCAATACCAGACTCGGTTCTGAATATCACCCTTGGACCCCAGAAGCTGCGTCTCCTGTGGAAGCCGGCGGTGACAATAAATCCCTCCTTGAAGCACCACAAGGTGTCACTATCACAAGGTCTCCGGGTAGTGATATTTCAATCGGAGTATTGGCGGATGGGGTTGGAGATGGATGCTTGGAAGGTAGTCCGGATGCGGGCGCTTGGGGTGAACAGGAACAGCCAGAAGAAAAGCGCCCTCATAGCCAATTCCAGGATATCGGGGAACCCAGCCCAGCAGCAGAAGTCGCCCCAATCATTACCGAAGCAACATTTGGCCCCAAAGCTTCTCTCCTAGACAACGTCGAACCTAGCTCCCAGGGTGTTCCACTCACTCACTCACTCGCGATCAACACACCCCTTCCCGTCGACACTGAATTTTGCACCGAGGGCCACCTGCCAATCACCAACATCGAACCCCCTCTAGGAGCAGAGGATGGTAAGCTCCTTCTTGAATCTGCCCAAGACGTCCTGATTACAAGATCCCCTTGCAGTTCGGTTTCCACAGAGGCTCCCTTTTCTACTGGGAAACCTATTATGGAGCCCGACCCCCATCGTGCTCTACCGGCCAAGGAGCCAGAGATCATGTTTGACAATCCTTCAGTTTCTGCTGAGATTTCATTCTGCGGTGTGGGCGCTGGCAGACTTACTGGTGTAGAAGAAATCATTGAGGAACCCCAAGATGAAGCAATCGTGAGTGCTCGCACACCTGAAATTATTGCTAGGGCCGATACTGACAAGGCCTTTCATATCCAGGCCCATAAAATCCAGACTATTTCTTTAGCAATTGGCTCCGAGGATCTAGCCAGCTCTCTATCCCTCGCCCTCAAAACCCCCCTCCCAGAGGATGATGATATTTGGTCTGAGGATACATCACTCACTCACTCACTCGCCGTCAACATACCCCTCCTAGTCGATACCGATACCAATTCTGAAAGCCCCTTGCCGATCCTCAAGACAGAATCCTCTCCGAAAGTTGACGAGAAGGAATCCTTCCCTGATTCCTACCAAGATATCGGAGCTGCAGGATCCGCGGCCAGCTCCCTTCCAACGAACGCTATGCATGCAACTAAGGAGCCAATCAAACCGCTCTGCCAGCACCGCCCTCCACTGTCTAGGGAACTAGGTATTGCGCTCGATAGTGCCTTGGTTTCCCTGGAACGCATGCCGGGTGGTGCATTGCTCGCTCTATCACACTCTCCCAATACCCCTCTCCCTCTCGAGGACGAGTCTGACTTTGAAAGTCCCTTATCAAATCTCGAGGTAAAATCCCCTCTAGAATCCGACGACAGGAGTAAACCCCTCCCTGAAGCCCTCCAAGATGTCGCGATTCCAAAATCCCCGGAGATTGCTATTTCTATGGGGGAATCGTTTGCTGGGGTTGTCGGGGGATCTTTAGGTGACGAGGGGGACCAAGAGCGGAAGAGAATTGACGCTGGCAATGAGCAGGACACGGTTGGGAATACACACCCCCGTAATCGCTCCCTCTCTACCAAAGATCTCAATTTAACCCTCAAAGCCAACACAACCGCCACCGAATGCACTTTCGACCTCCCCTCCCAGGAAAAGGGATCGGCCTCCAGGACGGAAGTTTACGGGCACTGTCAGATCTTTAAAAATCCCGCCATCACTCCGAGCACCAGCGCAACCACCCTTGGTCTCCGCTCCGATATTGTGATGGGCGGCGGTGCGAGCTCTTCCACTCTCTCCTCCGAGGTCAACACTGGCCCTGACACCCGGGGACCCGATCCTACCCTGGTAGGTTTTGGGGAGACCAAATTCGAGTTCGACCTTACGGATATGTTCATTGGGATGTTTAAAGAGGTGGGAGTGGTTGATTTAGCCCTTAGTACTATTACCCCTAGTACATCTGCTGGGATTACACGACCTTTGTCTCAAGATCTTCAGGCAGATGAGGGTTTTCAAGGGAACCAAGTGGCTGGCCCCCGTGTTGATGCTAGAAGAGAGGTCCCTGCTGTCACTTCTGGGAATGGGAAGGAGAAGAAGAGTAAGCTTGCTGCTAAGAATATGTTTGCGAAGCTTGGGAAGGTGAATGTTAGGAAAAGTGTTATCAAGCTGTTTAATAAGTTCTCGCCTATGCCGGTTGATGTTGTGGAGTAGGGCCATATACGGAAGTGGGCCACGAGATGCTTTCTTGAGTTTGCTTGTTTTTATATTGTCGTCTTTTCAATTGTTTAGGGGGTTGATTTAATTACTCGGGGTTCAAAGCTGTCGAATTTATTACTTGTTAGTTTGTAGTTTTTTAAAAAATAAATAATAAATAAATAAAACGTTGATTTTCCTTTAATACGATTGGACGAGCAGGTGAATGGGAAAGTTGATGCGACAGGTGGTCTTGTTAAAAAGTCCTATAGGAAAGCTGTTTACCTGTCTCGTGGAAAAGGAGAAGAGTCATTTGCCTTTAACGACGTCCGTGCCCTTTTAAGGAAAATGAGGGAGTGCTCTATTATAATAGAGTAGTTTACTGGCCCTCTTCGTACAAGAAGTAGGAGAATCGCGATTAGTGCTAGAGCAAAACAGCACACCATCGATTCGTAGATGCAGCGCAGCATAGCAGCGCCTAGTATGACGGAAGCTCAGCTACCACTGATAGAGCAATATTTGGGAAATACGTAGCCTATCATACCACCCCCCGACCAAACTAGACCTAATGAAGCTCTGCTGTGTAAAATACCTTTTGATCCCGATGACATTCTTTGCCCTGCGCCACCCCAATAGCAAATCCGAGACACGATCACACTGGCAATCCCTATGATGCACGCAATTACGAACACTACAGCGGATAGATCACGACCTGAGTAAAGATACCTAGGGACTCGACGGCTATATGAGAGAAGTCAGGAACCCCCGGATCAAAGATAGAGATCACCAACAAAGATATTGTAAAAGTTTACTCACCGCAATGGAATTCTCCTCCCCCAGCTAACTTATACTGTTTTTCGCCCATCACATCCTGAAGGGTTAGACTGCTTCCCTACTTATCTACCTACCTACCTACCTACCTACGAGCGATTAATGTCCCCGCTCTACAAACTAAACCTGTGCAAGTTACGAGAATATAGTACCCGAACATTAAGTTAGCCAACAATCCCACCGCAACATTTGGAGGGGAATTGACCCAAGGGCATTACCAACCCTAGACCTACCCTCCAGCGAAAAAGTGGTTCGCCGAGCATTTTTATTTTATTTTTAATGCTCGACTCCTCCACTGCCCCCCCGGATACGAACTCGTGATGGTCCCTGTTTTAAAATTAGCCGACCAGTCTCCTAAGCCATTAGACCATAGGAACTGGCCGAGAATACTCTTTCTTCTTGATCTTTTAACTGCTTCTTCAGAAAATAGACAGTTCAGGCTCCTGATACTTCATCATTGGTAAAAAAGGGGATTGGTATCCAATCATAGTACCCCCTCATGATATCGATAGAATGAGGAAACGGG
>Ga0307509_10004333_pt1 | contig 20614 bp, 19 predicted proteins | sample 10_EM_MG_FD_202245 | JGI IMG/M metagenome (GOLD analysis project Ga0307509, IMG submission 202245) | Populus trichocarpa ectomycorrhiza microbial communities from riparian zone in the Pacific Northwest, United States - 10_EM | ecosystem: Host-associated > Plants > Roots > Unclassified | place... | reverse complement strand
GAATGTCAAAGGCTTAAATCTGATATCTACTTAAGTTTAAGCGTTTGGCATTCTACTTCGACAACCAACTTTTCCTCGAGAGAACTAAATTGAGTGAAGCTTCGAGCTTAACTATATTAAGTTTTACCGTTGATTCTTTTGAATTATTTTACCTCATCTTTATCTTCTACTTTGAGTGTTTGGTGCGGTCACAACCTTAGAGTTCACCTCTCTATAGGGTGCCCCCGTTACATCTTATTGGCCGAGTGGGCGGTCTTGATCTCCCTCTTGCGAGAGAGAAGGAAGATGTTGGGGCCCATCTTCTTACCATCCTCGGGGGTAGTTGTGACAACGACCGAGGAGGCAAGTTTCAAAGAGCGGGCATCAGGATCCGGGTTGAGAAAGCGGGCCAATGTGATCTCGACGCCTTTGGCGTCGAGTATGGCAGCCTTGAGGTCCACGAAGAGGCCTTCATGGTCCTCAGGGAGATAGCGGAGGGGGAGGCCGTGGATGGCGAACTGATTTTCGTTGGGGGCGGGCCTGAAGGGTAGCCACGGGGAGGATCCGACCGGGAAGGATTTGTTTAGGCGTGCTGCAAGAGCACCGAAGAAGGGAGCATAATCGGAGGCAGGCATTGAGGGGGAGACCCCTAAGAGGGTGACTGTACCATTCGAATTAACTTTGGCTGTGAAGGAAAGAGGAAAGGTGCATTTGGACGAGCGTAAGACCTCTGCGGCTATATCAGGGAAGGTGGCTGCAATTGTTTCTCTATCTGGGTGAGGGAGGGGATCTTGTCTGGGGGCATAAAATCTTCTGGCTGCTGCCGGGAGAGTAGAGGGCCTGGAGGAGGAGGAAGAGGAGGAAGCTGGGGAGGACAAGGAGGAGGGGGGAGAGGCCAGGAAGGCAACCCCTTGGGGAGAAGACTTTTTCTTTCCCTTTGTTGAGGGGGCCATGACCTGGGCATAGGTCAGACGGGGACAGGTAGGGTCTTGTTCCCCAGAAAGGAAAGAAGAAACAGCCGGGTAGCCCCCATTGGCAAAGTGGGAGGCCTCCCAAGAGGTTGGGTGGGACTTAGCGAACACCTCAGGGTTGCCATAGTATTTGTTGGTGGCGTGGTCGTGTCTGGGGAAGTCGATATGTAGGCCGGGCTTGGGGGCAGGTGTTTTCCTGAGGGGGGGGGCCGGGGCTTGAGCCTGATTGGCTAGGGGGGGTGTGGGTCTGTGTGACACAGGGGCTGTGCTGACCCTATGTGACAGGTCACGAACCGAAGTGGTGATGGGGGCCAGGGAGGCGGTTAGCTCGTGCCTGTTAGGGACCGAGTTTGCCACCTGGCTAATAGAGCCATGAGTGTGTGTGATACGGTTGTTGAGGGTGTCGACCCTTTCAAGCAGAGAGGCCAATACATTGATCGTGGAGCAGAGAAGGGGGAGGATACTAGATTCCCCCGTAGAGAGGTCTCTGCCGAGCTCAGAGCTAGTGGGGAGGGGGACCACATCGTTGAAGGCTAGTTTGTTGAGCATTTCCCCAAGGAAATTCCTTACGTAGATGATTTGTTCAGAAGGAGTGGAGGTGGAGCTGGGCCTGGTGGAGGGCACCGAGGAAGGAGGGAGAGGGAAACCCTGAGGGAAACCCTAAGGGGCAGCATGGACGGACATTTCGCAGCTCACGAGGAGTGCTAGGCTTAGTGCAGCTCACTGAGAGTGCAAGAGGAGGCAGCTCACTGAGAGTGCAGAGTATCGCGAGATTTTGTACCAGAAGCAATATGGTGTTGAGAAACGTAGGGGTAGGGAGATAGCGGAGGCGAAGCTTGTCTCTAGATGAAGGGTTTGTTTTTTTGTTTAAGTCATGTATTCGTTTGTTTAAAGGTACAAAGAACTCACATGCAGCGGTAAGCTATGGCGTAAACAAAACCTATAATAAAACAACAAACAAATGAAAATCCTAACCACCTGATTCTCCAAAGCGTAGCTAAACCATGACGCAAAAACCAACCAAGGGGAAACATCATAAACTAGTAAAGAAATATTCAAAACCACCAGACCTCTCAGTCCCCTTCAAAAATAAACAATAAAGAAATACCCGTCACATCAATCATCTTCCACGGGAGAAAACCTGAAGCAGGGCAAGGGGGAGAAAGAAGGGGAGGGAGGGGGGCTATGGGCAATAGCTGAACTAGGGCTCGGGGGGAACATGTCAGGCGGGGAGCCAGTGGCCGTGAGTGCAATAAAGCGGGAGAGAGCGGCAATATCGTGATCAGAAGTCCAGAGGGGCGAGGCAGCGTCAAGTGAGGTGAGGGCCGGGAGGAGGCTCTCTTTCCGGCGGTGGCGGGCTTGGCAGTGGAGGATGGCGTGCTCGAAGGTTTCTGCCGCCATGCGGCACCTGGGGCAGGTGGAGGGAGTGTCCCTATTGTACCAGGACGGATGTGCAGCCAGGTAGCTCTTGCCCGACCTCATCTGATGAAGGCGGCCGGCAAGGAATTTGGGGAGGCCCATGAAGGGATGTGGCGTGAGTGAGCGGAGGTATTCGTAATCTGGAGGAGGATGGGCGAGAGAAGTCCAATGCAAGAGGAGTATTGCCCTAGATTCCTTCTTAAGGGCAGCGAACGAGACTGCGGCGGGGTCCGCTGGGGGAACGGAGAGGGTGGGGACCAACTGGGGGTTCTGCAGCGGGAAGGAGGGTCTGTTTTTTAGCAACGGAAGCGTCCTGTGGGTGATTTTGTCGATTGTAAGGTGTTTCTGAATCGTTGTCCAAGGGGTGCTCCACATGAGGGGGCGGAGGCCTGGGTTTAGTTTGACCAGGAGGGAACGGTGACACTGTGGGGAGCGATAGGAGGAATGGTTCGGAACCGACTTATGCAGTCGGGCCGACGCCCGGTTGATTTCGTGAGGAGAGCAGACCACCCTTAAGGCTGCCATGCGCTGACGATGCTCTATCAGGAGGACCAGCGGGGGGAGGGAGGCCTCAATGGCCAGGATAGGGACCGGCGTGGAGGAAAAGCAGTTAGTTACTCATCTTTGGACGCCGTGCCAAAATACATCTAACTTGTCCTGCATCCTTGTAAGGGGTGTGTACAGATCCGCACAGTACAGGAGGACAGGGGCTAGGAGCGAAGTGGCCAGCTTGTGGCAGAGATACGGTGGGAGGCCTTTCCCTGGAGGAGAAAGTCTTTTGATCGTATCGAAGGCGCCCTGGGCGAGGGACAGCCTCTTGCTGAAGTGGGCACTCGAAGAGAGAGGGGGCGTGAACCAATATCCTAGCCAGCTCACCGTGTCTTTGGGAGAGAAGTAAAGGTCGTCCAAACGGCCTCCCGCCGTTGAGGGAGGTGAGCGTTCCTGAGGGGTACGCCAGTGAATGAGCTCAGTCTTGGGAACGGAGAAGGTAGGGCCTCTGGGTGCCGCGATACTGCAAAGAGAGCGGTAGTGGCCCTAAAGGAGTTGAACGTTGCGTCTATGAGAGGAGGAAGAGACCGTGACTACAAAATCGTCCAAGTAGGAGATCACGATGCCCATAGGTATTACCGGATGTAGTGGAGAAATGTATATAACGAAGAGGAGTGGGGAGATGGGCGAGCCCTCGGGGGTACCCACGGCGACCGGCGAAAAATCCTTGGGAACCTGGGAAGAGCAGTCTACATATGCGATTGGTGAGGCAACTGCCAACCCATGCAGTGAGGTATTTGTGGGCCCCTTTGGCACGCGGCGCCGACTTGAGTTGGCCGGGATCGACATTGTCAAAGCCGCCCTTGATGTCCAGGAAAAGTCACGAGACCTTAGAACCAAGTCTTTGGAGGAGGCGAACCTCATGGGTGAGGTTAGATGTGGCGTCGAAAGTGGAGAGACCCTGGAGGGACCCTGTCTGGTGAGGGTGGAGTAGGCCTACATGCCTGGCTAGGAGGGAGAGACCAGAGGCGATAACCCGTTCCAGTATCTTGGAAAAAGTTTCGAGTAAGACAATGACCCTAAAGGAGGCAGGGGTATCATAGGACGCTTTGCCGGGTTTATCCAGCACAATGCCGTTTGCTTTCTTCAGGGAGATGTGGTGGTGTCCGTAGTGTAGCCGAGAAGAGAGGAGTTTGGTGAGAAGGGCGGGGCATGAACGGTGTCCCTGTTTCCACACATCATAGCAGATTGTGTCAGGGCCAGGGGCGGAAGCGTTGGAGCACTTCGAGAGGGGGAGGGCGATTTCTTCCTGACTGAGAGGGAAGTAGTCAGTGTAGGGAGAGAGAGTGAGAGGAGCGTTGGTAGGAGGAGGGGTGGAGGGAAAGAAATGTGAGAGTAGGGCCTTGTTGATGCCCTCGGGAGTATCTTGGTCAGGAAAGGAGGGGACCCTTGAGGCCTGTCGTCCAGAGGCAAGCTTTCTGGCCTCCCAGACTGAGGAAGGGGTAAGGGACCAAAGGTAGGTAGACCAGTGGGCGAACTTGGCCTTCTTAATGGCGGCGAAATAGGAGCGTCTTGCCGAGCATAAGGCTGACTGATCGTAGGAGTCTCTGGAGCACTTGTATGTCCGAGAGGCCGAGTGGAAAGAAGATCTAAGATGAGAGAGCCGAGGGGACCACCATGGCTTGGATCTGGGGGACGGGCGTGACACAGGAGTATTGGAGAAGATGAGGGTCTTAACCTTATTGCCATGGGTGTCGAACCATTCTTCAAAGGTAGAGGACGAGCAGACTGACGGGGGAGGAGGAGGTATCAAGGAGGGGAGGGCGGGTAGGATACTGGACCAATCTGTCTTTGACCAGTTGGGGGAAGGCGGTGGGAGCCTGAACCTGGGAGCCTGAACCTGGGAGATTCCAGTGTGATGAGCACCGGGACGTGGTCAGAGCCAGTCGAGGGGAGGGGCGTGTCCCAACAAGAGAACGAAGGGAAAAGCGGGCTGTTAGTGAAGGCGAGGTCCAGGACCGAGGGCCTGGCGTTGTACGCAAAGGGGAAACATGTATATAGCCCAGGTTGGTTGAGGAGAGAGTAACCATGCTCAGATGCCTGGCTGTAATAGGGGTACAATAGGTTATATTCCCTAGAGTCAAATGTGCGCAGTGGGTCGGCAGCGGGGTGATGCAAGTTGAGGTCGCCAACCACCATTGTTGGGAAAGCGTTATCCTGGAACAGATCTGGGGGGTTGATAGTTCGAAAGGGGGCAGACTTGAGAGGGAGATTGTAGGCGTTGATAATCCTGAACCTAGTGAACTGAAGCTCAAAACAACCATCTGGGGCAAATATGTCGATCGAAAACAAATCGGAACGAGTGGATGCGGCGGGCAAGAGCGAGACTGAGTTTAGCAGGTGAGGGTGGACGTAGAAAGCCACCCTTGGTTTGGCGAAAGAGGGGTGAAAACACTTGTATGTAGAGAAGGACGGGAGTTGGCCTCTCCTGACGGGAGGATCCTGGAGGGCTACTATCATAGGAGGGGAGGTTAACTGACTAATGCTGTTCATAAGGGAGAGAAACACATCCCAGCTCCTAAGGCTGTTGTGTTGAACAATTGAAAAGGAACGAAGTGTCCCCCTGGCCGGCCGGGGAGACATGGTAGGGCGGTCATTGTACTGCATTATCGGGCCCTGCCCGGTTCGTTGGAAGGAGCAGGGGAGGGGCTGGGGGCCACCTGGGGGAGTGGGCCACCCGCCCCTGGAGTAGGGCGCAAAACAGAGGCGGGAGCTCAGGGGCGGGTTGGACGAGGAGTAACCACCTCGAAGGCAGGGAGAAGTCTTCATACAGTTGAAGGGGCAGAGGCTCTAGGGGTCTCGGCAACGGCCTCACCCTCGTCTTCAGTTGTGCCCATGTCCCCTTTGGCAGTGGCAGAGGGGGCGTGGTTCTGTGCAAGGGTTGCTTCGTTAGCGGGAGGGAGACGGCTAGGTCTAGCTGGGCAGGCAGGGTCAGTGGCAGGGTGGTCGTCCCCGCAGTTAGCACAGTGCGCAGGGGAGGCAGAACAACAGTTCGCCACAGGGCGAAGGTTGCCTTGTTTGGGACAAGTGGGGTTGGGACAGCGATGTTCCGTCTTACGATGGTGGAGGGCGCAAATCGAGCAGACAGGGTGATCGTATTTGCAGACGGGGGCCGTGTGTCCGTATCTCTGACAGTCGCGGCAGCGAGTAGTTTTGTTGGCGGAGTGGGCGGTTTCGACCTCTCTTTTTGCGAGACAGGAGGAAGATGTTAGTGCCCATCCTCTTGCCATCCTCAGGGCAGGTTGTAACAACGACCGAGGAGGCAAGTTTTAGAGAGCGGGCTTCAGGATCCGGGTTGAGGAAACGGGCCAAGGTGATCTCGACACCTTTTGCATTGAGTATTGCAGCTTTGAGGTACACGAAGAGTCCTTCGTTGTCCTTGGGGAGATAGCGGAGGGGGAGGCCATGGATGGCAAATTGGTTTTCATTGGGGGCGGGCCTAAAAGGGAGCTATGGGGAGGAGCCGAGTGGGAAGGACTTGTTCAGTCGTGCCGCCAGAGCACCGAAGAAGGGAGCGTAATCGGAGGCAGGCGTAGAGGGGGAGACTCCCAGGAGAGTGACCGTTCCATTTGAGTTTACTTTTGCCGTGAAAGAAAGGGGGAGGGCGCACTTGGACGAGCGCAAGACCTCTGCGGCTATGTCAGGGAAGGTGGCGGCAATAGCTTCTCTGTGCGGGTGAGAGAGGGGATCCTGCCTGGGAGCATAAAATCTCCTGACAGTAGCCGGAAGAGAAGCGGGTCTGGAGGAGGGGGAGGAGGAGGAGGAGGCTGGTGAGGATGAGGAGCAGCGGGGAGAGGTCAATAAGGCAACCCCTTGGGGGGAGGACTTTGTCTTTCCCTTTGCCAGGGGGGCCGAGGCTTGGGCGTAGGTCAACCGAGGACAAGTAGGATCCTGTATCCCAGGAAGGAAATTGGAAACGGCGGGGTAGCCCCCATTGGCGAAGTGGGAGGCTTCCCTGGAGGTGGGGTGGGACTTAGCAAAAGCTTCAGGGTTACCATAGTATTTGTTGGTGGTGTGGTCATGTGTGGGGAAGTCCGGATGCAGGCCAGGCATGGGGGCAGAGGGGTTTCTGGGAGGGGGGGCCGGGGCCTGAGCCTGGTTGGCTGGTGGGGGTGCAGTTCTGTGCGACGCGGGGGCTGTGCTGACCCTATGTGACAGGTCACGAACCGAAGAAGTGATGGGGGCCAGTGAAGCGGTTAGCTCATCCCTGTTGGGAACCGCGTTCGCCACCTGACTGATGGAGTCATGAGTGTGAGTGATGCGGTCGTTGAGGGTGTCAACCCTTTCAAGGAGAGAGGCCAGTGCGTTGATCGTAGAGCAGAGAAGGGGGAGGATAATAGATTCACCCGTAGAGAGGTCTCTACCGAGCTCAGAGCTTGTGGGGAGGGCGACCACATCGTTGAAGCCCACTTTGTTGAGTGTTTCCCAAAGGAAGTTCCTCATGTAAATGATCTGTTGCGAGGGAGGGGAAGTAGAGCTGGGCCTGGTGGAGGGCACCGAGGAAGGAGGGAGAGGGAAACCCAGAGGGGCACCATGGACGGAGATTTTTGCAGCTCACGAAAAGTGCTAGGTGTAGAGCAGCTCACTGAGAGTGCAAGAGAGGCAGCTCACTGAGAGTGCAGAGTATGGCGAGATTTTGTACCAGAAGCAATGTGGTGTTGAGAAATGTAGGGGTAGGGAGATAGCGGAGGCGAAGCTTGGTTCTAGATCAAGGGATTTTCTTTTTTTTGTTTAAATCATGTATTCATTTGTTGTCGGCTGAGCCCGATAGGGCGAAGCTAACTAGGGACAAAGAACTTGCATGCATCCGTGGGGATATGGTGTAAACAAACCCTCTGTGAAACCCCCTCTTACCGGTCTAGGGAAAAACACAAACACCACAAGTCTCTCTGGTCCGAGACCAACAGCACGCCAGCCACCTTGAAGAAAGAAAAACCCACTAACTAACCGAAGCAACTAGAAGAAATTCTAACCAACAAAGCAGGTAGGAAATGAAAGGAAAACCCTAGCCGTGTTCGAACGGAACAAAAGGAAAAATAAAGCAACCCGTAGCAGTAAACCAAAGCAAGAAAGCAAGGGGGAGGCCAAGTCATCGAAACAGCCGACGAACGCGATCATTACAACCGAGTCCAAGGCCTAACTTCAGTCACCGAGATAGAGCAATACGACGACGGGGCCGACTGAGGTGCCACCACGGGGCGGTGGGCAGTGAGGGGGGGTGGCATCAGGATGCCTCCAATGAGAGTGTAGATAGCTGTAACCGAGCGACGGGAACGAGGCACGGGACACGAGAGTAAACGACCCAAGAAGTGCGAGGGAGGGAAGACCGTAACAGGATCACGACTTTTCGAAAAGCCGACCGTATCAATCGATGATGCCAGAAGGGAGTGCGATATCAGGCAGCAGGACCACTGTGGCCACTACTTCGACGATAACCCGAAACTGCGACCGACCCATTGACGAGGGAAGACGCCCGAGAGAGGAGGAGACCCACCATGAGGCAGGGGAGAAGAGTACGACAGAGGCAACGCGACGCAGCCGAGAACCATAGATAACTGAAGCGAAGCGACCCGACCAAAGGGAGAAGCAGCTCACGAAGAGGGCGGAGGGGGCAGCTCACTAAGCGTGCGAGGAGAGAAAGTGACGATAAAAAACCAAGGTCTTGATTTCAATCGTTGGGAGGATAGAAGCGGTGTTCGTTGTTTCTAGATCAACGGATTTTGTTTTTGTTTTAGTCATGTATTCGTTTGTTTAAAGGAACAAAGAACGCGCATGCAGCGGTAAGCTATGGCGTAAACAAAACCTATAATAAAACAACTAACAAAAGAAAACCCTATCCACCTATTTCTCCGAAGCGGAGCCAAACCATGACGCAATAACCAACCAAGGGAAAACATCATAAACTCCTAAAGAAATATTCAAGACCTCCAAAACTCACGTCTTCCGTCAAGAAACAAAAATATAAAAATACCCAAACAATTCAAACATCCTCTACGGGAGAAAACCTGAAGCGGGGCGAGGTGGAGAAGGAAGGGGAGGGAGCAGGGCCGTGGGCAGTACGGGAAGTAGGGCTCGGGGGGAACATGTCGGGTGGAAAACCGGTGGCCGTGAGTGCGATAAATCTAGAAAGGATGGCCAAATCGTGATCGGAGGACCATATGGGCGAGGCGGCGTCAAGCGAGGTGAGGGTCGGGAGGAGACTCTTTCTCAGGCGGCGACGGGCTTTACAGTGGAGGATGGCATGCTCAAAGGTTTCAGCCGAGGCGCGGCACCTTGGGCAGAGAGAGGGAGTGTCCCGATTAAACCAGGAAGGATGGGCTGCGAGGTAGCTTTTGCCAGACCGCATTTGATAGAGGCGACCGGCCATGAACTTGGAGAGGCCCATGAAGGGGTGGGGCGTGAGCGAAGGTGGGTAGGGATAGCCTGGGGGAGGAGGAGCGAGTGAGCGCCACTGTATGAGGAGGATCGCCCGAGATTCTTTCTTGAGAGCGATGTACGAGTCCGAGGGAGAGTCCTCTGAAGGGCTGGCTAGGATAGGGACCAGTTGCCGGTTGTGCGAAGGAAAGAAAAGCCTATCTTTATGTAGGGGGAGCGCCCTGTGGGCGATCTCATCGATGGGGAGGTGTTTGCGGATTGTCACCTGAGGTGTTTTCCACATGAGAGGCCGGTGGGCGGGGTTCAACCTGACCAGCAGGGAGCGATGACAGAGTGGGGAGCGGTAGGAGGACCGGTTTGGGACTGATTTGTGTAGCCTGGCCGACGCCGTGTTAATTTCGGGTGGAGAGCAGACCAACCTCAGGGCAGCCATGCCCTGTCGGTGTTCTACAAGGAGGACGAGAGGGGGGAGGCAAGACTCGATGGCCAGTATGGGGACTAGGGTGGAGGAAAAGCAGTTGGTGACCCATCTCTGGACGCGATGCCAAAAAACGTCCAACTTATCCTGCATCCTTACGAGGGGAGTGAAGAGGTCCGAGCCATATAGGAGAACAGGGGCGAGAAGGGAAGAGGCCAGCCTGTGGCAGAGATACGGAGGGAGCCCCTTTCCAGGGGGAGAGAGTCTCTTGATTGAATCGAGGGCACCCTGAGCAAGGGACAGTCTCTTGCTGAAGGGGGTGCTCGTAGAGAGGGAGGGTGTGAACCAGTATCCTGGCCACCTAACCGTGTCCTTGGGAGAGAAGTACAGGTCGTCCAGCCGGACACCCGCTTTCGAGGGAGGTGAGCGCTCCTGAAGGGTACGCCAGTGAATGAGCTCAGTCTTGGGAACGGAAAAGGCAAGGCCTCTGGGCGCCGCGATCCTGCAAAGGGAGCGGTAGTGGCCTTGAAGCAGTTGGACGTTGCGTCTGTGAGAGGAGGAAGAAACCGTGACTACGAAGTCATCCACGTAGGATACCACTATGCCTTCGGGTATCACAGGGTGTAGTGGAGAAACGTATATCACAAAGAGGAGGGGAGAAATGGGGGAGCCTTGTGGGGTACCCACCGCCACCGGCGAGAATATCCTTGGGGAGCCTTGGAAGAGCAGTTTGCACATGTGGTTGGTGAGAAAACTGCCAACCCACGCAGTGAGGTACTTGTGGACCCCTTCGGCCCGCAGAGACGATGTGAGTTGGCCGGGATCGACATTATCGAAGCCGCCCTTGATGTCCAGGAAAAGAGATGAGGCCTTGGAACCAAGTCTCTGGAGGAGGCGAACTTCATGGGTGAGGGTGGAAGTGGCGTCCAAGGTGGAGAGACCCGGGAGGGAGCCTGTCTGGTGGGGGTGAAACAAGCCTACGTGCCTGGCCAGGAGGGATAGACGGGAAGCGATGACCCGTTCCAGTACCTTGGAAAGAGTTTCTAGTAAGACGATAACCCTGAAGGAGGCAGGGGTATCATAGGAGGCCTTGCCAGGCTTGTCCAACACAATACCATTTGCTTTTTTCAGGGAGCCGGGGTGGTGTCCGTAATGCATTAGAGGGGAGAGGAGCTTGGTGAGGAGGGCGGGACAAGATCGGTGTACCTGTTTCCATACGTCGTAAGAGAACATGTCAGGGCCGGGAGCGGAAGTGTTGGAGGATTTTGAAAGGGCAAGGGCTATTTCCTCCTGACTGAGAGGAAAATAGTCAGGGTAGGGTGAGAGAGTGAGGGGAGTGATGGGCGGAGGAGGAGCGGAGGGAAAGAAATGCGTGAGTAGGGCCTCGTTGATGCCTTCGGGAGTGTCTTGGTCAGGAAAGGAGGGGAACCTGGGGGCTTGTCTTCCAGAGGCAAGCTTCTTGGCCACCCAGACCGAAGAGGGGGTAAGGGACGAAAGGTAGCGAGACCAATGGGCGCACTTGGCTTTCCTAATGGCAGCGTTCTAGATCAAGGGATTTTTTCTTTTTTTTTTTGTTTAAGTCATGTATTCGTTTGTTTAAAGGTACAAAGAACTCGCATGCAGCGGTGAGCTATGGCGTAAACAAAACCTATAATAAAACAACCAACAAGAGAAAATCCTATCTACCCAGTTCTCCAAAGCGTAGCCAAACCATGACGCAATAACCAACCAAGGGGAAACATCATAAACTCGTAAAGAAACATCCAAAACCAACAGATCTCACGACCTCCGTTTTAAAATAACAAGTAAAGAAACACCCAAACAAGTCAATCATCCTCCCCGGGAGAAAACCTGAAGCGTGGCGAGGGGGAGAAGGAAAGGGAGGGAGTGGGGCTGTGGGCAGTACTGGAAGTAGGGCTCAGGGGGAACATGTCAGGTGGAAAGCCGGTGGCCGTGAGTGCGATAAATCTAGAAAGGATGGCCAAATCGTGATCGGAGGACCATATGGGCGAGGCGGCGTCAAGCGAGGTGAGGGTCGGGAGGCGACTCTTTCTCAGGCGGCGACGGGCTTCACAGTGGAGGATGGCATGCTCAAAGGTTTCAGCCGAGGCGCGGCACCTGGGGCAGAGAGAGGGAGTGTCCCAATTAAACCAGGAAGGATGGGCTGCGAGGTAGCTTTTGCCAGACCGCATTTGATGGAGGCGACCGGCCATGAACTTGGGGAGGCCCATGAAGGGGTGGGGCGTGAGCGAAGGTGGGTAGGGATAGCCTGGGGGAGGAGGAGCGAGTGAGCGCCACTGCAGGAGGAGGATCATTTGGGATTCTTTTTTGAGGGTGCTATACGAGTCCAAGGGAGGGTCCACCGGGGGGACGGGTAAGGTAGGGACCAGCTGACGGTTGTGTGAAGGAAAGAAAAGCCTGTCTTTAAGCAGGGGAAGCGTCCTGTGGGTGATCTCATCGATGGGGAGGTTCTAGATCAAGGGATTGTTTTTTTTTTGTTTAAGTCATGTATTCGTTTGTTTAAAGGTACAAAGAACTCGCATGCAGCTGTGAGCTATGGCGTAAACAAAACCTATAATAAAACAACTAACAAAAGAAAACCCTCTCCACCCAGTTCTCCAAAGCGTAGCTAAACCATGACGCAAAAACCAACCAAGGGAAAACATCATAAACTTGTAAAGAAATATCAAAAACCAACAAATCTTACGATCTCCGTTTAAAACAACAAGTAAAGAAAACACCCAAACAAATCAAACATCTTCCGTGGGAGAAAACCTGAAACCGGGCGAGGGGGAGAAGGAAGGGGAGGGAACAGGGCCGTGGGCAGTACTGGAAGTAGGGCTCGGGGGGAACATGTCGGGTGGAAAACCGGTGGCCGTAAGTGCGATAAATCTAGAAAGAATGGCGATGTCGGGATCGGAGGACCATAGGGGCGAGGCGGCGTCAAGCGATGTGAGGGTCGGGAGGAGACTCTCTCTTAGGCGGCGATGGGCTTCGCAGTGGAGGATGGCATGCTCAAAGGTTTCAGCCGAGGCACGGCACCTGGGGCAGAGAGAGGGAGTGTCCTGATTACACCAGGAAGGATGGGCTGCAAGGTAGCTTTTGCCGGAGCGCATTTGATGGAGGCGACTGGCCATGAATTTGGGGAGGCCCATGAAGGGGTGGGGCGTGAGCGAAGGTGGGTAAGGATAGCCTGGGGGAGGAGGAGCGAGCGAGCGCCACTGTAGGAGGAGGATCGCTCGGGATTCCTTTTTGAGGGCGGTGTACGAGTCCGAGGGAGAGTCCACCGGGGGGACGGTTAGGGTAGGGACCAGTTGACGGTTGTGTGAAGGAAAGAAAAGCCGGTCTTTAAGCAGGGGAAGTGACCTGTGGGAGATCTCATCGATGGGGAGGTGTTTACGGATCGTCACCTGAGGCGTCCTCCACATAAGGGGGCGGTGGGCGGGGTTCAACTTGACCAGCAGGGAGCGATGGCAGAGCGGGGAGCGGTAGGAGGACTGGTTTGGGACTGATTTATGTAGCCTGGCCGAAGCAGGATTAATTTCGGGTGGAGAGCAGACCACCCTTAGGGCCGCCATGCGCTGTCGGTGTTCTATAAGGAGGACGAGAGGGGGGAGGCAAGATTCAATGGCCAGTATGGGGACTGGGGTGGAGGAGAAGCAGTTGGTGACCCATCTTTGAACGCGATGCCAAAAAACGTCCAACTTATCCTGCATCCTCACGAGGGGAGTGTAGAGGTCTGCGCCATATAGGAGAACAGGGGCGAGAAGGGACGAAGCCAACCTATGGCAGAGGTACAGGGGGAGGCCCTTCCCCAGAGGAGAGAGTCTTTTGATCGTGTCGAAAGCGCCCTGGGCGAGGGACAGCCTCTTGCTGAAGTGGGCACTCGAGGAGAGAGGAGGCGTGAACCAGTATCCTAACCACCTTACCGTGTCTTTGGGGGAGAAGTACAAGTTGTCCAAACGGACTCCCGCTGTTGAGGGAGGCGAGCGCTCCTGAGGGGTGCGCCAATGAATGAGCTCAGTTTTGGGGACCGAAAAGGTAAGGCCCCTGGGCGCCGCAATACTGCAGAGAGAGCGGTAGTGACCCTGGAGGAGCTGAACGTTGCGTCTGTGAGAGGAGGAAGAGACCGTGACCACAAAATCATCCACATAGGAGATCACGATACCCCTAGGTATAACAGGATGTAGCGGAGAAAAGTATATAACAAAGAGGAGGGGTGAGATGGGGGAGCCCTGGGGGGTACCCACAGCGACCGGCGAAAGATTCTCGGGTAACCCTGAAAGAGAGGTCTACACATGCAATTGGTAAGGAAGCTACCAACCCACGCAGTAAGGTATTTGTGGGCCCCCTTGGCCCACAGCGCCGACGTGAGCTGGCCGGGGTCGACATTGTCGAAGCCGCCCTTGATGCCCAGGAAGAGAGATGAGACCTTGGAACCAAGTCTCTTGAGGAGGCGAACCTCATGGGTGAGGGTAGATGTGGCGTCGAAAGTGGAGAGGCCCGGGAGGGATCCCGTCTGGTGAGGGTGAAGCAGGCCTACATGCCTGGCCAGGAGGGAGAGACGTGAAGCGACGATTCTTTCTAGTATCTTGGAAAGAGTTTCGAGTAGAACAATGACCCTAAAGGAGGCAGGGGTATCATATGATGCCTTGCCAGGCTTATCTAACACAATGCCGTTCGCCCTCTTTAGGGAGGCGGGGTGATGTCCGTAACGTAACAGAGGAGAGAGGAGTTTGGTGAGTAGGGAAGGGCATGATCGGTGAACCTGTTTCCACACGCTATAAGGGATCATGTCAGAGCCAGGAGCGGAAGTGTTGGAGGATTTTGAAAGGGCAAGGGTAATCTCTTCCTGACTGAGAGGGAAGTAGTCAGGGTAGGGAGAGAGAGTGAGGGGAGCGTTGGTCGGAGGACAGGTGGAGGGAAAAAAATGTGACAGTAGGGCCTTGTTGATGCCCTCGGGGGTAACCTGGTCAGGAAAGGAGGGGAACCTTGAGGCTTGCCTTCCCGAGGCGAGCTTCCTGGCTTCCCAGACTGATGAGGGGGTAAGGGACGAAAGGTAGGTAGACCAATGGGCGAACTTAGCCTTTTTAATGGCAGCAAAGTAGGAGCGTCTCGCCGAGCCTAGAGCTGACTGGTCGTAGGAGTCTCTGGAAGACCAGTAAGTCCGAGAGGCCGAGTGGAAGGCAGATCTTAGGTGGGAGAGAAGAGGGGACTACCATGGTTTGGATCTGGGGGACGGGCGTGACACAGGAGTGTTGGAGGAGATGAGGGTCCTGACTTTATTGGCATGAGTGTCAAACCACTCCTGAAAGGTGGAGGACGGGCAAGCCGACGGAGGAGGGGGGGGTACCAGGGAAGGGAGGGCGGGAAGGACACTGGACCAATTCGTTTTCGACCAGTTGGGGGAGGGAGGTGGAAGCCTGAACCTGGGAGACTCCAGTGTGATGAGCACTGGGACATGGTCAGAGCCAGTCCAGGGGAGAGGTGTATCCCAACGAGAGAACGAAGGGAAAAGCGGGCTGTTAGCGAAGGTGAGGTCCAGGACCGATGGCCTGGCGTTGTGCGCGAAGGGGATGTATGTATATAACCCAGGTTGGTGGAGGAGAGAGTAGCCATGTTCCGAAGCCTGGCTATAATAGGGGTGGGATAGGTTGTACTCCTCAGAGTCGAATGTGCGCAAAGGGTCGGCAGATGGATGATGCAAGTTGAGGTCGCCAACCACCATCGTCCGGAAAGCACTATCTTGAAACAGATCAGGGGGGGAGATAGTACGAAAGGGGGCAGACTTGAGAGGGAGATTGTAGGCGTTGATAATCCTGAATCTAGTGAACTGTAGCTCAAAGAGTTCTAGATCAAGGGATTGTTTTTTTGTTTAAGTCATGTATTCGTTTGTTTAAAGCGACAAAGAACTCGCATGCAGTGGTAAGCTATGGCGTAAACAAAACCTATAATAAAACAACTAACAAAAGAAAATCCTAACCACCCAATTCTCCGAAGCGTAACTAAACCATGACGCAGTAACCAACAAAGGGAAAACATCATAAACTAGTAAAGAAATGTTCAAAACCACCAGACCTTGCGATCTCCGTTACACACACCAAGTACAGAAAAACCCGAACAAATCATTCATCCTCCGCGGGGGAAAACCTGAAGCGGGGCGAGGGGGAGAAGGGAGGGGAGGGAGCAGGGCTGTGGGCAGTGCTGGAAGCAGGGCTCGGGGGGAACATTTCGGGTGGGAAACCGGTGGCCGTGAGTGCGATAAATCTAGAAAGGATGGCGATATCCTGATCGGAGGACCATAGGGGCGAGGCAGTGTCAAGCGAGGTGAGGGCCGGGAGGAGACTCTCTTTCAGGCGGCAACGGGCTTCGCAGTGGAGGATGGCGTGCTCAAAGGTTTCAGCCGAGGCGCGGCACCTGGGGCAGAGGGAGGGGGTGTTTCGATTGAACCAGGAGGGATGGGCTGCTAGGTAGCTCTTACCGGATCGCATTTGGTGGAAGCGACCGGCCATGAACTTGGGGAGGCCCATAAAGGAGTGTGGTGTGAGCGAAGGCGGGTAAGGATAGCCTGGGGGGGGAGGAGCGAGCGAGCGCCACTGTAGAAGGAGGATTGTCCGGGATTCTTTTTTGAGCGCGGTGCACGAGTCAGAGGGAGGGTCCGCCGGAGGGACGGATAGGGTAGGGACTAGTTGGCGGTTGTGCGACGGAAAGAAAAGCCTGTTTCCAAGAAGGGGAAGCGTCCTATGGGCGATCTCATTGATGGGAAGATGTTTGCGGATCGTTACTTGGGGTGTCTTCCACATGAGGGGGCGGTGTGCGGGATTCAGCTTGACTAGCAGAGAGCAATGGCAGAGCGGCGAGCGGTAGGAAGACCAGTTTGGGACCGATTTGTAGAGCCTGGCAGGCGCAGGATTGATTTCGGGAGGCGAGCAGAGCATCCTTAGGGCTGCCATGCGTTGTCGGTGTTCTATAAGGAGGACGAGAGGCGGGAGGCACGACTCGATGGCAAGTATGGGGACCGGGGTAGAGGAGAAGCAGTTGGTGACCCATCTTTGGACTCGGTGCCAAAATACGTCTAACTTGTCTTGCATCCTCACGAGGGGTGTGTATAGATCCGCGCCATAAAGGAGGACAGGGGCGAGGAGGGAAGAGGCCAGCCTGTGGCAGAGAAACGGTGGGAGGCCCTTCCCTGGAGGGGAGAGTCTTTTGATCGCGTCAAAGGCGCCCTGGGCGAGAGACAGCCTCCTGCTGAAGTGGGCACTCGAAGAGAGAGGGGGCGTGAACCAATAACCCAGCCACCTTACCGTGTCCTTGGGGGGGAAGTATAGGTCGTCCAACCGGACACCCGCCGTTGAGGGAGGTGAGCGTTCCTGAGGGGTGCGCCAGTGTATGAGCTCAGTCTTAGGGACGGAGAAGGTGAGGCCCCTGTGTGCCGCGATACTGCACAGAGAGCGGTACTGGCCTTGAAGGAGCTGAACGTTTCGTCTGTGAGAGGAGGAGGAGACAGTGACCACGAAGTCATCCACGTAGGAGATTACAATACCCTTAGGTATTACTGGGTGGAGCGGAGAAACATAAATAACAAAGAGGAGGGGGGAGATGGGAGAGCCCTGAAGGGTACCCACGGCAACCGGTGAAAATATCCTTGGGGAGCCTTGGAAGAGTAGTCTACACATGCGGTTAGTAAGGAAACTGCCAACCCATGCTGTGAGGTATTTGTGGGCCCCTTTGGCCCGTAGTGCCGACGTGAGCTGGCCGGGGTCGACATTGTCGAAGCCGCCCTTGATGTCTAGGAAAAGAGACGAGACCTTGGACCCAAGTCTCTGGAGGAGGCGAACCTCATGGGTTAGGGTGGACGTGGCGTCGAATGTGGAAAGGCCTGGGAGGGATCCTGTCTGGTGAGGGTGGAGTAAGCCTACATGCCTAGCCAGGAGGGAGAGACGAGAAGCGATAACCCGCTCAAGTATTTTGGAAAGAGTTTCGAGTAAGACAATGACCCTAAAGGAAGCAGGGGTATCATAGTACGCCTTGCCAGGCTTGTCCAACACAATGCCAGTTGCCTTCTTCCGGGAGGCGGGGTGATGTCCGTAATGTAGCAGAGGAGAGAGGAGTTTAGTGAGGAGGGCAGGGCATGATTGATGAACCAGCTTCCACACGTCATAAGAGATCGTGTCTGGGCCGGGAGCTGAAGTGTTGGAGGATTTCGAAAGGGCGAGCGTGATTTCATCCTGACTGAGAGGGAAGTAGTCAGGGTAGGGAGAGAGGGAGAGGGGAGCCTTGGCCGGAGGAGGGGTCGAGGGAAAAAAATGTGAGAGTAGAGCCTCATTGATGCCTACAGGAGTATCTTGGTCGGGGAAGGAGGGGAACCTTGAGATCTGCCTTCCAGAGGCGAGCTTCCTGGCCTCCCAGACTGAGGAGGGGGAGAGGGACGAGAGGTAGGTAGACCAATGGGCGAACTTGGCCTTCTTAATTGAAGAAAAATAGGAGCGTCTTGCCGAGCCCAGAGCAGACTAGTCATAGGGGTCTCTGGAAGACCTATATGTCCGAGAGGCTGAGTGGAAGGCAGCCCTTAGGTGAGAGAGAAGAGGGGACCACCATGGTTTGGATCTGGGGGACGGGCGTGACACAGGAGTGTTGGAGGATATGAGGGTCTTGACCTTGTTGGCATGGGTGTCGAACCATTCCTCAAAGGTGGAGGATGAGCAAAGAGCCGGAGGAGGGGGAGGTATCAAGGAGGGGAGGGCGGGTAGGATACTGGACCAATCCGTTTTTGACCAGTTGGGGGAAGGAGGCGGGAGCCTGAACCTGGGGGACTCCAGCGTGATGAGCACCGGGACCTGGTCAGAGCCGGTCGAGGGGAGGGGTGTGTCCCAACGGGAGAACGAAGGGAAAAGCGGGCTGTTAGCGAAGCCGAGATCCAGGACCGAGGGCCTGGCGTTGTATGCAAAGGGGAAACATGTGTATAACCCCGGTTGGTTGAGGAGAGAGTAGCCATGTTCCGATGCCTGGCGGTAGTAGGGGTGTGACAGGTTGTATTCCCTAGAGTTGAATGTGCGTAGAGGGTCGGCAGCGGGATGGTGTAAGTTGAGGTCTCCAACCACCATGGTTGGGAAAGCGTTATCCTGGAATAAATCTGGGGGGGTGATAGTTCGAAAAGGGGCGGACTTGAGAGGGAGATTGTAGGCGTTGATAACCATGAACCTAGTGAATTGAAGCTCGAAGAAACCATGGGGAGCAAATATGTCGATTGAAAATAAATCAGAGCGTGTGGATGCGCCGGGTAGGAGCGAGACTGAGTTCAGTTGGTGGGGGTGGATGTAGAAGGCCACCCTCGGTTTAGGGAATGAGCGGTGAAAACACTTGTAAGTGGAAAAAAACGGGAGTTGGCCCCTCCTGACGGGGGGGTCCTGGAGGGCTACTATCATAGGAGGGGAGGCTAACTGACTAATGCTGTTCATCAGGGAGAGAAACACATCCCAGCTCCCAAGGCTGTTGTGTTGAACGATAGAAAAGGAACGAAGTGTACCCCTGGCCGGCCTGGGGGACATGGAAGGGCTGCCATTGTACTGCATTATCGGGCCCTGCCCGGATCGTTGGAAGGAGCAGGGGAGGGGCTGGGGGCCACCTGGGGGAGTGGACCACTGGCCCCTGGAGTAGGGCGCAAAACCGAGGGAGGAGCAGAGGGGCGGGTTGGATGAGGAGTAACCACCTCGAAGGCAGGGAGAAGTCTTCTTACTGTTGATGGGGCAGAGGGTCTAGGGGTCTCGGCAACAGCCTCGCCCTCATCTTCGGTTGTGTCCATGTCTCCTTCGGTAGGGACAGAGAGGGGGTGTTCCTGTGCGCGGGTCGCTTCTTCAGCAATAAGGAGACGGCTAGGCCTAGCTGGGCAGGCAGGATCAGTGGCGGGGTGATCATCCCCACAGTTAGCACAGTGGGCGGGGGAGGCAGAGCAACAATTTGCCACCGGGCGAAGGTTGCCTTCCTTGGGACACGTGGGGTTGGGGCAGCGGTGCTCCGTCTTACGATGGTGGAGGGCACAAATCGAGCAGACAGGGTGATCGTATTTGCAGACAGGGGCTGTGTGGCCGTATCTCTGACAGTTGCGGCATCGAGTAGTCTTGTTGGCGGAGTGGGCAGTTTTGACCTCTCTCTTGCCAGACAGAAGGAAGATGTTAGGGCCCATCCTCTTGCCATGCTCGGGGGAGGTTGTGACAACAACCGAGGAGGCAAGTTTTAGAGAGCGGGCTTCAGGATCCGGGTTCAGGAAACGGGCCGAGGTGATCTCGATTCCCTTCGCGTTGAGTATGGCAGCCTTGAGGTACATGAAGAGTCCTTCATTGTCCTCGGGGAGATAACGGAGGGGGAGGCCATGGATGGCAAATTGATTTTCGTTGGGGGCGGGCCTGAAAGGGAGCCATGGGGAGGAGCCAACTGTTAGGCATACCGGAAGGCTTAGCCTTCCATTAGGGAATAAAGACCTATAGTTACCCTACCTTAGGATTCTAAGTTCAAAAGGACAAGCCAACACCCCCCTCCCGCACCAGCGTTGGGACGGCGCTACATCGGCAGACGCCGCCGTAGTTGCGTCCCCTCACCAAAAAACATGGTCATTGGAGCCCTCCTCGTAACCCCGTATACGTCGCGGCCGTCCGTCCGACCGGATCCCGTTCGCAGGATATATGGGGAAAGACCTTTGGCGAGCTTATGCAAGTGGTTCGAGCCAAATCGGTCGACGTCGCATAAGGTTACTGAGCACTAAGGACAAGAGTCGCGAAAGTGGTCACTAAGTAACGGGACGTTTTTACGGACAATCGTTAGGCAACACATTCTATACTCCACGCTCTCGCGATGAAAGTCGCAGAAGTGAATGGTGTTGTCGGATGAGGTAGTCTGAGCAATCAGG
>Ga0307509_10004332_pt1 | contig 20614 bp, 23 predicted proteins | sample 10_EM_MG_FD_202245 | JGI IMG/M metagenome (GOLD analysis project Ga0307509, IMG submission 202245) | Populus trichocarpa ectomycorrhiza microbial communities from riparian zone in the Pacific Northwest, United States - 10_EM | ecosystem: Host-associated > Plants > Roots > Unclassified | place... | reverse complement strand
GAAACAGGACCAGGATAAAATGAAGGTTTAAACATGCGCCCCTAGTCCAAGGACATCAGAAGGGAGCAGAGGTCTGGTGGTGGGCGTAGAGCCGCGAGCAGTAGGGTGCCAGCCGATCCAAACGTCGGGGAGGTGGGGGGTGGAAGGCTAACCGACATGAGAAGTGCGAGGAAGGCCAACGGAAGCGGGGTCACGACGTTTCGTAAAAACCGACCGTACCAGCAGAGCACAAAGGAGACAGTGCAATACCAGAGAGCAGTGCCACCGGTGGCAACTACTTTATCGATCGACCGAGACTAAAGACCGACCATTGACGAGCGAGGGGTTGCCGACCGTGGGGGGCTGCCTAAGCGAGCCCGGAGAGGAGGGGGTGAAGGCGAACTCAACCAACCCCTAGGAACAAGCTTGCCAGGCCTGACCATCAGAAGGGAAAGGGAGAGGGAGGGGAGACGGCTTCACTCAGACAGAGGCAATGTGCCGTGTCTGAGGAGAGGGGGGCGGATGGAAGTGACGATGATTTCTCGTGGTGTTGAGATTTCAATCGCCGGAGGTGTAGCGGAGACGGAGGATGGCTAACTACTGTGATCTTCTTTTTTCTTTTTTTTTCTTTTTTTTTAAATCAAGTGCGTTTGTTTTATTAAGGTACAAAGACAGCATGCATCTTTAACGATATGGCCGACAAAAACCCTACCCTCCTCACCCCAAGAAACATCCAAACCCCCAAGTCCCTCTGGTATCAGACCAACCGCACATCTCGCCTATCACCCAACCAAATCCTCCGAACATACACGTACACCCGAAGGAAGTAGAAAGGAAAGAAACAAGCAGGAAGGAGAGGAGAACCCTTAGTGACATCTACAAAGTATAAGAACAAAGGAAATAAATGAATCCCTGACAAAGGAAAATTACGTCTGATAAGTGACGTGTATCAGCCTGAGCTAGGAAATGAAAGTATAGACCTGCGCGCCGGAGCGGTGCCGGGGGACGGAGCGGTGCCCGATGGCAGGAGAAGACAGTGTATGGAAGCGACTCTGGGGAGAGGTCGCCGGAGGGTGTGCCAAAGCGGCATTAGCGACGGCCAGAAGGACGGGCGTAACCGAGGCGGGTTTTTCTATAGCGACCGAAGATCGACCGCGGAAAAGGGGCAGTAAGGTGCCAGCGGGGAAGTGGGTGTAGCTGTGACCGAGCAACGGGACGAAGACCAAGAAGGTGGAGGAAGGGGGGATGGGAGGAGGAAGGACTTCCGAACACTTGAGACGACCGACTAGAGTAACCGCGGCCGATGCTTTTCCGAATGCGAAGCGAAGACGAGGTGCTGAAGTTACTAACCGAAGTGTTCCCCGACAGGACCACATAATCGAGACGGAAAGGTACTTCGCAAAGGGTTTGGAAAGCTCAGCGCCGACCGTGAGCGAAGAGGACAGAATGCCGACCGTGCAAAACCTAAGCGAGGTGCAAAGGAAGTGCGGGGTAAAGGGGAGAACTGAACTTCATGAGCGGGAGTCAACAATGAACAGGAACAAGAACCCCATAGAGGAGGGGGTAGACCCCAGAGGGAGAGGAGGGGTTGTAGCATCGCTCCCCTAGGCAGAAGCCATCAAGGGGGAGGAGAGGGGGTGGTGGTGGAATCCCACGATGATTTCCCTGGTGTTGAGATTTCAATCGCCGGAGGTGTAGGGGAGATGGTTCGTGGCTAACTACTGTGATCGAGTCTCCTCTTATATAGACTTATCACGCGAATAACCCTAACCCTGGTGACTCATAACTCTAGTCACGCGGTCCTATGACTCATCATGAGTCATGCCCGAAATCCATCCGATGACCCCTATGAGTCACTGCGCAACATGCTGTAAACCTATTATAAAACATAAAACATGTCAGGTGTGCAAAGCACCTCACCTGCGTGGAACCCGTGACTCATAATGTGAGTCACGCACGAAAGTCATTACATCATTATGACTCACAATCGTGAGTCATAGAAATATCAACCATTCATGATATAATGATGACAGGCAAATCCGAGTCATGTGAGAACTACAAGTCAACTGACTCCATAGCGCGAAACATGAACATACCTTATGATTAATAACTATTAGTCAAGTGAAATCTGCCTTGCTTAGTCATGATTTGTGACCGTTAGAAAGCATCTATGTAGTATGCATTTTAGATAGCAAGTACTCAGAGACGAGGAATTGGGAAGAGTGTTACCAAATTAGCCATGATATATACTATTGGTTTTCCATTTTGTTTCTTCTTTCTTTGAAACTATGCTGGGTGACTTAGTGGGAGAGGCCTGGAGATAGTAGTGAACAGTTGCAAAAGCCAGAGGAGAAGGTGTGATACAGTCATTAGACTAAGTCTTGGTGATGGCTTAGTCAGCCAAAACTAAGCAAGGATAGTCTGACATCCCCCCACCTTGGTATTATTGAAAAATTATCATAATACAAAGCACTAAACCTATTCTTACTTCTTTACTACTAAAATAATATTTCATGTTTAATTTGCTCTTTGTTCTATCATTATAATATTATTTTCCACTTTTTGGATAATACCACTTACGTACCCTGGTGTGCCTCACTATTCCACAATCACAAAGGCTTTTTTCTAGCAACTGTAGAAGGAGACAACTATATTGAGGATGGTCAGGAATGTTCTAGCTGTGTGCAGCTTTGTTTATTCTTATTTCCTTCTTAGTATACTATCACTCTTCTCCATTTTAAATTTGCTGATAACCTATCTGAATACACATACCTCATGGAACAGCCCATAAATCAAAGAACTTGAGAAGTAAATTCTAAGATTTTTTTCAACATTAGTTATAATATGGCACTGGAAATACATACCCTGTAAGTTGTAAACCAAAAACGCTATGCTCCACACTAAACAGCCATGACTTTCAGCCACAAGGTAAGGGATAATAATAATATTATTCCAGAAATTTATAATTCAAGTTTTATCAATTCTTGGAGTAACTGATATGATAACATAGTACTTCTACTCTTTGCCACAATCTCCTGTCCTCTCTTCCTTTTTTGCTTTTTAATGATATGATTATTGTTTTAGGGTACAAAATCTTGCATGCAGCTCGCGCTATGGCATAAAAAAAACCTCCAACTACCCCTGGGAAAAGGCCAACCCCCCAAGTCCCTCTGGTATGGAACCAACCACACATCTCGCCCCCAACAAGAAGCCCTTGACTAGCTAAGATGATAGACGAAAGGAATCAAGTCAAAGAACAAGCAGGAAGAGTCAGGAAAACCCATGGTACGATCATCTGAACAAAGGAAAAACATAAAGCAAACGTAGCGGAGACCACATAAAAACTTTCCGCACACACCGCGTGGGAGGGGCCAGGCTCGGCATGATCGAAGTCCTGTGGAGGCTGAAAGGGCCAACTGTGTTGGCAAAACACTCGAAAAGAGGAAAGAGATAGTGCAATACCATCCTCCCAGAGGTAAGCCGTGATGGACCGTGGTCATAGTCTGAATGGTGAAGAAATAGTTATGGATACCAGCCAGGTAGTTGTGGGTACCAGCCAGGAAGGTGGAGAAGCAGTAGGGTGCCAGCCGATCCAACGGTGTGAGGAGGAGGAGAAAGAGGCATAGACCCAACCTTGGGCCGTAGAAACTATCGCAAACACGTTCGTGTCTTGACTAGGCAGCCTCTTAAAGAGAAAGAGAGTAGAGAAATCGACCGTGGCCTGTTGAAGTGTTTTCTCTTACTGCAAACCGTGTACCCGGCCATCTGTAACATAGGCATTGAGATCACTGTTGCCGACCGTGCGGATGCTCTAAGCGAGGTCCAAAGCAAACGCTGCATGAGAAGAGGAAACATGATCAAAAGAAGATGAAATCCATCAACCCAGGGAGAAGAAAGCCCAATGGGATGAGCCTAAGGGCGGGAAAACATGAGGGGAGATGCACTCCACCCCCTAGGGCGAACCCATAGCGTGGGGTAGAGTTGGGAAAAGTGCTGATAATCTCGTGGTGTTGAGATTTCAATCGCCGGGTGTGTAGAGGAGACAGAGGATGCTGTCCTCTCTTCTTTATCAATAATATTATGAAGTCTAATCACTTGAGTACTATTTTAAAAGATGCTTGGATATGATGGTTTGCAGTTTTGCTTGATCATAAGGGTATATAAAATATTTGTTAAAAGCTGTCTCTACAATTCACATTTACTAGGTATTTGCTTAGAACCTACCTATTTATTCCTTTCCAGCCATTGGGCTCATTATTGTTTGCAAATGATTGATTCACTCAGGGGTATCATTCATCAACTTTACTGACATGACCTCACTGGACTACGCCTGTACTAGCACTGTACTCAAGTACTGCCCGTACTTGCAGGTTTCCCCCTACCATTTCCCTCAAAAGTGCACCTTGCACTTTTTTCAGCACCACATAATTTGATTCAGTTTTCCACATAACGTGACCTGTTAGATTACACATGTTACATATAGTTCCCACTCCTCATCCTACTCAAGCACCCAAGCTTGGAAAGGTGAAGAAGCCTGCAGACTACACGAACCCACCCAGCCTGTCGAGTACTCCCGTGCTTAATATACTACCAATTTTCAAGCAGCATGACCCTTTCTCATGTAAGTATCAGAGAAGCTTCACTGCAATCACCCTTTCCAAAATTAATCTCGAACGATCTGTGAGTACATCCTATACCATCTATTTTATACACAGATTCGACCATGTAAATCTCGACAAGAAACTTGGTGCACCCCTAAGCAACAATAGGAACATTTATTTTTTACTGGAAATGCTTCACCTGATCCATAGAGACAACAGGATGGCCATCAACTGATTAGTTGACGATGTCGAGGCTCTCATAGAGGAGATAGTGACATTGTGAGCTGCTACCCCTGACCTGAGACACCTACACCAAATAGCATTTTATTCTAACAAAACTAAAGCCAGAGAAAGGACCACTGGCCCTGAAACCCACCTGCCTACGAACCCCTCAACTCTCAATCCCCTGATACATGGGCCAAGATAGCTAGAAGAAGAGGTAGAAACTGTTAGGCATACCGGAAGTCTTAGCCTTCCTTTCGTGAATAAAGACCTATAGTTACCCTACCTTAGGATTCTGAGTTCAAAAGGACAAGCCAACACCCCCCTCCCGCACCAGCGTTGGGACGGCGCTACATCGGCAGATGCCGCCGTAGTTGCGTCCCCTCACCAAAGACATGTCATTGGAGCCCTTCTTGTAACCTCGTATATGTCGCGGCCGTCCATCCCACTGGATCCCGTTCGCAGGGTATATGAGGAAAGGCCTTTGGCGAGCTTATGCAAGTGGTTAGAGCCAAATCGGTCAACGTCGCATAAGGTTACTGAGCACTAAAGATGGCAGTCGCAATGGTGGACAATAGGTAACGAGACGTTTTTACGGACAATGGTTAGGTAACACATTCTAAACTCCACACTACCGCGATGAAAGTCACAGAAGTGAATGGTGTTGTTGGATGAGGTAGTTTGAGAAATCAAGCATACCCGCACTCACATACGTCACTAGTATTTTCGGATACTGACAGAACGAATTGATAACGAAGCTGGCCCCTTTGTTGGTTCAATCATGGAGACCATCCTGCATATGCAATGGTAAGCAAGACTCCATGCCAACAAAGATGGATCGTGACCAATGGACTGATGTGTGGGAGCACCGTCAGGAAAATTCATGGTGTTGTGATTCGGAACTCGAGTGAGATAACAGAATTGTCAGAGTCAAATGATGTTCACACTTTTAGAAGAAGCGGGACTTTGTTAGCAGGTACTTAGTTAGTATGAGAACGAGATGTAGCCCGCGACCACCCAGACGCGGCATATAAATATCAAGATGCTTCCCGAGCAATTTGAACATCATCAAGCAACGGAGAAGAGATCTTATCAATATAAAACGTTTACGCTAGAAATCTTTTATCACTTTACCTACCTCTACTTTAAAACATTGAGCCTTCCTAGACAATCTCCTTCTACGCTTAAGATTATTGCCCTGAGTTATCTCGCAAGACTTTGAAATAGGCTCCCGCCTTACATAAACAATAATACCAATACTCTGAAGGCTACAACAACCTCGCCCAAACCCTCTGCTTTAGTAAAAACTTCACCAAGAAGGACACTCACAGCCAGAGAATGCCGCCTTGTGATCAAAAGGGAAGATTGCCCCCTCACCTCAATAGTGCTAGAGCTGAGAGATGACATCAACAAAGCACTAGCTGCTACCTATGTTCAGACAGTTTGCGTATAAGGAAACAAAGATATCCTCACCACTATGGACTTGATAAGAGCCACCTCTCTAAAAAGCAAGGTAGGTATCTTCTGACACCAGATCCCAGAAACCATTAGTGTTGACCTGGACACCCCTGTCATGTACCTTCATATACACCGGATCTGCCCTTCTGACTCTCTGGATGTGATTACCACAGAGTTGACTACCTTTAATATAGGTTCAGCCCTGATAGTGCAACCTGGATGGCTCACAATAGCAGACTCTCAGGCTCAGAAGGTAGCGTCCATAGTGGTTATCACTTTGACAGGATCCAAAGCTTCGGACTTTGTCAGTAGATACTCAGTGACCTTTTCTACAATATATAGGACCATGTATACATTGTCCTTCAACTCCCTCCCTCAATGCTCCAACTTCTATGACTTTCGTCATCACAATTACAAATACACCTATCCTGCTTCCTGCTTTTAGTGACCTCTTACACATCTATCTGGGGCACACACGTACCCTACCACTACGTGCAATATACAGTTGCACCTGGCTATAGTGAACCTGGTTATAGTGAATCCCTGGCTATAGTAAACAGAGCATACAGGAGATTTGGTTCCCCGAATATCCTGTTTGCTAGGGTGGAAAAAATGCCCATAGTGTAGTGAACAGAGGAACAGCAAGTATGCAGGAGTATGGAAATGAAAACACATATAAATTTAATTGGCTATAAGGAACAAAATGAGAGACAGCCAGAGGCTATTCCATTTTGGGACATGTGAAGTGTCCTGATTTAGGGTATGTTAGATTACCTTCCTACTCGTTATTGGCCTTCTCAAGTTTCACCAGATCAGGGCCAAAACCCAGTATACTTTTCTTCGTCTGTGATTGATGCTTGTGCAAACAGATGGAAAAAGATTTACTCAGTTTAGCCAAGACCACTTAGTCATATTAACTATAAGGAATCTCTGGCTATAGTGAACACCGAGGGTCTTGTTTTTTGCATTCATTCTAGCCAGGTGCAACTGTACACTGCCATCCCTGCAGCCACTTCACTCTATGCTTAAGTGTGTCAACTGTGATGGCCCACACATAGTCCATGCTATTTCATGTCCCTCCTGCACTGAGAAGGTACTTGAAAGATGGGATGAGGGGAATAAGGAGGAAATGGCCGATACTTGATTCTTGTAATTTTGTCATTATGGGTTGGTGTAACCTCTTTGTTTGTAGCTTACAAATCTCACTTGTTGTATGGAAATTAGAAGGAGAATTCTTTTTGTTTATTTGATTTTCAGGTTGTACTTTATGGTCTATACCATGGATTTTCCTATCGCTAACTACAAATAAACCATGGATTTAACTAAAAATAAAATAAAAAAATAAAAAAATAAAAAGGTACTAGCGGTACATGTGCCATGAGGGATGTTTTCGTGCAAGACGGGGGTGGTTTACCACTAAAATGATCTCTATCTTGTACGAAACATTTATATGACTTTTTGATTAACTAGCTTACAACAACTAATGACAAAAGAAACCTCATCCACCGCTAGAAAGTACTAAGAGCCTTTCTATAGCATCAAGTCTGTCTGGCTCTATACCATAGCAACCACTCCCTTATACCTAGAAACCGTCCACCATGATACCCAAAGAAATGGCATTATCGCCTACCGAAAACCCAAAAGATGAAACACCGCCACACTACTGCAAAGCTACCAGATAGCACAATGCGTCCCGTCATCTATACCTGCAGCGCCCTCCGATACCCTCCCAAGTCCCAGCAAAATTAAAAACTCCTATACCAATCTTCTCTTGCAATGCTTGCAAGACCCTCCTATCGCCCCCCCCCATCATCCTGCACGAGTTGCAATACCCCATATCCCCCACCTCCGTCACCTTCAATTTCCCCAAGCCTGCCGCCCACGACAAGTCCGCCTTTGATTCCCGTTTAGGAGCCAAGGGCTCCCCCAACAGATACCCCCTCTCCCACTTCAACCCACTCCCAAAATCCACCTTTTCCTCTTTCTCCTCCTTTCCCAGCGCTCTAGTCTCCACCCCCTTCCCCTTCCTCATCACCCCAGCCACCTTCTCCCCCCCCTCTTCTCCGACGTGGTTGATTTCACCTCCTCTTCCTCATCCCCCATAAACGCATCTCCCAGGCTAAACACTTTCTCAACTCGCCTCCTATTGGCCTCAAGTGCAACCTTCACCTGATGCCACCTATCCACCTTCCTCATGGGCTGTATAGACAGGAATCATCTGATCGAGCACCACCGGCCAGCCAACCACATCCCCGTTCGAAAAAGTGCATCCACCTCCTTTCCTGCCCTTACTAACGCCACCACAGTGGACGAGGTCTTTCCCTCCTTCATCCTCCTGCCCCTCTCCTCATCGCTGAACAACCAGTTACTACCCTCACAAATAACAAAACCCATCTGACCCAACTCGGCCACCACATTTTCCACCCCAACCAACCACGCCATACCACCAACTTTTAATCCCACCACAGGTCAGGTTCCCTGCTCCTTCTCAGGGTCAACCCGTGTTCCCACCTCTTCCTCAACTTTCCTCCTCTTCCCCTCCGCCACCACCACCACCCTCGACAAGAGCCCAGACCCTTCACCCTCCCCTCCTCCTCTTTTTCTTCCCAACTTGAAAGGAATCGGCAAAACTGGTGTCATTGGGATGCCCCAATGAATTTCCATTGCCGTGATTTTCGTGGGCGTGCTCGCAACCGCAGTCCTTCTCCGGTTCTCTAACAGGCCCTCTAGCCTGCTATTTTCCCTCCTCAAATCTCTCACCAGTTTTTCCAACTCTTTCTTCCTAACCACCAAACTCAGTTTGGCGGTCCTCTCTTCTTCCTCTCGTTTGCGTAGTCCTTGATTCTCAAGGACTAGCTCGGTGATCGTGTTCCCCAGGCTCGAATCCATAGTTGTAGATAAATAGAGACGATTGAAGCAAAAGCTCTAAAAGGGGGTCAGTTTTTGATTGGTCGGAAACCTAAATTTTGGTTTGTGTGAGAAGTCCTTTTTCCAATGACTGGAGTTGTAACGGTGACGGTGCTTGTACGAAAACATCCCCCATGGCACTTGTCCTCGAGTATCCGTAGTCCTGACGAGAAACGGAGGCATAGCCGCAAGTTAGGCTCAAAAAGTGCAATTTCCACATCACTCCACTCTGCCATTAAAATCCAGCTTCTCTCTAATGCCGGTACCGGGGTCTAGAGCCCCAACATGAGGCATTATAACATAAGATATACCAATTGGCCCCCTAAACGCCTTACCATAACCCACAATATGTTATGTTACGACGAATTGAGGCACTACTTTCGGGTTGGTAAGGATTATACAGAAAAGAGTCATCAGTACAATCCACGACCTAGCCGAAGCAGCGCGAAGGCTGGAGAGTAGAGAATTGTGCTCTACGGTACAAGTACTCGAGTACTCTACAAGTTCCCGGCGTGAAGCACCAGAAGGCTTGACTCTGGATTTGGTGTGTGGGGCCTCCGATGTGCGTAGGTAATTTGGCAGACAAACTTTCTGATCCCTGTGTTCGGGTGCTTCATACTAATGCATGCCTAATACCGGTACTTGTACTGTACGGTACAGTACTCGCATATTATTCGCCTGGCTCGAGATTAGTCTTTTCTTTTCTTTTCATCGCGAGAGGAAGGAGCCCGGTGATGGGCAGGGTAGGAGCCCGGGGCTGGATCTGCCCTGGTCGTTGTGGGAGCCTTAAATTTTGTGAGCTCTTGAGATGAGGATGCGACATTGGGGGAAGCTGAGTGCCTCCTGTCCAGTCCTCCTCCATCGTGCAGGGTTATTTCGGGTGCCTGCATATATATGGGAACGCGGAGGGCAGGAATGAACGAATCCCTCGGCCGGTTGAGGAGTACTGTACCGGTAGCCTATGGAGGACTTAACTTAGGAATACCGGCACTGTACTGACTACAGGTACAGTACAGTACAGTACAATTCAGTACGTCACGGTAGCCATCAAGATTTCAGGCGGTAACTTATCCCTCCTGCTCCCGCATCTCATCATACTGGAAGCCAACTAATCTAACATCCAACCAAGCGTAGCAAAAAAAAAAAAAAGGCCCTCTACTCACCTCTTAAAGTCAGTGGAATTCCTGAATTAATTACAGTTGCCCCCGGCTATAATGAACCTGGACATAGTGAATCCCAGGCTATAATAAACGGCATGAGCAGGAAAATCCGGGGCCCACCAGATCTGGTTTGATATAGTGAAAAAAAGCCCTCTAGTGCACTCGGGTACGAGGGTAAGTACGGCTTTGTATGGTGGAGAGCCCTAATTACTGTATATGGGGTGCACCCGACTTTTTTTTTTTTTTTTATAAACTTTTTCCATTTCAAGCACTAAGCTACAATAAAGCAAGGCCCTACCAAACAACTAAGCTACAGGTGTCTCCCCCTTCCTAGCTGTAAAAACAAAAGAAAATTTCCAAAGTCAAAAAACCACTACGACGTGGAAAAACTCCAGACCCTATCCTCAAAACCTAAAACCCGAGCCCACCTTACTCCCTCCACCAAAATCCACTCCCTTACCCTTCTCCTTTTTCCTCTCCTTCTCCGCTGCCTTCACACCCCTATACATGGCCGCCATCATAGACCCAAGAACATCAATGTCACCGCCGATGGCCTTAAGCCCAGACAACGCCACATTCACCCTCTTCACAATCTCCTCCACCTCCCTCTTCAGACCGGTAAACCCATCTCCCGCATTCTTCCCCAGAGGTGCCACTCCAACCGCTCCAGTCAACCTCCTCACCTCACCCCTGACATCCTTCATCAACGACGCCACACTCTCGCCACCACCAGCCACCGCCTCCTTCACCTCATCCACCGCCTTCCTCCAAGCTGGACCCTTCACCACCGGAGCCACCGCCACAGACCTCTTAACCCCGCACCATACCCTACCAACCCATAGGCCAGTGCGGCACAACTGCCCAGCCACGTCTCCTCCTCTTATGCTGACCACCACAGTGGACAACAACGAGCCTCTCTCCTTCCTCTTCTGCAGCTCACCCTCGGAAACCAACCACTTGGCTCCCTCACAAAACTTCACTCCGGCCTCCATCAGCCCAGCTTGAACTCCACAAATCCACGTCTCCCACCTCACACCACCCACTTTCACCGCCGCTGGCAACCTCAAATCCCTCCTCTTTTCAGGGTCTCTTGGGCCTCTCACCTCCACCCTCCTCCTCTTACCACCCTCTACCTCCTGGGCCATCATGCCCCCCAAACTCCCCGCTCGGGTTCTACTACTCCCAGACACGTCCCTTGAACAAGCCTCTTCGTCGGGTGATGGCAACCTTGGGCTCAACGGAGCCCGACCAAACTCTCTCTCCTCCTGTATCTTCGCCAACGCAAGCCTCGCATGCTTGAGTTCCCTCAGTAGTCTGTTGTTCTTGGGCACACTCTCCTTGATCATGGCCTCTGTTGGTGGTGTGTTATCCTGGGGTTCAGTAGTTGCAACACTGAAAAGCCTCTTTGCAGCCTTGGACATCATGGTGGATGGGTATATAATTGGTCAAAAACTAAAATCGTAGCTTGTGTGACAAGTAATAATTTGAACGACCGGCGTTGTAATGGTGATGGGGCATGTGCGTGCCCGACTTATGGCTACCCCCGAGTACTGAACGGGGCAATAGGGCATCAACAGGGGTAGTAAAAACGAAGTTATCTACAAATGATTTCGGGTATAAGGAACAGGTAAATAAGGAAGAAAAATTTGCATGTGCCCCCAGCTCCAGCCCTTCCATCCAAGTCACAGCTTAGTGCAATGGAAGTACAACTTCTGAACCCTCATACAAAAGAAAAAAAGAATACAAAGTTAGATACTCCGGAATGCCTGCTGGCCCAGGCAAAGGCTCTAGGAGTTAACTGCCCAGGGGGGATTCATTGAGGGCTTCATATGAATTATGAATCCAGTCTTGCACCATGGGAGAAAAGCAAAGAAGGTAAGAGGGAGGAGATGGCGTCGGAGTTGAAAAGAAGTTAGGAAGAGAAAAGGCCGGTATTGGAGCTGGGTGTGCCGGTTCAGGTATTTGGGAAGGATGTGCAACTATTATAGATTTCATTTCTTTTGTCTTTGTAGATCCAATTTGAAGCCAATTGGCTAGAGTTCCTTGCTTCTTTTTTGACTCTTCATAGTTGTGAAAGCCTTGCAGTATTTTCCGGAGGTGCTGAACAGCAGTCGGGATTGGAAGTGCCTGGCCTGCAGTTTGCAGAATATCTACTGGAAAGTGTTCCAATAGGTTTGCAATTTCAGTGAGATATGTATTGGCTATTCCTCCTGAGATAGAAGTAGGTGGTGTAATCATAAGGATATCGACATCCGTGTCAGAGTATGAGATGTGGTGCCTATCGATGCTGAAGTAATCTACGATATCAGTAAGAGAAATATCCTCCGACCGGGTATCAACATCTCCAGCCTTCTCATCATAGTCAAGAAACTGGTCAGCCAGATTGTTGACTTGTTGAGAGTTGCAGCCTATATCGAGCAAAGAGAGAACTGAAACTTTTGTCACTGTTCAAATATTGCTAATATACTCATCGTAGCTTGTATGTAAATTTTGATCTAAAGAGTCTACCAAGCCAACCTTTTGCCAACAGTGAAATACTACACTGGAAGGCAGCTCATCCCATGCCTCAGCTACCATATAGATCACTTGTAATACATCTAGATTTGGTGCAGCTTCACCAAACCTTTCAAATTAATCTACCATATGTTGAATAAAGCGACGCCAGTAGCCAGCTTTAAGAAATCGAATGATTCCATTGTCCAGAGGCTGCAACCAAGCAGTCGAATTTGGTGGCAGATAAATCAACTTGATATGATTAAGAAGGGGTAGAGGGGGTCCCTGATAGTCAATCGGAGAACTCTCAGGCAAAGGATGGGTAGGTGCATTATCCGTAATTACGGCAATTTGGCGACCTCGGGCTCTCATACTATCATTTAAATTTAGTAAATATTCATACCAAAGCTCCGACAGTATCGAAGCTTTACGATTATATCTGTGGATTATTGGTAGATTATCGGCATTGATAATGGCTTTTCGGAAGGCAATAGGATATTTTGATTTATTGATCAGCATCAGACGATGTTTACCTGATCCATCTGCATTCACAGTTACGAAAACTGTGACCCAAGTTTTATTTTTTTTGGAGCCAGAAACAACTTTTCCTTTCTGAGCAATTGTTGTATCAGGCCACAAATTGTATCTAAGGTAAACCAAATTAGTTTAGCATTTTCTAATGGTAGAGGTCATTCTTACTAAAGGGCTAGCTCATCACAATTATAGATATCACGGGCAGCAAAGTCTTTTAGTATTTGCTAAATACCTTGACACATTACAGGAATACCAAAAGCCTCAGGATCATCAATCACTGAATCTCCCTGTGTTTTTACTTGTCCTAACCCATTTCTATCTTTCAATAATCCAAGCCATCTATTAGAAAACTCAAAGCCTGAGTAGTCCTCCTCCTCTTCCTCATCTCTCGTGATGGAGAGCTACTCAGTAAAGCTTTTGGCTACAGCCAGGATCACATCATCTGTGGTAATAACCCTGACTACTTGTGTGCAATAGACCCACTCAACTACATGAGTTTCAAGTAGTGGAAATTGTTGCTTTCTTGCGTTTTTTTTCCAGTTGTCGGCTGCTGCAATATCGATATTTAGGTATTCGCTACTATTTTTCAAAATTGTTGAGAGAGTTCCCTTGGAAAGCGGCAAATTGGTCGCTTGATCTGTATTTCTTATTTTATGATATTAGTTATTAGTTTATACAACTGGATCTTGGGAACAAATACCAGGAAATAGTCTTGTGAACTCTTCTAACTTTATACTCTTGTTCACCTTGGTCTCAAAGCGCTTCTTACAGATATCATGTTTCTCAAGCATAGACAATACACGCCCTCTCTTATTCTGGGCACCTCCAAATCGTATAGCAATCTGGTCAATTCGGCTGGCCACTGCGCTTGAAGAAACTGACATTGAAGGCCCTGGGGTGGAAGTGCTCGACTCGCCGCTTTTCTGATATATGCATAGCATACTTGGATTCTGCTGCTTCTATTGTGCTGATGGAGTAGCGGCTGCTCATCCTTACTTCCCCTCACACTTGTCATGTCTACACTGCCTTAGTCATCTTTGGTATAGTGAACACCTGGCTATAGTGAACGCTCGGGGCTCTGTTTTTGTCGTCCACTATAGCCAGGGGCGACTGTACTATGATAGCTACTTTTCAGTAGGCGCTTGTAAGGCTTACAGGACGCTAGTGAACCCTACTCTTCATCCGGACGAAATCCAAAAACAATTTTAATATAGTGTGGTAATCATCCTAACTGTCCTCCGGTGATTTGTGAGGAAAGTGCCACAAAATCCAACGATCGCAAAACGCCCGCGAGACTGTCACCCCACATCCATGGAAGCGGGGAGGGCACATGCTATCGGTACTGTACCGGCACTCACTTTAACAAGCGGGGTAGAAGAGCCAAAAACCTGCCTTTTGTACTGCGAATGGTTGATGTTTTTCTTTTCTTTTTTCTTCTTCGTTTTTGCTTTTTGCGAAGAAGGAAACAAACCGCCTGGCTGTATTTTTCATTTTCATTTGTTTTTAGTCAGAGGAGGAGAAGATTTTTTTTTTTTGTTAAATCCTTGGTATGATTGTAGGTACATGACTAGCACTCCCCAGGGTCCAACCACTGCATTCGGGAAAAATCTCATGGCAAATAAAAACCCAAAGCAAAACACAACAAAAGAAATAAAATCATAAACAAAACCAAAAATACCTAATGGTATAAAATCACTATGAACATTTCCTGTAATCAGGGTTCCTTGAATATCGTCCTCCTTCAGTCAGGACTGTATCTGTGAAGCTCTCGTAAAAGGAAACACATCCATATTACCAGGAAAATTTAACTTATTTAATGAAATAAAATAAATCAAACATTGCATCAAATACCACCCCTTTTTATTCTCGGCCCAAATCAAAGATTCCGGCGAAATGTCAAAGATTTCATCAGGCTGCCCAGCCCTGGTGCTAGTGAGGGCCTGGCAATCGGCTATAACGTGTTCGAAGGTTTCAGGTTCGTTCTCATATCTAGGACATAGCACGCTTGCTTCAGGATTCCTCCAGTCCTTCTGTGCCTTCAGGTAGCTCTTCCCAGCCCTCATCTGATGTAAACGGAAGGCAGCAAACTTGTTCATTGTCATAAAACGCCAGCACGTCCTGAACACGGGCCTATAGCCGTTGTATTCAGGATAGTTGAGCAATTTCCATTTCTGGTGTATATGTTCTCGTACCTGTTTCAGAGTGTTGTCGTAATACTCGTACTCGTCAGGGTCAGACGGTGACCATACGTTCGGTTTCCGAGAGACAGGCTGCTTTGGAAAAAGTAGTCTAGCTCGCCTGGCCACATCGTCTATAGGGAGAATCCTCTAGACTGATGTCTAGGAAGTTGAGTCCCACGTCTTTGGTTTCATGCCCCCAGGCTTAGAAAAAGCTGCCCTCCGATTGGTGGGAAAACGGAAGCTGTTATGTAGAGGGAAACCTGAGGAAAAAAGGGCCATTGCAATGTTATTGTCAGGTAACACGATGGACCACCGGATAGCAGCAATGTGGCGTATCTGTTCGAGGTAGAGGTCTACTGGCATTATGCAGGCTTCAGTAGACAGAATATTGGTGTTAGTGGAATAGAAGCAGTTAGTGATCCACTGCTTAACTCAGTTCAGTAGAACTTCCATCTTGTGTCTCATGGTGGCGCTTGGATCAAGAAACTCCATGCCATATAAGAGTGAGGGTATTATAATTTCTTTCGCCATCCTTCGCGCACTGTACGGTGTAAGCCTGCCGCCTGGTGAAGACAGTCTCTTGATCCTGTCAAAGGCAGCTTGTGCAAGGGCAAGGCTGTTTGGGTAGTGGGTCCATGTGCCATGGTTATTTTCAAAGTGAAAACCCAGCCACTTGACCGCTTTGGGTGCCAGTTGTATGCATTCGCCGTCAACCACTATTGGATGTTCACTTCTAGCTACTTTCTCTCTAGGTGTAATGGGGGCACCCTGTAGAGAGGTGAACTCTAAGGTTGCGACCACACCAAACACTCAAAGTTGATGATAAAGAGGAGGTAAAATAATTCAGAAGAATCAACGGTTAAACTTAATATAGTTAAGCTCAAAGCTTCACTCAATTTAGTTCTTCTCGAGGAAAGGTTTTGTTGTCGAAGTAGAATGCCAAACGCTTAAACTTAAGTAGATATCAGATATAAGCCTTTGACATTCACCACTACTTCCGACCTTGTGCGAGCACCATGTCCTGCTCAGAGCTGTCTGGGGTCTGCCCTCCTTCAGGAATTATCCTGCCAGAAGTAGCGGACCAACACGGGTATACTTGACTCCGTCAATAGGATATGAGTTTCTGCAATGCATCTCCAATACAACCGCAGGTGGAAAAACTCTTCCTATCGAAGTCATACCAGTGGCTAACTGTTATGACAACAACTGGAATCAATACGTAGGTGGTGGACTCACTGGCCCAGTGGTAGTTTCGTCTATACAAGCTATGGAGTCCATCATTTAATCTACGCAACTATCCAATGTAATAAATTGACATGCAAGCTCCCCCGGTGAGATGTAGCCGATGGTTGGCTAAGTAGGCGCTACCTACAGCCAGCCTCTCGGGACATACTCTACCATGATAAGACTCATACCTCTAGAGTCCAATAACAACTCATAGTAATGCTACAAATCAAGGGGAGAAGGTCCGGGCAAGTTACTGAGGTATTTGTCTCGAAAGCACCCTGGCCTTCAGAGACTACCTGAGTACAACTAGGAAGACTACCCTACTACCCGTAGGTTAGAATAGACTCCTAGGTGCCCGAGAGACCATATATGTGCGACCTCCATTTTGGCGGTTACCCATACTCCCCTTATATATCCTGCGAACGACATTCAGTCTGATGGACGGCGATGACGTATACAGTGTTACAGCAGCCGCTCCAATGACCTCTTTTTACTAGCAAACGAGCAACTATGCAGCTGTCTGCCTATGACGCGCCGTCCCAACGCTGGGGCCAGTGGGGGGTGTTAGCTAAACCCACCCAAGTTCAATAGTATGTTCGGGCCACTCTTACACAGGCGTCGGGCCTCCCCGCGCAGATGCATGTGTGCCCAAGAATATCTAAGAGCCCATAGAATGTGAGGCAATCGACCTCTAAGTTCTAGGATGACTTTGCTGGTGAAGGTAGGGTAACTTTCACTCGTCAGTAGGGTAACTGGGGTCCATGAGCATAATGACCAAATTCCCAAGGTAGGGTAACTTTGCCCTCTTATGCCGTTAACCGCCCCAGAAGCCCTCCAGTGGACCACAAAAGTCTTCTCGGAGGTACGTGTAACATTCCCATAATTCTCTTGACCTTCTGCGAAGGTTCTTCCCAAAGGTTACCCTGCCTAGTAGAGTACCTCAAGGCTACTCAACTATTCCCTAGGCCTTATCCTAGGTTTACCAGCTATGTATATACTAAGTATACGAGACCATACCACCTCTGGTTACCACTTGGGATACCATTTGGGCTAAGGTGATAGTGATTGTAGCTACCTATCATAGGGTCGTTACACTAGGGGTCCACCAGTGTATCAGGTCCGTTTTGTGTGTTGAAAATTCTAGTCCAAGGGAGGTCACAATATTTTTTATCCTCGTGAACACTTCTTCCAAAAGCTTAGACTTCATCCACCAGGAATTGGAACTGACCATAGTTTGTATGTCTTCCACGTAGGACGAAATGAATTCTCTTCTAGGATCTATGTAGTCGTGAAGAGGTTCGACATAGACCATACAGTGTATGGGAGAAAGGGGTGAACCCTATGGTATTCCGATGTTGATACCTCTCAGCTCCCTAGGGAAACCCGGGAAGATAATAGCGGATTGTCTGTTTGAGATAAAATTGGATATCCACTTCACCATGTAGTCGGGTACACTTTTGGTCTGTAGCCTTCGTAGCAGGGTGGAATGGTCCACGTTGTCAAATCCGCCTTTGATATCAAGGAACATAGTGCTGGCTTTGAGGCTGGCAGCTTGTGCCTCTTGTACCCAATGTCTTCGTGAAATGCCAGCGTCGAATGTCGCTCTCTGCGGTAGACTTCCTCTCTGCCTTAGCGAGTAGAGGCCGTTGAGTTTGGCACATTTGATGAGTCTTTGGTTGATAATCCTCTCGGCTATTTTCAAAAAGGTCTGCATGAGTGCTATGACCCTATAGCTCGCAAAGGCATCGTAGTCCCCTTTAGCAGGCTTGGGGGGGAGTATACCTAGCGAGTCCTTGAGTGAGGGTGGGTGGATTGACCAGGAGAGTAGGTGGTTAATGAGTTAGGGATAACATGGCGATTGACAGTATGTATTCCCTTCCAGACTCCATATAGCACCTGATCCGGTCCCGGGGCAGAGTTGTTGCTGCATTTCTGAAGAGCCTGTGAGACCTCCGTTGCATCAACTTTGTCTTTTTCTTCTAGTTTAACAAAAGCTGGTGGCTGTAGGGCGACCGGGCGAGGGTTTGGCGGGAAAAAGTGTTGCATAATTCACTCGTTCAGTGAAACTGCACTAACATGGGCGTTTCCACCCGGTACCATAACACCTAGTCTTTTCTTTGTGAATTGATGTGCCGTCCAGATATCATTTTGCTTAGCATTTTTGAGGAAGGTTCGCCAGTGAGCTGCCTTAGCTCTTTTGACATTAGACTGGTAGGCCTTGTTCTTTTCTTTCGCGTCTTGGGTTAGGGCGGGGTTCATCTTGGCCTTTCTTGCAGCACACGTGAAGTTCTTCCTAAGCTGTGTGAGTTCTGGTGTCCACCAAGGCTTCAACCATCTACATGGTCTTTTCATGAGTGCATGTTTCTTGATCGTGTGGATCAAGAGAGATAAATTCAAATCGAAGTCGTCAACTGCACTTTCAGGTTCGGTCTCCCTAGTCCATTTGACTGAGGTCCTCTGTTCGTTATTAACCATTGAGTCCATGAGTTTCTTAACTTCCTCTTCAATCACAGCATTCTGTTTGCCTTCGACTTTCCAGATTATCTTTCCCCAGTTAGGAGAGGGCCTAGCCGTGACATATGGGGCCGAGGTAATAGAAGTAACTATGGCCGTATGGTCAGAACCAGTGTGCGGGATATTAGTCCTCCATGTTTTGACAAAATCGGCCAACTGCCTGTTGGCCAAGGTGTAGTCAATAACGGAAGGTCTGTCATTTATGTTGTCCGGTGTCCTGGTGTAGACTCCATGTTCGTTGATTATGGCAAAGCCTTGCAGTCCTGCCACTCTACAGTATTGTTCTCCCTTCCGGCGTTCAGTGTTCGACTTGTTCCTAGTAGGGTCCATGTAAAGCGTATGCACGTTGAGGTCCCCAACCACCAGGGAGGGATGAAGATTATCTGTAAACAGGTCGGCAGCTTTAACTGTGTTAACTCCATCCACCTGTCTGTTGTAAGCATTAATCAAAGAAAAAATATCAAATCCTCCAAGCACCGGCCTTCCATCGTTTCTTGACAAAACCAACCGAAGAACATCAACAGTAGGAGAAAAACATAAATAATTAAAATCTTTGGCCAATGAAAGGTTAACATAAGTAGCCACCCTTTTCTTAAAACCAAAAACATTTGAAACATAACATTGAAAACCAGGCGCCCTAAGTGGGCTACCTGGAAACAAAGGAGGGTCCTGTAAACATACAAAAGAAACATTCATATTCCTAATGAGTGAAAATAAAGTTAAAAACACCAAATTGCTTCCACTGCAATTATGTTGTACTATAGAAAAACAATGTATTGGAGCGTGACCATCTGAGTTCTGTGACTCAATCATGGTTATTTGGTTGTGTCCATACCCTCAGAAGATTGGGAGGCTCTTCTTCGGTCGTAATGTTCTTTGGCGTCCTGTTTGGCCTTGATTTTAACAGGGCATTCCACGGAGTATGCCCGGAGGTTCCTGCCACAAGCTGCACACATAGACGGGGTAATGGGGCAACAGTCTGCAATGATCTTCCTATCGCCCTTCTTGAGGCAAGGTGGGGATGCCCACTTGTGCTCCTTCAGTCTGTGTTCACCGGCACAGATAGGACAGGTGTGGTAGGTAGCCTTGCATCCATCTTCAGGATCATCAGCAAAAATACTAGCCTGCGTCCTGGGCGTCCTGTGCGTCAGACGCACCAGGCGCACAGAACGTCAATCGCGAATCAGGACGCACCGGGCGCACACCTAATACTCAGGACGCACCGGGCGCACACCTAACACTCAGGACGCACCGGGCGCACCCCTAACACTCAGGACGCAACCAGACGCAGCACCTAATCCTCAGGACGCAACCAGACACAGCACCAAATCCTCAGGAT
>Ga0307509_10004331_pt1 | contig 20619 bp, 16 predicted proteins | sample 10_EM_MG_FD_202245 | JGI IMG/M metagenome (GOLD analysis project Ga0307509, IMG submission 202245) | Populus trichocarpa ectomycorrhiza microbial communities from riparian zone in the Pacific Northwest, United States - 10_EM | ecosystem: Host-associated > Plants > Roots > Unclassified | place... | reverse complement strand
TGATGAAGTTTTTTATGTTTTTGGGTTTTCTAGGCCATACTTTAGGGTGCTTGCCGGGATTTTCCCGTATTATTACAAATAAATTCAAGGATTTAACAAAAAAAACAAAAAACCTGAAGTGCAAATTCTTGTACCGGTACATGAGTTGTCCCCAGACTTTTGCTAAGATACCTACCGATCAGCGAGAACTTTGCGAACGAGGCTGTACCGGCATTGTTGCATGTTAAAAATAAGTGGGCGCGCCAGGGTAACTATTAGAATTGGACACAAATACTGTTCTTTGCCCACGAATATCTTTTTGTGCGGGATTATCTTGCTGGTTAGCTATCCCCGTCATGTATTGTACGAAAATATTATATTCATGGGTAATACTAGGGGTAGCGGTGAAGTACCGGTACTTGTTCAAGAACAACTCGCTTATTAGTCATTCGGCACCTATTTTTTCTCATCTGAAAAGTCCAAATTCTGAATTGATATAAATTTATCTCCTCTCACTAGATGCACCGGCATAGTTTGTATGAAGCGCGGCTCGAAATATGGAATTTCTCAAATAAAAGAAATAAGTGTCAAATGGCTATTAGAGCCTATGTGGAGATGAAATAATTAGCACTCGAGGAGCATTCCATTTTCTCCACGCCTGCTCCAAGGAGGCACTTAACTCCTCATAACTGGTTGGCTGTTACTACCCTTTGAGAGGCAGTAAGTTATGTCCTACCGAGATATTTCAGAAACAACAACTCGAGTGCCATTAGCGACCGCACGTGTTGCAATACAAAATATGCGCTGGGTGTCATAGAGGCGGGTGGCTAGTATATGAAATGAAATATTACTAGTGGGGTTGTACTCCTAATTGCCTGACGTTTGTAAAAAAGACTGCTATTGCATATGGGCAAAAAATGGACCAGAGCCTCAGGTTTTTGGTGGTATGTAATAGCAGTCGTTTTTACAAACGTCAGGCAATTGGGAGTAGTGGTAAAAGTTTTTCCTATTGTTATCTTAGCGTACAGTTGTTTTTTAATAATATTGTATAACAATACCGAGGCTCCTGGGCTAGCAGTGAGCCAGTCCGTGAGCTACCTGCACCATCGGGCTATCATAGTGAGTTTTAGAGTGCCGGGTATGCAGCAGAGTGATTTGGAGCCATTGATATCCTGACACATTATCTCGCTTGAATTTAGGCTGAATAGGTTTCCCGCTGAAACGATTTAAGAATACGTTGTAGTACTAGTAGTAAACAAAGGCACTCTGCTCTGATCGCACTAAATAAATACCTCTAAATGGTGTTCCAGCACTCGTAACATACTCTCTGCCCTTGTGGCGAAAAACGAAAGTCTATCCCCAAAGCAGGCTAGCTAGTAGGAATGTGGCACTCTCCCCAGTAGGGTTATTCGGAGGAGAACCCTACAAATATTTGGTACTCGTAAATCAGATACCCCTAAGAACTGCCATCCCCAAAAGGTGTTGAGGGCAAAGGAAAGCAAGCTCGGCAAGAGAGGTGCTGTGCGATGCCCCCCCCCCCGGTGGGTGCAGGCGGAGGCCGCGAATGGAGTTTTTGTTTTAGCGAGTACCCCACCACCACGAACTTGGCACAACTTTTCCTCGGGTGGCTGCCTACTTGGGGAGAGGCACTTGTGATATGAAACAGTTCGTTATCTAACACTTCACTTCGAAAGTGCACTGCGACTGAAAAACAGGAACCTCAATTGGATTATCCGGTGCCCCCCCTAGTAAAAACCTCTCATTTGTTCATTGAACTCGTTGTGTGACCAATCAAGTTCAAGCGGGGTGTGAGGCTCTCGTGGAAGTGAGATACCTTCCAATCAAGCTCTTGAGCACAGGTACAGTAACCTCACTAAAATGTGAGCAATGCGGAGGTGGCTGAAGTAAGGCCTCCAATGCCGGGGGACTCGAGATAAAAGACAAAATCCCCCTGCCTGCCTGCCTGTAGGAGATTTCAGAGAAAACACTATCTACAAGATAGTCTACCCACCAGATTTCAATCCACAATGGCCAGCGGCATAACAGCGCTCTCCCAATGGCACAACTACTACGAAGCCAAAGCCCAAGTCTTCCTTCGTCAATGTTACCTCCCCCCGAACGCTATTGAGACCAGAAGATCCCTTCTGAATGACCACTTGAAAGCTTACGCCCAAACAACCCTCTCCTCTAGAGCCCAAGTGCTGCGAAACTCCGATGCCTGGGCTTCGGTGGTCCAGGGAACTGCCGTGGCCGGCGCAATCCCCATGGGTAAGGTAGTGGTAAAAGCCGGTGGTGTTCTATTCTTCGCTTCGAAAGCTTTAGAGTCTTTCGGGCTCGACGGGGACCTGGAAGCTGAACTCTTCGACATAGCCCTCAAGGCAAAGCTAATCGAGACAAATACGGAGAAGGTTCCCAAGGGCCAGGTGGAGAAGGAGCTAAGGAATGCCATCAAGAGTGGGGTGAAAGGCTTTTGGGAGAAGGAGGGCATGGCGGACCGCATCAGGGACGAGTTGACAAAGGAATTTAGTGAGGAGGTTATTGTAGAGACAATCGAGGAGCTGGTGCACCTCATCCCGGTGTTCGGGCAGATCTGGAGCTATGGTGTTGGGTATCATAGGGCTGAGAAGAGGCTGAATAAGGTGCTTGATATGGTGACTGAAAGGGCACACGAAGTTCACGTTGGATTGGTTGTTCCATTGATATGCCACACACTTGTGTATGTTCTCCTGATCTCGAATCTTAAATCGGGGTTTAACGCTTGATATAGATATAGCAAGGACCGACCGCCCCTGCCTATCCCTTACACTTTAAGTGTACCTTCCGTGTGGGAGGTGAAGAAAGAAGTCCCGTTCCTACTAGAAGAGACCAGGTCCGGTCGATCAAACATAGCACCGCTATTGACGTGGGGTGCAATGACAAAGCCTCCAGCGCCGCGGAGACAGACCTCCTTCCTGGCTGGGCTCAGTCAGTTACCACCGATTAGTAGCTTCCATGCCTTGCTTGTGCTCTCGCTATTCTCTGCCGCTATCTACATCTTCGGGCTGGTGCCAGTGTTGGTATCGCTTTTCCGGATTATGGTCTTTGTGTGCAAGTGTATCCTTTTAGTGCCCTATTATTTCCTATCTTTCATTATAGGATTGATGATTGCGGTTGTCAGTGGATTTATAGGATTGGTGGTTATGGCTGTGTATATAGGATTCGTGATTGTGGTTATGCCCGTGGGATTGGTGATTGTGGCTATTGTTGTTTTTTTATAATATGTTTCATATGTATATTCCTATTGATAATATCATGTATTTCTCTACTTAGTATGTGTTCCTGGTTTCACCTGTACACGGCAGACATTACTACAGTTAAGATATAATTGCATATATTTCACTAATATTTTATGATAACAATTAAAGGTTTGCTTATGTGTTTTCTTATCTGGAGTTCTGGAGTATAAGATTATGCACCATAGCCATATTTTGAACAGTTATATGGGCTAACTCTATATGCGACCAGGTGGTAAACTATGTACTTGATGTAGATAGTTAAGGTGGCTACGGAGATACTAAAGTGTTTCTATAACTATTCTAAGAGTTATTTAATCCATGCTGGAGCTCTTCTCTTTCCTTTCGGATCCTGAATCCCCTGCTCTCATAGGGCTACCTAAGCCGCCAAAATATTAAGCCGAATAAGGCTGTGTCTACTAGTAGTATCATCGGGTAGCATGTGATATGCTCTAGTGGACTATGGGCCCAGACGCCCTACGATGTGGTAAACTCCGCCAATCAGCCACCGCCCCCGCTGCCCCTCATACTAGGCGACTAAATTATACTTCTCACTTCAGAGTGCTACTGCATTTGTCCATTACCCGAAATTAGGCATTCTGAGTGTGAATCCACATAATTTGGGTACAGTACCTTCTGCTTTGCTACTCCCAATAAGCGCTTCCTCGCTCCATAGAGTAATGAGGTATAACTGTTCCCCCAGTCCCCGATGGCGCTGCTTCGGGTTCCGGGGTGCGGCAGGGGTGGTCGTTGTTTCGGGGAGTGGTTAAAATCCGAAGATTTGTTTATGAGTGGGCTTATGTTTAAGTTTAAGATTTTATGCGTGGTTACTCCATTCGGTTCGTTTATCTACGGTAGTCTAGTTCTCATAACTAAGGGGCTGTTTGGCGTGACAATTTTCGGATGGCGAACCATGGTTTCCATCCAAACCGTGGTTTGTAACTACAGGACTGTTTGGTTGACGTGAATTACAAACCAGGGTTTGCAGCAACCAGCACCAAATTTTTGACTGTTTCTGACATAGGGTATGAGGTTCTTCCAACCGTGGTTCCACAGCCATGACTTGTAGCTAGCCAAACTTCGCAAAATTGTCACGCCAAACAGCCCCTAAGGTAGGTAGAGTAGGGGTATATTCATGGGACATCACTCGTCTTTGCCCCCCCCCCCCTTTTCAACACGTCCTACCTATACCCATAGGCCTTTGCGGGCGCTGCTTCCTGCAATACTTTAAATTTCCAAGAACAGAAAAGTGTCTTGAGGGTTCTTCCAAACTCAGGATCAGATATCTACTTCCTCGGTTGAACTCCTGTTCGGCAGGCTTTAGCCATCACTATAGTCATGAAGTAGCGGTGGTAGCCACGGAATGCCGAACTCTTGGGCTTTCGTAGATATTTTAACAAGCAATAAATCGAGTCCATAGTTTTTCTGCTTTTTGGGATCGAGCTTGGCATGGGCCAATGGTCAACATCTATGCATCGTCTCTCGTTGGAAATGTGGACATTTGGAGCAGTGAAGGAACCCTGATACTAGTAATTGAATAAAGTGCCATGTTGCCCGCTTTTCCTCCTGTGGCTTTCGCCCTTTTCTAAATGGAGTGATCTCTCGACTACAAAGTGTAGCGGACTGACTGTTCGATTATTTGGTGATTTACTGTAGCCCGCTCTTCCCACATTTGTATAACCAAAAAACGGGTACATACCCATGACGATGGAGCATAGCCCGGGGAAGATTACGAGGCCTGTGGGCCCTGCGGGAAGTAGGTTATATCCCCCCCGCCATTGCCAGAATATTTGAAAATGTCTATGCATAAGGGAGACTAAAACACTATTATCATTCCTTTTTAAAATTTTCCATTACCCAGAAAGCAGTATCTAATCTGTCTGTGCTCGTTTGCAACTCTTCGACAAGCCGGCCGGCCACTTATCTCGCACAATCGCCGTCTTCTAGGGTGTCTATTATATATCCCCAGATTTCCCTGCCACCCCCGGTTCGAGCCCGAGCGGAATCATTCTTTTATCTCATTTCTCACAAAATTCTTTTTTTCCTTCTTCATTCACAACGCCATCTATTTCATTAGCTCCAATTGGATGCTCGTCGATTGATATGACTGGGAAACCCCTTGACTAGAGAACCTGAGACCTACAGCGAAAAACCCCTAAGTTGAAACAATGTGTCAATTTATTGAGAATTTAGATACCTTAGCTCCAAGATTAGCATACATATTCAAGCATATGGGATCGAATTTACGTAGGTTTGCCCTGCTAGCTCCCGCTGCTAGCTCCCGTCATGGTATCGATCATCCTCAAGCCGTTCCCGGCCGGTGAAATGCACCTCCCCTCTATACAATATCTTTACCTAATGACCGACTATGACAAGATAGGATACCAAAATTTGGCGCGGCCCACGAGCAGGGTACATTATGTGATACTAGACTTAATATACCAAGGTAAAGTGTACACTCCCATTCGCAAAGTCTTCGTGGAAAGACAGGTAAGTTACTGTGGCAATGTCTTGGTGGCAATGTCTTGGTAGCAATGAAGGTACCAGGATAACCTTTACAGTTCAGATTATGCACAAAATCTTGTATCAGTACCTTCACTGCCGTCAAGACATTGCCACAATACCCGTCTTTCCACGAAGACTTTGCGAATGGGAGTGCACTCGTAGAGCTTGTAACATGAGACCGTTTGTTATCCAAAACCTCTATTCGGAACCGAGCTGCGGTTGAAAAACAGAAACCTTGATTGGATGATCTGGAGCCTCCCCCCGGTGGAAACCTCTCATTTGTTCTCTGAACTCGTTGTGTAACCAATCAAGTTCAAGCGGGGTGTGAGGCTCTCGTGGAAGTGAGATACCTTCCAATCAAGCACTTGAGCACACATAGCCTTACTAAAATGTGAGCAATGCGGAGGTGGCTGAAGCACAGCCTCCTAAGCTGGGGGACGCGAGATAAAAGATAAAATCATCCTGGCCCGCTTGTAGGAGATTTCAGATATAATACTATCTTCAAGATAGTCTACCTACCGGTTCTCAATCCACAATGGCCAACGGCATAACAGCATTCCCCCAGTGGCACAACTACTACGAAGCCGAAGCCCAAGTCTTCCTTCGTCAATGTTACCTCCCCCCGAACGCTATTGAGACCAGAAGATCCCTTCTGAATGACCACTTGAAAGCTTACGCCCAAACAACCCTCTCCTCCAGAGCCCAAGCGCTGCAAAACTCCGGTACCTGGGTTTCGGTGGTCCAGGGAACTGCCGTGGCCGGCGCAATCCCCATGGGTAAGGTAGTGGTAAAAGCCGGTGGTGTTCTATTCTTCGCTTCGAAAGCTTTAAAGTCTTTTGGACTCGACGGGGACCTGGAAGCGGAACTCTTCGACATAGCCCTCACGGCAAAGCTAATCGAGACAAATCCGGAGAAGGTTCTCAAGGGCCAGGTGAAGAAGAAGCTGAAGAAGGCCATAGGAAGTGGGGCGAGGGACTTTTGGGAGAAGGAGGATATGGCAGACCACATCAAGGATGAGTTGGCGGGGGAATTTAGAGATGAGGTGACTGTAGAGACAATCGAGGAGCTGGTGCACCTCATCCCGGTGTTCGGGCAGATCTGGAGCTATGGTATTGGGTATCATAGGGCTGGGAAGAGGCTGAATAAGGTGCTTGATATGGTGACGAAAAGGGCACATGAGGTTCATGTTGAAGTGGTTATTCCGTTAATATGTCACTCGCTTGTGTATGTGCTCCTGATCTCGAATCTTAAATCGGGGTTTAACGCCTAATATAGCAAGGGCCAACCGCCGCCGCCGCCTATTCCTCAGACTTTAAGTGCACCTTCCATCCGGGAGGTGAAGATAGCAGTACCGTCACTACCAGAGACCAGGTCCGGTCGGTCAAACATAGCACCGATATTGACGCGCAACGAAATGGCAAAGCCCTCAGCGCCGCGGAAACAGACCTCCTTCCTGGCTGGGCTGAGTCGGTTACCACCTATCAGTAGCTTCCAAGCCCTGCTTATGCTCTCGCTATTCTGTGCCGCTATCTACATCTTCGGGCTGATGCCAGTGTTGGAATTGCTTTCCTGTATCATGCTCTTCTGGTGTATCTTTTCAGTGCTCTATTATTTCCGCAGGGCCATACTTTTGATTGTAGGATTGATGATTGTGGCTATATCTGCTAGGTTTGTATGGGACGAGGTGGTGGACATACGGGGATACTAAAGTATTTCTATACTATTCCAAGAGTTTATCAATCTATGCTGGAGCTCTTCTCTTTCTTTTCGTATCCTGAATCCCCTGCTTCTATAGTGCTACCCAAATTTTTAGAATAGTAAGCCAAATAAAGCTGTATCTACTAGCAGTATCATTGGGTAGCGTGTGACATGCTAACACTGTGGGTCCGGACGTCCTACGATGTGGTAAACTCCGCCAATTAGCCAACGCCCCCGCTGTCCTTCATATTAGGCGACTAAATTGTACAGAACCTGGACAAAGGTTATCGTTGGTGGCCTGTTTTACACCAAAAATGCCATTCTTTGGGGCCCGAGAACTCCATCATCTGTTATGCAAATAGTTCAATTCATGGTGAAATCGTAATTCTGCCAATTATAAATGGCTAATTTAAATATTGGAGCAAATGGTATCAGATTGAGTGAACTGCAATCATTTAAAATTCGCCATTTTGAAATCAGGTACCTTTTTGTATGGTCACCACACAAATTCTCGAGGCTTGGCGCCTGGATCTTGATGAGCCCATCCTGTTAAGCTATACAGGACACAAAACCATGAAGATCATTATAAAAATCTTAATTACTATATTGCTAGGTTCCCTGCTAGTGATTGATATAATCTTCATTTTAATTAATTCAGTGGTGCAGGTCAAGATGGCGATTTTCGAGACCTCGAATTTCGGCGATTTCGGTGTGTTTGTGGGTACTTGGGGGCAACCAACGATGACTTTTGTCCAAGAACTATACCTCTGACTTCGGCGTGCCACTGCATTTACCCATTACCCGAAATTAGGCATTCTGAGTGTGAACCCACATAATTTGGGTATAGTATTTTTTACTTTGCAATAAACTCTTCCACGCTCCATAGGGTAATGAGGTATAACTGCCCCTCCAGTTCCCGACGGCACTTCCTCTGGTTATGGGGGTGCAGGCTGGATGGCTGCTGTTTCGTGTAGTGGATAAAATCTTAAGATTTATTTACAAGTGGGCTCATGGTTTGGCTTAAGATTTTATACGTCGTTACTCCATTCGATTGGTTTGTTTAGTTTAGTTCTCACAATTAAGGTAGGCAAAGCAGGATTATATTCATGATACATCACTCGTCTTTGGCCTCTCCCTTTTCAACACGTCCTACCCATACCCCTAGGTCTTTGCGGATGCTGCCTCCTACGATATTTTAAGTTCCAAGAACAGAAAAGTGTCTTGAGGGTTCCTCCAAACTCAGGATCAGATATCTACTTCACCTGGTCAGACTCCGGTTTGGCAGGCTTTGGCCATCGCTAGTGTCACGAGGTATCATAGCTGTGGTAGCCACGGAATGCCGAACTCTTGGTCTTTTGTAGATATCTTAACAAGCAATAAATTGAGTCCATAGAGTTTGTCTGCTTTTAGGATCGTAGGTTTAAAGGGTTCGAGTTTTGGCATAGTCCAATGACCAGCATTCATGCATCGTCACTCGTTGGAAATGTGGACATTTGGAGCAGTGAAGGAACCCGGACACCGGTAATTGAATAAAGTGCCATATCGCCCGTGTTTCCTCCCTGTGGATTTCGCCCTTTTCTAAATGCGCTCTCGACTACAAACTGTAGCGGACTGTTCGATTATTTAAATTTTTACGGTAGCCCCCTCTTCACACATTTGTATAACCAAAAACCGGGTACCGATGATGGTAGGGCATACCCCGAAGATTACGAGCCTGTAGGACCTGCGGAAAGTCGGTTCTATCCCCCCAGGTCACTGGAAAGACCGCATAGGAGAAGACTCGCCCTTGCGGGAATATTTGAAAATGGATGCATAAGGGAGACCAAAACATTATTTTATCATCCCTTTTTAAATACTTCCATTACCCAGAGTGCAGTATCTAAGCTGTCTGTGCTCGCTTTCCACTCTTCAACAAGCTGGCCGGCCACTTATCTCGCACAGTTGCCGTCTTCTGGGGTGTTTATATCCCCCAGAGTTCCCCGCCACCCCGAGGTGCGAAACCATTCTTTTGTCTCACTTCTCACAAAAAAAAAATCTTTCCTCATTCACAACGCCATTTATTTCATTAGCTCCAATCGGGCGCTCGTCGATCAATATGGCTGGAGAACCCCTTAACCAAAGAACTGAGACTTATAGTAAAAAGCCCCCAGGCTAAAACAAGGTGTCAATTCATTAAGAATTCGGATACCTTAGCTCCAAGATTAACGTGCATACTCAGGCACATGACACCGCACTTACGGCGTAGGTTTGCCCTGCCAGCTCCTATCATAGTATCGCTCATCCTCAGACCTTTTTTGCCCGTAAAATGCTTGAAACCTAGCTCTGAACATCAATGACCTAGACTACTCGTACGTCGGCCCCAAGTTTTGGTTTCCTGTCTTGTCATAGTCGCATACTAAGTAAAGATGTGGTATGCGAGGAGGTTGATCATACTAGGGTATAGTGATGGAGTTAACTTTTCAGTCTGGGGTTTCGATGTGTGATTGCATGCTCATACACAGCTGTCTACCGGTGGTTCGTGGTAGGTTCGGGCGTTGAATCTGTTATCCATCCTCTCACCAATCTCTAACTTGTGCCGGTTTGAACGAGAGTTCATACAAAACCGGTCGATTAACTCTTGTGACTTGTTTAACGATACCGGCAATCCAATTTAAATTCATCAGCATGCCAGGTATTCATGTTGTAAGCCATCAGCTATTGGCATTACACATATCCAGACTCATCACTGTCCCATTGTGTCATCCGCCTTCTCGCTATACCACATCTTTACCTAATATCCAACTATGAAAAAACAGGAGACCAAAACTTGGCGCCGACGCACGAGACATAATGTGGTACTAGACCTAACGTACCTAACGCATGATACCTAACGTAAAGTGCAAGCAGTCGGTGATGCCACATACATGGCCGGGAGGTGACGAAGTCCCTCCTTCCTAACAACCGTCGAATACGAACCACCACATCCCCCAACCCGAGAGCAAACATGTTTGACAAAATGCTTCGGACTGTTTCCGCCTTGAAGATAATTTTACCGAGTTAACTTAAGTAAGAAATGAACGCCATTTTAAGGGGGTGCCCTTAGTATTGACAATTTTCTAGGACATTAAGGTTGTTAAAGAGACTCTGAAAACACTGCAGTGGCAGGTGGGAGTGCTAAAATTGGCTGTTGTAGGGGGGGGGGCACCCTGAGTCTTGAAGCACCACCTCTGAATTATTTACTCAGGTTGGCGAATGCTGGCATATCCTTATAACTTCTAGGGTTCCTCACCAGAGAAAAATTGTTTAAGAGCAAGGAGAAAGAAGCGAGGGCAAACGCCCAGTTGATTGCACGGTTTGAGAAACTGGTCCAAGACGCGGCCATGGGGGCGGTAGGGAAACACGGGCTGGAGGTACTGAAAAGTCTAAGATTGTATAAAGACGGATAGAGATGGACGGCTTTTCTTGTTTTTTCTTTTCTTTATAGACCGGTAGAACGGTTCAAACCACAGGGGGGCGGTCATCTGCCTTTCCCCTTTTATTCCTTTCACCCCCTTCTTCCCAGTGAACTATGACGCCAGTTTTACTACTTTTTCTTAGAATAATTCGGCATGGCTTCTCTATTTTCTCCTTTTCAGCCAGGCATGTTTTCTCTGGTATGTGCAGGCTTGACAACAAAGTTGCCAGGCAATAAAGTAGGGGTATTCAAAGTTAAAAACATGAAATTTGAGTAAAATTTAGCGCAAGATCTTGCACTAGGGTACTTTGCAGAATTAGCCAATAGTATTGACAGAAACCGAGTAACATATTTGAGAGGCCCATAAAAGAAACAAGCCTTACTCGCGCCGAGAATAAGCTCCCGGACAATGGGTATCATAATCCCCCCAGATCCAATGGCCATGATCACTACCCATAGGGCGGCAATCACAACCACAACTATAACCACAACTATTTGAATATAGTGAAATTATAGGACGCTTCTTTCCATTTAGTTTTCTTCTAATTTCCAATCTATCGTGACCTCCCAAACCCTTCCAGCCAAATACCCACAAAAGAACACCTACTTCTAGGAGGTGATCAGTCAGTTCTAGTACATACTCACGCGGCGGGATTGAAGCCGGACACTTTGTATGGGTGTTGCTACCTTAAGTGTTCAGCCTCAATTCGGCCGCGCTCGTAGTAGTATTGCGATATTTGGGTGTGGGGGGTGGTTGCATCCATCATTCTCAACCCTTCCTTAGCTCACCCAGCTTACACCTTTTACTTTTACCTGTTACCGACCTCCAGACATCGGTAACAGGAGTTGTGTATAGTAAGGTAAAGTAGTGGTGAACTAACTTTTTCTGAGTGTGCCAAGCTTACATGAAACAAGAAAGTAAGCTAAAAAATTCAAAATTTTCAACTTTGAATACCCCTAGTGTGGCGCCCCACCCAGAAGTTAATGCAAGGAGATGGAGGTGGGAAATCTTGGCGAATATTTGAGAGTAAAGAAAACTGCTTCGCAGTAATAACCGGAACCATACCATGCTATCCTATCTGTGTAACCCATCCTTATCGCCAGGGCTAGGTTTTCTTTCCTTATGGGAAAATAAAAATTGAAACAAAAGACACCCACAGGTTTCGAACCTATGCTGCCCATGGAAACAGATTTCTTGTCTGTTACTTTAACCATTCGGCCAGAATGACTTATTTATTATACACTGGTGACCCATTGAAAATAGGAAATAGGGTATCCGACTCATGTAGCCCGACACTAAGAACCCACAAAAACTCGGAAAGCAGTTACAGGAACCAGGTCTGAGAAACTAGTAAGATGAAAAAGTGAGAATAGAGCCTATGATAATAAGAAATGATGTTTCTTTCTTAAGGAATCTGGCCCGGAGTACTGTATGATCATGAGAGTACCTTGCCCACCACATGACACAGCAAGTATTGTTTTAAGATGACCCAGAGTACACTCTCTTTCCAGATATTGTGGTCACCCTATTCCATTGGCCCTGATCCAGCATGGGTAGTTTCTGATGTTTAATATATCGTACCATATCCAATACTTTCAATGCCCTGCACTTATAAGGAAGTTAGGACAATTTACAGGCAGGGAATAACAAGCAATCCCACCCAAACCAAGCACAGCATAGCAATCACCCCCACCGTGACGCAGCCAACACCAACTCCCCCATTCCCCCCTCTCCGCCCACCCGACAGCATAACACAGCAACTCACGAGCCCTCACCCTTCTAGTCGGAGAAATACGATATATCCCCCATACTGTTCGTGCGGTCTAGACACAGCACCAAGTGGGACGCAACGGGGGACGCCTTAGCATAAAACTTGTTGCACAAAAACCAAATCTATATTCAAATCGGGATTACAATGCAGTTACTTTTTTACTTTTATTTTTATGTATGATATCATACCCCGTCAGTGTTAAAAGCGTTTCAACACCGAATTTTATGCCAAGGCGCCCCCCGTTGCATCTCCCGTTGCATCCCGTGGTGTCGCATCCCACTTGGTGCCGTGCCTGCTCCCAAGCACGATACGAGGTTCGGGCCGTTGCATAACTTACCCTATCGGTATTGAGCCAGCCTTGGTAGTCAAACCCCTATCATAGGGTATATTAGAACATAGCCCTATCCGGCAGCCTGGTTCATTGCGCAACCTAAGACCTGCTATCCCCGCCAGTCCTTCCCGGGCACTTATCCAGACGGACGCCAAGATACCCGTCTGCCCTGGGCATTCATTCTGGTACTGCCGTCGGTCCTGTCCGTATTGTGGGGCGAGTTACCGGGTGTGCTAGTGGAAAGGGTTTTTATAGCTTCCTGTTTACTTTATAGGCTGCGTGGGCGGCGGAATGGCTTTAGTTAGTAGTCGTGGTTATCGGTAGTCGTAGTAGCGGTCACAAGTTCTAGGGTTTATAGGGGGGGAGAGAGAACGATCACTCTTATGTTGGATGGGCGTGGCGGAGGTAGGAAAGAACTTGATAATTCTCGGGTGCGCGCGGCTGCTAACTAAATAGGACTAACAAACATGTGGGCGCAACCATTGGTTTGCCCTCAACCCTGTCCTACGCTCTCCACATCATAACTAGGGTGGCTGCCCGTACCCTGCTGCACTCAACATCTTACAACCCCCTCGTATGGAGGACTTTTCAGTTTGCCTAAAGTTTTTCTTTTCTTTTTCTTTTTCTCAGTGATTGTTCGAGCTCCTATTACCTGGAACTATTCGTGATCTTCTTCCTTCTGGCTTTAGAGACTTTGCCTTCCGGCTGTACGATCGGTGTTTGCCCCTACTAGAAATGTTTTTCTCGTTCTTTTCTTTTAACGATTTCCCCTTTTCGATCATTCACTTCCCGGAAAGGGATTTTCTACAGCCTGCCCCAGAGCACATTTCGGGCCCCGTTTTTGTCTCTTCAGCACCCAAAGACGGACTAGACGCTTAGGTTCACTAAGTGATTGTGGACTTTAAAGAAAGTGGCCTTCGCCTCCGGGCTCTCAGGGCCGCCATCAACTCCCCCTTTCTAATCTTCACAAGTTTGCTCTTGCAAATCTTCTTGCCTTCAAAATTTTCTCACTGCTAGTATGTGTCGGATGGGGTAGGCGTGGTGGAGGTGAGAGAGAACTTGTTCATTCTCAGGTACGCGCGGCTGCTAACTAAATAGGCTTAACAAACATGTGTGCACACCATCGATTTACCCTCAACGCCGTCCTATGCTCTTCACAAGACAACCAGGGCAGTGTTCCCAAGCGTCCAGTCCGTCCGTCTTTGGGTTCGGACGGGACGGACTGCAGTATAGTACCTAAAAGGGCGCCCGGGACGGACGGGTATCTTGGCGTCCGTCCGGACTGCAGGTGTCTCAGGTGGCGCGATTTTCTGGGTAACTCTGGATGACGGGCGGGCCCTGTAGGTGACTGGCGGGCCCTACAGGTAACCGGCGAGGAGTGCAGATGACGGGTGAGGACTGCAGGTACGATTCGGGAGTTACCGATCCGTTGAGGACTGTAGGGCCCTACAGTCGCCCTCTTAGACGGCAGTCTTTGCCAAAGGACGGACGCTCTTGCCCTACAGACGCCCGGGACGCCCGGGACTGCAGTCCTGGCGGTGCCTACAGGCTACAGGGCAGACGGGACGCTTAACACTGAACCAGGGCGGCTGCCCGTGCCCTACTACACTCAGTATACATGCGATGCCAATCGCAACTTTCGCCGCGGGCGTTGTGCCCGTGGCCATGAACATCACAAACGACGAGCTTCTACGCCAGCATGAGCGAAGAGAGAAGCAAGCCGCGAAAAGAGAGCCCCCGCCAAGCCCCCGCCAGAGCCCCGGCCAAGCAGCAGGGGCCCCCCGCTAGGGTCCCGGCCGAACGCAAACCTAGGGCGGAGGAGCGTTGGCAGAAGGCAGGGAGCGGGCCAGACGTGGCAGCAGGGGAAGGGGCAATGAGGTGAGAGGAGATGGAGAGGGTGTTGGGGTGGGAGGTGGTTGGGAGCGTGTTGGGGGGGGGTTCCCCGTTATGTTTTCCATATCATAGTATAATATTATCCCAAACTTTATATAGTTTAAATGGGTCTCTCGCCTCCGCCGCGCCCACCTTATCCAACACTGCTGCAGTGTCCCGAACTTATAATAAATTATGTGAGATGCAAATAAGTCTGGTACAATGAAAGCTCCATACCCAACACCCCGAATCAATGAGGCTACTGTATGTAACCGTATCCAACCTAAGCCGACCCCACTGCAGTGACATGCCAACTCCCGAGAAAAACATTAGAGGCCGGGGCCTAGATAACCGGAGAATTAGGTTTCTGCGGGAGTGTATTACCACTTAGTAATCTAGATGACTCCTCCCCGGAGCTTCTGGATTGAACCGTACCGGTACCATGCATTTGCTGCTGCCCAACACAACTTTATCAATCATAAAAATATAATACCATAAAAATCTTCCATAAAAATAAAAATCCCATAGCATTTATAGCATACCGAACAGGGCCTTAATAGAGAGTTTGCCCAACAGGTGTAACTAGCTTGGCACCCGGGTGACAGTTGAATGTACAGACTAATATCGCATCGCCCCCAAATTTGTCTCCAGCTCGAATCTGGATTTTGGGCTACCATTCATTAGTCGGCCAACCGTACAAGCCAGCGTAAAACAAGTCATAATTTGTAACTGAATACCTAGTATTACGACCACTAAAATCACTAAATAGATTGTGAAGAGAGAGGTGAGTGCGCAAGGGGGGAACGCAATGGATTGTCAAGTGTGTTTCCACCCTACTTTTACTAATACTACTAAGAGCTGACCTGCATCGCCAAGAATCTCAGTCTGGGGATGTAACGAAGTTAAGGATGATATGATAGCACTACCTATTGATGAAAGAAATATCTTTCTAGAGCCTGTCACAACATTGGAAAACATCTAAATGGCCAAAGTGCATTGTGTCGTTGCTGATTTTTGTTCTGCGGTAATCAAATTTCTTCAGGGCTGAAATCTAGGTGTCCAAGGCTTTTAGGTTAACTATCTCCCTACAACCTAGGTCTCCTTGAGCAGACTCTCTAATATTGCCCACCTCTTGGCAATGGGGAGATCCAGCGGCTTTAGTTTGTGTTTTCAACCCAGTAAGTTAAGAGGAATCTGTATGTGCCGTGTTTTTTTTTGCCCCCCCCCCATTTCCTTCCTTCCTTCTATGATATTCTATCTAATTGGCTAGGGATACCTCGCTATTTATAGGTGTAGGGCTTAGGGTAGAAGGATCAGATGGTACTTTTCGATAACTTGTGCCCTACGTGGTTAGGTCACAAAGAATCATTCGCTACATACATAAAAGCAACACGCCCATCTTAATCATCGTGATAGCTCAGGCCAGCGCCATACAGCCCATTCAAAAGACAGTTTCAAGGATTCACAGCGTCCTCCTTTCGCCCAGGGCAAACATCAATACCCTGTTGCCCGGACTCTGCCCCGACGTGTTCGGTGAACCATGGCCCGAAGAGGGTATTCCGGAGAACCCTGAGCACATCCCAGTCTAGCAGAAACGGCAGCGACACCAGAAACGGGTTTCACGTGGTGAGAACATTTGTTTCCTCAGGCTTTAGGCAGTTGAATATCTCTGCACTTTTCTCCGATACCCCTCAATTTAGACCGTTCAGTACGTTGCAGGCCATGGGGTCCAGAGAGGCATGGGGCCGTAATCAAAAACAACAAACCGAAATTAGTACTTAAAGAAGGTCGATTCTCCGGCAATCCTGTCTTCCCTCGAAGCTAATTCCTCGAGGCAGTCAATCATGAAGTTCTCTCTCCTTCCATTTCTCGCCCTTACTACTCTCTCCGCTGCAAAGCCTACACCGACTGCAAAGTACACTAAGATATTCCTTTGCTCGGATAGTACAGCAGCAGAGTACGGCCCCCAAACCACCGGCGTGCAAGGTTTCGGATACTATCTCCACTCCTTTTTTACCGATACTTTTGTAAACAGTGCAAAAGGGGGCCGTTCGACCCGTTCATTCATCAATGAAGGCCTATGGACTCAATTGCTCGACCAGACTTCTCCGGGTGACTACGTGGTCATTGAGATGGGCCACAACGACCCCGGCACACCCGGCACCGGCGCAGACGTCGGTGTAGACCGAGCGGTTATTTCGGGAGTAGGCGAGCAGACGGTGATAGTGAAGAACTCCACTGGCCAGGATGAAGTTGTGCGAACCTACGGTAGCTATCTTAGACAGATGATTGCGGACTTGAGGGCGGTCAGCGCGGTACCGGTTCTTTCTGGAATGGTACCACTTATGGAATGGGCCAATTATAATACTACCCTGCAGAAGTCCTGGCCATTCACTGAGTATTCGCGGGATGTTAGTTTACCTCCATACCTAGTTTTACCAATGTGCCATTGACCAAATTTAGGTATCCAAGACGGAAAATGTCCTATTCCTGGATCATACTGCGTACTCTGTTATTCGGTTCCAAGAGCTAGGACATACGGAGGCGATGAAGCTATTCCCTAATGATAACATTCATACCAATTCACTTGGTGCTGAAAGTAAGTTTTTCCTACCATCAAGCGCTATAATATGGCACTAATGATTGATAGTTAATGCGGAGAGTTTTGTTACCTCAATCCTGTGTTCTGAGGGACCCGACGCTGCCGGCATCAAGGGGACATTGAGCGAGAGCGCAGGAAAAATCGGGTACGACTGTTTGAGCGCAGGATACCGATCATAGTGGTTTTTGTGGCTGAATATGATATGATTGTAAACTAGCCTTGTGAGGTACTTATATAGAAAGGATAATACCGCCATTCGGTGGCTGATCTCTCTGCCCATTGATTCTGCTGACGTTAATGCCCTCCTAGGAAGGCAACAACCCAAGTACGCCTTCCTGGCGTGCAACGTTTTTACTATTCCTGCCTCTGTTATTCATGCAAATTTTGATACCAAGATTTACCCCAGAAACTATGGAGTTCCGATTCGTACGGCGACAATCTTAAAGACATTTGCTGCCCTCTGTCTGATGTGAACCCACTCTGTAAAGAGTAGAATAGCGCTATGGGGGAATTTGAAGATATTCTGATGAGTTTTATCAAGTCATCTCTTGCCCGGACAGGGGGGGGGGGGGGTTGCCATCCGTTGTGATTATTCCCACTTTCGTGTTTAGCACCAGATGCTCCTCCGGTCATTTCGATAGGGGGCAAAATAGTGCAAATGCTAGGAGATCAATCCATTCCGGTTTCCAACGTCTTTTCACCTCCAAAAAAGGTCTACTTAAGTTAGTGACTTCGTTCCTCTACTCTTCACTACAAACATCAAAAAACCCTAACAATGCTTTTTCCACCCTGTTTTCCCGTACCCCCTCCCTAGCTTGAAATTTAAATAATACCCGGAACGGGAGTGCAATCCGTGACAAATGCTTCTTGTAGTGTTCTCCTGTCGCAGACTTGTAAATGAAGCTTAAAATCGCCTCACAGCTTCTTGTATTCTCTCCTTTCGCAAACCCCTCCCTTGCTTTACTTTTCTCTCCTCCTCCTCAGGACAGCTTTTTGGACCACCACAGCCCTCCAGATTCACAAACCGCGGTTTTCGCTTCCGCGAGCATGGGAGGCTTCGAGACACCTCCCGGGAAACACTCAATGCTACATTGTGTAGGAGATACTGTACAGCAGCACTCCTCTATTCGGGAGCGCCGGGATCCGAAGTATCCGTCAGGTGTCGCGGGCGATCCTGGACATCGGGGTAGGTTTTTGTATAAGCAAATTTAGAACCCAGGGAGGGTTCATATGGGACAGCGAGGATCTGGATTATCCGGATCCGGGATAGTGCGGTGACTGCAGCACACATGAATGCTAGCTAGATACCGTATTAGATTCGCAAATAGTGGGGACCAGGAACTTAAAACAGATAGGGACTGGTTACCGCAATTGGAGTATGATACCCGAGTAAAGAAGTTTAGAAGAATAAATTAATCGCCGGCCATCCGGATATGGGTCCGGAGCCTTCCATGATGCCTGTACCACGACCTAATTAAAGCTCAAGAAAGAGGCATTTTATTTTTTATGCAATTTCCTCCCACTGCTGAATTACGGGCATCGGTGAAAGGAAAAATGAAAGGGGAGACAGCGTGCCAAGCCTCGGTGTCCGGTCCTCCATGTTCCTCTATTGGAGTGAGCGGTCTATGGTTTACTCTAAGGTGTAGATATTGCATATAATTTTCAAGAGCACAAATCGAGCACCTCGACAGTAGCTATTACAAAGTTGATCACTAACTTATAAATTAGAACGGAAAGTGGGATGGAGAGTGGGACAGATATAAGCCTCAAATTCAGCAACAAGGCCTTGAAAAGAATAATTGAGGGGTAAAGAAGCCTCTTATTACCCCAGAGACGCGGAATGCACAGCTCGAGAAACTCCGAGACCTGCTCCCGAGTCAGAGGAACAAACCCCCAGCTATTTTACCCGACGAGATCATAGATCAAACACGCGGATTTTAGATTGGTGTATTTAGCCATGTCTCGCCGACCTGCGGGATGATTGTGTATCTAGCAAAGTTACAAGAAAGTTGAAGGGCTTCCACTACGACATGCCTTTTGGATATCAAGGCAACAGCGAGGGTACCGATAAGCTCGCTCTTTATCGTATCCCAACAAATTTGCAGTGGGGGCCCGCGCCGAGCGGGTACTCCCTATACTAGAGAGATGCGAAGGTGTATGTAGTAAATATTGACACACTTTAAGTTAGTCCATGTAAAAAATCAAGAGCTAAAGCAATTAATCCGCCACCTCCTTCAACCAGCCTCTCCATAAAATAAAATTATTACTGACTAAGCCATGTTTCATCCATTCGTGGGGTAGAACAATAGTCGTGATAACTTGAAGAACCAGAAAGGTGCTGAAGGGAAAGTTTCTGGATTTCTCATATTAGCAATGATTAACTGCCTCTCAACTTTTGAGGCCTAGTCCTACTACAAGTTAGGGGCATATAGCACCCTAACACTAGCCAGCAGCCCATCGCAACATTTTGCCGGAATTGACCCAAGGGCACTACCAACCCTAGACCTACCCAACAGCAAAAAAGTGGTTCGCCGAGCTTTTTTTTTTAATGCTCGACTACTCCACTGCCCCCCGGATTCGAACTCATGATGGTCCCTGTTTCAAATTAGCCGACCAGTCTCCTAAGCCATTAGACCATAGGAACTGGCCGATAGTTCTCTTTCCTCTTGATCTCTTAACTGTTTCTTCAGAAAATAGACAGTTCAGGCGCCTGATTCTTTATCTTTGGTATCATAAAAAAGGGCATCGGTATCCAATCATAGTACTCTCTCATGATATCGATAGAACGAGGAACGGGGGGGTTCCGGTGTACTAGTTAGTATACCTGTGATCTGCCTCCGAAACACCCGCTTTCTTTATCAGAGGACAAATTTTCCCTGAATTCCATGGCTAGTATCCCTGATGTAACTGTTCTTTGGTATAGGAAAGGACAGGGATAAAACTTTTGTATAGCAAATTATCTATGCGTATCTGACCGCCCATACAAAATTCGGACTCAAGTGTTCGGGTTCTTTTTTTTTTTATTTTTTTTTTTATAAAATCCTATGAGTTTATTTTGTATTTAACTACAGGAAAACTCCGGCATGCACCCTAAGGTATGGCCTAGAAAAACCATTAATATAACAAAAGAAACTTCATCACCGCCTTATTTGATA
>Ga0307509_10004330_pt1 | contig 20625 bp, 7 predicted proteins | sample 10_EM_MG_FD_202245 | JGI IMG/M metagenome (GOLD analysis project Ga0307509, IMG submission 202245) | Populus trichocarpa ectomycorrhiza microbial communities from riparian zone in the Pacific Northwest, United States - 10_EM | ecosystem: Host-associated > Plants > Roots > Unclassified | place... | reverse complement strand
GATGGATGCTAATTGCTGGTTGCCGCTGGGGAGAGGAGGTAAGCCATCATTTGAAAGTCAGTTTAAAATGGAGGTTCGTTAAAAAAATATATTTTTTTTATATATTTTTAAATTATTTTAATGTATTAATATTAAAAATAAAAAAATATTATTTTAATATATTTCTAAATAAAAATATTTTAAAAAATAATTTCAACCACACTTCCAACAAATCCCTTAAAATGTTATATAAGTGTTATATTAAGATAACTTTTGAGATTGCAATTTAAAAATGTTATTTTTAGTTGTAGTTTTAAAAAATATATATTTGATTAAAATTATGGTGAGATAGATCTTTACATGAAAAATAAATAAAAAATAAATTTTTATAAATAAAAAAAACATGTAATTTTAGCTTACAAGAAACCAAGGTTATAAAGACAATTAGAAGACAAAAATAATTTAGCACACTAAATGATTTTAAAATAATAAGTTTACAAAAATTATATGTTTAAAAATATTGTAAGATAAAATTTTACATGTAAAATAAATAAAAAATAAATTATTTTTATTTTTTACAAAATGAATATTTAAAATATAATTATATGCAAGACCAGTATAAAAAATAAAACTATTTATCCATTTTTATATGATTTTTAAAAAAATAAAAACCATCACCATCCATCCTAGGTGGGCGACAAAAGTGCAAAAATAAACGGTGATTTGTGCTTGATAAATAGAGGAGAGACCGATTATGGGCCTGTTTGTTTCTGCGTTTTAAAAGCGCTTTTGACAAAATTTAAAAATTTTTTATTTTTTTATTAACTTCAAATTAATATGTTTTTAGTGGTTTCAAATCATTTTAATGTGCTGATGTCAAAAATAATTTTTAAAAAATAAAAAAAAATTATTGGCATGTATTTTGGCACGAAAAGCTATTTGAAAAGCAACCGCAACCACACTGTCAAACAAACCCAAGCGGGATATTATTTTGCGTTTCATAATCCTGAAACTACTCGATTTCATAAAGCTTGAAAGCGACAGATTCAACAGGAATGGAAAGTTAGTTTCGGGAGGCGGTTTTCCATGGACTGGGACGGGGACTAGTAGTTAACTACGTGACATCAAATGTTACTGTGGGTCCCACGTAAATAATTTTGATTTATTGACTGTGGAGAGGAATGTACAATTGATTTGAGGGGGAAGAAACGGCATATTCTCAATGCTGTTTTCAAAGCAAAAAGTCATCAAACCATTACTGTACTTCAAACAGTCTCTCTCCATGGCCCACGAAAAGATCAAGTAAAGCAGCATTGAGATGGACTATGACTATGGGCACCATAAAAAATATTTATAGATAAAAAATAGCATTGTTTAAGCAAATTGATAAAATAATACAGATTAAATAAGTTTTAAGCGACCGGGGGGCTTAATATGTTAAGATGTCACTGGTATAAAATAGAGTATTTTAAAGAAATTGCTAAACGAGATGGTATGAATTACAACGGGAAAAAGGAGAGAAAAAAATATAAAAATACTCGTGATATCATAAAAAATATATATTAATAAGACATATATAACCACACTGAAAAAAAAATGTACAACAATCTTTACCCATAAGCAAATGAGAAATTACAATAAAAAAAAAGAAAAAAAGAAAAAAATAAAGAAAAAAATCCCAAAGATTAAGGGTGTTTAAAACCTGTTGTAGTCTGGTTTGTATTAAAAAATCAAATCAAACATTTTTTGCATTAAAAAAAAAAACAAATTGAACATGTTTTTTTAATTTATAAAATTTTTTATCCGAATTAAATCAAAAATCAATGGTCTGGGTTGATTTTGTTTATAGAAACCCAACTACTTTTAAATGGGTTTGTTTTTTAATTATTTAAATGACCCTATACTAAATTAAGCTTTGATAATTTCTTTTTGGGTTTAGTTTTTAGGGGGTTTTTTTAATTATTTTAGTTTTGAAATTTTTGACCGACCAGATGACTCATGCAACCAAAAACATTTAATTTTTCACATGGCATCAAATTTAATTATTCATACACTTGAATTATCCAATATCAGACATTAATTTTTCAATTTATATCAAATATTAGCCGCAAATCAACTTGAAAAAATTGAAACAAGCTGAATTGCTGCATAAAGTCCCGACTACACATCAATGGTCTAGCACATGGGTTCAATTTAACATATCTAAATCTCTTAACCTAGATCACAAAACCAGCAACAAGCACCAAAAAATCAACGAGTACAGGATAGTAAGAGTGTGTTTCCTGCATATTTCTGGCTTGATTGCAGAATATGGGAACTTAAAGGCATCCGACTAATTAAAGGGCAACGGATATAGTCGAAGGAGCCTGCATCAGCATGCACAAACCATGGGAATTTGCAGGCATTCGGCTGGAATCATATGAAGCATGCACGATATTTTAAAACTTAAAAACAGCTTGAAGTATCGCGTGTAGATATTCTTCATCAGATTTGTTTAAGACACTGGATTTATTTCACCGTATAAGCAGCATGTAATTATAATAATATGCTGATATTCAGAAATTTGAGAGATATGATAGGAGTGGGATATAAAATTAGGGAAATTGATACTGCTTGGTGATTACTGATCGGCATACTTTCAAAATTATAAATTGAAATTAGAAATTCTCAATGATTATAGTATTGAAATTAGAAATTGACGCAATTCTCGAAATTAGATATTGATACAATTCTCTACCGATAATTCATTTTATCAAAACGAATTCCTTCATCAAAACCCAATTTTAACCTTAAAAGTCTATAGAATTAGACAATTAAAACCAGCAATAAATTAAAATAAAATAAAAACATATCGAGAGAAAATAGCAAGAGACCTAAGAGGAGAGGTCACAACAATTGTCAAACAAATGAGGGAGATCGACAGACCAGAGAGATGGAGAATAAAGATGGAGAGTGTCACGGCAATTGTCAAACTGACGGGGGGTAATGAGAGAGAGGGGCCAGCGGAGGTGGGGAGTGGCTCTCAATAGTAATTCAGGGTTAGCTGAAAATTGTCTATTTATTAAATCTTAGTTGTACCGATCTGATCTGACTTACCTGTTCAATTAATTTCAGTTTTTTAAAATCAAAACTAAATGCTTTTCCTTCTAAGTTGATTTTTTTTTCTAGATTGTTTTTTTTCTGTGAATTTTTTTTTTATTTATTAGTTTTTTTTTTAACATCCCTATGAGAAGTATGTTGAAGCTCCGGTTATGTATAATCAATATTATTAAAAAGATCTCAATGAGGTAAAGGTTAGCCTTCACTTTTTGTCCAAAGGTAAGCAGGCTACCTGTCATATGTAATCTACCTCGATCATCTTTGGTGATCCTCTTTGATATCGTTGAATTTTATCTTGTTAATATCTTTTTTATGATATTAATGGGGATGTATTCGGAGCTTTGATATACATTTAAGTTTTTTTTTTCTCTTTCTTCTCTTCTTATTATAATTGGTTACTTATTTTTAAAAAATAATCTAGTCCATTCCGATATCTTTTTTAATATCGTTGAATTCATCTTATTAAGATATTTTTTATAACACCAACCAATAATATTATAATTAGAGTTTTAACATGTCTCAATGATCACTTTTTTTCTTTGCTTGTTTTCTCCTCTCTTCCCGTCATGACTACTCATTTAACAATTTTCTTAAAACACCATGTTTCCATTAACATCTTAAAATGTCATGTTTTCTAACTATAATATGTATCAGATTGTGTTATTTTATATATAAAAAATTCTTAGCTTTTTTTTTTCAAACGAAATAAGCAAAAATACAAAAAAAAAAAAAAAGAAGAAGAAGAATGGGGCGACTTTGCTCATTCAACAGAACGCAAACTCATTCCGGGCTACTGGATGAGGACGCAATTTACCGCATCCGATTTTTGCAAAAGTTTAATCATGGACCATGGTAGCGTCCGTGGGCCATTAACATGAGAATTGAGGAGCATCCTTCAACACACTGCTTGCCAAATGCCAAGTCAGCATTACAGTGAAGTACAAGGCGGACGCATGTATATTTTTATGAATCGTTTGCATCGCGGTTCAACCGTGTTCCTAAAAAATTTGAATTTTTTTTTTATTAAAATTTAACATGATTTGTATCTTTTGAATTATTTTGATGTGCTAATGTGAAAAATAATTTTTAAAAAATAAAAAAACATCATTAGCATGTATTTTGACACGAAAAATTATTTAAAAAACACCCGTAATTTTAGAAACATAAGAAAGCATAAAATACCAAACACTTCTTCAGCCGGGAATGACTTGTGATGTACTGGTCATCTGAAGATGAAGCGAAATCAGGATTTTTTTCCCTTAAAAAAATGATACAATTTGGTAAAAACTCCAGAAAAATAACACATTTTCTGACATAGATTAAAAAAATATTTAAACAGTAAAATGGCATAAACATAACTGTGTTCTTAAATATCAGTTTGGTACAATGTGCAACCTTATTTAACTTAATAAAAATCAACCTCAAATTTTATAAAAATTTAATGGCCATAAAATAAAATTCAAAATCCAATAGCCAAGAAAGGAATGAAGATAATATAACAAGAGATTAATGAAAAAAAATAAAAATAAAAATAAATCATAATTTACACAAAATAATTCTTACACCTTGAAAAACCATCAAATAAGATCGTAATTAACCTAAAATTAACTATGAAACAAAACCCCTAACCAATTACAATCTCATTTAATAATCTTTCAAGATATAATTAGAATCATCTCGTCTATATTTTTCTTACAGTACCGAGTATGTTGAAATACAAAACATCAATGTATTCCTAGTGACTTATTCTTTCTTTTCTTTTCTTTTTCTTACCTTTTTTTTTCTCATGCCACATCATATTCATCTATGTATCCCGGTTGCATGTTGTCTTCAAACTATATTGTTTTTCTAATGTATTATGTTTTCAAAAATTTTATTAAAGGGTGTTAGAATAACAAAAGACCCCAAATTCAGTTGGTTTGGCTCAAAATTTTCAAGACAACAACCATAATTTCAATGACCATCCATATCAAATCATAATATTGCCAGGCACTATCTGTATACCCATTAAACGGTCACATTCTGTCAAACTGGTACATCACTTGCTCTTCTTTGGTTCAGCTGCATAATCATTAATTAGAGCCTCGACATCTTTCCAGAACAGGCCCTCCACCAAAACTCCATCCTTGGTGAAGCTGTAGAAAAGAACTATGGTGAGATACCTAGTTCACTTCATTAAAATTTTGCGCGTGCACTTCATTAAAATTTTGTGGTGTGAGTGTGTGTGAGTGTCAGCGTGACAGAGAGATACCACTGGGTGACGCTTTTGGTAAACTGAACTGGTTTCCCTGCAGAAATTGATTTAGGATCTGCACTAGCTATGGTAAGCGTGTACTCATCAGAAAATCTTGGCAATTTTGAAGAGACCACTAAACCAGTGCTGGTGAAAGATCCCTGTACAAAAACGTTGAATATTGGGTTAAGCAGCCAAAAAAGGAGGGAGAAATTTTAGGAGATAGATTGGCTGGCATTAGCAAAAAAATAATGAAATTTATGCTAATGAAAATTAAAACAAGTACGATTTTATGACAGAAAATGCACCTAAAGCATCTGGCAATATTCATAGACACCCACAAAAGCCAAAAACCCGTAGGCAGAATTCTTAGAGTCCATAAGAGAATCAAAAACAGATTAACATGATATATCAAATAAATTTATCTGGATATGCACATTTAAGAATAAAGCATGTTGTAGAATCTTGCAACTATTTCAGGTTAGGATTTATAAAGGGCAACTTCTGTAAAAGGTAATGAAACTTTCAGGCTGGGATTGAAAGTGTTTTTCGAAGTGAGCTTGGGCTGAAAAAAGCATCAAACTAGACTTCACTGTCTTTGATGTTTTTTCAGCCCAAACACACTTTTACAGTGAAGATCGATTGTGGAAACAGTGAAGTCTAGGACTATGGTATGGACAGAGGTTGGTCATGAGTTTATGCAACAAAATCTACAAGCATATCACCCCAGCTTGAATTCAACTTTACAAATACAGTGAGTGGTCAATAAGAAAGTCGAGAAAAAAAAGCTAACCCAATTCTATATTTTTATTCTAGGGAAAAAATTAGATTAAAGAAAAAGGTCATACTAACTTCAAATAGGAGGACACATATTTAGCTAGTAGGTGGGAAGGAAAGGTTTAATCATAAAAGTCGAAATAGATTATGTTTTCAGAGCGAGGGGAGAACACAGAAAATTATAACAACTTTCCCCCTCCTTAACACCCAAAGTTCGAAAGTAAAAATTGCTATCCTGCACGAGACTGGAATTAAGGAAACCCCCATCCCCCCAACCCCAAAAAAAAAACTCTCCCTTCTCAAACAACATTGAAGAGTTCATTCTCCTTCCTACCCTCTCCTCAAAACATCACCCATCAAAACATATTGTAAAAGAGACAAAAGAGAAAGAGAAATTACAAAGAAGAGTTGCAATATGAAAATACATGCTCTTCACAGTGACAGGAAAAGGGTGAGAGCCCTCGAAAAATGCCCCTATCAACTAATCAAGATTGAGAAGTCAACAACAGACATCACTAGAAAACAATGGCTAATGTACCAAACCAAAAGGCAGAGATGACAAGTGTTGGAATGCTTAGCTATTGAATATTAATTAAACAATAAATGAAGAGCATGCAGAGATATAAACAAAGATGAGGAAAAAAGAAGCCATGTGCATATGCAGGAGAAATGCAGGAGAAATTATAGTAGCTGCTTCTAAACTTAGCACACAGAAGAAGATTCAAAGTTGACCATTCGACACAAAAGCTAAAAAACACTAGTTTTTCAAACACAACTTGGTAAGAGGGGAATCCTTTAGCTTAGCTCAAATTCCAAAGTGTAAAAAACAAGAACATTGAGATTACGTTTGTACATCTAAAAATTATCCCATGCTAATCGGTCATTACATGATATAAAATAGACATTAAAACACCAACAAAATATCTTAATAACAACCACATGCACAATTTTTATTTAATAGTTGCAGCTACTGTAACAAAATGCATAGAAGTTAGAAGTTTACCTTGGGAGGATAAGTAACTAAGATAGCATTCTTCTCTTTTAAGTGGATGATCAGCTGCAACAATCCATTGAAGACTATATACTTGCCAAAGTCAAGGATTAAACAAATCTGAGTTTAAAATCTTCACATTACCAATCAGTTCCTTTCAAACACAACCATGCATTTGTTTGCCAAGAAATAGAAAACAACAACTTTGAAACAATGTTTTTGCAGTGAGCAGTAAGAGACCGTACCCTAGCTTACAAAAGTAATGATTATTTCCATGAAAAGATAATCCTCGAAATCACTTCCCGAAAAATCCCATCCATTGAATGAGTGGATCCCACCGGGGTCACACAAATCCAATGGTTGAGATTCTTTGAAAAGCGATTTTGGGAGGATTCACGTTAAGATTAGCACAATTCTCAGTTTCACAAACATTAAGAATACGCTACCCAATAATTCATCCCCTAATTGAGTTCTTTTAATTTAAAAAACAAGCTTAAGATTCTAAATCTCAACCGGTTTCAAAAATTCAAAACTCAACCCAAAACAGGCCAGATAGTAGCCCTGGAGAACATAAATTATTCATTGAAAAAGAAAAGAAAAAACTCCAATTTTTCAACCTGTCAAACCTGAGAAACATAAATTACTAAATTCTATAATTTCATTCCACACAATTGCAACCCCCCAAACACAAATAAGAATCAAACTAAATTAAAATGAAATCACTGTTTAAAAAGGATATAAAACGATGCATCCGATCAAAAATTCCCGATTCTGAGGGAACTTCTTGTTGTAGAACTGAGCAAAGAGAGCAATTACTATAATAATCGTCCCAAAAAACAACCTTATATTGCTCATCCTCACATCTTCTTCGTATCCACGACTCGTAACAATCTACAACTCAAAATATAAACATCACCGATTAGGAAATTGAAATCAACTATTCTATGGTGAGGAGGTTTAGGGTTTATGTTTTATGTGTTACCTCGGAGACGGATTCGTCCAGAATGTGCTTGATTGAGTGGTGATCTAAGAGATTTGCCTTCTTAGGTTTCTTGTTTGCCATTTCCGTTTTCTTTTCTTGCATTTTTTACAGGAAACGAGAGGGAAATCTGGGAGATTTTTTTTCAAGTCAGTTTGTTTGTGTAGAGGATTATAATGCGTAGAAGAGACTCAAGCAAAACAGTGGTCGTTTTTCTTTCTAGTCTTGACTGTGCCTGGTGGGCAACTAATGCACGGTTGTTGGGTTTAGGGAAGTGAAACGGCGCCGTGTTGACGTGTTTGATTATAAAGTAAATTATTTATTTGGTCCCTGTATTGTTAATGAAATAATTATTCAGTCCCTTTTCGAAACAAACTTAACATTAAACCCCTATGTTTTTCATATCTGATGGCAACTCGTTTTTTGTGTTGGTTTTTCATCACAATTAAATTATGTGTTTGCCTAAGCTATCCTTCATTTTAGTCTCCAATCTTACCTCCTATAAACAAAATTATAAGTGGTAATTTAGAAATTTAAAAAACAAAATATGAGCTTTGCTCAAAAAACTACCTTACAAAACTACTAAAAACTAAAAGTGTGTTTGGTATTGCGATAACTGTTGTGGTTGTGGTTTAAAAAAATTTATTTTATAAAAAATACTTTTAATTGAGATTGTTTTGAAAAAATAGGTGTTTGGTTAAAACTGTGGTTGAAATTGAGATTGAAAAAAAAGTAGTTTAATGTGTTTGATTAAGAATGCTTTTGAAATTGAGGTTATAAAATAATTTAAAAATATATATTAATATTGATGGTTTTAAATTTAAATATTGTAGAATTAATTATTCCTATTACATCATGAAATAAATAATACTTTATATAAAATATTTTTTATTATTCTATTAAACAATTTATAATTCCATTACGTACAAAATTCATTCGATAAAAACTATAGTTTTTATACGTGTAATAAAATTAGATAAAATATTATCAGGTATAAAATTGATATTACAATGCGAGTAAATTTAATTCACTTTACACTAATTTTTTGGAAAAAAAATATTGTTAACATCATAGTGCAAGTGAATTTAATTTAATCTAAACTAGTTTTTTTAAAAAAAAAATATTGAAAAAATTAACACACTTGAAAAGAAAAAAAAAAGTTGTTCACGTGAACAGTGCAATTCACCCATAAACAGTGCAGTGAATTGCACTATTCACATGAACAATATATTTATATATACTGTTTATGCTAGTTGCACTGTTCAGTATAGTGCAATTAGCATTCACAGTAAACACAAAACAGCAAAATACTGTTTTTTTTTTCTGTGTTACAGACGCAAAAAAACATATGGGATTCATACACAATAAACTGTGTATTTTTTATTACCAAACAACTACAAACTACATTTTAATTAAAACACAACCGAAGCCGCGTAATCAAGCGGATTCATGGTGACTTTCTCTTGTGTTCTGTGAACTGGATAAACGTCTACCCGTGTTCACGTTTGATTATGAAACTGTTATGTTACGACTAATAAAACTGATCGTTAAAACTTAAAAAAAATTGATATTAACAATTGATAAAGGCACTACAGAGTAGAATCATTATAGTCATTCTCATAATTTTATTGTTTTCTATATATATATATATATATTTTGTAATTCACAACTAATAAACTGTTTGTTAAAACTTAAAACATTATTATTAACAGTTAATAAAAACATTGAATGGCATGACTAAATTGTTGTCGCCACACTCTTTTTTTTTTTAATTTTATGATTCAGTTGTTTTATAATTTTTTTCAATTTATTTTTTTTATTTGGTTATATATTAGACTCGTAGATTTAGTTTTTTTCCTTAATTTTAATTTTTAACATTAGATTTTGTTGAAAATAGGTTTCTTAATTTCTTTTATTTTTTATTTTTACGAATTTATCTCGATTTAATGATACAGGTCGTAGGTTTAACAAGTTAATTCAAGTTGACTTCGGTTATTTTTTTTTTGGGTTGCCAATTGAATTTTTTTTACTTCATCTTTCAACATTAGATTAGTTGAAAACAAAGTTTTTTTTTTCTTTTTAGGAGATTATCCTGATCTCATGTCCCGAGTTACGAGTTTAGCGGGTTGACCTATATTGACTTTGTTCATTTTTCAACTTTAATTTTTTTTTAATTGAGTTTTTTTTTTATCTGCTTTCCATGGTGTCATTTTGATTTTATGATTGGGTCATTAGTTTAACATGTTCACCCGGATTAAATTAATTTTATTTTTTTGGTCATTTTTCAATTGAATATATATTCTTTTCAATTTTATCCTTCAATCACTCAATCTTCTTCTATTTTAGTTTTTTTTAATTTTATCTTTCAATATTATATTGTTTATGAATTGGGTTTTATTTTTTTTTTTCAATTTGCTTTTCGTAGAGTTATCTTGGTCTCGTAGATTTTTTCCTCGATTTCAACATTTAACATGGAATATGTTGAAAACATAGCTTTGTAGTTTTTTTTATTTACTCTTTATAGAGTTATCTCGGTCTCATGACCCAGATCATGTTTTAACATGCTATCCCAGGTTGATAAATGTTTTTTTATGATTCTGTTTTTAAAAAATTATTTTATTTTACCCTTCAACACTTGCCTTGTTTGTTTTTGCGTTTTAAAAACGCTTTTGAAAAAATTTGAAATTTTTTTATTTTTTTTCTTTGCTTCAAATTAATATTTTTTGGTGTTTTTAGATCATTTTGATGTGCTGATGTCAAAAATAATAAAAAAAATTATTTTGATACGTTTTGGAGTGAAAGGCGTTTTGAAAAGCAACCACAAACACGATCCCAAATAAGTTGATTGGAAATTGGGTTATGTATTTTTTTTTCAATTTGCTTTTTATAAAGTTATCTCGATCTCATAACTCGGGTTGCAAGTTTGGTAAGATAACCCATATTGACCAAGGTATTTTTTTTTAATTTTTTTTAATTATATCATTCAATTTTAAGTTACTTTCATAATTTATCTAGATTTATTTTTTATCGAATTATTATAGTTTCATGACCCGAGTCGTAAATTTAACAAGTTAACTTAGTTTAATCTGTCACTATCTTACTATATTAAAAAATAAATCCATGGAATGAATACTTTTTTAAAAAATTCGTCACTTTTTAAGTTAATGATTCGAAAAAAAATCGTTAGAAAACATGTCAGCAAAATATTTTTTTACCCATTAAAAAAAATTGATCGTGCAGCCGAATGATATAGTATTTCACTAAAAACAGTTGCCGAACAATAATTGCTAGACCCAACCTTTATGTACAGCGTAGAGCAGCTTCGCACAACTCAATGGGGGTGTTAGATCACAACCACGCAAGTTAACCCAGCTAATATGATGCACCAAAAGAGTCCAGTTATTCAACTCATGCCAACTTTTTTTAAAACTTGGTAGACTGTCACCCTGCCGGTAGCCTCCTCAATCTTATAGTTCTCGATCCCGGGCTCCCTCAAGTCTCGACCATTAGTTAGTAAACTCGTCAAGATTTTTAATTATTTTTTAAAACGCAACTCACATGTTTTTGTATGAAAAATTTATCTGTATAGCATTATTCTTTTCAATGATTCTGGGTAAAGCAAGCAGCATTAAGCTTCGCCGCTTGTGGTATAAATTACCTGAATTTGAATAAGTTTCCAAATAATCAATTGAGTACCTTGGCACTATTACTCCGTAAATCTTTCTTATTTCGAAGCCAGAGCCTAATAATGCTAGCACCGACCACATAATCAGAAGCGGAGATGCAATGACAAAGCTCCAATCAGGCAGGCCTTGTTCTCGCTGTACTAGCGCCACCCTTAGTGAGCAACATTCGAGCACCCCTGACAAGTTCTTCCTTGATCATGAACAGAACAGCAGCTGCAAGAACACTTTGTACAATTTTCGTGCTCATGCCTTTATAAAACCCATGGAGCCCTTCATAGCGAATCATCTTGAGGATCGCATCCAATGTACCTGGAGCAAAGGAAATGAACGAAAAAAACATCATCCAGATGAATTCAAGGAAATTTTAAATTAATGGATATGTAGTAGAGTTCTCAAGCATAGATGGTAAAGGAACTAGGGGCGCAGTGTTTTCTCACTGTCCACTACCTGTTGGCCACAGCATCCCAGCCAAATCGCTAAGGATGCAACAATTTTGAGGTTGCATGGTTTATCATATATGTGCGCATCATGCAAAAGGCTACGGCAAAAGGTAAATTTATTACATAATTAAAATTCACCAAAATAGTTCAAACCTTCATAATTATGTCTTTTGTCCCCAGTTGTAGTTTGCTTTGCTTGAAGTCTTGACTGCAAAAGCAAAGGGATCAATAAGGAATCAGAGCAGTCACCCTAGGAAAGTCGGAAACAAACCTACATGGAAACATCAATCTACTTGACGAATGACAAGTGCAAGATTTTGAGGAAAAAAGGTAAGGACATTTGGAATTTTGCTGACCAAATATTTGATTTATCATTCACTTTTTTGTCTTCATATTTATTTTTCTTCCCTCTCCCCAAGACAATTGAATTCTAAGTCAAGGGCCGTGTCTAAATTATTTGCAGAAAAGACTTTTCTGCTTTCAGCTTTCTGATGACCTAAACTGCATGGCACAGCCTGATGTCCTTGAGCAATTGATAAGGCTACACTAAACTTTTAGTTGCTGTGAGCCTATGCCATGCAGTAGTTATTAGTTTTGGTGAGGGAAGAATTTTGTGAGTTCACTGGAAAACCCTTCAGGTAAATCAGTTTCTAAGTCTGCGTAGCAATAGCAGTAGCAATAGCAATAGCAATAGCAAAATCAATTTATCTACCTTTACCACTAGAAGAGGATATGTTACAACAGTAGCTCCAAGCTTTGCTAAAGCTCCAAGAAGAAATATCTGGCAAAAAATCAGGCAATTTATTCAGCTATTAAAACAAGTCACTAAAAAAGAATGGATGGCAAACAAGTATGTGACTGCTGAAATAACAGCTTAGAGAATAGCAAACATTAAGAAGTGTGAACATTGAGAACTAAAGAAACTGAAATGAAAGCTAACCTCCAAAGCAGTGACTCCAGTGTCACCCTGCTTAACCAAGGCACGCTTTCTCTTCAGCTTCTTCAACATGGTTTCATACAACATGAATTGCATTGAAGGGTTGCTGACCTGCAAGAAAATAGCAGGGCAATCAGTGATAATCCTTAACAGATTTAAGAATCAATTGTTACATACCATGATTAATGTTGGGAATACACCTTTCCAAAAGCCCTGAATTCCAGCTTCATCATAGAGTTCTTGAATCTGTAAACATTATCTTCATTAAAGAAAACACAAAGGCAAAACTCTTGCATTGTGCCTCCCATCAACAAGGTATAACATATTTAAACCATAAACAAATATATGCAATGAAGCAATATGACGAAGCTGTCCATATATAGGTAAATAAAATAAAATTGCAGCAAACAGTCTGAATCTATAAACTATTTCTTGATGAGAGATTTTTTCTTTTTCTTTTTTTCTTTTTATTTCCTTATTCACCCCTAGCCCAATAAGCACTGCTTTTAAAGCTTGGCGAGGAAAGCACATGTATAGATTCTCTTGTTAGACCAATTATTCAAAAACTTTGCATGATGCTGAAATCCTCACGACTTGAACCTATGCTCTTATAGTTAAACTCTTAAGACTTTTAACAATTCAACAACCAATAGCCCTGGCCCTTCATTATTCTTTTGCATTGCTTCCATTTCAGAATCACACCACATGTTTATTTAGTTATGTACACATGCAATAGGGTAATATACATCTAGGAGAAAGAGTTTCCAGCTAAATTCTTAACATCAACCGCACTTTCCTAGCATTAGTGTAATAATAGTAACTTCTTCAAGTTTCAGATGAGTAAATGAATAAGAGCCATAAATTGACATTTAACTGCGCCTACCGCATGGCCAGTTCCATAAGGAGGACACTCTATTGGATCTAATGCTTTTTCATCTGGGGCAATGGATGAGTGACCTGGCTGAGACTTATTTGAGTTCTTCGTATGAGTCTGCAACACGAAAGCAGGTTCAACTTCAAATATCAAACTAGTAGAGCAACAAACTTGCGTATCATTGAGTTCTATATTTGTATAGCTATTTTATAAACAGTCACAATTACATGTAAAAAATATGGGCACTATACATATAAAAAAGTGTGAATGATTTAAGAACAAAGACCTGGCTTAGCAGCAGAGTAAATTTTGCGTTATTTCCATGCTTTAATGCATATTTAGACAATCAGTGTTGAGATTAAGACAATGTGTTCACTAGAACATCTAAGATAGAAACTTGATATGGCAACTAGCTCTTTACCTGCATACGTGTAACAACTACCCATATGGGGTTTGTCAACAGCACATTTGTACACCTATACAAAGAAAGCATCAAGCATGAAACCATAAGAGTCACAAAGAGCAAAGAGAATCAATAAAAACATGGATCAAAGTGCAAATGAAACTTGTGCCAACGTGTTTTGATTTTGCAGTTCAGTGATAAAGCTGACGCTATAACTGTTATATGCAGTGAATTAGAATTGAAGAAAACCTTACAAAATTTGACCTAAGCATGTAAACAATACTTGTTAGACACAGATATGATCTGCATGATTGAAAATTATTGCCCCCCCTATGATTGCGGGAGCTGGACATGACTCACAGTTGCAACTGATAACAACCTTGTGGCCACATTCACAGTAACAATGAAATGCAATAACTATTATAGGCAGTGTAATAGGATTGAAGAAACCCTATGTACAAAAAACTTAACAGACACGGATATAAGCTAGCATGATAAAAAAAGAGTCCCCCCCCCCCCCCCCCAGCTCTTCAATGCTCTGACAGTCCACAGATACAATGAAATGAATTCATACATACTCTATAAACAAAGTAAATTACCCAGCTAAGGCAGCCACCATAAGCGATGATAACATCCCAACTGATCCATCACCAATTCCATTCCTCTTATTTTCACGAGCTATAGCTTCAGCTCTATCCCTGAATATTTGATAGAAATAATAGTAAACACCCTGTATCATAAAAATAAAAGATAATAAGAAATCACAAAACTATGTAAGAAAAGTAAGGAAAATTATGCAAGCCAAAATTACTGAGAAAATTCATCCTTGGTAAGCAAAGAAGAGAAAAAAAAGATACATAACAAGTATCTTGGAACAGTATTATTGCACCCTGACAAACACATATGCATTAACAGGACTTCGATTTCAAGTCTATAACAATTTTAAAAATATATATATTATTCACTAAAGTTTTTGTGTGTACATGTAATCAGTCCTGCGAAAATATCTAAATTCTTTGCGTGAATCATGCATTTACGGATTAACAGTGATTTAAGGTTTTGCGTTTAAGAAGATAACCTGATAGTGGAAATTAAAAAAATATTAGAAACCCGAAGGATGGTTAGTGGTATTTACCCTCAGCATTAGAAGAACTATAAATTGGAGTAACAAAGAGACACGTACAGTAAGTCACGGACTCACAGCATTGAAAGCACATTTTTCACCGTCCAAGGGAGCACACACCATTTTCATTGAGAATCACAATGCTTTATCTCTAACTGAACTATTCTTGGATAGACTGGAAAATAACTTACCACTAGATACACCAACTTGCAAATATCTGCGTATCCTGCCAAACTTTATTTCAATTTTCAGATCACTCAAATTACAGCGTTGCCCTCCAACATATTATAAACTCCCAAATGAGCATGAAATGAATTGGTAACTAAACTAGATTAATATCTAACCTGTACGGGGCTTTAAATTATTATTGTTGCTGTATAGGTTTTAATTTCTATTGCACCACATATAGACAACCAAACAACACGTTAACATCTCATTCAACCAAAAGGCAAAATAAGTAATTAACATCTTTTTTGTTCCTTTCAACCAAAAAAGATTGAAGCTATTTAAATCCATTAAACAATGCTAACAAGAAAGAAAAGAGTTGAAAAGAAAGTTAAGATGCTAAAATTGCTTCACCTGAGAACAAGCTGTACCTACAATCGATGGCGCTAATCCGCTATACAATCGTCCCCATCCTTCGTTCTTAACTACCTACATATCATCCAATAAAAAAACTAAAATTTAAAACTAGAGCCTTAAAGATCTAAAAATAACTTTATCAAAAATTGAAGACAGCAACAGCTAAATAATAAATCACAGAAATGAAAAGAAAAAAAAAAATCGAGAGCAAAACCTGACACATTTGCTCAAGGGTTCCATGTTTCCTCTTCGCCTTTTTCACATCACGCTCCGTTTGTTGCCGAGTATTTACCTATACAGATCAAATAATTAACAACAGATAGAAACAGAAACGATTCTCTTTAAAAGAAAAAACAAAAGCAAAAGAAATCCAAAAACAGCATAAGAGATCGCGAGATGTACACTTTGAAGAGGATAAGTGATAAGCTGAGCTATGATCCCACCGCCAGCTCCGGCGAGTCCATTGATCAAGGCGTCCGACATGTCAAATTTCCTTAGTTCCCCGGGAGAGGGTAGAGGAAGGAAAAGGAAAGACAGAAAGAGAGATCTGAATTTAAAGAGATAGAGAGCGTGGGTACGCGTAAGAGAGAGATATTTGTTAAAAACAACCCGGTAATCTTTGACCTTGGCTGTAGCGGAGGAGCATCTCACACATACTTGACGGGGTGCCCCTCGCTATCAAAAACTACACATGTTTTAATTCGACTGTTCCGTTTTGGAAAAGCATATCAGTAACAGACAGTTTTTGGTTGTTGAGACTATGCCATTTTACCTTTTTGTCCTCTCTTGGTGGTTGCGGATTTTATTTTTATTTTTTGGGGAATTTATCCTTTTCAATTATTGAATATTGATCGTCTCAATAAACTTGAAAAAAAAAATTGCGGTGATACTGTTTGTGAAAATATTAGGAGATTCACGTGTCTTGTATTATATATGTCACATCGGGGGTTATTAGTTGGGTTATTAGGAGACAGGTGTTTTTTGTGTTTTTTTTCTTTTCTTTTCTACTAGTCAGGGGTATTTTTGGGTCAATATAACTCAACAGGATCTCTGCCTACAAGGTTGTACAAAAACAAACAATGAAGACAACTAATCTTCGCCCAAAACTCGAACACAAATTCCAATTCCTGCAAATCTCATTGTATCTAGATTTTGATAAAAAGGCTACTGCAGAAATTCCTAAAACGAATAAAGCCATGATTGGTTTAACTATTCATGAGATATGACGGGGTCAATTTAATTCTTTATACAAATAATAAACTAAAATAAAATATTATTTTAATTTTGTATTGTTAGTTTTATGTTGTAGCTCGGTGATTAATGCAAAGAGTCATTTGGAGGTTGCGGATTTAAGTCTTCATGGGAGCAAAATTGTTCGCCTCCAATAGACAATAGACGACTTCTTGACTCTCTATTTTTCTTCCAAAAAAAAAAACAAGAAGGGACGGCATGTGCCTCCCTCGGACCACGTGTCTGGATTTTTTTACACAGGCACATGCCATTTAATTTTTTTCTTTTTTTATCTTGTGGGGTTTTATTTTTCAATTCAATTTATAATGTGTTTTTTTTATTTCCTTTGGGTTTTTTAGCTTTTTTTATGTTTTGTTTTTTTTTTTGTTAATTTTATTTTTTAATATAAAGTTTTTTATATAGTTTTATCATTTGGTATTGGGTTGATTGTAAATTATTTTTATATTTTTATATAATAGTAAGAAATTTTTACTCTTTTGTTTTTGTTTTTTTAATTCTATTTTTTAATATGAGGTTTTTAATTTCTTTTGATTTTTTGATATTTTTTATTTTTTTAATTTTATCTTTTAATATAAAATTTTTATTCAATTTTATCATTCGGTATTTTTTTTTTTTTTCTCTTTCGACCTACCAAGTGAAAAAGGTTATGTCAGAATAACTCCTATACGATTTAATTTAAAACTCAAGTTAAAAAAATAATTGGGTCTTGATTTTTAAAATTTACACCATTATATCAAGTTTTATAATAATTACAAAAAAGTTTTCAATAATCTAAATATGATTTTTTTTATGTTTAATTTTTTGTATCCAAGCCATAGTGATAATACTGTCAATAAACTAGTTTAGAGGAAGAAAATTGTTATCATTTGCTTTCATGTTTTTTTTTTTCTCTCTGAAAGGCAAGTCATACAAAAATTTGCATCGTTTAGTCCATTTATAGAAACTATCCTCGCAGTCGCCTGTGTAATTTCATTTCAACCGTGTCAGTTATATTCTCCTTTCGCAACTGCAAAATTGACATGCTAAATAAATAACATACCATTTATAATAAGCGAAGTACCATTCGACTTTTAAGAACGCGAACTAATATCTGTTGGGTTACTATGTATAAGGTCCCGGTAAGTTGTTTGTGTATGCACGTTAGCTATGAGTAAACGATTTGAGAGGCTTTTATGGGCAGGTCAATTTCAAATTAATTCAGTCTTTAATTTCAACTGTATTGCGCTGTAGGATTACAAATATGTGTGTGCGCGCGCCATGTGTACTAATAACAAGGATGGATGACGTGGGATTTTTTCCCAGCCGTGCAGTGATGAATCAATCATTGATTGTTAAACAATACAGTTGATTTAAGAGCATGTGTACTTGTTCTTGTTTTTTATAGACATATATTACAATATGAATTTGATGTATTAATATGGTCTTTGGAGAGATAGATTAATAGATTTTTTTGGAACTATAATTTTTAACTAAAAATTGCTCATAATATATCTCATACATCGACACAGACATGAATTAAAAATAAGAGGTTTGTTATGAGTTAAAAATTGGAATATCACTAGGTATAAAGAGACAATCAAAATATTTATTTTTATTTATCTACATTTCCACGCAAAAATATTACAACTTTTTATATATATAAAAAAAGAAACCAACATACCCTAATAATATTGAATGGATAAAGATAAAATAAAAAAAAAAACACTTCTTTTATATAGGAGGAAAAAAAAAACATGAATATATAAATATCTAATTTCTTATAAAAAAAACTTGGCTGGAAGAACCTCGTCTTCAATATCAACATCCAGTTAAAACTATCATCAAGCAAAACATCTTGTGTGTGAATCATTTCATCGTGAGTCTCCAATATCTTTTTGCGGATCACCATATCATGCCCCTTGACACAACAATTTTTTTAGGGGGGTCGTCTCATCATGAATTCCACCATCAAAATTTTGAATGATAGCAACTGATACAAACAAAAATAACTCATTGTTTCATAATAGGGAATTCCCTCATTTCTTTCTACATGAGCATATCATGTTTGCAACTTCTGTTATTCATAGTTGTTATGTAGCACATAACAAAGCATATATAACAACTAAAAATTGTTAGACTTCGATAGCAATTAATGTTGACTGTAGTAAATGATAAAATGTTTGTTACATGTTAAAACTTTTGAATACCAAAAAGAAAATTTGTATGATGAGGAAACTAAAATATTCAATTTTTATTTATATACATCTTTGCTTTTCAAAATGTTATTTATGTATAAAATAAAATGTAAAACCCAGATAATATTAAAAAAAAAACTATAAGAAATATCTCCTTCTAATAAAGAAAAAAACTAGAAAAATGTCGTAATAAATAACAGAAAAATATATATTTTTCAAAAAAACTCATCCATCACAAACTTTCATAATTTTTACAAGTTGAATATTTGGATTTTTTATTTATTTTTCAAACAAGTGTTTTGATCATTTAAATTATAATAGTTAGCATTACGCTTGGTTAAATTAACATGATGGATCATGTAATGGTTCATTACATTTTTATATTTGATCGTGCAGTCTTCAAAAGTGGAATGCAGTGGACTGTTACAACTGCGATGATTCGTCGCGGTACAAGTATTGCATAAAAAAAGCTACTCAATGCTTATTATTATTATTTTTTCATGGCAATAGTGTTTTTGAGCCCATTAATGCATCATCGAGACTAAATTTCTTCATGGATGAGCTTGAAGGCACGTTCTTAACATCGACCTCTTGCATCCAAGTGAATTTAATGGATTTTTCTAGGTACTGGTACAAATATTTGAAACCATAAAATCAAGGAAGGGAGCAAATCTCCTTGACCACTAGGTCAACCCCGTATAATAAATCACTGGTAATCATACAAAAACTAATTGCAAAAAAGTTTCACCATAAGAACTGAACTTTGATTTTTAAAAAAAATACAGGGACCATGAACTCTCAAACAAGGACCAGCTTGCTCAGGAAAAATACATGGACTAAAATAAATTGCCTGAAAAAAATCAAGGATTAAGATGAAAAATTGTGGAAAACCTCCATTACATTCTTAACAACATTTGTAATAAGAGAAGAGTAATGCGATGCATAACTAGGCTCACACGCCACACAATTGATTATATTGTATTACATTATACAACGTCTAAAACACGTCACAAATATTTTACACGCCGATGTTACTTAAAGTGTCACTTGGATTGCTACCTGGTACAGTCACAAGGCACGCAACATATTATTTAAGA
>Ga0307509_10004329_pt1 | contig 20625 bp, 23 predicted proteins | sample 10_EM_MG_FD_202245 | JGI IMG/M metagenome (GOLD analysis project Ga0307509, IMG submission 202245) | Populus trichocarpa ectomycorrhiza microbial communities from riparian zone in the Pacific Northwest, United States - 10_EM | ecosystem: Host-associated > Plants > Roots > Unclassified | place... | reverse complement strand
TTGTTATAGGGGGTGTTAAGTTTCTTTTGTTATTAGGGTTTTCAGGTCATACCTCAGGGTCGATACCATGGATTTTCCCGTTAGTTAGCTACAAATAAACCGAGGATTTAACAAAAAAAAAAAAAAACCAAGATATCACCAGGAGATCTATCATATCATACCCAAATAAGCTTGGGATAAGATACAATAATAACCGCACATTTAGAGGACTCTTGAGAGTACCATATCTGTGTTCTCGACATACCCCTGTAACGACGTGCTGCCCGACACAATTTTACCCAACCTTCAAGGGCTTCCCAGGGCCGACTATCCACAATTCCCCCCCAGAATTTCTCATAATAATAATAATAATAATAATAATAATAATAATAATACCGGCACGGGTACTTACAAGTATCTGCCAAGTTAAAATACGACTTGGGCTTGTTCCCGTGCGGAATCGTCGAGGCTTGCAGCTGGGCCTAGCAGAGTCCGAGTGTGGTACCGGTACAAGTACTACTCGTACAGTACTCGTACAGTGCTGCACCATGTTATCATCGTTATCTTCACTCCCACATATTATCATGTGAGAGTTGTCGTGCATTCTCAAGTTGACAAGCGCCCCACGCGGGAGCCTGGAGCGGCAGATCTCCCACGCCTCAATGCGAGAACGATCCTTTGCATCGGCCCCCGGCTCCCTGTGCTGGGCGGAAATTTAAAATAAAATAACAAAGGCAAAGGGGCTCATTCCGGATGTCTTCTGCACCATCCATCAGCTGTGTTTCGGGAAGTCAACCACCTTGCATCATCTTCTCCCCCTGTCTCGCCTTGTTCCAGATTACTGTGGAACCGGTAAGGACTCTGGACTGCAGTTGCGAATCACTCATTGTGCCTCACTCGACCCTCACTTTGGAATGTTGAGATGTCATATAAACTGTGGGTTTGGGTGACGCATTATTTGGAATACACCCTATGGCTATACCCCTTATGGAACGGTAACCCGTGTGCACCGTGTGATTTCGTACAACTTGTCAAGAAGTGCGATCTGACCATCCGACAACCTAAGCAGGCATCCTACCTGACCCCACGCCCGGCGAAAACTAGGCATCCCTAGCAGGCCGGGCGTAGAACGGAAGGAAGAAAGAAAGAAATGGAGCGGAAAAGCAAAACAAAAGGAATCCAACAGATATCTCGGACTTGATTGAAAATTCAAAAGAAAGCCTGCTGCCGGACCCCGCATTGCTAGGAGCCGGGTGTTGCCAAACGAAGATTTCAGGCTAGCTACAAAGGGAGCAAATCATTTCAAACCCCCTCAATGTTTCGAGGAGCCTATGCTAGTACTAAGGTAACATAAATCTCAAGTCCTCATACCCACAACGTATATAGACCCGTGAGCCCAATTGATGCTCACTGGGCCAATTCCATTGACCGGTCACCTTAAACACGAGGGGGTTGCAGCATTTACGTTTTCTAAATCGAACAAAAGTTGTGAAATGGAAAAATGAAATAATTCACAAATTAGGCGGAGATGGTCGCCCAAGATGCGGTCTTTGGTATAAGTTAGACCACCCAATGGGTATTTAGTCTATTTTGGATAGGGAAGAAAGTGTGGTCGCTGTTATCAAGCATTGGTGTCAAAGCTACTGACGCTCCACATAGTTTGCGGGCTTCATAAAAAGTTAGCTATTCCCTTAATAATTAAAGAGGTGACTGGAATGACTTACAAATAGTCCTCTGTTTCCCTTATAAGTGCCCAGCCACCAATCTTCATCGGGGAATTCCAAATCCTCAATGACTGCATCCTCAGGGAAACTGAGCTCATTTTCTTCGGCAGCCTCATAGTCATAGAGTGCAATCGCGACATGTCCGGAACCTGGCGCTTGTGGTTGGGGCGGCTGGTGCTCTGGCTCTGGACTGTCGGCAGGAGCTCTCGGCGGAGGTTGCGCAACCTCCGTTTCTTCCACGACCTCCGTCTCTTCCATGAGTTCGACATAATTGCTGGGGAATAGGCCATGTTCACCCGTAGCATTACGACCCGCCCACCAATCCTAGCTATTGTTAGTGTATTCCGACCCAAGAATCATCAACTTCGGTGAAGCATAATACCTCGTCGACCATGTCAATTTCGCCAACGACTTGCCCCTCAACCAAGCTAATTTCATTCTCCTCCACAGCGTCATAGTCATATAGGACCACGGCCCTCTTGCCACTGGCACCCTCGAGTCCGGCACTAATTCCAACTGCAGCACCTCTGTCGCGCGCTAGCTCGTCTTCCTCTTCTGGCGATCCCCTCTCCTTTGTAACGACATGTGCTAAGCTTTCTGCTGGGACTGAAATATGTGGCTCGGGTTCGTGCTTTGCCACTGGTGGGCTGTCCGACTGTCTAGCAACTGGCATGGCGATCCTGAATGGGCTGCCCGGAGCTTCAGGAGTTGGCGGGGTTGGTGATCTAGGCTGGGCAGGAGGTGGCGGAATGGCCACAGCGGGAGCGGGTGGAGGACGTGAAGATATGTTAATAGGCGGCGGCGGGGGCACCTCACGTTCTGTATCATGGAACCCGCCTGTTGGTTGGGGGCTCTTTGGCGATGCAGGAGTGCCCATTGGGGGCGCTCCAGCAAACCTACTCCTCAATGCACCAATACCACCTGGTGGTGTTTGAACTTCCTCTTCATGTGATTGAGAACTATCAATCCTTTGTTGAGAAAGTCTTGTCGTAAGCTCATCCGCGCCTCCACCGCTGCGCCCAGTAGTTGAAGTGCCAAGTGGGGGATAGTGTTGGCCTGTATACCCTGACGAAAGTGTGGGGGGAGTGGTTTCACTTGCTCCTGATGTGCCTCGCTCTCTGGCCTTTTTCTCAGCCCAGAGTTGAGCAGGAGTCTTGCCACCGGAGGAGCCGAAGTCTCGACTGGCAGCACCAACTGGTGGGGTTGCCGACACAGCTGGAGAAATGCCAAAAGCACCAGGTGTTGGAGGTTTTGTGCCAAATGCTGGTGCTCCGGCGCCAAATTTCTTTGCGGATTTGGGTTTAGGCAGTGACGTAAGACGTTCGCTTTGAGAAAAGGCTGCACTGCGTTCAGTTAACGACTTGGGGCGTTCCTCCTCTTGCGCTGGTGCACTTGAACGGGGAGCAGGGGGATTGGTGGAGGGCCTGGGCTGGGCCTGTGCTCTGATAGCGGCGATGTCCACTTTGCCAACTGGCTCATAAGTTCCTTTGACAATATCTGGGCGGTCCTGCTTCTGGCCCTGTGCCCTGAGAGCTGCGATATCCACTTTTCCGATCGGCTGATAGCCACCTTTAACGACATCAGAGCTACTTTCAAAACCCGATCCCGAGGTAGTAGAAGTAGGCTGGGCGCGTAGAGCTGCGATGTCAACCCTGGTAGGCGTGTAAGCTGATGATACCTTCTCCAATTGGCTCCGGGTGACAGGAGGGGCGTCGGATCCCCAGCCGTCTGCATCCGTACTTTCGTCACGTTTGTAGGGAGAGCGTGATGAGATAGGTGGTCCACCAGAAACCTTAGTGGGCTGGTAGGCGGGTTTGTGAGCCGAGACAGCGGGCTTAGGGGCAGTAGGTGGAGGACCGGAAGTTGAGCTGCCGGTTGTGTATTTAGCACCAGAAGCATCGGCTACCCTCTGGAGAATGGATTCTGGGGAAAGATCAGATTCCGAGCGGGCGGTTATTTGCACGTGGTATCCCTAATGCTTCATTAGAATATTATTCACGCCAAAGTGGCCAGCCACAACGCACATGAAGAACCTTGGATACAGTGTTGAGATGACCAGTAAAGTAGCCTTTTACTCTCTCCGGTACACCTTCCCCGCACTACTTTTGTTAGCAAATTTCTCTAATCGATTGCAGGATCAACGTAGAATGGGGGAATTATACCCAAGCTATTAAAACGAATTTCGCTAGGCCAGTGTTGGCATCTTTGACCTTTACAAAGGCAAATTGCACCTTCCCGTCGTTGAATTCCTCGATAAGATCCTGGAGTTCACCCTCTAAAGAAAGTCCAAACAGGTTTATCAGTACATCTACTAGGAGGGTTGAGATATCGGAAATGAGGCGATATCACCTCCCAGGTTCGAGGGTAGAAATTGGGAAGCTACCTGCAGTAGTGCGCACTTTAAGCACGCTTGCTTTGGAGGCAGAGCCAGCCACGAATGCGTTCACTAAAGGAGTAGAGACAGTGAAGACGGCCCACTGTGCATAAGTCGCTGATGGTTTGCTAGCCGGAGGAGAGTTGACCAAGGTTTGGTAAGAGCGACCGATTTCGTGAGAAATATCGAGTGAAGCCATGCTGAGGGGAGGTTCCTCTGGAGAGGATCGAGTGTGGATGATAACGGGACTAGTAGTGAAACAGGAGAAGAAGAGAAAGGGGAGAGATTGGATAAACTCAATAACAGGATCAATGAGGGTTGATATAAATCAATGAGGGCCAACCCGGGACGGTATTGCGTTGCAAGAAGAGCTCAAAGAAGTAGTCTGGACAAATTCAGGCAGCTAGTGGATGGCTGAGGGAATGCGTGGGAAAACCGAGGGAAAGGGGAGGAGGATGCAAGAGGCGGATGTGAAATGGACCAGCGATTCATCGAGAGATGATGCCTTTCCCTGATTAGTTAGAGAGGGCAGCAGCGTTGAGGTGGAAGGGAGTGTGACGACGACCAATGTGAGATTTCTCGGCGATGCTGACTGAGCAACCGGTGGGGCCTATTCAATTCTATCATACCGCAAAAATGGCAGGTTTCACACCAAGATATTACGATACCGGTATGCTGGAGAAAATTCACAAGAATACAAACTATCCATAGACCCACTGAAAACAGTTTTTCCACCAAAAACAATGGTCTTGGCATGATTTTGGGAAATTTTGTTCCCTATTGCTACTGCACCGCACTATCATACTCTCCAGAGAATCTAAATCCATTTGAGGTTACAATACAAGTCAAGTAAACTACAAGTATGATACATCTTTTCTAAGGACGCGTCTGGTTGCCACCTAAAACCTTCGTTTTGACCCTGGTTATGGAGGTTTGCGACAAAATGCTATTTTGCTTTTGAGTGGCATATCTGCTTGCCACAAAGACTCAATAATCAAAACTCAATAATCATCTCAAAATGAAGGTTTCTGAAATACTGGTCTGACCAGTATTTCACAAACCGTCATCTTGGAAACCGGGACGACCAGACGCGCGCTAAACACTCTATGGGCTTACCCTGTTTTTAATTCAAGTATCATACTGGCGCAGAACAAAGTGTGCAAAATTGCCTACTTTTAGTGTAAAATCGCTTGTGCCAACCCAATCGCATCATACTTGGAGACGACTCGTTCTAGTCCTGTGTCTTTGTATTAGTCAAGCACTATTTACTGGTGTTGTGCGGGTATTTTACGGGTACCAATAAAAGCGCCATCTTGTGTCCTTATCACAGAGTGTGATAATTTCTCTAAGCGGTGATGGCGAGAGTGCGAGATAAAACTCCGAATCCTTGGGGGCTCTAGAGGTGGAAAAAGCTACAAGTGCAATTACTCGTGTATCATATCATTGCGTGTCTAGTAGGATACGGTGGCCTACTCGAGTACCAGTAGCTTGCGATTGAACTAAGGTAATATTGCGAAAAATTCAGATTATTCATGTATTGAGGTTTGATGTCTTCACCTCGGAAGATTATAGAGGAATTAATAAGCTAGCTTTCGCTCATTTCAGTCCTTTCGTCTGTATCATACCTAGTTCTCCTACCCGACATCATCAGAAGTCTAATTTTTAGATTATTTTTAGGCTTTTTGCTTTGTTCAATTTATTTCGTTGGCAGGTTTCCTTCTCACTTCTATGAGAGGGAGCCAGAGATGAGAAGGAAATAAAAGAGAGGAACGCAAAGCCGTACCCACGGGTCAGAGAGAAGAGGTGGATCAAGCTAAAATCCAAGGAAAGAAGAATCAAAAGATAAGGGATCTATAGACGGTTCATGACTAGATGGTAAGAATTAAGCAGTGTGTTTGTTTTCAGGTTTCCTATCAGGTTAGGAAGAGCAACATCCAAGGGAACGCAGGCGGTGCGAAGGGGCCGTTTGTTCACAAAACTCTGGGATCATATTAGTGAATCACAAACGCTTCCATGTACATGGGTATATCATACCCAAGATAATCCTGCAAGAAATTGTAAGCACTGAGTAGCACGTTTGAATGGGGAAAGAAAAATACCTCTTTGATACTACCGATTGCGTGCATTTTACCCACGTCACTTCGAGTTCCCATAAGCTTGATGCGAATATGGGCGCCCTTATTGATGATCTGATCCCCATTGTCTGAAAACTGTGGCGGGTTGGAGGTCGGGTCGAATTTGATGTCGCGGGGGATAAGCTAACTAGTGAGAAAGAACGAGTGGAAGTGTAGCCAATCTACTTACATGGCTCGAAACGAAAACGGTTAATGGTCCAACTTCAGCGAAGAAGCCCATCTTGTTGACAGAACTAACCACGCCGTCGACCTAATAGGTGTTAACAGATGCGGGTACTCTAGAAAGAGCATACCATACAGTTTCGCCCTTGAATGGGCGCCAGACAACAGCTTTGTAAGTGATTGTGAATTCTGCGTCGCCCTTGCCAGGAATAATCCGCCCGAGCGTAATATTCTCATATTCAATCACACAAATGATGAAATAACGCCCAGTACAGGAGCCCTCGACATCCTCATGAAGTTTGTGGATAAGGTAATCTCTCATATGGGGTCCAAAGTAGGATGGATGAAGTGTAATAGTGCGGTTGAGCTCGTGTATGAAGAACATGGTTGTGGTAATTCAGGGAGGATGTGCGGTGTGCTGGTGCGGGAAAGATTGCTGATAAGCTGCTATGCAAATCAGGAGATACGCGAGCGGCAGGATGCGTTCAGGGCCTTTTGTGAGGATGGGTCGGCAGAGACGGGGGCAGAGAGGGCCGCGATGGTAGCTCAGCGGTAATACGAGGCCTCACGAAAGATGGCGAAAAGAAAAATGGAATGACGCCGAGGAAGCACGACTAAAACCAGATGACAAGAAATATAGTGCAGAAAGTGCAAAGCTGGGGCAATGGGCAACAGCAACTAAGCGTGCCTTTGTTGATATGGTGAAGGTATATAGAAGACGAAATGTATAACTCTGGTGAAAAGAGCTGGCAGGAAGATTGGTGACGAGGTAGCGAACGAACAAAAGGAAGGCAGGGCAGCGCGATAGGCAGTCACAGACAACCGATGATTCCAGTACCACAATAGGTACAATAGGTCACGGTATAGTAGTTGCGCTGCCGTAGAGAATAGAGAAGAAGCTGCAAAACAGCTTCAACCTTCTGCGCGTGTGGGGAGGTCAGGGGAAACGTTGAAAGAACAAGGGAAACGCCACGACAGGTGATATGCAGAAAGAATAGTTATCCTCTCAACCGTAATACAATCCCTTTGTTTTCGATTGGAAAAAAGACCTGGCTCCGAGTTAAGTCTTGGCCAGATTATATTCCCACAATCTGATTGTTTGCGAACTTGAGACAAGCCCCTCCCAGGCCAATCGAAATTGCCTCCGAGTCCTGCCGTCGCCTGTCTGCCATCCGCTTCGCAGTGCAGAAACTCATCCACCACCACCACGAGCGTCCCTTCTTCTCTGTGGTTTCTCAAGCATCTCCCCTCCTTCAATTTTCCCTCTTCTCTCATCATACCCATCGTTCACAATGTTTAGATCGGCCTTGCGTCAGTCTACCCGCTCTGTCGGGGCTTTCTCTGCAGGCAGAATCATTGCTGTATGTTACTTCCCCACCAGATTTTCGTCTCACCAAATCTTTGCGCCCGAGCACATCCACTTCATCGCCTTCGTCTAAACATCCCCATCAATGGAAATCCTCAATCTCTATCTACCCAATTCTCTTTCCCATATTTAATTACTGACTCCTCCTTCTATCTTCGCAGGCTCGGCATGTGGCCCCGGCTATTCTCAATAACACCGTCCGAACCTACGCCGGTGAGGCTAAGGCATCCCCAACGGAGGTCTCCTCAATTCTTGAACAGAGAATTAGAGGCGTTCAGGAGGAGGCTGGGCTGGCAGAAACTGGTAGAGTTTTGTCTGTTGGGTGGGCATCCTTGGTATTCGGCCTTTATGCAAATTGTGGGCTTACAGCATAATTTCCCCCGGACAGTGACGGTATCGCGAGAGTACATGGTTTGGCTAATGTCCAGGCTGAAGAATTGGTTGAGTAAGTCGTTTAAATATCAGTTTAGAATTACAGGCATTGATGTTTGAGATTAGGTTCGCCTCTGGTGTTAAGGGAATGTGCTTGAACTTGGAAGCAGGTCAAGTTGGTGTTGTGTTGTTTGGTTCCGATCGTCTGGTCAAGGAGGGAGAGACTGTTAAACGTACTGGCGAAATTGTGTGCCTCTTTCTCCCCAAGTTGCCTGGGGCGAGGCTGGCGTGTACTGAGACATAATTTAGGTTGACGTTCCTGTCGGCCCCGGGATTCTTGGACGTGTGGTTGACGCCCTCGGCAATCCCATTGATGGCAAGGGCCCTCTTAAGGTCAAAGAGAGAAGACGTACTGAAGTCAAGGCCCCTGGTACGTATGGATGATGTATTGCCAAACGAGCTTAACAGAATTGACACATATTCCAGGCATTCTTCCACGTCGTTCAGTGAAAGAACCCGTACAAACCGGATTGAAGTCAGTCGATGCGATGGTTCCGATTGGTCGTGGCCAACGTGAACTTATTATTGGTGACCGCCAAACCGGTAAGACTGCTGTCGCTTTAGATACCATGCTCAACCAGAAGCGATGGAACAACGGATCCGATGAGACCAAGAAGCTTTACTGTGTGTATGTGGCTATTGGTCAAAAGCGTTCCACCGTCGCCCAGCTCGTCAAGACTTTGGAGGAGAATGATGCCATGAAGTACTCGATCATCGTGGCAGCCACTGCTTCAGAAGCTGCTCCATTGCAGTTCCTGGCTCCTTTCACTGGCTGTGCTATGGGAGAGTGGTTCCGTGACAATGGGAAGCACGCCGTCATCATCTATGATGATCTTTCCAAACAGGCTGTTGCCTACCGTCAAATGTCCCTCTTGCTTCGTCGCCCACCTGGGCGTGAGGCCTACCCTGGAGAGTAAGGACACAGGTCCTCCCCTTTCCCCTAGATCTTTAGTTGCTAACTGCTGTAGTGTCTTCTACTTGCATTCCCGCCTTCTGGAGCGTGCCGCAAAGATGAATGAGGCCCACGGTGCCGGTTCCCTTACTGCTCTTCCCATCATCGAAACACAAGGTGGTGATGTATCCGCCTATATTCCCACCAATGTTATTTCCATCACAGATGGTCAAATTTTCTTGGAGGCCGAATTGTTCTACAAGGGTATCCGTCCTGCCATTAACGTTGGACTTTCTGTCTCCCGTGTCGGTTCATCGGCGCAGGTTAAGGCGATGAAGCAGGTTGCCGGGTATGCCAAATTAAGGCCCTTCAGTATCCAGCTTTTGTTTGCTAACGAGCTGTTTGTAGATCACTTAAATTGTTCTTGGCCCAATACCGTGAGGTCGCCGCTTTCGCACAGTTCGGTTCTGATTTGGATGCTTCCACCAAGTCTACCCTGAACCGCGGTGAGCGTTTGACCGAGCTGCTCAAGTATGCCATGATATCATTTCGTTTTGCTCCCTATATCAAATGGCCACTAACAATTGTATAGGCAAAAGCAATACAGTCCCATGGCCGTCGAGGAACAGGTTCCTCTGATCTATGCCGGTGTTAACGGACATCTTGACAATGTTCCAGTCAGCAAGATTGGCCAATTTGAGGAGGGTAAGTCATCTCGCGAAACGTTATCTGCCCGCCGTTTCAAAAGTGTCGGATACTTTTGAAAACGGTTAGTAGTTCATGAGGCTTGTTTACTGACTGGACGCCCAGACTTCCTTGTCCACTTGAGGACCAATGAATCCGGGCTGCTTGCAACTATCAACAAGGAAGGTGCCCTCTCCAAGGAGACTGAGGCAAAACTCAAGGACGTCATTGTCACCTTCGTAAAATCTTTCTTGTAAACAGTATTGCTCGCATATCTTTAGGTATTCTTGGGAATTCAGCGTCCATATAACTTCCTCCCCCCTTTGCCCGCCATTCGTCCCGTAAATTGTATCCCCACTTCCTAGAAAGTATTTCTGAGGGAATGAAGTGAGGTATTTCGTGCTGTGGCTGTGTTTCTTTGGTTACAAAATTCTAGAACAAAATCAAGGAGGGGTTGGGGTGGGTCGATTGTATGTATTGTGTGTGACATTGAATGTTGTCTTCTTCCTTGATATGTGATGCGCGCATCTTTCGAGAATATATCGAAGTTGCTGGTGCCGGTCTTATTCTTGGGTATGATCCCTGTCCCCAAGCGCAAGAGTTAGGCATAAAAAAGTGGTACGCAGCGGGGGCGTTGATATTGATTTCGGTCGAGATCAGTGGGCGGTAGGCCGCAAAGGGTTTATCCGGAAACGCAAATCCTCCATTGCTCAAGAAAAAATGGCTTTTTCGATCGACATATTGAACTGAAGGCTAAGTGTCTTATCCATCAATTATATAATATCTTTAAAATTGGCCGAGAGAAGAGGAAACAGAACTCCCATCCGGCCATGTTTCTCGGGTGTGCCACTGTTTTCAGTCATGCGCCGCACTCGTTCGGTACTCGAGTACGGTATGATACGTGCTGTCCCGGTACTCGAGTGCCGGCACTGTATCTTTTACAGCCATGATACCCTAGGTCTCATATGATCTACCTACCATTAAGCCCTAGATTTGAAAGAGGAAGAGCGATATAAGTTAGTCGATCGTTCTACCGTTATAGTACTGTGCTCTACTAGGATACATGCAACCTCACCTAGAGCGCAATAAAACATGAGCTCAAGTATCATACTCGAGTGTACTAATTTTCGTGGTCCAGTAGTCCAGGCGAGCCCTCAGTGGGTACGGTAGCTTGCCGGATTCAAAAAGAACAGAATACAGTAAATTTACGGGTATATTATTCTGCGAGCTGTGAGGACAGTGAGATGGTTAGCTTAGGGGCGGTCCAACGCCATAACAGTTGCACCTAGCTATAATGAACCTCGTTATAATGAATCCCTAGCTATAAGGAACAGTGCATCCCGGTCACAACTAGTGAATTTACTACAGAGTACGGTACAGTTTGCTATAATGAATGCTCAGTGTAAAGATTTGGTGAACGAGACTGCGAGGTCTGAATTCTTGGCGTTTATTACAATACTCGTAGACGGATGCGACTGTGCTCGAACTTGCACCCTACAGGTAGGCTACAAGTAAGGGTACATCACCGGGTAAACCCCTGCATACGGTAGTTTACGGAACACGAACTCCCCAACTGTACTACCGGTACTCGGGGGTGTATGTGGGTGATCGGACAGACAGGGGTCATAAAATGTATGCTGATACATACATTTTATGACCCCTGTCTGTCCGATCACCCACCTACACCCCCGAGTAGTACCGTATCGTAACCCTATTAACCCGCTGCCACCTCGCAAGAGTGCTCTTGCCCTTAGTCTCCGATCCCTCCACCGGCAACTGGCCGCCCAAATTTTCAACCCCCGCGCTCTGACCAGAGCATCTTCCTACCCAGAAAATACCATGTATGATCCGCTGCCATACCGAGATACAGATGGAACTGCTGCGCAAACGAGAAATGACGCCTCCGATTCCAACCGCTCCTCCATGGACTCTACCTCAACAACTTCTCTTATCCTAGAGAGACTCAACCGTGAAGACCCTGACAATGACCCTGACGAATACGAATCTTCTGGGCGAGCCCAGAGAGAAAAGCGTGATGAAGACGACGACCTCGAAATGGGGCGTGCTGCCCCTCTCAAGCCTATGGAAAGGAAGGTCAGGAGGGCTATGTACCTTCTCGCTTTTCTCATGGTCGGTGGGTGGTTTTTGGCACTTATTGTTTATGTTTCTCAGGAGCACTTCGGGCGCCTGGACGCTGCTCATGACCCTTCGGCTACCTCCACTCAGAAAGCGGGCAAAAAGATCACACTTAACCAGGTTATGCATGGGACATGGAGGAGTAGGACTCATACCATTCAGTGGATCGACGGGCCTCACGGGGACCAAGACGGCCTGCTTCTAACCCAGAACTCCCTTGCAACAGGCAACTTTCTTGAGGTCCAAGATGTCAGAAACGACTCGAATAGCATCGTGCTTATGAAGGATGAGACCCTACAAGGTAATGGACAACCCATCAGAGTCGTCAAATGTTGGCCGAGCTCGGATTTGAAGAAGGTCCTTGTGGCCTCAGATTATGAAAAGGTTGGCTTTTCTGCTACCCATGATTGTCTCTTCTTGTGCTTTTATTTCTCGTTTCTATTTTTAACATGCTGCGGTTCCAGAGATGGCGACATTCGTATAATGCACGATATTGGATCTACGACGTTGAAAAAGCTACTACCGAGCCCCTTGTTCCCTCGGAACCCGAAGCAAAGTTGTCACTGGCAACTTGGTCCCCTAAAGGTGATGCTATCGCATTTGTGAAGGACAACAATGTTTTTATTCGCCAACTCGGCCTAGACTTGACTTCAGAATACTATTCTGTCACCCAGGTTACTAAAGATGGAGGCACCAATCTCTTCTACGGAATCCCCGATTGGGTTTACGAAGAGGAGGTGTTTTCTGGAAATAGTGCTCTCTGGTGGAGTCAAGATGGGGAATTCCTGACCTTCTTACGTACCAACGAAACGGAAGTCCCGGAATATCCTATTCAGTATTTTGTTTCTCGTCCTTCGGGCAACGATCCGCCCCATGGGTTAGAAAACTACCCTGAGCTTGAATTTATCAAGTACCCCAAGGCTGGAGCCCCGAACCCGGTTGTCCACTTGGGATTCTACGACTTGAAGAAGAAGGAGGACTTTGCGGTCGCGGTCGAGAACGATTTCCCCGATGACGATCGATTGATTACGGAGGTTGTGTGGTCTGACGGAAAGCATCTCCTTGTGAGAGAAACAAATCGAGAGAGTGATGTCTTACGCATGGTCTTAATCGATGTTGCTACCCGAAGTGGAAAGGTTGTTAGAGAGGTGGATATTTCTGCTATCGACGGAGGTTGGTTTGAAGTGTCGAAAAACACCCAATATATCCCTGCAGATCCTGCAAACGGGAGACCTCACGAGGGATATATCGATACCGTCATTCACGAAGGATATGATCATCTTGGCTACTTCACTCCGTTGGATAATAGAGATCCTATTCTACTGACCAGTGGTCAATGGGAGGTGGTTGATGCCCCATCCGCCGTGGATCTCAAGAGTGGCATCGTTTACTTCGTTGCCACTAAAAAGTCCCCTATTGAGCGCCACGTTTACAGTGTCAAACTTGACGGCTCCGATTTCCGCCCTGTGACGGACACAACCAAAGATGGCCGCTACGATGTTTCATTCTCTAAATTATCAGGCTATGCGTTACTAACGTATGAGGGTCCTGGGATACCATGGCAAAAGGTTGTGGGCATGCCGAGCGGCGATCAGTCCTTCGTTAAAGATATTGAGAAAAACCAAGGTCTTGCGACCCTAGCAGCCAAACATGAACTTCCAACTTTCCATTACTCTACTGTCAGCATTGACGGATTCGACCTCCAAGTGGTGGAGAGACGTCCTCCCCACTTTAATAAAAAACGAAAGTACCCTGTCCTATTTCAAGTCTACGGTGGACCTGGAAGTCAGCAGGTATCTAAATCCTTTAACATTGATTTCCAAGCCTATATTGCCGCCGGTCTCGAGTATATTGTTGTCACCGTCGACGGGCGGGGAACCGGTTTCATCGGGCGCAAAGCACGAGTTGCTGTCCGTGGCAATCTCGGATATTGGGAAGCCCATGACCAAATCGAGACTGCTAAAATCTGGGGTAAGAAAAGTTATGTCGACGAGAAACGAATTGCCATCTGGGGGTGGAGTTATGGTGGATTTATGACCTTAAAGACGCTCGAACTAGATGCTGGCAGAACGTTCTCCTACGGAATGGCTGTCGCGCCTGTCACAGATTGGAGGTTTTATGGTTACTCTCCCTCCTGCTCCTCTGCTATCCACCGTCGATTTCAGTTCTAACGCTGCCGTAGATTCCATCTACACGGAAAGGTACATGCACACACCCCAGCACAACCAACAGGGTTACCAGAACGCAACTATTTCCGACGCTCAAGCCCTCAGTAAGAGCGTGAGGTTCCTGCTAATGCACGGGGTAGCAGACGACAACGTGCATATGCAAAACTCGCTTGCGCTCTTGGATAAGCTTGACCTAGCGAGTGTAGAGAACTATGATGTCCATGTATTCCCGGACTCGGATCACTCAATATATTTCCGTATGCTTCTTTCTTGTTTTTCTACCCTCTCGTCCTTATAAGGTTTTGAATATGCGTTAATAGCAGGGTAGATAATGCTAACCGAATGGTATACGATCGTGAGCCTCCCCCGCTTTCCCTTCCTCCCGTCCGATCTATTCCCAATAAATACTAACAACAGCTAGGCCTCGAGCAATGGCTCATACGTGCATTCAACGGCGAGTTTTTAAAACTTGATGGACTAAAGCCCATTAGGGAAATATCGGAGCCCCTTCGTAAGAGAAGCAGGGATTTCGTTTAATTTTGGGTCTTGATTCTTTTTTTTATATAAACTGCTTTTGCGGTGTGTTCAGTTTGGTTTCGCTTTCTGTCAAGTCATCGTGGTTATGTACTAGTAGTTCTGGCACGGGCGCCTGGGTCTTTTGTGGATTTTTCTTAAAATCAGATACTAGTATCACCATATCGAGTATGAGTACCCGAGTACTCTCATTTCACCACTCAGAATGACGCTAAATCTTAATCCTGGTTCCTACGTGGATTGTGTCATTTCTCGACATCCTCCCCGAACCGACCTATATCCCCCGACGCTACTTTAGTCTCCACATAGTATACCGTATGCGAACACAGGTCATAGAAGGCCTCCCAGGCCACCCAGCCAGTCCCTCATTCGGACTGCTAAATTCCAATACGAAACAATCAAGTGGTTTCCTCTGATGAACTGTGGCTGAATGCTCACGAATTTAAACGTTCTTGTACTGTACACATATATCCTAAAATTGTAACAGCCAAGTATTCCATTCTACCTCTCAAGTCATCGTTGGTTTCGTGGTGATCTAGTACAATACACTGAATTGCTTTATCCTTCGGGCATGGTGCAATAGAGTACGAGTGCACAAATTCACTTAAAACACAACACCTAATAGCGTAACTTAATAGAAATCCCAAGATACAGACCTCGGTGGGTTTATCCGGCAGTCGAAAATGGCAATAGTCAAAGTACTGTATCATACTGGAAATGGGGCAAGAGCAGTCAAATAAAGTGTGGCTCAAGAAGCGATTGAGAGTAAACCTCAACAGGAAACTCTTTCCCTCGAAAAGGTAAAAGATTTGATAGAAACAACGCCCTGTTGTACGAGTATGACCATCGGGACCTAACCCTAGCAGGCAACTTTGTTGTAAATCTTACTCGCCTATGCGGGTGATGAACAGGGATCAATGATTGCGAGTAATTGTTTGTAACCCTAACCTTGACGACTTTGCCCACCGTAACCCTGTTCGCCACGTTTCTTCGCACCCTGGTTGGAGACTGTAATCAGTTGATTCGGTAGGGTAACAAAAAAACCTTATTCCCTGGTACTTCAGGGTTCTGTTTCTTTCCTTCTTTCCTTCTTTCCTTCTTTCCTTCTTTCCTTCGTTGCTTCGTTGCTTCGTTGCTTCGTTGCTTCGTTGCTTCGTTGCTTCGTTGCTTCGTTGCTTCGTTGCTTCGTTGCTTCGTTGCTTCGTTGCTTCGTTCCACCATCATCAGGGCAAAGCCGTTTCACAACAACACTTCAATCGGTTTCCATCATGATGTTCTTCGTTAGGAATGTCCCTAGATTTCGCCTAATGCTTGCTCCTTTTCCCCATCACTTGCAGCATGGGCATGGACTGATTCGTCACCTCCGCCCTCTCGGCAATGGCCAACCTACCCCAGCCTCTATTCTTCAATGTGTTCATACCCAGGTAGGTGAACAAGTCAACTGTGTTCTATAACTACTAACTATGTGGCTGAATAGAAGTTTTCAACGGGTGTCGGTACAGATGACAAGAAGAATAAGGGGGATGCGACCAGTCCAGGAACTACTGATCCGTTTAGTAATTTGCCGGGGTTTAAACAGGTAATGTTTTCAATAATAGATAGACAGCCTCCCCAGCCATGCTCCTCATCTGGACAGCTAAACACAATTCAGAATCGTTCAAGTGGTTTACTTGGATGATTGAGGCTATTGTGCTGATCACTGCTCGTTTTCTCATAAAGTTCACCAACCAGCATCTGTCCAGATGGCCTGGGAGCCTGTCTACCCCTGAGTTTTTTGAAGTTAGTAATTCTCTAACTGTTACATAGACTATCGACAAGGCTTTCAAGGAACTTCAAGATCAACTGAGGAACGATCTTAAAGATAGGTTGAAGGCTGATATCGATCAGAGTCTGGACAAGAAACTAGCATTTTTCAATGATACTATCAACGATATTCACTCTTGGAATCGTTGGATCATTAGAACTATCGTTGGGCTGGTCGGAGGAGTATGTTGTCTTTCCATTCTCCTGCATAACTCTGGGCTAAACATCGAACTAGCTTGTTTTGAAAGTCATATTCTATGACCGGCAGACAGAAGAGAGATTAGTTCAACATATTTGTGAGAGCATTCAGGATTCTGAGCTCCGTGTTACCAAGAGGGTCGAAGATTCTATGAATGCTCTGATACTTGAGTTTAGACTCGAACAATATGAAAGGTTGAAGATGGCTGATAAGAACAAGAAGAACCCAGAAGACACGTCAGGCGAAGTTTATTCTTGTTAGTTAATTAGACACAATGCTTTTCTTTGTGACCCAAGCTTGAGCCTAAGGTAATAGAGCCTGGACAAGAGAAGATCTTGTCTGATCAGAATACGAAGAGACATTGAAACACGGGGAAATTTGTAGTGTTAATTAATCAAACACAACCTTCGCCAATGCCTGTGAATACTGTAGAATCTCGAATAATTGAACAATGGAAGGGGTAGTTGGAAATTCCCTACCTTCGAAAAGGGGGGAGAGTCGTAGCAAAAAAAAGAGCTACTCAGCCTGTCTGAGAGATATAAAATAAAACAACACTAGACCTTACCAGGGGAGGCAACTCTAACGACATAGCACAGTGTTCATTTATTCGAGATTTTACTGTACTCTAGTTCTTTCCACCTCTAACCCTTCTGACCTCGATCGATCTTCGAAAAAAACCTTACTTCGACAGCTTTCGGGGGGCAGGTCTGCGCAGCCTACTGCACCACTGAAAAATATGACATTTCGAGTGCAACACTTCTCCTTCCTGTGCAAGACTATACCCACATCCCCTACTGATGGGCCAGGACAAGCAGGCTATTCACCTCCGCCTACCTATACCGAATTTGATCCCGAATGCCCAGACGGGATATCGGGTTGAGGATGGGGATATCTTAATATTCCCGTCAAGGAAGATAATATTTTTCGGCGGTGTAGTAGGCTGTGCAGGCTTGCTTGTTTGAAAGCCGCTGATGAGAAGTTTTTTCAAAGATTGATGAAGGCTAGAGGTGTTGAAGGTGGAAGGAACAAGAGTATATACAGGTATTGGCGAAGGTTGGCACACAGATTCAAAATAATTATAAACTTTCCCCGTGCCTTAATATCTCTTCCTGTTCTGATCAGACAAGGTCTCTTGTTCTAGTTCTGCCACCTTAAGCTCAAGCTTAAGTTTAGACAAAGGGTATTGTGTCTGATTAATTAATAATTATGAACTTCCCCTGCGCATTAATGTTTTTCTTCTTGTCCTGATCGGGGAGGAAGCCACCCATCTGGACGACGATGCCGGGATTCAGTCAACAATCAACCACTTCCTGGAGAGAAGTGTGAGCAGAGTATGGTTATCACAATGCCCGCGGGTGCTATTTCAAGAACTCAGGCTACCAGGAAGGTTGGATTAGGCCTGAGGTTCGGGCGCAGGAGATGGTGGACATGACTGGTGCTGGAGATATGTTTGTTGGAGCATTTGCAACTGCCTGTGCCGAAGGGGATGGCATTGGGTATTGTCTCAATTTTGCCACAAGGGCTGCGTCGATTAATGTTCGAAGGTTGAGGACTTGGGAAGGGATTGCATGGGGGAGGTGGGGTACAGGGGCTGAGGTGTAATGGTAATGATATCATACTATGGGTTCTAAGTTAATGGCAGGGTAACTGAGCATGGTGATGGGTAACTTGAACAAGACAGGCACTTAGTAAAAGGTGTTATTTCTAGGCAGTAGGATTTCTGGAACAAACCTATAGTACATAGAATCGTGTACTAGTATTTAGTGCATGATGAAGAGAGTGTGTGAGTTTGTGGTTCAGGTGTTTAGAAGGCAGAGGGGAAAAGGCCTGGTCACAGGAGTTGGGAACTACTTTTGATCAGTGTTGTAAGTAAGACCAGTTCTGTGTTGGGTGATTGAGGAGAAGATGAACTGAATGTGTCTTCCCGACGAGGATACTCGAGTAGCATATCTGGGGGCTGAATCCACCCACTCTCTGTTAGGCATGTCGGAAGGCTTAGCCTTCCTTTAAAGCGAATAAAGACCTATAGTTACCCTACCTTAGGATTCTGAGTTCTAAATAGACAAGCCAACACCCCTCTCCCGCACCAGTGTTGAGACGGCGCTACACCAGCAGAGCTACCATAGTTGCGTCCCTTCACCAAAGAGATGGTCATTGGAACCCTCCTCGTAGCCGCATATACATTGCATCCGTCCGTCCGTCCGGATCCCGTTCGCAGGATATGTGAGGGAAGACCTTTGGCGAGCTTATGCAAGTGGTTCAAGCCAAATCGGTCGACGTTGCATAAGGTTACTGAACACTAAAGACAAGAGTCGCGAAAGTGGTCACTATGTAACGGGACGTTATTACAGACAATGGTTAAGCAACACATTCTATACTCCACGCTCTTGCGATGAAAGTCGCAGAAGTGAATGGTGTTGTTGGATGAGGTAGTTTGAGAAATCAGGCATACCTGCACTCACACACATCAATAGTATTCTTCGGATACCGACGGAACCATACGATAACGATATGACTATGGAGGGATAATGACTATTGAAGCGAATATCGTGACAAGTCTATCTTATGCTTCGCAGTTGCCGAGTGCAGAATGTATCTGCAAGGCTGAGAGGTTCGATAACAAAGCTGACCCCTTTGTTGGTTCGATCATGAAGACCATTCTGCGTATGCAGTGGTAAGCAAGAGTCCATGCCGACCAAGATGTATCGTAACCAATAGACTGATGTGTGGAAGCACAGTCAGGAAAATTCATGGTGTTGCGATTCGGAAGTCGAAGTGAGATAACAGAATTGTCAGGGTCAAATGGTGTTTGCTCTCTTTAGAAGAAGCTGGAGTTTGTTAGCAGATACTTAGTTAGTATGAGAACTAGATGTAGCCCGAGACCACCCAGACGCGGCATATAAATATCGAGGTGCCTCCCGAGCTATTTGAACATTATCCAGCAATGGAGAAGATAGTTTATCAATATAAAACATTTACGCTAGAAATCTTTTATCACTTTACCTACCTCTAATTTAAAACATTGAGCCTTCCTAGACAATCTCTGTCTACCATTAAGATTACCGGCCTGAGTTATCTCACAAGACTTTGAGATTGGCTCCCACCTAACAGTATATTGATATTTCTCCTGGTTACCAAGGCTCAATAAATGACAACTCTATTTGGCGAAATAAGTGAAGCATTCATTTTCGAACCCATATCTCTCACCGACTCTGTCTTCGAACATCGATCCTACTCGTTTGAAGAACTTTTCAGAGATTCACTTCATATTCTCCAAATACTTTACCTCTTCACACACGGCAATACTGTTGCCGCTGCACCTCCAGCAAGAACGAGACTGGTCTAAGAACCAGACGAGGAGTGGAACACTCCATATCCCATGATGGATATAAAAACCTACGAAATCCCGCTTATCTGGCTAAACCCCAAGTCAATTTGATAAGCATCATCAAATACCCTCCAAACCTGTGCACTAAAAGCACGAAGCAAGTTCTCCGGTGTATTGGCGACCAGACCCATCACGATTACCAATCATGACAGAAGAAACCCACGATTCCGTAATGACCGGCGGAGATGAGACCATTATTCACAGCACTAGCCAGACTCCAGGCCCGCTGGATACCAGCACAATTGGAAGGGTAGCTCTTGGACGACTAACCCGAGGGCGCTCAAAGACACCTACTCTTAACTTTATTTCAAAGGAAGAGTTAAACCAATTTGCTGGCCACCTTGAAGGAGTTCTTGGAAGATTTAGTTAACGAATGGCTAGAGAACAGAAATCCATGTACCTAGACATCGGATGATTATCTAACGAAGTGTAACGACCCTACGATAGGTAGCTACAATCACTATCACCTTAGCCCAAATGGTATACCAAGAGGTAACCAGAGGTGGTATGGTCTCGTATACATGATACAAATAGCTGGTGAACCTAGGATAAGGCCTAGGAAATAGTTGAGTAGCCTTAAGGTACTCTACTAGGCAGGGTAACCTTTCGGGAGCACATTCGCATAAGGTCAAGAGAATTATGGGAATGT
>Ga0307509_10004327_pt1 | contig 20626 bp, 21 predicted proteins | sample 10_EM_MG_FD_202245 | JGI IMG/M metagenome (GOLD analysis project Ga0307509, IMG submission 202245) | Populus trichocarpa ectomycorrhiza microbial communities from riparian zone in the Pacific Northwest, United States - 10_EM | ecosystem: Host-associated > Plants > Roots > Unclassified | place... | reverse complement strand
GATTTGGGACACGGCGCAGGCGAATGGTTTGAGTGTTTTGAATGCGGAGCAGTACTCGCTACTGAGGTTCTTTTTCCCGGTCAAGGAGATTGACGTGCAAAAGTGGTTCATGGATGGACATCAGGAGTTATTGAGCTTTTTGAACAAGTCTTATGCGTTGATTCACATTCCCGGGAGTGTATTGTAGGTTTCCCCCGACTATGGCCACGTTTTGTACGAGTCTGGGGTGAATTGGATACTGATGGGTTGGTTGATATAGTTTCATCGCATGGTATTACTACTCCGCCCCGAATCATGCTACCTTTGCAATCGTACGGCGCACTGTAACACTGTGCAACTGGATGGCCTTTGCTATATTTGCCTTCTTCCCGTGCATGCCGCCCCGTCTGCTCCCTAAGGAGTACGGCTTTATCGATACTGTCCGCCGCGATGACGCCGAGTCCGTGTGGATGTCTGGCAAATTTGTGAACCACCTTGCTGCCATGCCGAGTATGCACTTTGGCTACAGCTTCATGATTGGTGTGACGCTAGTGTACCACTCTGGCGTGCTCAGCTTCATGGGACTAGGATATGGAGGACGTAAAGGAAAAGTCCTGCAAACTGGTGTTGGCAAATGGTGGAAGATTTGGTACTGCGTGCTCGGGGTTTCGTACCCAACCATGATTCTGACTACCATTATTGCTACAGCTAATCATGTTCGTCCCCCATATATTGCCCCTCTTCCACTAAACTAGAGTGCTAACTAGTGGTAACAGTACTGGTTGGACCCCTGCGCTGGAGCGCTTGTCGCTGCAATCGCCTTCCTGTGCAACCGTGTGTTCCTGGTATTCGTGCCGCTGGAGGACCTCCTCCTCTGGGCCCTCCGCTTAGAAAAGCCGAAACCGAATTGTGGACAGCATGCTCGTTAATTATACCCTCTCTCCCGGGGATGATGGTAAAGTGGAACAATAGGTAGCATTTTCCTTTTTTCCTTCCTTTTTAACCGGAGTTTTGAGACGATTCTTTATCTTTCTGCGCATTTTTTTTTACGAAAAACTTTTCTTTCTCTACTGTCAGTCGGGTCGGTTTGGCCTGGCTTGGTTTGGGTTGTAGAGCGGAATTGGAGAGGGCTTTCTGGAGGAGGGGTGGGACAGGCATATATATACCCTTGTGGTCTTTTGGAATGGTTCGCAGTTTTGGTGGTTGGGAGTGGAGAAGGAGGAGGATTGTACTTAGACTAATATTGAGGCTTTGATACTCACTCCAGTGGGTTTGAAGGTGCAATGTCTGAATCTACTGGCTTGGGGGGAATACTGTAGACTGCGGTAAAGCGCTAACCTCCAGAAGAGAGCCATGGAGCATCGTATGTCTGTCTACTTCTGGCGGAGCAGTGCTTCCGCTTCCGCTATTATGCGTTCACCGTAGCCGCCAGTAGCCGGAGCCTTTAAAGTTCTAACACATCATTGCCGCCATTTTACGAATCGGGGGAACACATGACCTATCTGCAACCCGTACCATTCGACTCTCGAGCGAGTGAGAATCTGTGATTAATTGTCCACCAACCGACGCACTGTGGGGAATTATTAGTTGGCAGCGATTTTCCCGAGAGGATGAGCGCCGAAGCTAGAGTACGCCATCGTACCTCCCTTATTTGTTTTCTGGTTTGTCTGGTGGGTGCCCAAGCACCCCACAAAGCCAAAAGATCATAAGAAAAGTGAAAGAAAGAAAAAAAGCGGTGGAGGAAGGAAAAGATACTTTCTTTAGGTTTTTGTTTTGTTTTGGATGGTATCCCCTAAGCTGCCAGCCGCTGACGAACCTAAACGCCGCCTCCCCCAAACAACAGCAACACCAGAGAGCAAGAAGAGCAAGTATAGTTTAAAATTTTAAAAAATCAGCAAAGAAAAGGCAGAGAAATATAAAATAAAAGGCCTATTTGGAACGAAAAACTAATAAACAATTTCTCTCATGTCATTATTGAACCATGGAGAGCAGAGTCGGGCCGGGGTGGATTGAAAAGGGCCCCAAATGGGCCCCTTGATAATCTAGGGGATAGTCAGTACGGTATGATGATACAGTACAGCCTCGTTTTCCAAGGGCTCTCACGCCAAGGCTAGTATGATACTGTGATATAAAGGGCTATGTATAATAATACATCCCCCCTATAAGATTTTGTCACGGTATACCAGCCCGGGTGCGATAACTTTTGGAACGAGGGCTGTACGGTATACAGCACAGTACAGTGCTCACGGATAACTCAAGGCATGTGGTGGACCTGAGTCGTTGGGGGAGTTGGCAAGTTAAGTTAGTTTCTCCTTCTGGCCCTGGGGTTGTGCTCTGGTGAAGGCTGGGATGGGGTTTCGTGAGTGGTATTTTGGCGGTGAGTGTGTGGGATGTTATATATAGGTTCTGATGCGTGCGGTGTGGTATAGTAGTAGTAGTAGGAGGAGGAGGAGGAGGAGGAGGAGGAAGTACTTGCGGATGGAATTGTGTCGTGAACTTTGAATTATGGTCTTTGTCTTTCCTGTACAGATGGTTGTTTGGGCTCCCGTAGGGGGGTTGTGGGTGATGTGGGAGCTGTGTATAAGTTGAGGAGATGAGTTTGGTATAGTTTGGGTAGCGGTCAATAGAGTAGCTTGAATGTAGTTATTGGTGGTGATGTTTTCTGTGGGAGGTTTTGTGAGTTGGTGTATATACCTTCTCACCTCTCACTCGTTCATTGGGGGTGGGTGTTGAGGTGTTGGTTTGTTTGCTCTGAACCACCTCTATCCATGCATCCAATGTCTGAGGCCTTCACGCCACCCACATCGTCATTCATCCGTCCGTCCGTCCGTCCGCCCTCGCCCTCGCAGCCAAAGTTCCTTCGGCGTCCTCCATCCCACCGCCTCCTACCTACCTATGCAATCACCGCCATCACATCTCACACCTCCACTTAGGTCGGCGAGGCACACAACACAGCACGGGACCTGCCCTGCCTTGTTTTTGCCTACATATTAGCTTAGATTATCTAGGACTGAGCTATATTGTCTGTGCCCTATTAAGCACGGCACGAGTCGGCCTGAGTGAATAATATCTATCCACGTCATGTATGGGAGAAGGATTGGGGGCGGAAGTTGATCTCCGGGGTGATGTTGAGGTGGGTGGTCTTTGTTGAAGGGGGGTGGAATAGCCGTGATATCCAGAATCGAGATGCGGGTTGTGCCGTAGGGTAGATCAGCGCAAGGTTGGATAGAATAGTGCAGGGAGTTGAAAGGGCTAGTATAGTGTGCTGGTACAGAGGGTATCAGCTTATGTGGTGTTGCTCATGGCCGATTGGGTAGATGTGGCGGTAGAGGATGTATCTGCTACGGCGGTAGGCACGGTACTAGGGTACCAGGGCTAGTCGGCGAGCATTCCCAATGTACTGGGGTCGTGCTGGCTGCGAAGTACATGTTCCCGGCACGTAGAACCTAAACACAGGGATCAAAATTTGTATGGCAAATTGTCTGTGCGTATCTGAGAGCCCATACTAAATTCAGATCCAAATGTTCAGGTCCTTCATGCCGGGAACGAGTATGGGTTAGCTTGCCCCAGAGGACGAAATGCCTAGGGGGGTGTAGGCCTGACGGGTACAGCTCCTGTAGTCAATCAAACAATATTATATGTGAATTTGCTAATGGTCGTTTCTGATATGCAATTAGCCTTATTGATTGTGAAGGAGAAGCAATTCCGGTGAGCGCTTTACAATTTTTTATTTGCTAGAAGGGGTACCCACGGTGCGTTGACCAATGCGAAAGTGTTCACGGATTATTCCGAGCCTTAGTACTGTAGATCTTTGGAGTTGTGCTTGTACTGAACTGGACAGTGCTTCATGCATGCTCCGTGATAGAGGGAGTTAGAGGAAGAAGAAAGCAATGAAGCGATAATAATTGGATAACGGGGGGGGGGGGGCGCTGAACAGTAGAGCACAATGTTAGTACTGCACTAACTCCTACACTTCCTAGACACCTCTGCCAATCATTCCTCTCCAGATGTGCCCCTCCCCCCTCCCTTTGCACCTCTACGGAAATACCCAAGGGGAAACGATGATCCTCGAGCGACGTACGAGTACAGCGACCTGTTGGTACTGTGTTGTGCTATAAATTGCACTGTACTATTGGTGGCCCATGCGCATATACATGATCGGTGTCCGGGGAGGTCGGCGTTTGATATCTGACAAGTCGGCCCTAGTGGTGGAGGTGGGTTGGACGTGATTGGAGGGGATAGTATGCCTGCCTGCCTGGTACCTTTGATATGACACCGATCGGGAATACTAGTTTAGGGAGCAAGGAAGGGTGTGGTTGGTGGGTGGATGGGGTCAAAAGAAGGAATGGAGGGGGGGAGAGAAGGAAGAAGGGAGTTCTGGGATGTAATTGTACTACGTTTCCAGCCGAGAGTTTGGAACACAAAGTGCAGAACCTAGAGCGTCATCGATAGCCGAGGGCGTATCCGGTAGCACTGGTATTACAATCTGGACAAGCGAGTCCAATTTTGTCCAGCACCCTACCAGACGTTAATCTTCCCTCTCTCTCTCCCAGAGAGGAACTTTCCAATCCTACCACCACTGGGCCAATAAGGCTACCCCCTATAATCTGAAACACCGGACATGAGTACCGTACCAATACCAATGCATCTACCAAAACAAACCAAAGAATAAGAAAAATATTATCCCCAACCGTACTTGAGTACCCTACCGGTACCGGTAAACCCATCCCAAAACTGGAAACGATAATCCAAGACAAAACCAAAAGTATCTCGCCGTTGTCGAAGAAGGGAAAGAAAAAAAGGAACGTTGCGATGGCCAAGACATTACTATCACACAAACGGCCAATTCCCCGTGACTAGGACCAATCATGAGATGTCACCCGGTGAGAAGCGGAGTGGGGGTCTAACGGGACTGGCGCTGGGGGGCGATGATCTCTGTTGACGTGTATAAGTCTCTCTCTCGCTTTTCTTTTTCCCTCCTTCTTTCCGGCGGACAATGTGAGTATCCGGGAAGTGCTTTCAGGCAATTGGTATTTTTGGATGATGTTGCTTTCCTTCCAGGGGGAATGAAACAGAAAGGTAAGTCGGTAGGTACGGTGGGATAGGATCTCGTTGACGCATCGAACTCTAGAGCGATATGGTGTTTGGATGATACAGGCAAGAGTGTAAAACCCACTCCAAGCGAAACAAAACAAGGATAATGCATTCCCTCGATACTAGTAAACCTGCCCCCCTCCCCCGAACCTACCCAACACTACACCCAAGAAGCCAAGCTGAGTTTTGCCTTCTCCTCTCAATCTCTCTCACCGAGAGAGATACCAGTATACGATAGACTGCCGCTCTACCGAAGCGCACTACCCTCCCGAAAATGCCCCCGCCCGAGCCCGAGAGCCCATATCTGACCGGCATTTACCGTGAATGTGCAGTATACCTCAAAAAAAAAAAACAAGGTCCGGAAAAAACCGCCCCTGGGTCTCTGCATATCTATCTAGCCCCAGACCGAGAGTGAGTTCTTTTTTTTAAAGTTAGAGTGGGGCCCGCCGATCACTGTACGCCATGCATGAAGGGCGCGGAACTTACCGAGTTGCTGCCTTGGTATCAGATTGGTGGTGATGATGGAACAACAGGTTTCTGAGAGCTGGCGCGACATACGGTACTCGACTACATACGTTAATAGTAAATACATGGGATAAAAAATAAATAAAAATAAAAAAACAAATAAAAAAAAAGATAACAGATATGGCGGCTAGTAATTGGATGGCTCACGGAGAGTGAGGACAGGAGAGGAAGAATTTCAGGAAGTATGATACGATATTGTGCTGTACGACTATCAAACCATCCAGGGCGGGTCTGTGGGACTCTATCATCATGGCCGGGTCTGCGGATGCTGGAGAGAGAGAGACTCTGTCGTCGGGTGTGTATAAATACAGCTCGATATCCCGCCTCAATTCCATTCCTCCTCATCAGCTTCGACTTCAACTTCTACTTCAATAGCAATCTTCGCCTTCAAAAACAATCCAATCTACTACTTCTACTTCTACCTCTACCTCTACCTCTACTTCTACTTCTACTTCACCTCTTCTTCCACCTTCCAAAATGCAATTCGCAAGAATCCTCGTCTTCCTCTTTGCAGCGCTCGTCTCTGCTGTCGCAATCCCCGCCCCCGCCCCTGGCCCTGACGCTGACGCTTCCTGGGGCGGCTTTGGAGGCGACACCACCACCACCACCACCACCAACACCGAGACATGCACCTCAAAGAACCAGGTCTCTGGATGCTGCACTGACAAGCAAACTGGCTTTCTAGCAATTGGTAGTCAGTTTAAGTGCAGTGGTTTCGGTACGTTCTTACTTAGTCCCTTCTCAGCTTGGAGCGGAGGGGATGTGAAGCTAATGGAGTGGGGTGAATAGTCGCGGGTTCGGGGAGTTGCAATGGTGGTACCGTTGCCTGCTGTGATAATTCACAGTCGGCGAATGGTATCGTCGCCATCAACGTCAACGCCCTCAATTGCAATAAGATTTTGTAAGCAACGGAGAAATGATTTCCCGGGGTTTATGGTATGGCCAGGGTGGGGATGGTTTGGATGATGGATGGATATGAGCGCTGGATGGTATGGAATGGGTTCGGGATAGGAGGATGGCTTCGAGGAAATGATTTTACGCTTATGATTTACCTTTCTCATCACAACGAAGCTCCTCAGAGTTGTTTTATGTCACATTGGCTACAGTGGTCAATTTAATAGTCAATTTATATTATTTTCTTGGATCTTTTCCTCAATTGAAAGAGTGAAGCGGTGCAAGTACGAAATCGAGAGATATACATACTAACTAACGACAGGCCAGGAGATGTATATATATATCTCTTCCTGGACAGCGAGCATCCCAAAAACCAAGCGAAACTTCAAGAATCGAACTAAATTCAATAAGGGAGAAGAGAATCACACTGGGAATGATACAAACTTCGTAGAAACTTATATGGGAAAGTAAACTACTCGTAATGTCCTGACGTTTGTGAACACAACTGCTATTGCATACCGCCAAAATTCAGCTTTTTTGCGCTGTTCTTGGCATCATGCAATAGCAGTTGTGTTCACAAACGTCAGGACATTACGAGTAAAGATCTACTATAGATCCAATCCACAGCCTTCGTGTGAAGTTTAAGCCCGGGTCTCATTTGCAGTAACATAGAGTAATAATACAAGTTAATATACCTAACGCCCAATGGTAGTAGGTATCTTGGTGGTTGCGAAAAGCAACACCCCACAACCGCATAGACTATATACTCCAACATCATTTCCACTTGACACCCCGAGTTCGTGAGAACACGAGTTACAAACTGGATTAGCTAGCGCCCCCCCCACAAGCCCTAGAATAGCAAGCCCGAACCAGAACATACAGTACCGCCCGATAAGTAAGAGGCGGGACAAAGGCTTTAGAGTGATACATCGAAGATACTACTATTCACTTAATTCTTATACCTCACGTGTACTTACCTGTGGTAGTGTTATGGCTAGTGAAAATGTACCACCCCTAGCGATCTTTGGTTGCATGGTACATTCTCACCTGCAACAACACTTCCACAGATACATGTTGGGGTATGAGAATTAAGTGACCAGTAGTGTACGGTACATGTATGAAACCGGTCTATGCTGCAATATAAGACTCCACCATACACTCGCGCACAATACTATAGTGCGCAAGCATCCCCAAGTCTGATAGGCCTAATCAACAACCGTGCAACCGACAACGCTGCAGCAGCATCTGGTGAGACTCCACTTGCACTTGGGCAATTGCAACCACTTACCGGTATGTACTGTACGAGTACAGTACGAGTACTGTGCACCAGAGTCTTGGTAACCCTACGCTGCAGCGCCGATAACACTGCATCGTTGCTACGTACGTAGACCGTCCAATCAGCCCGCGTGTTGGTTTGTTCCCCCCCTTTTTTCCGGCTCAAATGGCAAATAGAAAATCTCTTTCTTTTTCTTCAAGATGTCTCCACCACTATTGTTTGTTGCTATGATATTTCATCCCCAGCTACGACTGATTAGAACCTATTGGAACCTACCGAACGTTATGATCTCGGAATATCACTCGTCTCCCAATTTTCCTGTTTGAGACAGACATTCACTCGGGGTGGACCTGCAGCGATATCCTTGTATTACCCATAAGGCAGCCCGTTTCCTGCGGGCAATGCACTGACGGCTGGGAGCTTGGACAAGTTAAGTCCCACTGTTAGACTGGTTTATTTTCCTTCATTAGCGGCCCCGAGACACTAACGCGGTAGAGTAGCAAATGCTTCAAAAGAATACGGTTGATATCAAGTCGGGATAACCCCCCAAGAGACCAATTCCGTCTTTATATCTTTCAAAGAACGTTCAGCCGTGAGTACGGTGCTCTACCGGTTTTGGAAACCGTCGAAAGGGAAAAATAAAAATATCTTTGAGAGATGTAACTAAGGAGCGGAAGATCGTCCGACTTAAGGAATAAAACCTAGTCTCATCTGGTCTTTATTCTACACAGGAAAAAGCAAGCAACCCCCAAGAGAATGAAACATGAAATAACATAAGAAGGGGTATCATTCCTGCATAATATCTATCACCGCTCTGGACCGGGTTAACCGGGGGTATATAGAATCCAACTACCCGGAAAAGAGTTGAATCCATCTATCGGATTCCAGTTTGCTGGAAACTTCTTTGGACCCCAATCCGAGCTCTTTTTTTTAGCTTTCTTTCTTTGGTCTACCGAGTGCGTATATCGCCCCCTACGCCTTCCAACGGCCTTGCATCTAAACGTCCGCTAAACATCCCATTATCAAATTAAGCCATCCTGGCTCCATCACCCGCGACATTTGAACCTCCTTCCATCAATTTTCCTTTGCCCTTCCCTTTCCCGTCGCCCAACGGGTGATTGTCCTCAACTGGGTCCCTATACAATTGGTGCTCCCTCAGGTATTCAATGACGCAGCTGGGCAGTAGGTACTGAACACTCATTCCCCATCTCAAGAATTGCCTAATCCTGGTACTGCTGATATCGTTGGCAATCAGTTGTCGAACAACCTGGATATTCTCCAACCAGTTCTTTCCCATTTTCTCGCTCCACTCGTTAAGCGGAGCCAACGCATCACTGACATTGGAGCCGGAACGCTCAATGACAAAAATCCCGTGGGACCCAATAATCAAGTCCAGATCCTCCAAAGACCAGACGCCCGGCTGCGACATAGTCTGCAAAAGGTCTGAACCGCCAAGCAAAGCAACTTGAGCAGGCCTCTTGGGGGCATCCGGGTCGGAGCTAGTGGAAATTCCACCGAGTTGATCATTCACGGAAGTGGTGATATGATTCAATACGACGGCAGTGGGCTGGTATTCCTTTTGGATGGCTTCCCACGGGTCAACCATTAACCAGTCGGAGGTTTGTTCACAAGCTAATTCGCACATGTGGACCCTGTAATATGCACGTTAATCGGGGCCGGAGGTGGAGGCGGAAGGGGAAAGGGAGAACGGACCGATGGGTGGCGCTTGCCAGACCAGCTTTGTTGTACCGATCGCTCACAGGTGATAGGTAGCCACCAACGACCTCATAAGTGTCACTCATATTTTGGCGTACATAGTCGACAGCCATCTCGAACATTCGAAGATGCATGTGGGTGATGGGCGAGAAGGAGCCGCAAGCGACAAGGACCAAAGGTATCTTAGTGGGATCACTCAATACCTGTTGAAGACGGTGAGATGGAAAGGTGTAGGTATCCTTAGATTGCAAATCTGGAGAAGACATTTTTTGCTGAGTTTGAGAGATTGTCACGACAGAGGGTGTTGGTTGTGGGTGGAGGAGTGCAGGAGAAGACGATAGAGGAAATGATGGCGGGGTCAATTAATCAGCCTGACAGAATTCACAGACAAAGCCCTCAGTCTATGGATCGGCAAAAATAGGAAGAAATAGGGGGGGGGGGGGGGTATGGGATATACTTGTACGGCAAGGGAATCAAAAAAAAGGCTTTGAAAAAGGGAGGGGTTGTGAAAGAAGTGGATGGGAAATGGTGGGCTGCGGGGAGGGAAGGGGACGGCGGCGAGTTAAGTAACTTGGCTCGTTCGTCCGAAGGCGACGGTTGCACGGTCATATTTGTGCTATCATAGAAGGAAAGGGTCAACAAGGGGGGAAAAAAACCCTGAACGCGGAGTAATTTTTCAGTCACTCCCACGAGGTCTTCACTCCCACCCCTCCCCGACATGATACTGTATCATATCCTCCCTCACGAGTGCCTGGGACATGCGACACGATACTGGGCTCGAGTGCCGTAAAATCTCTTGAAATCCATTATCTCCGTCAGCCCTGTAATCTCCGAATCTAGAGACAAGAGCTCCTGGGAAGGGTTGGCACCCCCCTGACACAGTAACGGATCAGCCCTTGGGACATGTTGGATCTCATTAACTGGTATTTGCAATTCCGTTAACTTGATAAACTAAACCCATCCTGGGCTGACGGGCTGATTTCCGCTGGCGATCTGACTATGGATTTTCCCCCAAGGGATTTTACGGTACGGTACCTGCGCAGTATCAAGAGCAAGAGAACACACCCGTACCTGTACCCCGCGGTTTGACTTTTTCCCTTCCTTCCTTCCTTCCTTCCTTCCTTCCCCTTAACCGTCGCAGCCAGCCGTGCTGTGCCGTGAGAAACTGCCATCCAATGCTCACAGCTAGCGAGAGCAGCTAACACCAACATAACACTTGCAACATTGAATCACATCTGATTTCCAGCAGCAACATGTTTTCCTCGCCTCACCGGTTTTCCCCTTTTTCCTTTGTCTTGGCTCACTCGCCTTGGCGTAATTTTCCCTCACTCCCCTCCCCCCATTCCTCCTTACCGACAGGGATGAGGGAAACATCTGGATTATGTAAGTGCTCGAGGGTAAATTACGCACGATATGGGGGGTTTCTATCATACTCTTGGGGGCGGGAGCGTATCGGTACTCGAGCACGGTAGAGGGGTTTCTTTTTTTCTTTTTTTCTGGAGCTATCAGCGATCCGATCGATCCAGAACTGCATTTTTGCCTCACACCCAGAAGTCCCTTTCGGAAAAAGTTTTTTTATTATTGTATCATATGGTAGGGTGTAGGGTTTATATTGCGGGATTGAGGGACCGGGGACCACGGATTGGGGATTGGAGGGGGGATAATTTTAGTTTGGGGTGGAAGCGGAGGTATGATACGAGTACCAGTTACCGGTACATACCGTAGGCATCATACCGCCAATATCATGAGGGCAAATTTTTTAGAAAACCTTACAATGACGGCAGTTACCGCACTACCTACCGATACTCTGGGCACTACGGTACTATGGTGAAAGTTCCCTGCAACTGTTACTCGTACGGTATTCTTACTGCGCTTGGCTTGGGTTTTCTGCCGGTACCGCGCCGTACGGTACTATACCATACGCTTTCATCCTGTAGCATATCATCCTATCTGTACCCTTCAATCCTCCAGGGCGCTCGAGAGATCGGTAGAATGTGTGTACTCGTGCATACCATAGACTTCAATCCGAACCCCCCCCCCGACAATTAACTCCCAAATGGAAGGAAGGAAGGAAGGATACCATACTTTCTCTCTAGATCTCGCCATTTTCCCAACCATGTTTCCTCTTCTCCTTGAGCGCAGCAGCGTCCGAAGACAGGGGGGGAGCAAGGGGATATAAAAAAAAGTTGATAAGCATAAAATCCACCTTCCCACCTCCTCCCCCTCCTCCCGCCCCACACACCGGTATGATAGGATAAAGCGATGTTGTGAACGCTATATATATATACATCCCGGCGTTTCGGGAAATTCAAGTAATTCAAAATGGAAATTTAATCTGCCATATCATATCATACTAAAAAGGAAAAGAAAAAAAACTATATAAAAAAAAAGGTTGTTGTGGAAGGTTTGCCGTGGATCATAGAATATCACGCGATGTGGTAATTCGTTCTATGGTAAGAATAACGGCAGAGTCTGACATCACACACCATGCCCGCCGCACCCGCAGTTTATAGTGGGATAGCCGGGGCAATGTATGTGGGGATAACATTACCCGCAGAAGCCGTAAATGGAAGCCTCCAGAATGCAAAAGTGGTATGCAGTAGCCAGCTGTATGCGAGCAGGTACCATAGCAGTGCCCGTTTCGCGGACGTCGGGTGATTGCGGGTGATGGGGGTTTTTGCTGCTCCGTTTGGACTTAGTTATTGTGCGCCGTGTGGGGGATGTCTGGTGGGCCGGTAGCGGCGCACAAGTTGTGAGGGGGTGAGTGAGTGAACGCACGCGGGATATGGTAGGAGGGTCATGTATATGATTTAGTGGAGCATAATATGGTGCAAATAAAGATAGTAAGTTACAGCGTAGTAATAATGACCGTTATATCAGACAGTTATTCCAGTCTTTCTTCTGCTTCCTGCGTGCTCTTCTGTAGTAATCCGCGGTAACGTGCGGACGAGATGAATAAAGTAGTTGGAGCTGCCATTCCTTCCTTCCTCCTCCTCCTCTTCCCCCAAGTACGGTACCGTAATATACCGGTAGTGGTTGATTGATTGGGTGAATGGATGATCGAGCGGACAAATCGAATCCACTAACGAAATCCACAGGAGGGGGAGGGGAACGATAATAATAACACTATGAAAACGAACAAACTAGCATGCAATACGCCAAACAAAACCCACCACACCACGATTCACGATAGACAATTGAAAAACGAGCAAAAGTCAAAAGCTAACATCCACTAAACAACCTCTCCCCCTCTCTAAACGCCCCATCACCACCGCCAACACTCCCGCTAACTTGGACTCGCACTAACATCCTCAAACTCCATTTCCCAAGCATCTACGACACGGAACTTCTCCGCCGCATCCCGCAACTTCCTCCTCCCGTCCTTGCCAAGGATCCCATCGGCGAGCTCAACCACAGTCCCGCTCGTAGTCGTGGCCGCAGCCTCATCCTCCTCCTCCCCAGGGTCATCATCATTCCTACCCTTATTCCTTCTTGGCTCCTCGTTCTCCTTTCCGGAGCCAGTGGATTTACGCGCGTACGTCTTTTTAGCAGTGGTGGCGGTGGCGGGGACTAGGGGGCGGGACCAGGCTGATTTTGTGATTTTCGCGGTAGTTGTGGGGGCGGCGGACTTGGACTTGGACTTTGTCTTTGATTTGGACTTTCTGGTTGGCTTGGGCTTGCGTTTTGTGGGCTTGCTGAGTTCATCTTCCTCTTCGTCTTCCTCTTCTTCCTCCTCCTGCTCCGAAGGGGGGAGGTCAAATTCGTCCCTCTCAGCGAGTCTGCCCCGGCCTTTGCGCTTAGGGAGTAATCCACGGAGGTCCTCTGTTTGTAAAACTTTTTGTTTTGGTGCCACTGCCAACTTGGATCTAGTGACAGCCTGCCTTCTGCGTTTTCCGCCACGGGTTTGGTCGCGGTGCTCTTCTGCCCTGTCGCTATCTTCGTCGTCGGAGCCCATGCCTGCGCTGGAAGAACGGCGTTTTCGGGAGTGCCGGGGGGATTCTTGTGCTGGTGAGGAGCTTACCGGGGGGCGCATTATCTCGTCGAGCTCGCGCGCGTTGGTGGTATCTGGTAGAGTTGGAGAGGGGGTGTTTGGATCGGAGTAGATTGCAAAGGTCATGTCTTCTGCCTCCGTGGTGGTGACGGTAGCGGTAGGAAGGGTATCTTTCTCTTTGCCCCTTTGGAATTGAAAGGGAGATCCGAATCGCTTCTTCTTATGCTGCTGCTCCAATTTTGCGGGTACCGGAACCTCGTCATTGTCTTCTAGATCGGCCTCCTCCCCGGTCTCCTCCTCCTCCTCTGCAAGCTGGCTGAGTTTCCATTTGTTCGTGCGTTTAGGCGTTGGAGTCGCCGGTTCGTCCTCATCATCCCCCGCAAACCCACCACTACTGGCAACATCATTCTCGTCAATTCCGGGGAGCCTATCCAACGGCTCCAAACTCTCAACACCCAATTCCCGCAATCTGGGTCTCTCAGCAGACGAGGGCCGTGCGCGCGGGGGAGTGTACCCCTCGTCCTCGGCAAACTCCAAAGAAATCCTTTTCTGCTTCCCACTCTTGCCCTTTGCCTGGGTGGGCGTGGTGAGTCCCTCTTCGTCGCCGCGAGGGGCAGTGCCTATGATCGCCGGAGGCGAAGACGCGAAGTGCGGGCTGCCGGCCGGGGAGTGGTTCTCGGCGTCGGAAGATGCGGGGACTTGAATCTCGGGCGATAGTGTGGTAACATCCGGCGTTGGCGGGGCAGCTGCGACACGGGAATTGGATTTCTGCTTCTTATGCAGAAACACCTTCGTTGTGGCGCGTGTAGGTTTTTTCGGAGATGGGGTTTTGTGGATCACTTCTTCGATGACGATAGAAGTAGTAGTAGTAGTAGGGTTTGCGGTAGCACGCGTAGACCTTTTTGGCGGCGATGTTGCTGTTGTTGCTGCTGGAAACGTAGTCATCTCCGCAACCAGAGCTACGGGTTGTTGAGACTGGCCTCGCCGTCGTGTAGTTGGTGGCTTTTCTGGCGATGTACGAGTAGATGCAACGGTGGCTTGACTGGCCTGACTAGTTTCGATGACCAGCTCGACCATGCCTCTCGATCTCGTCGCGCGCGCTGGTGGTGCCACCGGCTTTCCGACTATTTCCTTCTCGGCCGCCTTCTTTTCCTTCTTCCCAATAGTAGTAGCAACCTTCTTGCTTGCCTTTTCCACCTCTTCGCCCGCAGGTGGTTTCCTGTTAGCGCGTGCTGGTCGCGGCATCCTGGTCGATTCAAATAATTCCTCTTGTAATTTTCCCTCGCAATGGAAGACGGCTCAGATAGCAATGGTGTATTTCGAAAGTAACGTGTAAAGCACCTTCGTATCGTGGTAGCAGGTAGAGGCAGCGATGGGTGGTAGTGGTGGTGGTGATGGTGTGGTATAGTAAGCAGTGTGTGTAAGCGATGAACCAAAGGCTGGGTAACAGGCAGATAAGGATCCCGTAGGGCCCAACACGCCAACCACGAGAGGAAAAAGAAAAATGAAGTGAAGTCTGTAAATTGCCCTATTAGGAAATAATGACGTGACGCGTTGTTGTGGCCCTTTTTTGGGAGTAAGGAGTTTCGCTTAGTAAATGTATCTCTTGGCATTCAAATGAACCAACCCCGCACTTTGCTGCCCGAGCGGTAGCTTAACCCTCCCTCCTTTTCTTTGCCATGGTGGAACAGAGTGCTGGTGGTGGTGGCTTTGCTTAACTTAACTGTCGGCATAAAGGATCACCGACCTTTTCTCTCTTCTATTTACTGGTACGTATTTCGGAGGAGGAGGTGTGAGGGAGGAGAATGAGTGAGAGGGTGGGCGCAACACAACGAAGGAGGTGGAGAGCGGAGAAATTAGAGCTGCTATCCTATTGCCCGATAGCCCTTTCCCTACTATGATATCCCCCCCGCAGCAAGCAAGCCCGGCGATCGGTGTGGATCAGCGGCAGAAAGGGGAAATTAGGATTTTAGAGTGGCCTGGAGGCTATCTACTGATTGGCGGTGGGAGGTTCGGGAATGAAAATGTTTCCACACTCTACTCGAGTACTGGTACGCCACGGAGGAAGAACTCGGGAGAGAGAGATGATGTTTGATCTTTGAGGTTTGGTTTAGTGAACGATTCCCGGTAACGGATCGGGACCGAACACTGTATGATACGATACCCCCGGATAGCACGGAAGGATTACGTTACCACCATATTACACATCGGAGAGTTTTGCGCTCTGGGATTACGTTTTTATGGAGGATGGCGATTGGGAGTAGACTACAACTCACGATATACACTTCCACTCAGGAGTCAAACAGCGTTGGGAAAGAGCCGGAGAGCGAGGGTCAGATGGCAGCCAGTATACGAAAGGTCACTATCAATATCGAGCGATACCAATACCTACCATTTCAACTCGCCCACCTACCCACTCCCCCGCCTCTATGACATATATATATCACCGCACGAAGCAGCGCCAGTACAAACTCATCGAGTACAACAAACATTTCCACAAACTGATGAAAAAATTATAATGTACATACATGGAACGCATACCTCCCCCCTCCCCCCTTCTCCTCACGACAATCCATCGCCCATCAATCATCCAAAGAAAACCTAATCCCACTACCTAAAAAACGAGCTTTCAAAAGATACATAAACAGAATCGACCTCCCTCCCCGTCGAGGTACAGGCCGTTCGCAAACCATATATGAGAGAAGCTAGGAGGGGGGAGGGAAAAATTAACTACAAAGACATCATTGGAAAAAAGAAGGAACGAAAGAGAAGACCAACACTAAAAAGACAGATGGAAAGAACAAGAAAGGGGGGGGAAGGAGAAAGACAGCAGGGTAAAAAAGGTAGCACGCACACCATGTCCTCCACCTACAACCATCAACCAACGAAATAAATGAACACTTTCACTCCCATCCCATTCTAAGGAAAAATGAAAAAACGCGGAAAGAAAAAAAGGGGAAATGAAAAAGGAAGGAAAAAAAGCTGAACCCGGAAATTCCCCTCTCGCGGCCTTGGTGGTGGTGGTGATGAGGAGCCCCTGTTCCCTTCGCCCCTACTTGCCGGACACGAAAAAACGAAGAGATGGGACAAGAAGGAAAGGGCTTAAGAGATTGGAGGCCAATGAGTAATGAGCCACTGCATCGGGGATAATCCACTTTGTAAGGAAGAATTATTGGAATGACGAAGAAGAAAAAGTGGATGGAGGTCATGAGGGGAAAATAAGGATAAGGGATGCCATGGTTTATCGCATGTAAAATGAAGTAGAAAAGGAAACGTTTAATAAAAGAAGAAAAAAGAACCCAAACCAGGGAAATCATCCACCATTTTCCGTTATATCAATCGACTCCCTCTCCATTCACAGACAGACCGTATTGTGGAGCTCCCCCGCCCGGTTCGCGTCCTGTGCACCCTAACATAACTTTTTCAAACTCGATAGCACCCTTTCTGGGGAATATCCGTCCCGCCAGATAACATGACACCACGTAAACCCCCTCATGAGCTCTCTGCTACAGTCAGGTGTGATTGAGGTACTGCAGGACTAATCGGTAGTGCCGAACCATCAATAATTTCCATACGACGAGTGATCAGCTCATGCAGAGCCAGAAGTTGACGTCTCTCGATCTCCAAGGTGTTAGGAGTAAGCGCTGTATCCAGTGAGGCCGCCGGTGACAAAGGCTGATTCGGGGGTATTAACGACTTTTCCGTGAGGAGTGCCCTTACGTCCGCAGGCGCTTTTTCCTGTAAAACATGTAAGCAAAAACATTCATATAAACGTGATAATGGAGCTTAGGACTTACAATGAGAATTGAGACTAAACCACCTAGCCCATTAGGATCGAGAGGCCCGTTAAGCCTCTCCTTAGTGCTCAGCTCAATCAATGACTGGACAGTCACTTGAAGTTCACCCGGGACTCCCTCAATAGGAACAGGAGATGTCAAGTTCGTGATTGGGGTCTGGGGTACAGGTGTACCATTTCCAAGCACATTAGTGTCAAGTTTACGGCGTTTCTGAGCATAGTCACGCTCGCTACAGCAGTGCGTGTACCGTTAACTTAAGGCCCAAAATATACCCCAATGATGGGTCAAGAGCAGGAAAACTTACTTTTTCACTTTCTCAATGAAATCTAACTTGATACCACGTTCCGGAAGACGATAGACAACGCCACTAATGAGGACTTCCTCAAAAGTCTCCTCCTCTTCGTTCTCAATCTCAATAACCCCATTGTTTTTCATTCCCCTGCGGAGGTACGCATCAACTATAACTGCCTTCTTAGGCCGCCTTGGCTGGTACTATTTCTTATTGTCAGTCCGGCGCGCGGGGGGACCACTTCACAGACTTTCTTACCATATCTGCATGGGCCGGACACATCCATTTCTTCTGTGCCGGCGGGGGGTTTGGCATTGGCATGGGGCTGACACAGTCCAAATGCCAATTCAACGGGCAGAAATCGCACGAGACCATTCTCTGACCATCAGCAGCAGACTTTCGACAACTATGGCAGAGAATGATATTCCCGCTCTTGTCCTTAAGTCTATGGGTATCGTATTCTTCCAGAAATCCGCTTCTACTATTGCACCCCAAAGATCTCTTATCAATATATGTACCAATAAGCCAAAAAGAGCCCAAAAAATATCTCCATACCCAAATCTCTGCGTCTTGTTATCCCTAACATCCACATATTCGCCTAAAGGCCCAGTCTCAACCCCAACAAAGTAATTTCGAATCTCAGAGGGTAACCTAAACGACGAAGGGTTCCTTCTGTTTATGTTGTCAATAAGATCGACAAAAAGCCCCCGGGGCGGTTTAGGTGGCGGATTATGCTGTGTTGTGCACTTGTTGCAAAACCACATGCCTTCTGGGACCTCCTCAAGGGGAGGATTCAGGCAGGTGAAATGGAATGAGCGAGGGCAGCGCTCGCAGCAGAGGAAACGACCCGGCCCGTTGCAGACAGCGCACACATCTTCATTCTCCTAATGGTGACGTGTCAGCGCCTGAAAATCGGACCCCACAGAGACGATAATCTGGATAGCAATCAATAAACACCTACCGAGACCTCCTCAGACCCATACCGGACTCGCCTATTGTCACTAAGATCTCCAATCCCCGCTGTGACAACAATCGGCTCCGCTGCTGCTTTTTTGACCGGACTAACCCGCAATCTCGCAAAATAAGCTTTACCCCCAATATATAGAATGAATCGAAAAGAGAAGAAAACACTCACGAAATCTTAATCTTGTTTCCCTTTGGTTTTTTCTTCGGAGGCTGCGCTGGGAGCATATTGGGAGTTCCAAGGGCGCCAGACCCAGATCCAGATGTTGCACCAGAGGCAGAAGGTGTGTTAGATGACGCTGAATTAGATCCAGCCGGTGGCGGAGTTGAAGCTGTGCTAAGGCTCCTCGCTCGCTTCCTAGGATTGGTTGCGGTTGCCCTAGTCCCACGAGGTACTATGGGCGGAGGCGGGGGATCCCGAACATTGCTCTCAGTTCGTACCTCGTCGTCAGCTGGAACTCCCTTCTTAAACTTCTTAGACGCCCGCTCGGATGTTCCTTTGGGGCGAGGTGCGGGTTGGTTCATAGGCGTAAAACTAACAGCCGGCGATGAGTGGGAGCTCTCGGGCTGAGAACTGACCGAAGCGCTGGTACCTTCAGGCTTTGTGCGCTCGTCAGACAGTTCTGAGGGAGCTGAGCTCAGATCGGATTCTGACTCCTCGCCAACCTTGTTTTCATGATCCTTAGCACCTCGACTACGCTTCATCCCATTCTTTCGCTTGTCCTTTTTGTCAGCCTTTTTGTCCACCTTTTCCTTCTTTTCCCTTTCCCTCTCCACCTTGTCTTTCTTGACGCTGGCTGCCGTTGTAGAGGACGAGGAAGTAGAACCGTTTGCTTCCTTGACTTCTGCCACCGGCTCCTGAGGATGTGGCGCTGATTGGGCAGCAGGTGTGGGAGGAGGTGCGGAAGGTGCGGAAGGTGCTGGTGGTGGTGGTGGTTGTCCATTCCCATCCCCGTTTGACGGAGGTCCACTGCAAGGCTCCGCCGACTTCGAATTGGGGTCTCTCGCATTCTTGACATATGTCTGGAATTCTAATACCTGTGCTGGCGTCGCCCGCTGCGCCAGGACCGCATCCAATAAATCCGCCAACAAGTTGTTAGACAACGACTCGTCGTAAAGTTTCTTGATCGCACGGCCCAACCCCAAATTTCCAATCTGAGTACTTCGTTCGATAGCGGCATCAACAACCATTTCAAGCCGATGACGTCCTTGCGGGGTCTTACTATTCGGGGCTTGACCATTAATCCAGACATTCGATGGAGCGGTCGTGGACGGACGAGCACCATTAGCACTATTTGGAGTTTGTGGGTTAATACCTGGCGATCGTGAATGTGAGGGGGCAGCTGGTGACGAAGCAGTCACCACTGGAGTCGAACTGACGTCGGGCTTGACCTTGGAAGTTTGGGCTGGACGAACCGGTGCCCCTGGTATCGCTGATGCAGGAGTTGGCGTTCCCCCGCTCGTCAACGGACTTTGCCCTGCTCCCCCTCCCCCTCCTCCCCCTCCTCCATTCCCTGCTACTACCGTTCCCAATACCCCAGTGCCATTCGTAGACTTTACATTAGGTACGGACACACCCGCATTCGCAGGGCTCGCACTCGCTTCCATTGCGGCTGCCGGCGATGAAACAGCAGTCGGAGTAGTAGCGGCAGGAACGTGGGTGGATACAACCAGCTTTCCTCCCTTCCTCTTCTTTGCTGGCTGACCTGGCCTCTGCCGTGAAGTTGGTTCCATTTTAGGTAACTCGCCCAAAGGTAACATGTGTTGCGTAGATGTGTTCACCGACGCTTTATCGTCATATTCCTTATAAGATGCTTTGGGCGTGGCCAAAGGGGGTTCGGACCAATTTACAGGCGTGTCTTCCTGTTGTGTTGTGGATGCTTGAGGTTGCACGGAAGATAAGGTTTGGCCGGCAGGTTTTGTGGATGTAGGTGTGCCGACAGGTGTAGAGCGACGGGTCGACGGTCGCGAGGGACGTGATGACCTTACAGCTCCAGGAGCCGGAGAGTCCTTCGATTCCTTAGGAGGCATGGCGTAATGAATGGGTTTTGGTTAATGCAAGCGGTAGTGGTCGCGAGCAAAAACGTAAACCCGAGAAGCGC
>Ga0307509_10004326_pt1 | contig 20627 bp, 21 predicted proteins | sample 10_EM_MG_FD_202245 | JGI IMG/M metagenome (GOLD analysis project Ga0307509, IMG submission 202245) | Populus trichocarpa ectomycorrhiza microbial communities from riparian zone in the Pacific Northwest, United States - 10_EM | ecosystem: Host-associated > Plants > Roots > Unclassified | place... | reverse complement strand
ACTATTGGTATGTAGGCATTTAGACTGCATATTCCATTATAGTCTATCAGGACGAAGAGATCGAAGACTGGCTACTGGTGGAGTGGGGACACCCTCAGAAGAAATAGCAGTCAGGAGATTCTCAAAGTCAAGCTGGGCAAGATTCAGGGTCAAACAGTGTTCGCACTTTGTTCTGACCAACTGAATTCTTAGAAAGATACTTCTTTACTAGAGAAGTCAAAGTAGCGTGAACATTAGTATAAATAGTAGGGCTCTCCCCGATGGTTGAGAACAACATCAAGCAACGGAGAAGAGACCTTAACAATATTATAAGTTATTACGATATTCCTCTATTACTTTATCAAACAATTCTTCTTGAGCCTTCCTGACCTATATTCCGTTGTCTCGAATATCCTCGGCCTAGATAACTCGGAATCCTACCGTGTTAGCTACCCCGTAACAGTGTAGCTAGAAAACCGTAGAGCAGGTGGGTAAACGAGCCTGATTAGGCCACATAAAACCCGAAGAGAATATACGTTTATAAAAAAATAAAAAAAAATGTTTTCGCACACACCACTTTGTGACCCACCAAGTTTCTAATATTTTTTGCTGGTCAGCCACTTTGGTGTGTGCGAAAACACAACCCCGGGCACTTGTATGATAATAGGCTGCGATTTTGTTTGGTCGGTTCATTGAGCCCCCTAATTCGTCGACCCCCTCCTACTTGTACGTTACTAAAATTCCTGGCCTACCGCAATTGGTACTTTATCAAGCTAGCCGATTCACCGCAGACATTCTACCGTAGAGTGTTCGTTCATCGTGGTGCACGACCTGTGCTGTCCCGCGGGATACCGCTAAAGGAGGTACGACATTTCCTGCTACCGCAGAAAGAGCCGAAAATGTCGCGATATTTTAGCAACAATACCAACTCTTTGAACGCCGCCATCAATGTGTCGTACAGCTATACCATCGCCGATGACCGGTCTCAAACCTTGACCTGGTTGTCGCCACTAAACCCCAAGTTACGACACCAGGACGTTCAAGAGCGCCGAGTCCCAAACGTAGGGGAATGGCTCCTACGGACCCAGGAATTTGAAAGTTGGTGTGCCGGTAGCGAGGGAAGTGAATCCGATAATGCAGTTCTGTTTTGCTACGGAGATCCGGGGGTTGGCAAGACGTATATCAGGTACAGTACAAAGAGCGAACCTCGAGGAATGGAAGAAAAGTGGCAAGAGCTGACAAGCCGCGATATTAGCTCATTAGTAATAGACCTGCTGTGCGACCAGGCCAGAGGGCAAAATGCTGCTGTTGCATGTTTTTACTGCGACTTCGCCACCCAAAAGGAGCAGTCCCCCACGAATATGCTGGGTGCCCTGCTCAAACAGGCTGTGGGTGGACTGGAAGAGGTGCCGGTGGAAATAGCCCAAACCTATGAAGACCAGGGAAATGTCATTGGGGGACGAGGGCCGCAGCTTGCCGACATTGTGAAGATGCTGCAGATCACCTCTTCCAAAAAGCGCACCTTCATATGCATTGACGCACTAGACGAATGCCTGGCAAGATATCGAGTCAAGGTTCTTGATTCTCTAAACCAAGTCCTCCAAAAGTGTCCAGGCACTCGAATATTCATAACTGGAAGACCACATGTTCAGCCTGAAATCGCGAAGAGTCTCCCTGGGAGAGTAAAGAGTGTATCTATCACTCCGAGGAGAGATGATATCATCGGATATCTCCAGACCAGGTTGGATGAGGACACAATTCCGGACGCAATGGATAATTGTCTAGAAGCGGATATCTTAGAGAAAATCCCAGATAATGTCTCGGAGATGTATGTACGATAGCAACGACACTCTCTGGAGCTATCAACTAACTGATAAATATCTAGATTCCTACTCGTCTCACTAAGCATGGATGCGATCCTTCAAGAAACCACAATTCATCGCAGGCGAGAAAGGCTCAGGGCAATGACCGATGGGTTAGGGTTGGGGAATACTTATGGCGCAACACTGGATCGGATAAAGGGGCAAGGAGGAGAGAGATCGAGGCTCGGTATGGCCACTTTGATGTGGATCTCGCACGCAGAGCGGCCATTGAAGCCCGATGAACTCTGTCACGCCCTAGCAGTCGAAACGGGGTCGCCGAATCTCAACATCGACAATGTTCCTTCAATAGGGACATTGCTAGCTTGTTGTCAAGGACTTGTTTTCGTAGATAAGGAGGCTTCCATAGTCTGGCTAATCCACTTTACCTTTCAAGAGTACCTCCGGGCTCATCCTGAGCTCTTTGGTACACCTCACTCGACAATAGCAGAAACCTGCTTAGGATATCTAAATTCGCAGCATATCAAGGCTCTTTCAGCCAGTCCCCCTCCTAATCTCCAATACGTGCCCTTTCTCGAATATTCCTCGCTCTACTGGGGAGCCCATGCGAAACGAAACCTTTCGGATTGCGCGAAATCGCTTGCGCTAAAACTATTTGACGATTGCGAGAACTACATATCCACTACAATCCTCTTGAGAGCACAAAGACCGCGGTCCATTGTTGATTTCGATAAGCCCTTCCTATTTAGTAGTCTGCACTACGCTTCCATTTTCGGGATTGCTGAGATCGTAGCTGATTTGGTAGAGGTGGAAGGCTGTCATGTCAACCAAAAAGATTGTATGGGTAATACATCTCTCATGTGGGCTGCCCGTGGTGGGCACGGGGGGGTGATGAAAATACTGCTCGGGCGGAACGAGGTCAACCCCGACAAACCGGATAAGTACGGCCAAACCCCCCTCAATTGGGCTGCTTTTCATGGTCACGAGGAAGTGATAAAAATACTACTCGGACGGGGTGACGTCAATCCCGACAAACCAAATGTTTCCGGCCGAACACCGCTCTGCTGTGCTGCTATTTGTGGGCACGAGGGAGTGTTGAAATTACTACTCGGGCATGACGACGTCAATCCCGACAAACCAGATAATCGCGGCCAAACACCACTCTGTTGGGCTGCTGAGAACGGGCACGAGGAAGTGGTGAAGATACTACTCGGACGGGACGATGTCAATCCCAACAGATTAGATAATCGTGGTATAACACCACTCTGTCGGGCTGCTCTCCTTGGGCACGGGGAAGTAGTGAAAATATTACTCGGACGGAATGACGTCAATCCAGACAAACCAGATGGGGGCAGCCGAACACCGCTCTCCTGTGCTGCTATCAGCGGACACGAGGGAGTGGTGAAAATACTACTCGGACGGGACGACGTCAACCCCGACAAACCGGATGAGGGCGGCCGAACGCCACTCTGCTGGGCTGCTACTAGTGGGCACGAGGCAGTGGTGAAAATACTACTCGGACGGGACGACGTCAATCCCGACAAACCAAACAATTACGGTCAGACACCACTCTGTCGGGCCGCTGAGAATGGGCACGAGGGAGTGGTGAAAATACTACTCGAACGGGACGACGTCAATCCCAACAAACCAGATAATTACAGCCAAACACCACTCTATTACGCTGTCCAGTACCGGCATGCGGGAACTGTCGCACTACTTCGGTCCCAGAAAACCACAGCTCGCAGCGCAGACTAGGGCGCCGAGGCACCAGCTTCCCACCACCTCCGTACTCGGGACACCCCCTCCCTCCGCGATAATCTTGTCGACGCGCCATAGCCATTGCTGCCGTCCGCTCCTCCTCCCAACGGCCCTTCCTCCCTTGCTAACCCACAGCGCACCAGCCCAAAAACAATCCTAAACACCCTAGGTCAATCAGCCGAACGATACCCCAATTCGGCACGCACTCATCACACCACCATATCCACTTACCTCCCCAGCGTTTCCCACATATTGTAGCTACAATTTAAAGAAAAACAAAAGATTATCTGCGTGGAAGGGGGAGAGATTATGGAGGATAACGTCTTGATCTTGATTCTATCATCGCACTCAGGAGGAAAACTAATGTCCTTAAATACATAACTCAGAAAACCTTTACATTCTAACTTCTTCCTTTCCAAAACTGTCTTTCCCCACTATAACATTCGCTGCATCCTTTCTCCCTCTGTCCAACCTCCCCTGACCACTTCCTGTCCATTCTCTCCATTTCCTCCGCTTCATCTCTCTTCCATTCCTACCGCTTCTTCTTCCCTTCCCTTCTCTTCTTACACACTTCTTCAATACGCACCCAGCTCCTACTTCGTTCTCCATTTCCCAGATCATTCGTGTTCATCCTTTATGCGAGAAGTGATGAATTCCAGATATGTAGTCGTGGTTCTTGGGGTGTCCAGATTGGGCTATCAATCAAAGCGCCGGTGATTCACAATACAATTTCCCAGTTTCTATTGACAAAGCCTTTCCCCCTATTCTACCTGATCGGGCAGCTTCGCTTCATTTTATAGCCTACTCAAAATCTTACATTGGATTTACCTTCATATTCACGCTTCCCAATTCCAAGATACTTCTTTTCGCGTATTTTCTCATATTTTTTTCCTTTTTTCTCCCACTATTAACTTAATTATTTTTATATAATACATCTCCCCCCATTACTTCCTTCCTTCCTTCCAGTAGATCGCAGCGCACCTATTGTATAAGTTTACACTGCACGAACAGGGTCACATATCAAGCCCTCTAAACCATCTAATTACGACCACTGCACCCTACGTGAGTGCTTTAATTTCATCCGGTTTGGTTGTGGTAAGATGAAAAGGATACGATGGCATCTGAGAAAAAACGACTATCAGGGAATACTTCTTTAATCACACAATATCACTCACCCCTCCTGGCAGTTGACACATCTGCGTTTTTCACCAGCCCGGGAAAACAAACATGTGGAACGACACCACCACCACAGCCTGCTTGAGCTCTCACAATGCCGCCCGAGAGCACGAGATGAGAGATATTGGAGCAGGCACAATTAAGCTGATGCACAGAGCGCAGAATGTCAAATTACTACTATATGATGGCAGTTATCACTATACTTCACAGTACTTGCCCAGTTATTCCACAGGATGTAGTGATATTCGTGAAATGCTTTGCCCCAGAGTTCCCCCATCTTCGCTCGTCATGCATGCAAACAATCCATAGAGGAGGGGAGAGTAAAAGAAAAAAAAAAAGATTGGCAAATATCGCTATTGCCATGAGAAAAATGTCTGACTTGTTGGTATCGTTGATCACACCTCCAAGTTGCCCAGTGGAATATTTCCCAAGTGTCGGGGTGAAACAACATATTTACATACTAACAGTGACTATATCCTAGGCCGTCAGAAGTGGAAGTTATAATTCCTCTAGGAGGTAGGTGTAAATTCCAAACTATGAGGAAGGGTCACAGAGAAGAGTTACAGGAGAGATCGATTGTAGATGAGAAGAGCAAGAAGAAAAGTCGATGACAGACTACCTACATAATATTGTTAGCATATTTCTTTTAGCCCTCGAATAATTGCTATATCCACTCTACCAATTCGGCCTGTGGGGTGTTATGTAAGAAACAAATGATCTCTGTTGACTTGGCCCGTGGTATGGAAGGGATAGATCCTGATCGATAGGTGTTTCCTATTGCTAGCGTTCAAGGTCTATTATATAGTCCCGGGGGGCTTTGATTTTCCCGGCTCTCTCGCCTGGGGCTGGTAATTGAAGCTATCGTGGGATATTATCCGAGGATTCTGGTTGGCCAAACCCCCGAATATGACCTGTCATAGGTAGCCGATCCACTACAGACTAAGAGTTCTAGGATTTTTATTTATCGCAGTGCACGACCCACGCTGTGCCGCAGAATACTGTACCACAGGACGAGGTAGGGCATTTCCTACTACCGACACGGTAGGCATAACTTAAGCAGAGTGTTGCTGGTAAGAATTTGTGGGTGATTGATTGGACGGTCATAAGGTATCCATAAGGTTCCACAGAAGACCCCTCTTTTATTCAGCCGCATAACCCTTGTGGTGGTAGTCAACTGACCCCCTCCTCCACTATCCACGATATCCTAAGCAGCAAAAGCCGAAAATGTTGCAATATTTTAGTAACAACACCAACTCTCTGAACGCGGCCATTAACGTGTTGAATTACACCATTGCCGATGGCCGGTCTCAAATCTTGGCCTGGCTATCGCCACTGGATCCCAGGTTACGGCACCAGGACATTCAAGGCCGTCGGGTCGGGAACATAGGGGAATGGCTCCTACAGACCAAGGAGTTTGAAAGCTGGTGCACGGGTAGTGAGGGAGGTGAATCCAATAATACAGTTCTATTTTGCTACGGAGATCCCGGGGCTGGCAAGACGTATATTAGGTACAAAGAGTGAACCTCGGCGGATGGAAAGAAAACAGTAATTTCTGACAAGCCGCGATGTTAGCTCACTAGTGGTAGACAGCTTGTGCGATGAGGCTAGAAAACGAAACCTCGCTGTTGCGTGTTTTTACTTCGACTTCGCTAGTCAAAAGGAGCAGTCCCCCACGGGCATGCTGGGTGCCATCCTCAAACAGGTTGTGGGTGGACTAGCGGAGGTGCCAGAAGAGATAGCCCAAACCTATGAAGACCAGGGAAAGGTGATTGGGGGACGAGGGCCGCAGCTTGCCGACATTGTGAAGATGTTGCAGATCACCTCTTCTACAAAGCCCACGTTCATATGCGTTGACGCACTAGACGAATGTCTGGCAGGATATCGGGTCAAGGTTCTTGACTCGCTGAACCAAGTCCTCCAAAAGTGTCCAGGCACTCGAATATTCATAACTGGAAGACCACATGTTCAGCCTGAAATCGCGAAGCGTCTCCCTAGAAGAGTAGGGAGTGTATCAATCACCCCAAGGAGAGATGATATCATCGGATATATTCGTACCAGGCTAGACGAGGACACAACCCCAGACGCAATGGATAATAGTCTAGAAGCAGAGATCATAGAGAAAATCCCAGATAAGATCTCGGAAATGTGTGTATGATAGAAGCAACGACACTCTCTGGAACTATCAGCTAACTAATAAATATCTAGATTCCTGCTTGTCTCACTAAGCATGGATGCGATCCTTCAAGAAACCACAATTCATCGCAGGCGGGAAAGGCTCAGGGCAATGACCGATGGGTTGGGGTTGGGGAATGCTTATGGCGCAACACTGGATCGGATAAAGGGACAAGGAGGAGAGAGATCGAGGCTCGGTATGGCTACTTTGATGTGGATCTCGCACGCAGAGCGGCCATTGAAGCCCAATAACCTCTGTCACGCCCTAGCAGTCGAAATAGGGTCGCCGAATCTCAACATCGACAATGTTCCTTCAATAGGGACATTGCTAGCTTGTTGTCAAGGACTTGTTTTCGTAGATAAGGAGGCTTCCACAGTCCGGTTAATCCACTCTACCCTTCAAGAGTACCTCCTTGCTCATCCCGAACTTTTTGGTACACCTCACTCGACAATAGCAGAAACCTGCTTGGGCTATCTGAATTCGCAACAGGTCAAGGCTCTTTCGACCAGCCCCCCTCCTAACTTCCAAAAAGTGCCCTTTCTCAAATATTCCTCATGCTTCTGGGGAGTCCATGCAAAAAGAGACCTTTCAGATCGCGCGGAACCGCCTGCGCTAAAGCTACTTGACGACTGCGAGAACCACATATCCACTAAAATCCTCTTGAAAATACGCCAACCGTGGTCCACTGTTGATTTCAATAAACCCTCCCTGTTCAGTGATCTACACTGTGCTTCCATCTTCGGGATTGATGAGATTGTAGCTGGTCTAGTAAGGGTGGAAGGCTGTGATGTCAACAAAAGAGATTGTATGGGCAACACACCTCTCACATGGGCTGCTCGCGGTGGGCACGAGGGAGTGGTAAAAATACTGCTCGGGCGAGATGACGTCAATCCTGAAAAATCTGATAACGGTGGCCGTACACCACTCGGTTTGGCAGCTATTTACGGGTGCGAGGGAGTGGTGAGAATACTGCTCGAACGGGACGATGTCAACCCCGAAAACCCAAATGATGGTGGCCAAACACCACTCTCGTGTGCTGCTATCAATGGGCACGAGGAAGTGGTGAAAATACTGCTCGGGCGGGAGGACGTTAACCCCGACCAATCAGATAATAATGGCCGTACACCAATCAGTTGGGCTGCTACTTATGGGCACGAGGGAGTGGTGAAAATACTACTCAGGCGGAACGACGTCAATCCTGACAAACCAGATCGGTCCGGTAAAAGACCACTCAATCATGCCTCCAAGAATCAACATGAGGGAATTGTAGAGCTACTCCGCTCCCGGGGAGCCACCACTAGTGTACCACCCGACATCTTATACTAGATTTACCCATATTCACGCTCCCCAATTCCAAGATACTTCTTTCCCCACCTTTTTTTCTCATCTTTCCCTTTTCTTCCTCCTTCTGCTATTAATTTAATTATTTATATAGAATACATCTCCCCCTTACTTCCTTACTTCTAATAGATCGTAGCGCACCTATTGTGCAAGTTTACACTACACGAACAGGGTCATGTGACAAGCCCTCCAGACCATTTAATCATGACCACTATATCCTACGTGAGCACTTTAGTCGCATCTGGTTCGGGGGTGGCAGGGTGAAATGGATATGATGCTATCCGAGAAAAGCGACTATCAGGGAATAAATGCTCCTCAATCACACAATATCACTCACACCTTTCCGTTAGCTGACACATCCGCGCTTTTCACCGGCCTGGGGAACAGACATGCGGAGCAACACTACCATAGCCCGCCTCCCTGTTCTTTCATAACCCCACCGGAAAAGATGGCACGAGGGATATTGGAGCAGACACAATTAGGCTAATCTCGGAGTGTAGAATATCAATTACTTCTGAATAGTGACGGGTACTGTACTAGACAGTGCTTGTCAGGTTCCATAGGGTGTAGCGATATCCGTAGAGCACTCATCGTAGTGTGCTTCCGCCTGGCGCTCCTCATGCATATAAACAGTGCATAGATGGGAGAGGAATGAGTTAGAAAATAATTACCAATAACCATAATAATAATAATAATATTCCATACTCATTCACAAAAGTTACTACTTGTATACCATCAACGACCAAAATAGAGCCCAAATCTACCCTTTCCGAGGCGGTGCATCCAAGACGCCACAATAAATAAGGCAATAAATGAATAAATAAATAATATAGGATAAAATAAAATAAAATAAACAATCCGACTCCCCCCTTCCCCCCCGAGCAACAAACCTAAGGCGCAAGCGGCAAGTTAAGTCCCACAAGCACCGCCGAAGAATTCTGCAAAGTAGCATTAAACTGGTACAAGTTCAGCCTAGAGTTGCCGCCACAATAGATGGTGGAATTCCCTCCGCACTTCAAATTGCATAGGGCGCCGGAGGTGCTATTTTGCGAGCCTGGCTGGAGCACGTCCCCGCAGTAGCACTCCTTCGAGTACTCCAGGCCGAAAAATTGGTATTGGTTGCACATGCCCCAGCACATGTCCACTGTCATGTTCGCTATCGAGAGGGATTTGGACTTGAGAGCGCGGCCCTTAGTGGCTTCGGTCCAGCAGCCCTGGAGGGTGTAGTTGTTGTATTGGGTTATGTAGCGCGGCGGGCCGGTGTATGTTGGTTGTGCAGAGGTGGAGGTGGAGGTGGAGGTGGAAGAGGTAGAAGAACTTGAAGACTCAGATGTCGTGGGGTCTGTGGTAGTGCTGTCAGTAGCCGTGGTTGATGTCGAGTTGGAGATAATAGTAGTGGTGGTGGAAGAACTTAAAGATGTAGATGTCGTGGAGTCTGTGGAAGTGCTATCAGTAGCTGTGGTCAATGTCGAGTTAGAGATGGTAGTAGTGGTAGTAGAACTTGAAGATGTAGATGTCGTGGAGTCATGAGTAGTGCTATCAGTAGCTGTGGTCAACGTCGAGTTAGAGTCGGTGGTGATGGTGGAAGAAGTTGAAGATGTGGACACCGTGGAGTCTATGGCTAATGTCGAGTTGGAGTTAGTGGAGGTAGAGGTAGTAGACGATTCCGTAGTAGTGGATGATAACGAAGTCAATGTGGTAGTTGTAGAGGTCGACGAAGATGTAGTCGTAGTAGTGTTGAAACCCGAGGTAATTGTCGACGTGCTACTAGTAGTGGTTGTCGACTTCGCAGTCGTCGTAGTTACAGTAGTAGCAGCCCCGTTAAACCGAAGGCTATCATAATAGACTAAAAGAGCACCATGTCAGTACCCTCCCAACATCACTCGGACCCAAGCAAGTTAGCCTACGATTCATGAACGCCCCATCACCTCCACATGCCTGAAGTTTATCCGCAGTACAAGTCCAAGTACACTTGTTAGCGCTCTCCTCGTAGAAATATATTTTATTCGGTACCCTATTTCCACACCAGCACTCCTGATGGTACTGTGCTCGTCGTCAGTTTCACCGCAATGCCGCAGGAATAGCCATACATATCTGTTCCGGCAAAGATATACCCCTGCCCCACGCATGTCTGCTGACAGATACCGTTTTCGTTGTTAAGCTTCAAGTTGTTATTCTTATCCATCAAACGCCCTGCAACAGCGTCCTTGTAGCACCCAAGATATTTGTACCTGCTCGTACCATCCGGGAGTAACGGACCTAGTTGACGTGACAGAATAACCCCTTGTACCAACACATTGCGAACCCCGAATGTCAGGTCGTCGGTGTTTAGTGTCCAGGTCCCATTGATCGGCTTGGGCCCGAGGTTCACAGGACGAACGGCCGGCTGGAAAAGTACATTCCCAACGGCGGAGCCCCCTGGTGGGATTTTAAGTCCTTCGGATAGCTCGCCGGTAGGATTTGTTGCTGTCAATTCCGCGCCCTCTGGAGGCTAAACGCAGATGTCAGTAAGGACAGCGCAGGGCCTACCCAGACAAGGGCAAACACACCTTGCTCTTAGTGATCGTCAGAGCGCTGCCACCAGTGTTGCGAAGGCGGATCTGCCGAACCAGCGAAACACCTGCTAACTGAGGGCCAAAGTCAATAAAGTCTCCAGTGGTCCATCCACCCTCCGCAGTTGAGACCTCGAGAACGGCTTTAGGTTCAATGGTTGCAGCCCTACTACCTATCAGCAATTATTCCAAAAAATTAAAATCAAAACTAAAATCAAAATTCGAGGGTTACCCAGTGAGTAAAATATATTGTGCACCACCATTGCTCCAAATTTGGAACAGGGAATGATAACTGCCAACAGCATATGGCTTAAAGTTCAAATTAATAGTAATCGATTGCCCTGGACCGACTATACCATCGACAGCAGGTAAATCCATGGCATAAAAGCTCGGTCCAATTGTATGGTTTGTTGCACTATTTTCCGTGACATTGGTCCATTCCGGATTTCCATTCTCGAAACCATTAAGAGTCCAAGCATATCCTGTAATTCTCATATCCGTTGACCCAACATTCTGTACCACCATACTGCCTGGAACGCCAGCCTGTGCGGCAGCTGAACCGATGACTATTCCGCCAAAGTCTGCCTCTCCCGGGCTTACCGCCAAAAAAGGAAGCGACGAAACGAGGTTTCCCGATACCACAATTGGTTGGAGAGTCGCAAATTTATCGACCCCGTTGGTCTATCACCTGTATTAGCCACGATTCAAAAGGAATGGCCCCCACACATACTGTCATGATATTCAGAGCCCCTGAGGTAATACCAGGCTTCACACTGGGCACGGAAGTCCCGGGAATGTCTTTGACAGTGGCATTAGTAAGATCGAAAGTGATGGGAAAACTAAACGCCTGCCCTTTTGCAAGTGACCCGGTTGGTAGCGACGAGTTTGAGGCCGTGAACAACGGATTACTCAATGTTATCCCGTCAATTTTTGTAATCGCGATGAGCGCGGTGCAATTAACCTGCAATACTCTCTTGGTTCCAATAGTCAAATCCCCAAAGGATATCGGACTTGTACAATTCAATGGGAGCGCGACCGGAGATCCTTGGGCCAACTATCAGCAAAAGAACCCGTTTTCGATACATATGCATTGATCCTTGACTCACCAAGACACTGAATATAGCCATTAGAAGTAGAAAGATACAACCTCCCATCACCAAACGAGGGCCTTTGAAATTTGGAAACAGAAGGCGTAGGGGGAAGCTGAATCCGGATCATCTTGCCATCTTAAAGCGAAGTAAGTTAACCTCTAAACCATGCAAACCACACAATACCAAGAAGCATACTCTCCGGGACTGCCCTATAGGCCCTTAATCCACCGTCAACATCTGCGATCCACAAGATGGCCGTTCCTGCCTGCCCCTTGAAAGTCGTGATAGTAGGGACACCAACACCGACCCGACCAGCACTGCTCTCATCAGTCTGAGCCACTTGTGTGAATGCAGCCCTCCCATTGGCATCTTTCCCAAATTTATAAACGAGCGTTGGATACCCAACCTGTCTCCCATAAATCAGTACTCAAAATGACGTACCGGATGAGAGGGAAGTTCCTACAGGCGTCAAATAAATGTAGCCACCCTCAAGAGGATAAGACCCAGACCCTCCAAACACAGACGCTCCTCCAGGCACCTGTAAAGTCTGGACCACCGCGTCCGAGCCTGCAGGGCCCATCTTAAATCCGCCAAGATTATCCAGATTGACGACATAGGCTTTACCGTTTTTTCCCACGGTGACACCCAACCGGGCAGCATTTGTTCCGGAAAAAGCTACACAGAGTCAGCATATATTTCTAGAAGAGGTCATAGAACCAAGTTCTCACTATTCGGATCTAGCAATGCTATGCCCCCACTCCCTAAATCGCGATCCCCAGCATCCATGGACTAGCGGTCGTCAATATACTCAATCTATCACTCGATGCCAGAGGGGTGCTCACAATATATTCATACGGCTCAAAATAATCCTGTAACGAAAGTTTCCCCGTCGCCGGGTCAATCTTCATATTCACAATCGCTTCATCCAACGTATCCAGAGGGGTTCTCCCAGAAGCAGGGATTTCCTTATTTTGATGGCCTTCCCCATTTCCAGTCACGTAGAACAGACGACTGGGCGAGTCCGAAGAGAGAGACATTCCGCTCATCCAGATACCTGCCCCCCCTCCACCTCCTGCAAAAGTCCCATCCTGCAGCGGCGCAAATGCCCCAGATTCTGTAGCAAAAGTCGCCTTTACCTCTGCTGTAGTCTTGTCCACTCCCAGAACCCAGCCGGTAAAGTTGTACTTGTCGCAATGTCCACCGAATCCAGCATATACGATGTTATTGATCATGCTCAATGCCGTCCGTTGAAGATGAGTCCCCCCATGGAAGTAGCGAGTCGGGTCATTGTCAGCAACCGATCTATCAACCTTCCTTGGGAATCCGGGTCGGTCACTGTGAACGAGATTCCAGGGTTAACCCTCCCCTCCAAAGCCAGAAACACAAGAGATCACTCACTTCAAATTGTTAATATCCAACGCGTGTATCCAATATGCACCATTAAACACCCCCCTGTCGGCTCCAGGATATGACTTCGCGTAAAAGTAAACAGTGTCGGTCGCAGGATCAATGATCGGAGTCCCAGTAATACCAACTAAACCATTGTTAGTGCCCAATGGCAACATTCGATCACCCGCAGATGCCGCAGGGACTCAGAGCAAGGGGTCGAAATAGGTTCACGGGTTCCTACTAAAGCCGCTGATATCGTTACATCCAATATCCGAGACTAGGAATGGGGTTGCGACCTGCTTTGATCTCAGGATCACCCCGGTGACCTACATGATGAGTTAGTTAACAGGATTCTTTAGACGAAAGCTTCGCTCCACGCGATATGTGAAAATCATTTCTCTATTGTGAACCTTGCCAAAACAGGTCCCTAGGGGCAATCATACAGCGTCCATAACATAAACCCAATTTGTTTCTGAGAAATTAGTCAGCAAGGGCCAGACAGCTTATAAGATCCCTTCTTCCCCATTCCTGCAGGGTCGCATAATTACCTGAAGCAGCAAAAACAACCTGTTTGCTGCCTGCCGCTTTAGGAGTGTAAACCAAGGGTTTTGCATAGAACCTTTTTAAAAACGCTTAATGTTAATTTAACCCAAACAGACCGCAAGTTTATCGATCAGGCACTGGCATACTGCTCATTCACCCCACCCACATCCCCTCCCATCTTGACACGCCAAAGTTGACCTAATGCGCTCAAATGTCAGAAAATCAATCCTGAAAAGCATCCAAACTTCTCCTATACCTGGGGGAATCGTTCCCTGGAAGGAGGAAAACCCCTACCAAATGTTGGACCCTGCACAATAGCCGGATCCATGTTATGATTGTCCAGATAGCCCGATTGCGCCTGATCTGCATCACGGGCACTATCCGTCGGAGCACCAACGCAAAGAGACGCAAACATGGAGAGGGCAAGGAGGAGCGGCCAGTTGCCTCTTCTGGTCCACAGGGACCCAAACATCTTTTCCATCTCGTCCGGACCTTCCTCACTCTCGAATTCCTTATGCTAATAGCCGTGGCCGAATGTATGAGGAACAAAGAAGGGGAATATACTACGGTAAGCCTCGGGCCCCTGAATACGCAGTTTGAGCCAGGGTTCGGAAGCAGTTGGCTATGAAATTGAAGGCAAGCGCGGGTGAGAAGGATCAACGCATGAAAAGCCCCCAAGTCCGGCCCTCCGCTTAAGGTTATATATTAACGGGATTCCCTTTTTACTGTTCCCTTCTCCTGAGTTCGTTCTCCTACAGAGCTCGCAATTGAGTGGCAGGCCGCAGTGCTACACCTTGGGCACCCCCATTTTGGTGCTGCTTTCCCAAAGAGTGACACTTTGGTAACCTGGCGAAAACGCCACAGTCAGTGGAGAGAAATACTCTGATGTTAACAAAGGGAGAAGGGCCAGAATTAGGCAGCGCGGCTCACCGCCATATTCAAAGTGGGAATATGCAGTTAACGCCCAAGCCCATGCCAGCTGAAAGCCTTTGACATGTTGGTAGCCAGGCAATGTGTGCGACACTTGCCAACCTCAATCGGGACTTGGAAGCAGATCAAACAAGTAAGAGGCGAAGTGGCCTCCCGTTCAGAAATCCACTTTTGTCTTTGCCACGGCCAAATCCCGCACCTCCAAGATCAAACCGGCTCCCGAGAGTAAGTCCAAGATCCCCGACAGAAGAAATAATAATACAGCTATTCATCCGCTGATAGCTAACCTTCTCACTCTGAAAAGGTTTATATCTTGCTCGACACTCGCCCAACCCGCAAGTCAGGGTATTCGAGTGGGTCCAGTCAACCATTTTTCCCGAGAGTTTCTCCCCCGGAGTCCCTCCCCTCAATAGAGGATCCAGGGTGTTGATTCGTCTGAATGGTTTGTTGGTATACACTGTACCCGACGCCGCCGGAATTGTACCAGGTCTGACAAAGGAAAGGCACGCGCGAAATGAGCTTCTAAACAGCTTTCTACTGGCAGCAACATAGCACAGCAGGTAGATGCAAGGGCCAGTACAACACGAGAGCGCCATCAAAAACCTTTGTGGCTAACCGGTGCGACAGGTGCAGGCACACGTGAACCCATCTCACCTTGTTCATAATAGGAAGCTACCAGTAATGAACATGAAAAAAATGCGACCACAATAAAAACGAGCAGGAAATAAAGGGCGTAAAGCAATTCATATTCACCGTAGGGGAGCAGTTCCAGGAGAAAAGGCTCCAAGAAAGCGTGAGGATGAAATAAGATTCAGCGATCTCGGTGAGTGATCGGCAGCGCGTGCTCCGTGCTTTACAGGGGAGAAAAGCTTAAGCCAAAATCCAGACACGATCCAATGCCCAGCCCTCATTTGGGGTGCTAAGCTCTCCAATCAGAGCAACAGAGGAAAAACAAAGAAGCAAAAAGTGACAGAGTGAAAAGAAAAAAAGAAAAGGGGTTAACCTCTTCAACACCATGCACATGGCAAGAAATCTTCCGGATACCATCCGCTTGGAAAATCGATATATCATACCATTAAAGAAGTGAAACTCTCCAGAAGAATAACCTCGCCTCCGGGGCCTTCATAAGATGGTCAAAAAAATTGAAAAATTGAAAAATAAATTGAAAACGGGCAGGCAAAAAATGACAAATTTTTAGGTTTTTATTGTAATCAATTTTCTTTTACATTCAGAAAAGAGCTCTGTCTGTCTCCCTCACCCAAGGTAGCTCTGTACTAAGAGTTCCAAAGAAATCACTAAAACTTCTACCTGAGAACCTAAACCATCTTCAAAAATTGTGGAAAGCAAGATTGGAAAAGTAATAGTAAGTGGAGGCCCAAAAGTTTCCGTGCCCTTTTGCCCTTTTGTTTTTTCTTTTCATTTGGGTCACTTGAGGAATAAAAGGAACGCACATATCCTTTAGATATTCTGCCGTTCGATGCTATATGAGACCTTTTCATGTCCCGACCAAAGGTAGTGGTACCCAAGAGGCATGGACAAGAATGCATGGTATCACAGTGAAGGTTTCTCGGAAAAAAAGTTTCACTTTGAGCGGGCGGCGGCTCGTTCCGCATTGCTCGCACGACGACGGACTCGCCAAGCAAGCAGCGTAAAGCCGAGGATGTCCGTTCGCCCAAATGCCCGTGCGCTCAGAGGTTTGCGGAGCACAGTCCTGCGCCGGTGCTTGTATCTGGCAACAAGCGCAGTATCTGGAAATAAGGTTATTGCTATCACACACGACCAACCTGCGGAAAGCCCCTGCCCCCATCCTCTGATACCATAACTTTATCCCAGATGAAGCACCGCACAGTGGTGTACTAAATTTACAGCACCGGCAGTTCTCAAGCAGAGTTGATAGAGCTGCTCAGAGCACCACAAGGCATAGCCCAACTTCAACAGTCGGTTATCCCAGCCAGTTTCGGTATCTCACTGCACCGTGCTCGGCTACTGAGGCCAGCCCGTGAGCATTCCCAGCGAATAGCCGGCCCTGCAGGTAAGCCTATGGATCGCGAACAAATCTCATGAACCATTCACGATCCCCCGCCCACCAAACGAGGTACCTAAGGCTTGGACAATACCGCAATGCCCAAAGACCATGCCCTCCACCCACCCAAGTGCTATTGCACAGCACAATACATTAGGGTATCATGCCCGTCACAGGCAATATGGACCCGGAAATATATAATGTGGACTTGCGTAGGCCTTCGGATAGGCGCGGTTTTTGTTTTGCCAAGCATTTTGCGAACCCATACTTCCAGGTCCCAAAAGACTAATTGTCTAGGACAAGCAAGTGTAGAAAAGTAACCCCATCCAAAACACATCACCAAGGCATTATCTGGAGAAAAAAAGAAAGAAAAAGAGCAGCCCCTAATTGTCAGCGCATATAGAGAGTGTGTGAAATACAATCCGTGATAACAAACTCATCAGTGGAAACCCGCCACAAGGACACAATATTGTGTGTAATACAGCCTTTTCCTATGCTTCCGCGAGAATTGGCAAGCCTTTGCAGTCTGATAGGTCGAGATTGGTCTGTGGAGCACATCCTCCGTGCGGGTACTTGCAGTGCCAGGATCTAACAGGCCGTGCCGACAAACTGATGACCGGTACTACTATTTTCCGGCAGTTACCATTATGTGACGAATCCCCAGGGCACTTTTCGCCCTGCAGCCGTGGCCACAGTACCACAAAGAAAGAAAAAAGAGAAAAAAAAGCTGCCCCACCGTAGAAGCACTCCAAGCAGATGATAACAAAACAAGGCAATTGATCTCCAGGCCGGATGATTCGCGGCACTCGCCATCACCAAGTGCCTCTAGCAAGGAAGGAAGGGAGACCGGGTCAGAGTTGCACGTGTGTTGTACTAGCAGAAGCCTCTCGTGGTGGAAATGACAACCGTTCAGCTCGCATCCCAATTCCCTGTGACTGGTGTATTAGGCTAGATTAGCCAGTTATGGCACCACCTACAGTTTAATAGATAAGGCCTATAAAGTGATGGAGGAGGGGGGGTGAGTAAGAGGAGGTGTGTGGGTGAGAGAGGATTACTCTTTCAGCTCCTACGGCAGTGTACATAATACAAGCGGCGCCCGTCAATCATCCCCCTAAAAGTTATAATACAGGAACACATCTCAAGATTAATTGACGGAATTTGACGTCAACTTATTATTCCCTGTTCGTTATACTAACTAACATGCTCACCCACAGCACTAGACCACCGACCATCCTAAAACATCCCACAAGAAATGCTTTAGCCCTCCAACCTGCAAAAAAGTTGCTCAAGTATGATGCATTCAATCAGGTACTGGACAAGAAGCACACATGCACTATACGGTGCCAGAGAACCCGAAAGTAGTCCAGTAGACGCCGGAGTGTCCACCCATACCTAAGTATCCAAGCACAATGCCGGTATCATACCCTGGTTCGATGGTGCACATCGAGATCGAAGCTAGCCTACCAGAAGTGATTGTACCAAAAGTTAGAAACAGAGAGCCACAGCCGAAGAATGGAATCAAAAAAGGGAAAAAAACCTTGCCCCGCATATAGCACGAGGTCCAGACGGCTAATACAAGTGGAGGACCTTAATAGAAGTGGTTCAAAGCTCAAGCCTTGCGCAGGATGCCTACTGTACCCGTTAGAGTGTGAAGGAACAAACGAGAAAGCAGAACCGGTGAAACGCAGCATATAAAACAAGTGCACCGCACTATACCGAGCCCAAGCCCCCCGGACCAGGGCTGTGCACCTTTCCACAATAACGCCGGCGAGCTAGGCTAATCATGGTTATTAGAGGACAAATTTCGTATGGCTCGAGCGGTCCAGAACCGCTGCCAAGCTGAAAAAAAAGGAAAGTGTTACATGTAGTTCTGCAAATCTAGACGCCAAAGCCTAGTTTCGAGGGCGAAAAGGGAGAAAATTGGGGGTTCTGGCATGGTATTTTGATTATTATCACAAGTCTTATTCCTGAGAATTTGAAGTATGATTGGCAAGAAGCAGGTCTCATAACTTCCTAAACAACAGGTCCATGACTATTACACTAAACGTGCAAGGCGTAGCTAATGTGACATGTTTCTGTCTCTCCCAGCAAAAATGCAACTTCTCAAATCCTATTTCACACCCAGTTGGGCCGTGACCCTAAGCGCCGAAAGGAAGCATAGGTGTTGTTCTCCTTCATCCTCTTTCTAGTATGTGGGTTTTTTCCCCTCGATTACATTGGTAGTTGTAAGCACTAGAATTTGAAGCTCATTAAATTTCTCACTCGGTGTACGATAACATCGTTTGACTCATGGGAGCATATGCCAAACATCCCCCCGCAACTGACGCCAAAATGGCACGATAAGCATACAGGCCCAAGAGCATAGTCAAAAAGGCCACCCAAGAGATACTAGAAGTCAGTCCTCTCCACAATCTGTTAGTAGATTATATCAAACAAAAGGCATCACACCTTAGGGAAAGCTTGCCTCTAGCACCACATACAGTCGCGTTCGCAAAGTTCTCGTACCCCCCCTTGTACCTCAGGAACAATACCTATTTACAACAACAGGACAACAAGGCGCCTTGTGATAACTATTTTTGGGATATGCCCCTAGAGGCATTGTAAACCCTTATCACCATTTATCATACCGAATAATCATGGGAGAGGGTTAGCAAAGCGTTTCTAATCGCTCGTGGTACTCGGGAGGGTACGAGAACTTTGCGAACGCGACTGTATAACACTAGACATTTGAACCATCGTATGCTCACTGCTGCAGCATTCTTCCCTTGCTCCTGCAATTGCCTTTGCCCGCACCGTGGACTACTTAAGCTCCGCAGTCACAACATGGAGAAGCTTTCCTTTATTTCCACAGATAACCCTTCCGTTGAGCTATTCGAAACCAACAAGTGGCTTTTCCACATATACACTGTGCCATGCGCCTTTTACATTAACCTCCACAAGATCTCAACAACTTCCCTCGCCCCCCTACTTTGAATATCATCATACTCCTGCGGTATTGTGCTGGTCAATTAACACCTAACCACAGCAACCCCCATACACAACACCAAGAGAAAAACAAAAACCCACAGAACATTCCCACCCGTAATAACTCATTTACAGCAAATAATTTTACAAAATATGAAGCTGTATCATATAATACTCGCGTCTCCACGCCAAGATTGGGCAACATTTTTGGAATAGCCTCTGCGGGCCATACGGAGGATAGTGTTGAACCCGCTCTTCTCAAGAAGCACTAGGGCGGCAAACCCCTGAACTAGTAGCCAGAGCCTATGAGGGAGATTAATTTCTTCTGACCCCAGGGCTGACTATTAACCATTGAACCTATTATCCCCTTCATGCTATTTCCTATATCAATAATCTTATGAACCCGTTAATTCTAATACCATCCACAGACTGGATTCTGACCCACAGGATTCCACTAAAGATTCAAAATTCCCGTGAATCGTTAGGTCATTCTCACATCTAACTTTGACCAGCTACTACCAACACCGCTCACCACTCCCATCCAAACGGTCCGAACACCATACTTTCCAATCATGGTTTCGCTGTAGCCATTCCAAAACGGCCGCCCAACCCCAGCGCAGAGACACGAGCACAACACCCCACCCCCACCCCCCAAGAAGAACCCATTCCCCAACTTTAGAAATCCCAGAAATCCGGCCGACCACAAGAGCAAGTTTTTGGCTATCCCATCCGGAACCACACCACACACAACACTACCGCACTGCACTTCACCATACACGGCATGGGAACCTGCAGCCACCCGCTTCAGAAAATCCCTCTCTCTCGCAATGGTAAGTTAGGTTGTCCCATCACATCCCCCCCCCGCCGCCCCGGCACGGAAAAAAAACG
>Ga0307509_10004325_pt1 | contig 20633 bp, 28 predicted proteins | sample 10_EM_MG_FD_202245 | JGI IMG/M metagenome (GOLD analysis project Ga0307509, IMG submission 202245) | Populus trichocarpa ectomycorrhiza microbial communities from riparian zone in the Pacific Northwest, United States - 10_EM | ecosystem: Host-associated > Plants > Roots > Unclassified | place... | reverse complement strand
CTGAGTACAAGGTTCTCTTTAGTTTGAACATTATGAATGTCACTCAAAACCTGGTTTTCACCATCGGGCTTGTTGTGGCTTGTTTCTTGAGTGCATGGCAAGTTTCGAACGGTGAAACATCGGTTGGAAGCTTCGTCTCCTTACTAGCGTATCTTGCGCAGTTACAGGTCAGTATCATCACTCACAGAACTTCTATCATAACGATCAATGTGCTGATTGAATAACCCAGGGCCCCTTGAACTTCTTTGGGACATTCTATCGAAGTATTCAGAGTTCCATGATCAATTCTGAGCGTATGCTGGAATTGGTGAGAAATCTTTTTTCCAGGTTCACAAACTTATACTGATCCAAATATTTCTTAATTTGCAGTTCAAGGAGCAGCCTACTGTTGTTGATGCGCCACACGCTGAGAAGCTTACTAAATGCGAGGGTGAAATTGCCTTCAAGGATGTGCACTTCTCTTATGATTCTCGGAAGCCGGCCCTACGGGGACTTGATTTTGTGGTTAAACCAGGAACTACTACCGCATTTGTCGGTGAGAGTGGTGGTGGCAAGACAACGGTTTTAAGGCTTCTTTTCAGATTTTATAACATCGAGGAGGGCAGTATAGAGGTTGATGGAAAGGACGTACGAGATATTACGATCGACTCGTTGAGATCGCATATTGGTGTCGTTCCCCAAGACACTGTACTTTTCAACGAGAGTGTAATGTGAGTTATCTTATCTTGGGGATCGCAGGAATGATGACGGAGGATATGCTGATTGATTGTAAGGTACAACTTGAAATATGCCAACCCGAATGCAACCGATGAAATGGTATACGAGGCGTGCAGAGCAGCCAGTATCCATGACAAAATTTTGAGCTTCCCTGATGGCTATAGCACTAAGGTTGGCGAGCGGGGTTTGAGACTTTCTGGAGGGGAAAAGCAGAGGGTGAGAATCACAAATTAGCGAGATTTAACAGCGTGCTGATAAAGTGGGGTCCAGGTCGCAATTGCACGAACGATTTTGAAAAATCCCAAAATCATTCTCCTTGACGAGGCCACTGCGGCATTGGATTCTGAAACGGAGCAGCACATCCAGTCTGCGCTTAAGGAACTTGCTAAAGGCAGAACTACCCTTGTTATCGCGTGAGTACATTCCCTCGTATTATATTGTTAGTTCCGCGGCTGGGGTGGTATACCGCCCTATGAGGGAGATACCCTGCATCCACCCGCATCTGTCACTTGCTACCCGCCAACACATTTATTAATTGCTGGTTTGCTTCTATTGGAACATCACAACCGAGTGTGCGTCAATGCATAGCATGCTAACCCAACGTCTTCCGGTCTGTAGTCATCGCCTGTCAACCATCACAGCCGCCAATCAAATTCTCTGTCTCCATGAGGGACAAGCCGTCGAATCCGGCACGCACGATGAACTACTTGCCAAGAATGGGCGTTATGCAATGATGTGGAGAAAGCAAATCCGGGCAGAACAAAAGCAAAAGAAAGCAGCAATGAAGAAGGGCGATGAATCTGAATCATCCACTGAGGACACTGATGAATCGCTGATTGATCTGGCTCCTTCCCATCCGTCGAAGATTCCAGGAAATGACAACACGTTAGAGAGCGAGGCCGTCACCCCGGAAATGATTGATACACCTCCTGGTGAACTGAGCACTATGCCGGCAATCCCTAGTGCGCAAAACACTGTTGGTGGAGGTCCCAGCACCATGGAGACCGAGTTCACCCCGAAGGCAGCTGCTGCCGAGATAGTTGGGGAGGAGAGCCCAGTGACCAGTCCAGTGGCCAGTCCAGTGACTAGCCCAGTGATGAGTCCTGAATCGCCTTTTAGAAAAGGCAAGGGCAAGGATCGAGAAGGGCTGAGGAGAAGTGGTAGCGCACGATCAACAAGCGCCGGCGGGTCAGGTGGGGGACCGCCATCAAGCTCTCATGGAAAATGGAGTGCCCGAGGCCTTAGGAAAACACTCAGCCTCAAAGGCTCAGTACTCCATCGGAGGTCCGCAAGTTCTGCTGGAAGTGGTAGCCCGAGCGGTAGCGAGAGGGGAAGTGAGAGAGGTATCGACGATAAGTAGTTGGAACAGCACAATATGGGCACAAGGGGCTGAAATTGCGTCGTGGCCAAAAATAATGATAATTTGCATTAGCGAATATAACGATGGATATGGGCGCTGGGTCTAAAGCGGAGGAACAAAAGCATCATCAGAAGCTTATACTATGATAGATTTTGTCGTCTTCCAATTTCTGTTTTTTCTCAACTAACGAAGAAATGATTCAGTCATCTGGCGATGAGTCGGATGGTTGTACGAGTTTTTTTATCTACACGTTGAAACGAGGAGATCGGTTGGTGGGTGAATTTGGTCCTGGGGGCGGGTGTATGGAAAGAAGGAAGGGAAAGGAGGGGTATTATGGTTTGGACCATTTTGAACTAGGTCATTGTCTGATATTGACTCTCCTCTCCTTTTCTTTTTCTTCCCTCGTTCAATTTCTTTTTTGTCTACATTGTCTCTTTCCCAGTCTACCTTTGTCTGAGCAAATAATTTATCCATGTGTCCTCTTCCCTTCTCTTTCTTAAGAGATTTCTCCTCCTCCGCCGTTTCTTTTTCCTTTGCTCTTTGTACTCTACACCCCCAACGGTTGCACAAAGGTGTGAAGTTCGGGATTTATGCCCACAACTCTTCAAACAGCATAACAACTAATCACGAAGTAAATACGAGCAAATAAATAAATGTTATTATCATGCGCACATGTGGCACGGTAGGGAAGCGAGCGGGAGGACGAATCATAAGAGCCATGCTGTAAGCACAAGTCAAGTGTCAGCGGCGGTGGCGGAAGTGCAGAATATAATAGCTTCTGCTACCTTCTCAAATTTTGGAGGGTACGGTATGACAGGCGATAAATATTGCCTTATCTGGACTGTCTACATACGTGACCACGGTCCACAAAGTACCACCCCTGAAGGGGAAAAGGTAACAAATGTGGGGATATGGTGATTCGCACGGTGGTGGTGGTGATGGACGTTTTCCGCTCTTCTACGGCACGGTACTGTGCCGTACCGTACTGTACTAGTACCTGCCATCAGCAAGTACAACCGTCGGCAAATGGTAACAGGACGCGGGGTGGCACACCTTAAGGATATGGTTAACTCGGGGGAAGAAATCAAATCCCGAGTCAATAGCAAGAATGGGAATTTCTCCTGGCATACCATTGATAGAGGGATAAATTCTTCGCTGTTACTGGCACATTGTTGCTCAAACCTGCTATTTAGGCATAATAATGTTATTTCTGTTGATTGTGTTTTATTTATAGATAAAGAGCTGATGATCTCCTAGGGATTTAGCCTCTTGAGCTTTATAGAAACACTCTTCTTTAATATACAATAAGTTAAACGGTTAGTATTAATCCCTTGTCTTTCTTACAGCCCTTTAGGATATTCCGTTCGAATGGTTTCTTATAGAATACAGTTTAGAAAATAGTGGGTACCTATGTATATGTGAATCATCCTTAACTGTTTTAATACAAATTACTGCCAGGTACAGTACATCTCATGGCTCATATAAAGGAAGAAACCAAAGAGGACAGATCTTTTGACAATACTGTGCAAAAATTTATAGCAGGTTAACTTAATTGTATTCTGAGGATCTTCTTACAGGCTCTCAAGGGATACCAAGAAGGAATATGATAATTTACAAAATAGTAATATTTAAGAGCCTGAGGGTCTCTCTGATGGGTATCAAACATGCTATTAAACCCTTCTTGGTTAGCAGTAAGCTTTGATTATCCCTACAAATTATCTTTCTTCAACCAAACTTGTTTTAGTATTGCCTTCCCCAGAGTTATCGTATACAACGTTTCTTGAATGATACTCCAAATATAAAAAAAACTGCTTTTCAGATAAAAGACCAAAGTAGAGGCTCATATCATTGAGAACATTTGCATGCCCGTTTAATTTAAGCTTAAGCCCTCCAGACGCTTCTAGATAGTTAGAAGTTAACTGTTTTACTTCTACATACCGCCTGATATTCCGCCAAGCCCCGAGTTTGGAAACTCGGATTTTCCTAAGGATTTGACAGTAATTTCTTTGCGTGCTTTTCAATTACGTTCACTCGCCATAGCTTGCTATCTTTTCCCTATGCCCCCCACCAATGGGCATGTTGTGTGGGTCTGCGAAGCCGCAATACCGCATACTGAACTGGCCCGAACCAGCAGACACCTTTACGTTGGAATAAGAGGCGGCTGAGACGGAACACAAAGCTGCGTTAAGGTAAGAAGCCCTGAAAGCCTCGGTCTTGATTATCAAGGCTCAGCCAATGACGCCTTATCGCGATTTCAAGACAAAACTGGGATAAAAATCCCATATATCATACTCGCGCCTGACGGCACCTCATGCGGTAAAGTAGTGGGCGACAAGCAGGAGGATGCCTCGCCTCCATTCCTTTGCCTCCTGCTGACGGTTGCATAATTGGGCGAGTAATCAGGAAAGCACAACTTGCATACCAGATACAAGCATGATACTCAGCTTACATACAGTAGCAATGATAGCACGGACGGCAAAAAAAATAAAAAAATAAGAGCTCTTCAAATCCACTAGATTCCGATATCTCCGCTAGCCCCTTCCTAATCCCTGGATTTGGAGACGAGAATGCTCCCGATGATTTAGCTCCTTTTTCCCAGCAAGATGAGCCAACCCACTGGACCTGCCGATATCGGATCTTATCAATCGGTATTGGCAGTTCCATCATCTGGTCAAACTCGAGCTATCGCGGGCTGGCGAGCCGTTTTTGCTTTTTTCCTTCCCTCATTCTTCAGCTGGTAGATGCCTTGATCAGATACAGTAGGTTCCTCAGCCTTGGTTGGGCATGAGGGGAGAGAAAAAAAAGAAAGAAAAAAACCAAGTGGTGGACGGGTGGCGAACAAGAAGGATGAGCAACCGGGACTACCATCACTATCAGGCGACAACCCCGAGGAACTTTTGTAGAACATCGTTTGTGCATTCAAATTAGAAGCCGCATCCCGAGGTGATATTTGCAATTGTCAGAATCCAAAGACTTGAGATGTTTTCTTTTTTCCCTTTTTTCTCCACAGGATGATATAACTGTAGGCACCATGATGGGGTAACGCAATACGCAAGTGTTGGGGGGGGGGGGGGGGTTTCGCATGGGTTCGGTTAGTACCCCAGAGTATGATACCCGTTCTACATAGTACGCGAACGGCACTCGTCCCGTGGGGTGGGGGTTGGTGGAGTTTTTTTATTATTTTTAAGTCTTATTCACGATATTATTAAGTAGGGTATTGGCCGGGGCGGGAGATATCCGTTCTACGGATACGATATTTATTTGCTCCGAATTTTGACAGGAGCTTGATGTTTCCTGATATCATATTTGAGTTTTTTCTGGGCTGTACTTGTACTTGAGTATGTACCTCGGGGCGCATGCTAGGATTTTCCTATGTATGATGGTTACAAATAAATCTAAGGACTTGACAAAAAAATTGAAACGGTATTGGTCGGGGGTCGTGATTTCCAAAGTGAAGGGCTTTTGTGAATAAGGGGGGGGGGGGTGTGGCGGGGCTTTTAGGCGGAACGGTATGCGATAGAGGGGATGAGATGCGATACCGGTAGTCTATCAGATGAACCCTAGACACGCGAGGTTTTCTATGTCATCTGTGTATCATATATAGTAAGGGTATTCAAAGTTCAAAATGTTGTAATTTCTTAGCTTACTTACTTGTTTCATGTAAGCTTGGCACACTCGGAAAAAGCTAGTTTACCATTACTTTACCTTACCATACAATACTCCAGTTACCGATGTTCTGAGGTCGGTGACAGGTAAGAGTAAAAGGTGTAAGCTGTGTAAGCTAAGGGGAACTTGAGGATAACAGGCACAACCACAATTCCCCGCACTCAACTATTGCAATCCTATAGGTGACTCAAATTGAGATAACAGTCAAAATCTAAGGTCAGACTTCATGCTCCTGAAGGGAGGGAGGGACCAAAGTATACAGGGCTCAGAATTAATAGCCATTATAGTTGTAGTCGCAATAGCACTACTACTATTACTCAAGCGCAAACTAAAGATCTGGAAAGAGTGTCCTGATATATATGCCACCACTATACATTTTGTTTGTCACTCCTTCTCCTGGATTTTTAATTTGGGCCCAAGTCTGAATCTCACGATAGTTGGAGCATGGTGGTTGTGAGGACTTATTCTTCAAGTTGCTACACATAGACAACGGGCGCAACTATTTCTACCACACCCAGCTATTACTATGGTTAAAATGAAAAGCCCTATTAAGAAATTGAATGAGGGAGGAGCTCAAATAGACAGGTAATATTAATAGTGATTATAGTTGTAGTTGCCATCGTAATTGCCATTGTTGTTCTCATGACGATTGAATTTTGTGGGGTATCGTGGTTGCGCCTGTTGTCTGAGAACTTATTCTCACCACAAGTAAGATTCTGTAGGGCCTCTTTCTTCTCCGAGCCTCTCAAATATGTTACTCAGTTTCTCTCAACACTATTGGCTAATTCTGCAAAGTACCCTAATGCAAGATCCTGCGCTAAATTTCACTCAAAATTCTTGTTTTTAACTTTGAATACCCTTAGTGCTATGGAGGGTCAGCGATTGGGGTATTGGAATGGAGGTTTGGACAGTAGAGGCTAAACACTTCCCTCCAGAGACTCTGGCGATATTAAATAACCGCCCTGGTCCTACGGTACCGGGTGTCTCCAACCCGTAGAAATACAAATCCTTGTAACTCTAATTCGGTAGGAAAGTTTAACCATCCCAATTCTTCCCCACCTCCGACAAACGGTCGATGTGCAGGGAGGATGCCATAGCTAGAGTGGTTTCCCCATATCACACTCTCCCCCTCCCCCTGGATGCGATACTATAATAGATATTCATAGTAACCCCCACCCACAGTCGCACACACAGACCAGCCCCTAACACTCGCGCGCAGTATGATACCCCTGTCTTTGACTCGATTGACCAATCACGTACTATCATTACTATTAATAACAACCTTTTTTCCTCGTTGCAACCCAGCCGGACAGGAATAGAATGTATTCTAGGCAGGATAGAACTATTTTGTTTGTAGGATAGGAGGCTTTACTGCGCCCGTACTATAACACTAGAGGACAGCACCATGCGAGCCCTACGGGAATCAGAGGGGGAGAGAAAGAGAGAGAGAGTAATTCAGAACGAATAGCTGCACTCTTAGCAAAAGCACAATTGAACCATAGTTTTTGCTGAAATAAGTACCCCCCCACCTCGGCCCTCCATCTCGTCTCCTCCTCTCCTCTCCTCCCTTCTTTCTTTCTTTCTTTCTCCTCCTTTTTTTTTCTTGCTCCTTTCTGAGAAGGGCTCCTCCTCTTTACCCACCCCATCCACCCATCCACAAACGCACGCCGCCCAAGACAGTATCCATCCGGTGCGCACTACATCCAAGTTCCTTTTGAATAAGCCTACCCGCCTGGCCGCTGGTTTTCTGTACTTCCTCCCCCCCCCCCCCCCCATCTGCCCATCTGTCAATGCGCCTTCCAGGGTTATTCATCCCTTCTTATGCAGTTACTTTTACTTACACACATACGCGCGAATAGGTATCTCGGATCCCCGACTGGCATCGGAGGGGTGGTTCCATTATTTGGGGGCTCGTTTCTTAGGTCTGGTTGCGTTGGGCTGTACAGTGGGGAATACCCATACTGGATTCGAAGGTGGGTCGGTGGGGTGGGGGGAGTCCTTTTTTCTTTCTTATTTCTACTTAAGTGGTGTGCAGTTGCTACAGGCTTTTGTGGGAATTTTATGGAGATGGAGATTAATATTTGGTGTAGGGATCATCCGGCCTTTTCTCCTCCTCTCTCCCTTGTCGACTTTTTTTTTTCTTTTGCAAATTTTGTCGGTTTGGGTTTGAGGGTCTGACGACACGACAACGATACGGTCCGGACGGTGGTTGGGATTAAGGTTCTGATCGACTCCACAGCACTCTACCCTGGTCCGGCGGATGGTTGTTAGCCGGTGAGGCGAGTTACACTCTAGCAGTTTTGGAAATTTATATCTGTGTCGCATATATCGGCGCATAGGCAGGCAAACTAGATTCAAGGTGTGTTTTAAACCCGTCCTTTCGTTCATCCATGCTATTCCATCCTACCCCGGGAGGGTTCTCCGCGGGGATTGTGGCTTTGGAGTCTGAGAGTTATCCTATTCTTTTGTTTCGTTTCAAAGTATTTCGGAAACACCTCGTTGGGAGATTATTCTATTTGAATTTCCTTTCCCGACTGGTGGCCACTCCTAGCATATGTTCAAATAACTCATTTCCAGCCTTCCCATTTATCATACAAAAATTTCTGACCATGCTTTTTCCCCCTTCTCCCCATAGTAATTATGTCATACAAACGATTATCGTTACTATCAGCATGTTCAGGACTCTTTGCGCTACTACTTACAGTCCTACTATGCGTTCCCACCACATCCGCATATTCGCTGCTCCAGGCCAGGCAAGAAGGCCAACTAGAGTTCCTGCCAGGGTGCGCAAAGGACTGCGTGTCTAAAATGTTATCCCATCAGCCCGAGTTCCAATCGTGTAATGGCCAACTGGAATGCCTGTGTGGGAAAGGCCCTAAGCGCTTACAAGACCTACTCTGGCTTTGCATCGACGACCTGAGTCCCTGTGGCCCGGAAATCCGCAACGATGCGGTGGACCCCGTTGCGAGAGTGTGTGAAAAAGTATTGCCCATGTCATCGCCGTCTAACACTACGGTTTCTACTTCCGCAGCGCCCGCGGCCACATCTCCCGTCAGGGCTAGCATCTCGCTGTCCCCCACGGCGCAGCCAGCAGAGGAAGAGTCTAAGGGTAGTTCGGGACTATCCACTGCTGCGATTGTAGGGATCTCTGTTGGCGTAGTAGTGTTGTTGGGGTTGATTGTTGCGGCCTGTATCATCTTGACCATAATTCGCAATCGGAGGAAGCGCAGAGAGCAGATCCGCTCCATGGTTCTTGAACCAACGTCGCCTCGTAGCCCAAGCGGGGAATGGAAGGTTCGCGGAGTGAACCGATCCGGATGGGCTTCCACAAACTCGGTCGACTCCAACTCGAACACTAGTCACTATTACAATTCCAAGAGTCGGCTGACGCCCATTGTCACCGATATTCCGGAGAAGAAGAGAGGAGCTCCAGCCATCAACATCTCACCGGTGTCGCCTGTGAGCCCCAAGGGCAAGGGTGTTGCTGCGGCTGATGTTGCTGCTCTACCCCTACAAACTAGGGTGGTTGCATCGAGGAAAATAATGGAGAACCATCACCTCCAAATTGATCTGCCTCCGGGTTTTAGTTTTACGCCTGCCACTCCTAATCTGGAGGAGCCAGTATCCCCAGTCTCCCCCATATCCGATTTTAACCGTGCGCAGCTAGCGAGGGCCTCCTCAGGTTCGGTGTCGTCGGGAAACTCCTCCCATGGAGTTCTTCCGGGCCAAGCATTCACAACCGACGTACAGAGTGTGCGTTCGATATCACCATCCCCAGAAGACTCGAACCGTCACACATGCTCCGCTGCGACGATGCCTCGTATTCAACGTGAGCGCACCCCAGAGCCCTCCACCCCTCCACCCCAGTATGCGCCTGCAAACTCAGCCTTGTCGGGTGACACCGCCGACATGGGGCGATCCTCGAGAAACCCCTCGACCGCGGGTGGTGGAATCGCCAGGACAGACTCAATAGCCTGGCGACGAGGACTGGAGGAGGCTGCAGAGCGTGCTATGACTCGGGTGGTACGGTCGGAGCAAAGCATCCAGGAGGAGGGCGCTGGCGAACGACGTCGAAAAAGCAGTATCCCTGGATTAGACAGGTTCGCCCGGCGCGCGAGCCGGGATACCAGAGGCGATGAGGAGAGCGGTCTCGTGAGCAACGGGGAGACTGGCTCGAGCTTCTGGAATCGAAAGGGCGGTCGCGCCAGCACACCGCCTCGAAGCCCTGGTTTCTTCAACCCGGGCCGGCGGCGTGACAGTGGTGCCACAGGGAGTAAGCGGAGCAGCGCTGATGTAGGGACTGCTGTATAACGGGGGGGGGGCAGTTTACGAGAGACACGATATGTAAATGTAATAAGTGGGTGAGTGAGTGAGTCAGTGGTGAGTGGTTTGTGGTTGGAGCCTGGAGGTTTATTCATTCGGGCGTGTTTGTAGCTTCTTTAGGAATACCACCTCCACTCTGTAACATATCAGGAGGCTTCGGCTGTCGCGTTTATCGGTATTAGTGTAAATATGAGTTATTTTTGTTCGGCTCTGCCTATCCAGTATTGTTTTCCTTTTCATCCTCTTTTCTCTCTCTTCCGGCTGGTGCAAATCTACGTTTTCGGTGCGATTCACCTGAGTGGTACAGCGCTTGTTTGGGGGGGGGGGGGGGGGTGCGACACCCTTGCTTTCAGCTTTTTAGAACGGATTATGATACCGACCTGAGGAGACTGAGGCGGAGGCAAATGGGTCTCGGTTTCTTCTCTTCTCTCTTGTTCCTTTCCTTTCCGTTTTCTTCTTTTTTTTTCCCCCTTCCCTCTCTTTTCCCTACTCCCCTTCTCTACAGGAGCGAGATTTCTTCTTTTCCTTGTTTTCGCTCTCCGAGATGCAAGAGGTGGTGAGCGCACCTCGTGAGACGCTCATGTCATCAGTACTTCTAGTTGGTTACTACCCCTACATACATACACACTTACATAGATTCATACATCCCGGTACATGAACGATGGGCTTCAGAGGGAGGGGCGGGAAGTTGATGGTAGGGATGCTTCGATGGGGCGCCGCCCACCGGTTGAGTGCAATGAGGGAAAGAATGAATGGTTCCATGAGGAATCTCGCGCAATCGAGCCAGGGTTCCGTCATTACTCACAGGTACCGTGACGGTCGCACGGTACAGCCTATGATCCGGGAGGGGTGCCCGTTTTCCTCAGCCGCGCCCCCTTCGCCTGATTGATTGCATCACACCCACACATTGGTTCGCCAGAGGGGAGACGGTTCGCCAGCCAGCCTACCGTGCCCGTTTAGTCAAGTGTAGCAGGCCATGTCGGGGGCGTCGGCTTGGTTTGGCGAAATCTGGAAAATGGCGAGAGAGAGAAGCTGGATGGATTGAATGTAGTCTATCTACTGCCATCCTAATTCGATTCGCCCTGCCTCAAAGGTCCTGGTTGTTCCATCCGCATCTGATTTCCAAGGGTGAAGAACGTGTCCGGTATTGGAATGTTTGCCCTACTGTGCCCTAATAGCCGGGAGTAGTGTTGCACCACCGGCAATATAGCTCTTGGTGTTTGTATGGTTGCAGCACTATTATCATGCGGCGGGGTGATGATTGAAAGTGCCGTGTTTTCCTCTGCTTTTTTACCTGCTCACAAACTACAAATATTGGGTACTAAGGTAGCGATAATGATGTTTCTCTGTGCTCCAACCAGTGGCGCTTTTTCCGTCTGACCTCGCATCGTCAAGAAGGGGCGTGACCGAATGGACAGGGGTCGAAAAGAAGAAAGAAAGAAAAAAATCAATCCCAAGAAACTGAACTGGTAATGTACCCCGATACTAGAGTACCCTTGGTATATGTGATCCACCATCCGAAGCTGTAAAAGCAAGGGAGGTTTTTCACCGCGATCGCTAGTTTTGTGAATCGATTGAATGCCACGTACGAATGTAAAGATTTTTTTTCTCTTTTTTTTTTCTCTTTTTTTTTTCTTCTCTTCCTTCTCCGTCTCGCAGTGAAGAAAATTTCTCAAGTGCCGAAGCAACCTACGGTATTTGTGTATCCAGGGCAATTTTTTTCCTCGCATTGTTTGCAAACGGATGGGCTGCACAAGCATCCCCAATCATCTAATGCTCAAAGAGCAACTAGGAAGAGGATTTTGCCCGGTACCCCTCCGTTGGTCAAAGGCTCTCCATGTGCGCCTTGGCGAAGGCATACCCTCCCTTTCGAAGTGGAAGTGGGCCGCACTGTCTTACTCTCCTCGGCGGACCAGATACTCTCGGCCGCCACCTGCAAGTATCATAGGATTCCAAATATTCTACGCATTAGGCGGAAAAGCAGGGGCCCCAGCTAGGAGGAATAACAATAGTGGTGTTATCATCTCTCTGCATTAGAAGAATATAAAAGACCCATGGCCCCCTTTTATGAGGCTTTTTCACTATCGGTATGCTGCCTTATTCATTGTTTCCATCAGCTAGCGCACGGAACCTCCATCCTACCTTCTTTGTCCCCAGCCCCGGTGTTCCTCCTTGAATCTCAAACTGTTCTCTCACCTAAGTTTGTTTGCGCATTCCCTCCACCACACACCCTACCCATATACTCACACTGCCCCTACCCTACCCCCCCATTCAAGCCCCATCACTGCCACCACCAACACCTCGTTCTATATCTAAACCATCACCCGTATCCGGGGGTCTTCATCCCCCCTCGGATTACCAAGCCATTGGAGCTCTTATAGCTCTTACGACACCTCGCTAGCTGCTGCCATGGCCAAAGTAGCACAAAGCTCAAATGCAGCCGCTTCTCCCATCATGGGCCCTCCTTCTCAGGCTGAATTCACAAGCCCTGCGCACGCTAAGCTTTTGGAGAAATTCCAGACGGAGTCAGCGAAATTAGGGGAAGAATTCCGAAAACGCTCTCAAAAAGTAGCGGAGGAATTTGAGAGGAAGTTAAAACATTTGGCTCAATTCGATGAATATAGCTCTTGCTCTACGTCTTCCTCCTCCTCTGAGCACACAGGCAGTGACAGCGAGCCAGACGATGATGATAATGGCGATGAGGGATCCCTCTCCCCATCAGCAGACACTACCAGGGTATTCCGAGTGGATGTGCCAAAACTCAAACCCTTGGTGAATGGGAATTCGTTAAAAAACTCGACAAAGTTAGAACCTAAGGAGAAGAAAAAGAAAAAGCCCACTGTTAATGGAATTAGCAAAACTGATACAAGTGAAAGCCTTGTCTCCGCCGGACTTGACCTGTCACAAAAGGCTGGGGGAATGCTGCTGAATGGAGGCACGACAAATGGCGATAGCGAGACCACAGATAGAAAGGAGAGGGTCAGATCCAGTAAATTGGACTACAAGAGACTTGATGAGCTGTATGTCTGAATTTTTGGTGTAGAGTTGAAATTTGGTTATGGATGGATTGCTGATTCCGCGTCAAACCAGATACAATAAAACAACACATGATTTTTATTTCGCAGAATCCTCGCAATCACCAGCGGGCAAGGAGGATAAGTGGGAGGAGTTCTTGTTTGTAATTAGGAGGAGATTTGGTTTGGAAATCCCCAAAAATCTGTTTGACTGTGGTGGAGACTAATCTTTGGCTACCCCTCGGCTAGATTGGCAAAACAAATACCAGAAAACCTACGTTGATATCAAGAGTATAGAGATTCGAACAGTTCTGAGGGAGATCTTGAAAGATGTCTCTGGAATTGGACTTAGAGAGGATAAGCCCACGGTATGTGACTAGATTCAATATCCCCTGAAACCTGGGGGATTCTACCTCCTAGGAAGCATCTTTGTGTTGGCTAGCTAATAACCGCAGGTCGAGCCAAATCTCCTATTCAACTATCTACCGCAGCTTGAGAACGAACTTGCAAAAGCGAGGGCTGTTCCCGAGGAGCAGCGGAACAAGACCCTGATCTCACATCTCGCTCTATTCAACGAGTATATCTCAACCGACTACGCCTCCACTATCAAAAGGCTGTACCCTCTCCTAGAACATGACGAGATTACTTTTGACCTCCTTTGGGCCCTATTTCTCCCAAACACCCTGATTTACACAATGTGCGCTGGCTCGAACGAGCCGAGATGCCTCAAGCTTGATTGGGGCGAGCAGAAGGAATCCTTGGACCGTGGTAAATTCTTCCAGTTGGATTGCCATTATGTTGACTACGATGGCAAAACCTATGGGGAGGCGAGTGCTGTTCTCGAAATTGACGAATTCAGAGGAGCAAGAAGAATCGATAGTCTCGGGGTATTCCCCTTGGCGTATCACGAGGACGAAGAGGATGTCAGAGAAAGGCTTATTGAGCGCGGAAGAAAGTTCGGATCCCTAAAGGGTATGCACTACAAGTATTATAAGGGTCTCGCTTTCTTCAAGCGTAAGAGGGGGGTTGTTAGGGTAAATGTGAACGGACGTATAATGGTTGATCCGAGCACTTTTAGAAGGATCAATCCCAATTACCGGATGAGCCCTGTCAAGGAGTCTGCTTCTCACATATCCTCCGGTGCCGCCAACGCTGAAGATGATTCGGAAAACGAAAACGAAGATGAGGACGAAGATTGTGGAGGAGGCGATGATGACGAAGATGGTGAGATTAATAGCCCTAACAATATGGTAAAGCCTAAAGCTAGTGTTGTGGCTGCGGCTGTAAAGAGAGCTATTGGGACGAAGCCTCAGAGAAGCTACATACTCGGCCCGGATGGCAAGATCAGGCTAGTAGGCACAACTCCAGGCGCAACTAAGAAGAAACTTTTGGAGACCGGAAAGACACCAGAAGGGATCAAGGACGCGCTTGTCCCAGAGGAGATGACAGAGGAACAACTTCTCCTATGCTCGCCCACAGTATTGGGTTTCAGCTTCGGAGATAAATTATGGGGTAAGTGGGTCGATTAGCTTGCTGCACATAATGGAACTAATGTCTTATTGGCGTGCGCAGCTGAATTTGCTGTCGAACACGTCAATGAAATCAAGTTCAACCCAGACGCTTTCGAGAGCCTTGTCCTCCCTAAAGCACAAAAGAAAATTGTGAAAGCACTAGTCGAAAGTCACACAGGTAACCGCGGATCAAGGGTTGGAATAGACGATGTGATAAAAGGAAAGGGAAAGGGGCTTGTGGCGGTTCTACAGTATGCTTCTTTTTTTTATTCTTTCTTTTTTCTTTCCCTGCTCCTAATCCTGGTTTTTGGGGTGGTGCGGAGTACAGTACGCTCTAACACATTTGCAGTGGACGTCCAGGGGTGGGGAAAACCTTAACAGCAGAGGGAATCTCGGAATTTCTCCAAAAGCCACTGTACATGGTAGGAGCTGGAGAACTTGGCACGGATTCTCGCACCCTGGAAACGCAGCTATCTCGGATTTTAGACATTGCGCATGTTTGGGGCGCGGTTCTTTTACTGGACGAAGCAGATATTTTCCTAGAACGTCGATCGGTTCATGACCTACAGAGAAATGCCCTTGTCTCAATATTCTTGAGGCTGCTCGAGTACTTTCAGGGGATCCTGTTCCTAACCACCAATAGGGTCGAAACCTTTGACGAGGCTTTTCAAAGTAGGATTCACATAGCTCTTCGATATAATGATCTCGATAAAAAGGCTAGGAGGGTCATTTGGAAAACATTCCTTGGAATGGTCGCAAGAGAGGAGTCCGGTTCCGGTTGCCAGTTAAGAGACATAGTTAACGATGAGGAGCTGGAAGGGCTTGCGAGACGTGAATTGAATGGCAGACAGGTATGCAAGCAACCAAACTAGACCAGGGTCATAGAGCCCACACCGTCCACTCGTTTCTCCCAGTTAGCTCGCGCCCCGATCTTTACTGATATTCCGTCATTTTTTCCTCTCTAGATCAAAAATGCAGTCCGAACAGCTCAGGCGCTTGCATTAAACAAAAACGAGGGACTATCAATGGAACACCTCAAACTTGTGCTTGCCGTTACCGAGGGATTTGAACAGGACCTTAAAGGAACTGGAAATTTGGACAGTAAGGACCATCCTCCCAAATTTCTCCCAAATTTGCAACTTGTTCTCAAGAAGCTAATTTAATCCTAGGCATGATGAGTTACGCGTAGCCTTTGAACTATCCCTGCCCATGGATGGCGTCAGCTGGTCTATGGGTGGACAGTTTTTTCCCTTTGTTTTGAGTGGTTGCGAAGTCCTTTTCTTTTTGATATGGAGACCCTTCCTGAGCATCCGAAAATGGGCTTTAGGTAATGTGATTTGGCAAGCGACGTGGAGCCCATCAGGAGGCTATCTTGACGACGGATGAAAGCTATTGGACTAATGCAGGGTGGGGCATATTTATGCGTATACAAGCTGTCCCCTGGAATGGCCAAATTGTGGTCTCGATATATACCTTTTGTATGGTACGTACCCCAAGCCAACCAGCGGCGCTGCATGAGTTTTTGCTCCTCCGGGGAGAATGGGTTAAAAAGCGAGTCTTGATTTACGTGCTTTTTTTTTCCCTTCGTATTTTCACGTTAGAATATTTCCTACCGAAAAAACTATTTTCCTGTTTCTGTTTTTTTCCCTTTTTCCCTTTTTCTCTGACCGTCGATCGGTCACCGGAGATGATCCCTCCGTACTTTCCTCCTCTCATTCTTCCTTCACCCCCCAGATTCGCGACTCTCTACCCCTTCCAGTTTTACCATTCTCATTAGTTCGGCCCGGTTTCAGAATTTTACGATGATATTATTAGCATACCTCATGGGCCAAGCCCAGACGCTGTTATCCCCCACGATTCCATTAACAATTGGGCATGATCCGCAAACCGTACAGTACTCCTACTTACAGACCTGTCTCTACTGGGATATGGGACTGTCGTACAATACTCCACTCTGAGTAAGGTAGAGAACTCGAGGCAAGCGCTCAAGGATGCTTGAAGCAGCACGAGTCCCCGAGCCGCCTCTACTATGATATGCAGAAGTTTTTCATAGCTAATCGGGGGGGGGGGATCTCGGAGATTTCTGCCACGTCCAGCGATCTGGTCATCCCGCCCGCCCATCTTTCCGCCCCTTAGAGTGTATTCGAGTGACAGGTTGCATTGTGTTGTATGGAGGCTACTGGTGACTGGCGTGCATCCCGCCACGCCCCGCCTCGGGCTTTGAGACTGGAAGCTCGATAGTATATCGTACCCCCGGTTAAATGATTTGGAAGAGCCTAAGGAGAATCCAAGGGTAGGTACAGCTACACATCTGTAGACGTATATACCACAGAGGGCGGGAACTCTTCTGGTTTTCGGGTAGGTGCTGATGTGACGTTCAACTGTGGTACTGTCCTATACGGTACGCGTTCCTTCTGTTGGCATTAAGAAAGTGTAATTGTCATCAGCCCTTGCCCTATGCTTGTGGCTACAGATTCCAATGAAGTGTTGGAACCTGTCATCCCAACATATCGTGTGCCATATCGCACATTATTGCTCGAGTGCCGTGCTCGCAGTACTAGTACAGGAGTCGCATGTGTTACACGTAACTGGCCATTGGCGCCCCTAAGCATCGATCCTCGTCCCACGTAAGTCACTACTCACCGGCTGACCGCTCCATGATTCTGCCTGGCCACGCACCAGCTCAACCTCTCCTTCCCCAACCACTCGTCTTCTATTTCACCCTATCCCTCCCCTCCTCCCCTCCACTATTTCTCATTTCACACCCTACCTATCGTCATCATAAGCATCATCATCACTATCACCATCACTATCACCATCACCATCACCATCACCATCACCATCACCATCACCATCACATCCTTCTGCTTTCCTTCCTTTTACTAGTGAGTCGGAGATAAATGGGAGCCAACCACTCACAATCTATCTCAATAACCTTCTATTCGCTGGAGTTGCTCTCCCTGCACTTACGGCGTTTTTCCCCCCATTGCACTCTGAGGGGCTCCAGAAGGCTTCTCCCAACCTGTTTCGATCCCTAGGTATAGCGATAGTAGGAGATATCACTTTAAACCATGTACCGAACGACGCCCCCGGCTCGGAGAGGTCAGCTGGTTAAAGTACGTTCACACCAGGATTAATTTTTGTGTGCTCTTTGAGCCATCTGACCTTCTCTAAGTTTGGTTCGATCAGACCAGCAAGGGCTCAGCCATAGGACGTATCCCAAAACACTTCTCCGTGCACACTTTTAGCCACCCAGCGTTCCGTATTCCCCCTGTGCCAAGTCCGGGCTCCCACTGAACAGTTTCAACTCTGCTGTTTCTCTGGCCAATGCACTTACTGGGCTACGATGCAATCTTTACAATCAAGGGGACAAAACACCAACCAGCTTTGGCCCCGACGAAGGCACCCTCGATCAGTTTGCGTTCTATCAATGCCCGATAGATGGCTCCCCTCCAGAGGTTCGTACCTATGTGACTGGTTATAATGCTAACGGGGCCGAAGGGTTTCCGTGTGGCCCCCTTTTGTTGTTGTTGACGTGTCCTGTGTGCAAATGGTAAGGTGGGGGCAGTCGGACGGATGGCCCTAAGAATCCTTTTTTATTCAATACGCTAGAGGTGCGGGTCCAATGCCGTGAAATGTAGTGAAGAGTGGAACTATTGGGGGTTGGAGGAGTGTGGCCACGATTCAGAATTCCTCCTGGGTGATTCGTGGTTGAGGTATGCTGATAAAGACATATATGATTGGGGAGAATTACTGACAAGGCTTCTTCAATGGGTAACAAAACAGTACCTCAGATCTCTCATAAGAGCTTTGAGTGGAGACGCGGGCCACTTATAAAACAGCCGATATTCCTGCGGGCGCTGAAATTTTGGGGCCAGCTACTCAAGTATATGATACTATCTAGGTGACGATTTTTGATAGGGCCGATATATACTAGGCCCACGAGATCTAGTACCCGCTGTCTTCGTCGTATTGGATCGAGAGGATTGCTGTCATGGTCGGTCACTCGCTCCTGGAGAATGAGTTCCAAAAAGAGGTGATGTGATATGAGTTGTTCTGGAGGATAATACCTACGCATGGAGAGTAGGAAATATCGAGGAACAAAATTGTGCTTGGCTCCTCCTGGACGGTCGATCTTGGACGGTGGCCTGGAAATTTTAATCGCAAAGGATGTGGTTGAGTTCCAGGCACGTTCCAAAAGTAACTGGGAGTCTTGGCACGGCTCAGGCCATGGAAACGCCAAGATTTCTAGATACTTTTGGAACGAGTCTGTATATTGGCATCTGGGCTTTTACATGAAACTGCGAAACCGGGCCGGAGGGGACTTAGTAATTTATGGCGGTTGATCGGGGTTGCGCTAGCTATTCCGCAAGATATTAGTTGGGGGGTTTACTAGTTCTAGAGTTCAATGTAAAATCATCTAGGCTTTATTTACTTGTACCTCGAGTAGTAGTACGTGGTTATACATATCGACTGCATGAAGGATTTTGGGGTCGAGGTGAAGTGGGCTTAGAAGCGAGACCGCTCGCGGACATGCCTTGCTTCGGATGAGTATGGATACGGCACAGTGGTGGCGGGGGCCGAGTGACAGGCGGCTCAGATACTGGCGTTATAAATTGATCTGTAATGGTTTGGGCACAGCGCAATATTTTCACATCACTCGGGGTTGGTGGAATGTGGGGGATGGACGGGGAAAAAAAAGGAGGGAAGAAATTGGGCCGGTTGATGAGGGTTGGGATTTGGGCGATGGAATGCAGTTTGAGCGCTGACCCTTTTCTCCTATGGCGGAGGAAAATTCTGTTGCTTTGTCGGTTAGGCCGGGGGACTGACTTGACTGATGGTGGTCCTGTTGATTCTGTGCATGCGGTGAAATGAAGCTGTGGTGGTAGTGGTTGCCAGTTGAATAGATGAATGATTGATTGTCATTGTTTCCTTCGTCTCGGCTATCCCTCGCCATCTACAGTAGTTACCATAGCGCGACCGGCACCAGCGAACGGCGCAAGCAGAGATGCGCCCAAATATATAGATCAGACCACTTCTCAAACGGTCCCGCATTGTCGGATGAATCTTTTTGAGACTGGAGTATTACCTCAGCAGGGTGAGACATCAATGGCCCACGGACAACAAGTTCAGATGCCAGTACCATACGCCCATCTGTCTGTGCCCAGTCCTTGATCTGCCCAATCAAATGGGAGTTTCGGAGACTCTAACCGGGCTGGGACATCAAGGCGTTGCTTTGCATTTGATTATTAAAAAAAGGTATTGTGTGGGCTTTGGTTTTGGTTGTGGTTGTGGTTGTTGCATGGGTGGGTGGATGGGCGGTGGATCGAATGAGTGGTCCAGTTTTGATTTTGATTCTGATTTCGATTTCGATTTTGGATGAGGAGGAGGAGGAGGAGGAGGAGGAGGAGAATTTTAGGGGTACATATAGATCATATTGGGATGGATTTAGTCATGGTCTGGGTTTTTGTCTCTGCTGGAGTGTAGTAGATACTGTATAGTCTTGTCTTCTGGACTGTTGTTGCTATCTCTCTGAGGGGAAGAGAGAGGGAAGGTGGATGATGATATGTTGGGAGTGTCGGCTATATTGCACTGCACATACTTGAGTTCAGTAGGTGTATGCGAACCATATGCGACGTACATACCGGTACGAGTATCTCCTGGTTACATGAGACATTGTAAAATCTCTCTCATGCATTAGCGCGAAAGCTTTTAGCCCCTTGTGGCTAGATAGTCACGTGGTTCAAAATATTTGGCGGGGAGGATGAGGTGGTGAGTCAGCAGCCAGATATCGGAAGTTACGAGCCACGTGACCTTCTAGCCATAAGGGGTTAAAAGCTTTCGCGCTAATGCATGGGAGAGATTTTACAATGTCTCATGTAACCAGGAGATAACAGGTTTCAATACGGTAGAGTATCGTGCTGGATATGATAAACTTTGGCGGATTCCATTTGATTCCCTGTATGGGCAGCAATAGATCTATCAATCTATGATATCTGTCAAAGGACGGCGGGGGGAGGGGGGGGGGGGGGGGTAATAATA
>Ga0307509_10004324_pt1 | contig 20636 bp, 21 predicted proteins | sample 10_EM_MG_FD_202245 | JGI IMG/M metagenome (GOLD analysis project Ga0307509, IMG submission 202245) | Populus trichocarpa ectomycorrhiza microbial communities from riparian zone in the Pacific Northwest, United States - 10_EM | ecosystem: Host-associated > Plants > Roots > Unclassified | place... | reverse complement strand
TTCGACATGTTCTCGGGTCAAATTTCCAGATTCTGGGTGGTGTGATAGACACATGCTTTCCCCGTCTCAATATGTGTATAAATTCTATCGTCCATTTTGATACATTTTGTAGATGATGCTGGCATCCGTGGTGACACATAGGTTGCACTTAGAAATTGCACCGGCTGCCACTTGAGACTCTGAGAGAGACTCTTTACCACAATTGTGCTGCCAACATCTGCATTTGTCCTTATTTGCAACTTATTCAGTCAAATTTACTCAATTTCATGCATTTTCACTTGACACATTTTTCACTGGGGTTCAAGAGACAAGAGTTGGTGGAAAACAACATATGCAATCTTATAGCCTAACTACCCAATCCCTACCCTACCCTCCTGTACCCTTACCCCAGACCCCTGGGGGTTTTGAAACCCTTGGCAATCCCTAACTACAATCTTAGTCAACCTATAATCTAATCACACTTACCACAGGTAGCATCCAAGTTTTCATAGAAGGCTTCAATGGCCTCTTTATAGCCTATATCAAGGACCTGCCAGAGCAAAAAAAAAATGAATTAGTCAGACAAATTGTAGAAGCAATGAATAGTGGATATATACATACATTATCAAACTCAGCTGTTTGTAAATGGCATCCAGTAATGGAAATTGTTTCATAAGCAGAAGTGTTGATATTATGGTCCTTGAACCACACAACAAGAACTCTCCTTTGCATTGCATGGTCAATAGGTGGGGGATTTTTTCCATAAAATTGTAGATGCTGCACTGGGTGAAAAAACCCTGTTGGAGAGGGAGAGGGCAGAGAAGGGTGGATAAGAACTGCTGATCTGGCATATGATTATTAACCTAACAAATAGTCAAAGAGGTTCTTGCTTCACTCACATAATTGAAATTTTGTCCATTGCTTCTGGCCATTTTGTTGGGAATTCCTCACCTTCAAGGAGAAACTGATGCCAAGCATTATCAAATTCTTGGGTGCTGTTAAGGAAAGCTGCCTTCAAGCCATGTTTGGCATAAAAGTTAATAGCCTTCATTGCCTAAGGGACAGTTGGAGACATGTTTAGGCTATATCCATGTGAAAAATCTAACATACCAGATACACGCCACTCTCAGCAGCAATAATATGCATTTCAATCTACAAAGTAATTAGATTGGAATCAAAAATGCAATGATGCTGAATACTTACATTTTTTTGCGTCAAAGATTTTGCATAGATCTCCAAATAGAAATCATTTGCAAGCTCAACTTCAGGAATGATTGGAGTTAGGTACAAAGGAAAGTAAAAGAAAAGGAAGGTGCTCAGTACCCATGTTATCGGCCAGCATCACCAAATGCCCAGCACTTCCATAGGGTTGGTCCGCACTGCTGGAATAATCAATTTGAGCCTTGAGGCGGCAAGGCCACAGGCAGCTGGATGGAACTGACTAAAGGCCTTGAAATACTGAGAGATGGCACGTGCCAGACCTGGGTTTGGAAATGAGCTTGTGGTTTGGTCTACGAAAAGAGACAGAGACGTGCCGTTTACCAGTAAATCCCTCAACGGCTTTATATGTGTTAATGTACGAGGTGCGCAGCGACAGAGACTCCTTAATATTTGTGGGGGGTCCAGATAGAGGAAGATACGCTTCTCCTTGCAAAGAAGCGACAGGCGGGAAGACTATGATCCATTGGATAGGTGCCATCGATGGAGAGCTAAATGGTAGGAGAGGTAAGACCAATTTGAACGAAACGGTCGCACATCGGTATTTTGCGTTGATTTCAAAACTCCGACAGGTCATCCTCAAATATTCCTCCCTTGAAAATACTGGCATGAAGAGTTTCGTCGTCCCCATTTTGACGCTGGCCACGAGCGCGGCTGCTCATAGCTTGAAGGTTCATGTTTGAGTATATCTGTCTTGGATATCTAACTATGTATCTCTGGTCCATTTACTAGGTATACAATGCTTGCCCCTTCCCCATATGGTACGTTGAGCTTACTTCCCTTGTTGAACGGATTGTAGCTGATATGTCCGTGTCTCTAGGCCAGTGGTATGAACCTCTCCACTGTCGTGAGCCCCTAGTCAGCCCTTCATGTAACTATTCACCTGAGTGTCGTGCCTAATGTCCCAGCTTTCGCAACAGGGTGAGTTACATCGATCGGGGTCCATAACTTTCATTTCGCTGATTAACAATCCACTTTATATTTATAGTTGGGAGGCACAGCCATTTAAGGTCTCGTTTTACGTCCCAGACAACTGAAAGGCGGGTCAATTGCGGTGGCTTTCTAACTGACTGGCAGTGACGAGGAATAGCATTCTAATGTCAATTCTATCCATTATCCATCCAGGGAAGACGTAACTGCAACTTTGGAACCAACTTAGGGCCTAATTCATGCTTCAGCGGTGCGTGCAACGGTGGCCTTCAATGCGAACCCCGAACAGGAGCTGTGCGTCGTTTTTGAAGCACTCATTTCAAACTCTGACCTGCTCCCTTGCTGCAGGTGTGTTGAATAGGGTGTCCCACCTGCCATCGTCGCTGAGTGGACTTTGGAAGGGAGTGGTAATTCGGATTGGTATGGTGGTGAGGATATTTTCATACCTTCCGAGATTTCAAATGCTGAACTGGACATTTTCTGCAGTGTCTCGTCGATGGTTACAACCTTCCTATGAGGTATTCTTTGCCGTCGTGTTTTCGTTTTGAATGCAACGTCAACCACCTCTGCGCCGTTGACCTTGGCCCCAGCTGCGAGTCCTTTATGCCCAACGCTTTAACCGAATCTGTCCCGCGTCTGCTGTTGCTTTCTACAATTATTTCAGTATGTGAAATTCTCTCGCTATATTTTTTTGAAATCAAGTTTTTAATTGTCTGGCTTGCAGAATCGAACTGTCCCAGGCAATGGCATGCGCCTATTATTGCTATGGAATTATGCCATGTAAATCAAAGGTAGCCTAAACTACCGATTCGCAGGGCGCTTGGTAGCAAAATAAACGAAGATGAGGTCCATAACCGCCGAATTTAAATATCCTTCCAAGCGTCCAAGTAGCTGTTTAGGGGGAAAGCCAAATCACAGAACTTGAAGGGTATATACCTAGGCCTCCGCAGGAAACGCCATATACTTTGAACCGTTATTCATCAAAACAGAGAAACTTCAGGAACAGTCTCCGCTGGAAGATGCGGAAAGTTCAAGGGCAAAATGCGAGTGTATAACCAGGCTTCTTGCCTGAGGGGCAGGTCCATGACGGCGTAGTATAGTTCTAGCCTAGTTGCAAACCCCATGTTGGCCCGATGTCGAACTGCAATTCACCAGTAATCCCTATGAGTGAGTTTGTCCGAACGTACGCCAAGGGAATTCAAACACTTGCAAACATTACATCATCAGAGTCCACCTCCCAGCGCTCTACTCATAAGTACTTACCGATCTCGCAGAAAGGAGATCCGAATCGGTATCATGCCGACGCAAGGTCACCGTTGGGTGCAATACGAAGAAGTATGTAGTACATAGTGGTCCACCGGCGTTACCCCTCCCCATTCCCATTGAACCTACACTCAAACACTTTCCTCCAGGATGCCTACCGCCTTCCGGAAGGCTTTAAACGCGTGGGTTACGACGCCGATACCCAGCGATATACGTTCGAAGATACCCGAAGCACTGCAAAGGGGCTCCCAAGGCTGTATATAGGAGAGCCGGGGATGGAGTACGGAGGAGTGATGACTCCTATGGGGGTCAACTTGGACGTGCAAGGGGACGCTGTGAGGGAGGCTTTTTCCTCCACTGAGAGAGGTATGTATAATTTTTGGTTGAATTTGGGTAGTTAAACACTGCTCATTAATGCTCGTGTTACCAGGGCCCCGCCCGCGCAGCTCGACTCTCCCGGCGATGAAGCAACATGACGGCGAGACGTTTCCACCGCGGACTTTCGCAGATATCCTCCCACCTGAACTTATCACCACCTCATCTCTGTCTAACGGTGCCACCCCACCGAGTTCCTCCCGTTTCTCAGCGTCCAAGATATCCAAACCACAAACAGATTCCTCATCTTCCTCAAAACAAAGTCAAACGGCAAGCGCCCAACGCCTAGTCGATACGGTGCGCCGCTCCGCACTTCCTAAGATGCACGGCGTGGTGAGTGATCTTCGAAGGTCGGTTACATCCATGCGCCGCAACAAGAACAAACCCTCATCTTCGCGTTTCAATGTCGGTACGAAGCAAGGGACGTCAGGATCTTATACCCGTTTCGTTGACGAGGGAGACGATGAAGAAAATGATGGAGATGAAGACGAGAAAACCAGGGGGGCTGCGTCAAAATCAATAGCAGGTTCGGAATCTATTACGGCGATGGGGACGTTAGATCGGTTGGGTTCTGCCCACCGCCCTACGATGTCGACAGATGGGATGCCTTTTTGAGTTGGCTTATTATTCCTTTCTCTTTCCTTAGTTATGGGCATTCTTCCTTATATTTTCTCTGGGGATCGAAACTCTCGAGATTGTAACGTTCGCTTCAGGAATTCTTTTTCATTCTGTACAGATTACCGGTGTATTATACACACGACTCAATCAGAAGCCCGATAGCTCCACATCCCCTTGTTGCTGTCCTCGCTCAAGCTTCTGATGCAACTCCATTTTATCAGGAAAACAGCAGAGCAGGTCCTTAGATCTTTGGGCATCTTCAGGACAGTATAAAGACGCAAAGACACCACGTCTTTGGGAAGTAAGATACATGTTTCCAAGAGATACTCAATACCTCTCAAAGAAAAGGTATTTGTCTTTCTAAAGACCAGGTGTTGCATCTTCCAGCATTTCTTCTGGCTATCTTTGACAGATTTTGGCCAACCTTTGTCATCCAGAACGAGGCCTGCGAAATAGTTAAAAAGATGTATATTACCGCTAAATGAAAAACTGGAGGTACCTCTCAAGATTTTGGTCATCCAAGCTGGTTCCACGTTCAGCAAACCGCTTTAGGGTCAAGAGACCAAATAAAACGAAGATGGCTCTCCGAAGGGTTTGTGCGCTTAAAGGGAATCGATCGATCGAACTGGCACTACTCCAACGATTACATTCGTGCAACCCAAATGCAGCCATTTTCACACCTAAGGGCCTCAAAACAAAAACCAGTGAGGTACCTATGATTTTGCATTTAGCTGTAAAAAGCAATAGAACAGTTACAAATTACCTCTGCCCATGAGACCCAACATGCATTCATCCCTCAAGTTTAAATTGACCGAGTCCAACTGCAGGTACAAACGCCACTTGACGCCACTGCCCTGGTCTGGATGTTCGAGTCGTGCTTGCATTTTTGGCCCGGAACCCAAGTGTCCTCTAGGCTGTGCTTTTGGAACAGCATTTATATATATACGTTATAATTGCAATTAGTCATTTTTCGTCACCAAGGTTCCTTTTTCTCTCTCAAAATTAAACCTCAGACATGCTAGTATAAGCAGATAGGAATATTGCGATTTTTGTCCTCTGAAATATATTATTTTCACACAGACCCTCCCTTGTCAATATCCTTCTCAAACCTAATCAGCGCCCAGACCGGAAATCAACCAATGCAGCATTGAGGATCGCAGCAGTAGAATCTCACACTGGGTGAGGATAATAGGAATTGGGCAGTTCAGCTGAAGCAGTGCAGGGAGGGCGACAGTAAGGACGCCAGAGGAAGTTCTCACCTGTCAGCAAAAATAGCATTTAGTGGACAAAAATCGCAATATTTCTATCTACTTAAAGCATATCTGAGGCCTAATTTTGAGAAAAAGAATCAAATCAAGTGCGATCAAACAGATCATCCATAGAAGCGCCAGATCGCTGGGATCAAACGTCATGCGTGTGAACAATGGAAATCCCCTGTAGATGTTCATCTGTAACTTAGGGAGTGCAGAAAAGACCGACCAGAAGATCCTAACAATAGCATGACACGAGGATGTTTATGTTTATGTAAGCGCCAGGTCAGGGTGGGATGTCTGGACGTGGGCGTTTAAACCACTAGCAGGTTAGCACGACACGAGGATGTTGACTCTATGTTGATGTAAGCGCCAGGTCGGGGTGGGATGTCTGGACAGTGGGCGCTTAAACCACTAGTAGGTTAGCACGACACGAGGATGTTTATGTTGATGTAAGCGCCAGGTCGGATGTCTGGACAGTTGGGCGTTTAAACCACTAGTAGGTTATACAAGCGCTCACATCGCAACTTGAATGGGCGTCTCAAGAGAAAAATCTGGTGTGTGATAGTATCGAAGGAGAAAACCTGCGAACCTAGAAAATAGTTTTTCGGTACAATGGGCCGATGCTGAGGCCTGAGGTTTCATTCACTTATTTGTCGGGCCAGGATGTCATATATAACATCGGCCCATCATCCGAAAAACGATTTTCTGTGTTTCTACCTTTCTTATTGAAACACTCATCGCGATTCGGGGGTTGAGCGCTTATAAATAAAATATAGCGCTCGTTTCCACTTGAAATAAACGCCCAACTTCAGGGCAACTGGGACCAAGCGCTTAAATCCTCTTGTCATGCTATTATTAGATTTTTCACTTGAAATAAGTCCAACGCCGCAATAAACGCCGAGGGTGATAGCCATCCAGCTCCTGCATTTATACGGCATCTGATAGCTGTACTAGACGTGGACCATGTTCATACTGTATAAAAGACTCAAAGCATCATCCTCAAAACGCCACCTCTCGATATACGATATACGCCTGTATAAAGCTTTCTTGACTTCAATCCGACCCAATCCATGTCGTTCCATACCCCTGTGGCAATATCTGACAGTGTCTCGGATGTCATTTCGAATCCAGATCTGAATGGGAGGCAAGCACACCGTTGGACATTACATGATTCCTATTTTCTGATTGTAATTATGATATAGCTCCTCTCACAATGAGTTGGATTTGTTGCCCTTCCCAACTCCTCCCAATGAATGCGCCGAGAAAACAAGTCGTGTGCCGACTGGTAAGGTTCCCAAAATTAGGACAGCTCATGAACCTAAACAGTAAATACATAGGAACCCATTCCCAATTCAGCACGCCTGTGAGGCGCTCTAGTGTGTCTGACGATGGGCCCCCGGTTCATGAGGAACCTGAAGGGACGACCACTGCGGGGCAGCTCAATGAATCAATTGTCACCGCGAAATTACCCTGGGATAGAAGAGCTCTGGCATGCCTGACATTGTACAGTGAACTTTATGCTGCACATACACCAGAAGAATTTGCATCAGTGCGCATGAGGTTCCGACAGGAATGGACATTTGCCATAGGTGTTGTAAGCCGATTTACAGTTTGCGTTGCGTGATTCTGCTGATCCCTCACTGGATTTCCAAGCTCATAGCCCTTTCTGCGTAAGCTTTTCTCTACTCGTTCAAGAAGGAGTGATATAACAATTTTTTTTTAGGGTGAATGCAGCTACGTTCGCAATCACTCCGGACACCATCTTCAAGATTAACTCCTACACCTACATTGCGGTTGCTATTAGCAGCACCGCATGTGGTCTTGGAATTTCCTGCGCTATATGGTTCCTACTACGTTATAGCTGGGTTAAATTGGAGACGTTCATTGTGTGTACCTTTCTGACCCGAGCCTCATCACTGCATGCTAATATCACGTTCACTGTAGGAACGTTCTCATGACGTGTATGGTTCATACATTTTCTTCTCCTTATCTTCACGCACGCCAATGTTCTGCATGTTGCTGTCCTCCATCTCTCTCATGGCGTTCCTGGGGCTTGTCGCATATCATGCGTGGCCCGTAGGTGTTCTGGTGATTGTCCTGTTAGTGGTTTTGGTGATGCTCCTCCAATTTATTGTGTATGGGACGCATCAATTTGCTGCATATGCATTGAATGTATGGAGAGCCGGAAGGGTTTCGATTGGTAACGTTTTGGGTTTTCAAAGCTTGGGGAGCGGCGGGTAACTCTTTTTTGTCTCTTTGCAATTTTTTCGTTCGTTTGGCATATACCTTCTCGGTGAGTTAGCTAATATCGAATGGAGCTCATCCAATAAAAACTTCTCTTACTAGGATTCAGACGGGTTACGAGTCTAGAGGCTAGCTTTATGATTGACCCTCTGCCGTGTTCCATAGTTTGTCAACACCGTGACCACTGAGGTTACACATTACGTCTAATTTCCTTTATCATCCGCCTCTTTTCTCTCGGTTTCTTCCTCTCCACAGATTTTGAAATTCTTTCCAATTAAAAAAAATATTGGAGGTTCCCAGCTACAAAATTTCGCAGCCTAGGTCTTATTGTACTTGTAATCCATCAATACAAAAATATTTGTAGACGAGTTCCAATGCTGGTTAAACGGTCCCACGAACGATGAGAATTTTCTTCAAGTCTAATGACAGCGATAGTTCTCCTTACTATTGAATTTTCCTTCCGCATTATATATGAATTGAGTTGACTTGGAGACTTTTATTTTACGTACCTGATGGCCCTCGCACGCTGGTGTTAGGAATGATCATCCAGTTTATCATGCATGGGATGCATCACCTGGCTGCATCTAGATGCGCTGCGTATCTGAAATGCCATTAGATGGGTAATGTGGATGTATTTCTGGAGTTTGGCCAGTTGGAGAATAAGTTCCAATTTCCGTCCACCCTTGCATCTCTCGTTGCTTTCTTATAAAAATACCTTCAAGACGAGTCATTGAAATTATTGATACTGCCATGTCCCATAGTCACCCAATTTCGTCATCTACCTAAGAAAAATTAGGATTCGCATCTCAGACTCTTCGCCATCTTGACCCACTTTCATATGCGAACTGACCCCCTCAGAGCTCGATCACCCGCCTCTAAACCTAGCCGTTGGCCTCCCAGGTTATGCTTTCTATATCTGGTTGCAACATTATAACAGAGCTTGAGATACTGGACACAATTCAAGGCTATAAGTTTCCCATTTCCCAATTCCAACCAAAGGAAACACCTCTTTTCTTGGTAGAACGCGATTTAAAACTGAGGGCACCCCACGCAAATGCAGAAGGAATCTATAGAGAAATGATCAGAGTCAGGTTTCGTGAGTTGGCTCCGACATAAAAACCAAGAATTCAAGACGTACCCGGTTCAGCGTGGACGCAAGAACCAGATTGGCATCCGAAGTTCATACAAGAGGCTTGGCACAAGAGCTCTATGCAGTCCTGAGACGGGGCTGCATTTGCGGGCATTGATAGTACGATCCCAAGGTACATGGAAAGAGAAAAGAGAGTAAGTTGAAGGCGTCGGAGGTTCATTATTTCAGATTGGGGCACCTAGTGGGTGGTTAGGATGGACTATCGATTACCAATTATACAGCGCATTTGAACAACTCTTGTGAGAAGAAAGCGTTCAACTTTGGTTTAGCTTGACATCCCACTCTAGGCTACGGCCATTCCTCCTGTCATGCTACGAAATCCCATGGGTTTCTTAAATTGTATCGAATGGATGACAACTATTCCGTCCATGTAGGTGATGAGAGAGCCAAGAGAGAGCAAGCTGAAGGGCTTGTCCTGATTACGTAGTTGGTATGTGAACTATTGCTCCCGACTTGGTTGAACCAATCAACCTGTCATTGTTCTACCCTCCTTCTTCCTTCTACTAACTTCTCCGACTAACATTTCACGAGTAGGTTTGAGACCGCATACTCTCGCGTGATTGCTCTTTGGACCCTGACAATTGAAGCGCTCAGGCTGACACGGATTGCATCTCACATTGTGGTTTTCCTAATACGTTCAAGATTCTGACATTGAACTAACTCCAAATGGCCCGTCTACATTCATCTCGATCGCGAGGATCGAAATTGGCAGCGGCGTCAAGCGCCGAGGACAGAGATGGGGATGGGGATACCGGTGAAGATGAACACGGTACAGCGAGGAGAAACCCTACGAGGCGTTCGTCCGCTGTTACTTCGAAAACCAACGCCACAACCAAAAAATCCATTACCACCGCCGCCGGGAGGCCAACTACCAGGAAATCTACCGCTCCATTGACATCCACTACTACGTTGAAGCCCACCACCACGTCGAGGACCACTCGCAGCCAGAAAGCCGTCGTGGATGCTCAGTTGGAATCCCAGACGCAAGGGACTGGGAGGATGACGATGGGGAGACTGGAAAAGGTGAAGGGGAAGACGAGGACGAAGGTGGGGATGGGGGCCAAGAAGAAGGCGCCCAGGAAGAAGCGCAACAGCGCTGCAGCTGATGGGGAAAAGCAAGTGAAGATGTCGGATCAGAAGTGGCAGACTCTGAAGGGCTTTGGGAGTTTTATTGGTGAGTGCGAACCGGGCTGTTTGAGAGGTTGCTGATTGCGATGTTGATACTATGCCTCTCAAATCCGACTGCGAACACGAATCTCAACTACGAACTGGACGTTTAACGAAAACAAAAATGACGACTATAAAGTCAACCATCCGCAAGATCAAGACGAAGAATACAAGTTCACGACGGGGGATATGTCTGTCCTTTTCCTCGCTTCTCCAACTAAGACTCACACCCCGTTTCTTTTTGCTCTTCTCTTCTACTTCTCCATTCACACCCTGTCACAATCACACCAGTATCTCCATCCTTCCGCACGGTCGCTCTCCCGACGATATTCTCGAGCCATGGGAGTATTGGATCGCAAAGATAAGGGATATAAGAGCAGAGATATATTACGAAGGAGACGAGGAACATAACACTGTGAGTATTTGCCTCATGAGTTGGAGTAGTGAACGCCCATTAACAGTTGTTCCTTTTTGGTGGGGTTGGTTTTTCAGGTGTACGTCAAAGTGCAATGGTTCTATTCGGGGAAAGACGTGGGAGACGTGGTGAAGTCTTTGTGTGTATTTCGTTTCGTTTTATTCCTTCACGTAACATCATTTGACTTGTCCCACCTAGCGACGCCGAGGCCATCTCGCCGTACGAACGGATATTCTCGGACCACTACGATATCATCGAGCCGCAGTCGGTCGACGGTGAATAAGCTCTTTGTTATGTGTTGGTTCAAACCTAATTGAACGCTGTATTCTTCGTATTCCTCCAACTCCTTCATTCTTCTTCCAACCTATCCACAATATTTGTCTAGGTACAATCTCCGTCATCAAATATGCCGAGGATGACCCCGAACCGCCGTTCATTCCTCGCGATAGTTTTTTCAGGAGATATACGTTTGAATATAAGTTGCGGAATGTCCAGGTACGTTATTGTGATCATGTTTTGGGAGTGGTTTGCTGACTTGCGGATTATTTATATTTATACGCTATTTTTCTCACCCGGATCGCTGTTTTACCGCATCACTTTATTTTTCACATTGACTCAACCCACCCCGCAGCCCAAGCCTGTCTTGTGCCTCTGCAGTCGGCCATATAACCCGATGGACCGGACATCGGGGGGGCTGATGCATTTCTGCCCCCGTCCGGGGTGTAGGCGGGCGTATCATACTCGGTGTTTAGGGTCGAGTCGGGAAAGTTCGGCTGTTAGGGTTGGGGTTGCTAATGGAGAGGCGGGAAAGGATGTCCCGAGGAAGAGTGCACGAAAGCATGCGAGTCCTGTGAAGAAGGCGAAGGCAAAAGTGACTGTGAAGGCGGAGGTGGATAAGACGACGGCGGGGCTGACACCACGCGCGCTGCGCCTTCTTGCGTGTTCGCCTGATACGGATGAGGATGTGGACTTGGCGGGGTTGATTTTGGAAGGAGGTAGGGATGAGGAGACGGAGGTAGAAGGAATGATGAAAAAAGGGAAGGAGAGGGCGGTGGAAGATGGAGGAACGACGGGAGATGAGGATGAACTCGACACGATTCGTCTCGAACCGCCGCGGAAGAGACAGCGACAGGCGAGAAACCGCCGGCGGTCGACTTCCTCTCAGCCGTCATCGTCTACTGCTGCTGAAACCCAACCCGCACCGACGCTTGACGAACTGCTCTCGACGCTACCACCAGAGCTGCTTTCGATAGCCTCGCAAGCACAAGTGCGGGGGGGAGCGTTCCGGGGAGGAGGAGTGAGTGGAAATTTTGGACTTGTGACTAGGGCGAGGAGATTTGTGTATGCGTATTTGAGGGTGGGCGGGGATGAGGGCATGTTGGATGGCTGGAAGGAGGCAGTGTTTGGGGTTGTAAATGAGGAAGATGAGGAAGTTGGGACCGATGGTACACGTAAAGGGAAAAAGGAAAAGAAAGCCGAGCCAGTGACGATCCAAAATGCGATTGTGAAGGGGTTGCAGCCGTTTGTGTGTCCAGTTTGCAGGAGTGCGATCTGAGGCTTATCTTGTTGCAATGTTTTTATTTTCTTGTCCCTGATGAATGCTCACGAATTTCCCCCCTGCCTTGATGCAACTGTCCTATTCCTGTCTAATATGAACATTTAAGTGCTTATAGATGGGATACTCGTTGACATTTGGCGGCCGCAGATAAAGCCTTTCCATGCACATTTTATGGAAGGTTGAAATAAAATGGAGCGACGGTCGTGCCAAGGCGAAAGTTAATGGAGAGGGAGTATGAGCCTTATATACCGCTATGGGCTGGTTACCCAATCGATATCGGAGTCCTGGCGTTCGAACAAAATAGGTGGAAGGCGCTCGTTGGCACACCCGACGGGTACTTGGGTCTTTCCATTCGGGCGTAGATTAAACGACATCTCATGACCTTGTTCACAGAGTGTCTGGTTGGAGTGTCGCGCAGTTCTGTCATCGTCTGGTTCAATTTGGCACCGTCGAAGGAAAGAGAGCTATCCACGTAACATGAGGGGCACTACGACCGACCGAAGATGAAGGCGGTAATCCTCAAGAAAGGAAGAATGATGGATGAACTCAGCACCTATGACAGTGGTATACAACTGTGCAGCCTGTGCAGGTCGTCTTATGAAGACCATGTAGTCATTCGACAGTGTTGTGCCAGGTACGTACCCGGTATTTTGGGTAGTACCGGGTACCGTGAGGTAGTGCCCGGTACAATTTGATGGGTACCCGTACCATTGCTAGTTCGACGCGCGGGATAATTCCGGGATGAGATGCCGCGTATCCAGTTATTCAGACACGCTGATGGTACATGGGTGGACGTCGTACGTGGGAATAGGTATTTGATCCATACCGGGTAGTAACAGGTAGTACCGGGTACGACACTGGTCACCATACCTGGTACCTTTGGGTACTACCCGCACAACACTGCTATCCACGGACTTCAGAACGATAGAGGATGATTGATATTAATTGTTCTGCTGTCGGAGGATATCCCAATGGCACAAGATATCGCACCCCAATTTGCGGTGCGAACTAGTACTAGGTGTTGCCGCAGCTCGGCTCCCTCAGTTTTGATGCTTTGTGACACTCATGACTCGAAGGGCTACCAAATTGATGAGCTACCGCTTGTAACCGAATATAGAAAAAATTCCTCGTTGGATTGGTTGAGGTGCCAAAGGTCAGTTTCAGGTCAGTTCCAAAGGGTTATTTCTTATTGAAAGCAAAATTTTGGGATGTGGAGTTATTTTTCTCCTGTTGAGGATGTGACTCTTGCAGTCTGATAGGTTTTCTTTGTGGAATTCTGGATCAATCACCCGTGTACGGACTGGCTCAGCTTAGCGGAGCGGAGCCGAATCGCTGTGTGCAATCCAAATAGAATTTACATAAACTGCCAGCACATTTTTGCAAAGCTGCAGTTTGTTCGGATAGTTCTTCCTGATGCAGGCCAATTTGGGTTAGGACTCGGACCTAGGTGCCAATTCGGCTTTCGAAAGGTTCAAAATGCAGAGCGGCCAACTGATGAAAGTGGGATTTCGAAGGAATGCCGAAAGCCACGGCGTATATATTTGTGACATTAAGTGACGAATACACCTGCAGGCTGCAGCGTTGCAGTCATTCAACATTTATGTGCCAGAAGCACATAAGTCTCGGTTATCTGATCTAATTTGGCCTGGCGCTTTCAATCAGGCTGTGTAGCGATATAAAATACGCTTTCAAAATTCAAGGTATACATACGACACTGACCTTGAGTCTTCACATCAATCTGAATGGCTCAACAAGTAATCGACGTTGAAGAGGTAAGTGTACAAGTTATTTGTGGGTGTGGCAATGGCTGATTGACGCTCCGAGTCGATCGGGCTCCTGTGGTTCAGACGCCCAAAAACGTCCCTTTGGAAAGGCTCGATAACGACTCCTCCCGCATCTTACCTACAAGTAATGTTGCGGTTCCAGAGAGTGGGTGAATCAAAAGTTATGACCTGTTCGCTCTAAACAAAATTGTACAGTGACGAACAAGATCTACTCCCAGCCCATCAGGGTTGTGAAATCATGCTTGTCGTCCATCACAGTGTACGACACACTTTCCGCTGCTCGTATACCCCAACAATTCGCGGCCGTCCGCAGAAGGCTCCAGAGGGAATGGGCTTTTAATGCAGGTTTTGTAAGCTGGTTTACCTGAGTGTTTTGACTCCTCGCTAATTCCTTACTTCATGTAAGCTTGTGGCCCTCTCTGCGTACATTTTTCTCTTCGTTGGATTCGTTCGAAGTGAAGTGAGCTGACAATGGCATTTAGGGCGAACGCGACCATGTTCGCGATTACACCAGGATCCATCTTCGAGATCAATTCCCATGCTTACACTGCAGTGGCTACCAGCAGCACCGCATGCGGTTTTGAGATGGTCTGTGATGTTTGGTTCTTACTACGTTACAATTGGGTTGATTTGGAAATGTTTATTGTTTGTACCTTCAACTAACCCTACCTCCTCACTGTATGCTAACATTGTTGCTTGCTGTAGCACCGTTCTCGCGATGTGTATGGTTCGTATATCTTTTTCTCCTTATCCTCACGCATGCCCACCTTCTGCATGTTGTTGTCCACCATCTCTCTTATTGCCTTCCTCGGGCTCGTTGCATACGATGCGTGGCCCAGAGGCTCCCTGGTAATTGGATTGCTAGTGATTGTGGTGATGAGCCTACAATTCCTCGTATATGGGATGCATCAGTTTGCGGCATCCGCATTTCGTGTCGGGAGAGCTGGGACAATTTCAATTATTCAGTGGTTCAAGGGTGTGGGCAGTGGATGCTAAGTTTAAATTTTGGGGCCCTCGTTCATCAATTTCCATTCTGAGATCCTTGCTAGAAATCGTTATGTAATCTTCGGACTTTAAAATTTCCTTTCCCTCCACTGAACGCATAGATGCGAAGGTCGTTTCAGATTTGTTTAGTGAGAAAGTTTTTTAACGGGTTAAAATACGGATTTTATCAAAAATTTGGAACTTGCTAGGCGGATGTGGAAGCGTTAGGAAAATTGGTGTCCATGCTAGGAGCATCTTCGAATCACGTGCATGGATTTTGGCCTCATTTCCATTGACGAAAATCCTCACACAACGGGTGGCCATCCCCCCTCAAAAAATTGTTTCTAAATTTAATTAGCTACACATAAACTATTCCTCCCAAAAAAAATTGCCAAAGATTGCTGCTGTCGCGTGAATTCGACGCGACGAGGATTCAAAGTCCGAAGATTACATAAACATTTTCCAGCGCGGTTTATGGGGCGCGGTAAAAACAGGTTGGATGACCCCCTGCACAAACTCGGTCTTTCCTTCTTGTTTGGGCTGATCAACAACGGTCTGTAAGAGTTCTTCATGTCTACTCCCGCTCAATTATTCCCTGTAGTCATCTATGTCCTTATCCTCTCCACCGCCCTCGACCTTGTCCCACCCTCGACTCCAAAAGGCATCATCGCATTCTGCAACATAGCCCCCTCTCTTCGCAAAAGTTGCCTGGCCTTATCTCACAAGCAAAGGGGAGATTCGTTGCACAAGGCAGTCATGGGGATGTGCCGTGCTCAGCACCGCTGGTAGGCTGGTCTATTCTACTTATTACTTGCGTTTTGGGGAGTACCTGAATTGTGTTTTTAGGTTGTTGCAGCGTTTGATGGATTGCATATGCGACTCCTCGCGTTGGCTCTGTTTTCGTCGGTGCATGGACCAAAAGTTACGACTACTCGCAAACACCGACTCATGTTCACAGGTCTCGGCGAGCTGACTTTCTTCCAGTTCTCAACCACGTATGCACCACCTTCTATTGCCACGCACTGTGTAGGGTACGTCGGCCCTCGCTTCGCGAAATAAAATACTGCGTCCCTGACTATCGTGTTCCTTCTTTTTTTTCACCTTCATCTCAACCCCTCAATAGTTACTTTGCTTCGGGGACAGGCGGAGCCGGGATCGCTGGTGCATTTCTCTGGTGGGGGGTTTGTGGATTGGGCGTACGCGTGGGGGTGAAGGTGTCCTCGGTGTCTCGACTTCGAGCTGTTCAGAGAAGCCCACTCATAAGCTCTTGTTCCAGCTAATGCCCTCCATCATCCCTTTAACTTATCATTTGCTACTACCCAGCCCACTTCCTTCCTCGCTTTTCCTCTCTCCCGTATTAATACCAATACCCCCTCGGCATACGTACCACTCACCACTGCAGATGAGGCAGATGGTGTGCGAGGAGGAGCTCAACGACGAGATAACGGGGAATTCTAAGGAGCGGAAGAAGAGCAGGAGCTGATGTTCGACGATTCAGACGGGAAGATCTTCTCTGACTCCCTAACCAAGTACCTGGTCGAGGCCGCCGATATCGCGAGTGTCGTTGAGTCGTTATAAGCTAACACGGAAGGGAACGAGTCTATGCAGTAGTGATTGATTTCTAGAGTGGTGAGATCCAAATCAAATCCTTTTGGCATATAGAGAAATTGGGATTAATTCACCATTTCTACAGCATCCCTTGTGTCGGATCCCATACCGGACTTGGAACCACGTACCCACCTTACATCTTCACGCCAGGAAGTAAGCTTGTACTGTGTCTCGATAAACATCACCAGAAGTATTCTGGATAGATATGATATACCAAATAGCTCACCTCTTCAACAGATTCAAAGCCAACCTCCTTGACGGGATAATCCAATTTGTAGGCTCCTTACCGCAGTCATGGCTAAGTCGTCTCAAAGAACAACCGAAGGCACATTTTGAAAACGACGGTATGATTTGTTAGTCTTCCCAGTGCAACTCATAACTGATGACAGCTTATTTCAGTCTTCCTTGCGGGTGCTGGCCGAAGTCTCCCGACGGAAACCATTTAATGGCGACGAGACGGGTTTGGCTTCTCATCTAACTCCTGGTGTCGATGTTAAAGGTAGACCCCTACTTCCGCCATGCATCTGAGGTCCTAATCCAGAATCCCCGGTCTGATGACCTTCGTGGCGAGATTCGACCCTCTATTTTCTTGGAAGGTCTGCACTGACTGAAAACCAATATACAATGTTCTATCTGCTCTGCCACCATTTAATTCAAACTCTTCGTCTTCGCATTCTTGTTGCCGGTATACTTTGCTGACCATTTTGAATTCTGATGAATTTACTTCTTCAGACCCCACATTCTGGGGGACCAAAACCTTGTCCGCCGCAGTCCCAACGACTCCCTTGTAATCCATCAACGAGAAACAGCGAACCTTAGCTGCTTTTCATTTAAAAACTTTCCCCTTCATTTCAAAAGTGGTTCAGACAGGGACAAGCAAAGAACTCCCTGTTGAGTACTTTTTAACCGTCATCGTCTACTGCTGCTGAAACATAACCCACACCGACACTTGACGAACTGCTCTGGGCGATGCCGCCAGAGCTGCTCTTCATGGCTATGCAAGCACAAGGAGGAGCGTTCTGGGAGGGGAGTCAAAGGGGAGTGAGTGGGAATGTTGGATTTGTAACTAGGGCGAGATTTGTGTATTCGTATTTGAGGGCGAGTTGGGGTGATGTTGGATGGCCGAAAGGAGGTGGTGTTTGGGGTTGTGAAGGGGGAAGACGAGGAGGTTGGGATGCGCGGGACGCGTAAAGGGAAAAAGGAAGAGAAAGTCGAGCGGGCGATGATCCAAAATGCGATTGTGCAGGGGTTGCAGCCATTTATCCTTGTTGTAGGCGTTCGAGCTGACCTTCTCTGCAATTATTTTATTTTCTTGTCTTTACATAATGAATGTACATGGCAGTTTACGAAGTTGTCTGTTCAACAGCGCTTCGTGTTCTTCTAGTTACTTGACAATGTCAGGGTAAATCAGTGGATCGGCAGAGGGGGCAGCCAAGAAGTGGAGGCTTCGAAAACAAGAAGATTCTTGCAGGGGAAACAGGTAGCTGAGTCAATGACACTGCTGGAAGGGGATCATTCTGCGGCGCGCAGAATCCATGCAGAATGCAATTCACCATCATAACATTCTATATACAGTAGAATAATTAATTCTCAATAAATTCTGCACGCCGTAGAATTGTCCCCTTCCAGCTGTAGACAATAACACTGACTATGCCTTGGTCAGTGTTATTGTCCCTGGCTGGAAGGGGACAATTCTATGACGTGCAGAATCCGTGCAGAATTCAATTCACGATCATAAAATTCTCCCATGATATTTTAATCATCTTTAACATCATGGGAGAATTTTATGATGGTGAATTGAATTCTGCACAAATTCTGCGCGCCGTAGAATTGTCCCCTTCCAGCAGTGTGAGTATGAAACATAGACTGCATTGGTGAAAGCTGACTCACCCAAGAGTATATCAAATTCGGACTTATCCCCGTCTGGAAAAACCTCTGAAGCCCTCAAGGATATTACGCATAAAAGCCTCTCCAACTTTCCAGGCGTGCAATATGGATATAGCACATAGGTGTATTCCATACACGACAAATTGGAGGATCATCATCAAGATCACAAATCCCCCAATCACAACAACACCTATGGGCCACGCATGGTATGCAACGATCACCAAGAAGGCCATTAGGGAGATGGTAGATAACAACACGCAGAAGGTGGGCAAGCGTGAGGACAAGGAGAAGAAGAAGAATGAATCATATACGTCACGACAACGGTACTATGGCGAGCAACAATATTATTATTAGCGTGCAAAGAGGTTGGGTCGGAATAGAAGGATACCCACTATGAAAGTATCTAAGTCGATCCAATGAAAAATAAGGAGGAACCATAGATCACAGGCAATCCCAAAACCATGCCGTGCTGCTGGTAGCAATGGCGATGTAGGCATGAGAGTTGATCTTGAAAGTCGAGTCTGGGGTGATTGCAAAGATAGCTGCGTTCGCCCTAATCGCCATCGTTAACTCATCCCATCTATAACGAATAGAGAAAAGGCGTACGAAGAAAGGGCTACAAGCTTTACATACATCAGGAATTAGTGAGAGTTCAACAAAAAAAAATACAAAGGTAAATAGGCTTACGAGACCTGCATCGAATGCCCATTCTTGTTGGAGTCTTGCACGAAGAGGGGCAACTTCTTCTGCGACATGTGCAGCAGAAAGTTCGCAATACATCGGGAGGGATGCCAATGCCCTTCTATACCAGGGGGTGGGCGTGACAATTAATTCTCCACTAGGTCCGCACGTTGGGGTCATTCCATCCATCTGAATCTACTTACGGGAAGCCAATTATCAATCAGCAGGTCGTCCTGATACCCACAAATATCTGTACACTTGCCTCCTCGATGGATGATCTCACACGCGATCCATTAAGAGGACTCGAGATCGCGCTTTCGACATCGTGCGATGAATTTAGATAAGAAGAGCTGCACCACAATCACAATCACAATTGAATTCTAAACCTTGATATCCAATAGTGTACTTGCCTTCCGTGCCGATGCTCAGGATTGGAAATTGCATCCAAAGTGTCGTCGGATATTGCAGCAGTGGTCATGGGTTCAGATTGCCAGTACGTTTAGAGTGTATGAAGGGGTAGAGTTATTCAACAATGAGTTTCGCCTGTTTTGAGCTCGAGAGCACCAGGCCCGATATTCGTCCGTCAATTAGAGTGTACAGAGGGCAAGAAGGAATAAGAAATGGGGTGAATCCCGCGATTGCAAGGGGATTAAGTATACAGAACAGAGACAAAGGGACTACCCAACTCCAATCCAAGGAAACCCAGATCTGAACAAGCGCCTAAGTATTTTGATGGAACACATTCAGAACTGCATAAAAACGCAAGCTTCTTTGGGGGAATCGGCTGTTTTGTCAGCGGTGCCATTAGAGGGGTCAAACCAAGGAAGAGACCGTCACGAATTTTGAGGTAGATTATAAACCGATAAATAAAATTTTCACTAGTTTTGGCGGCTGGTAGTGCTAGATATGAATGAATAAATAATCTTAATTTATAGAGGGGCCAACTACAAGTAGAAACCTGAACGGGAGAGTTGAAGAGTTCCTAGAACCGGCCGGGCTGGGAGTGTTCAATTGATTCATTCCTCTTATCTTCTCGACAACAAAGGTCTCATGAAATAAGGGGTGATAAGCGCGCAACAAGCCAAGGCGAGATGGATAACTCAAACCAACTCGACATGTCGAGTTGGGTCAAGTGCCATTATAAGTCATATACTAACTCGTTTCACTCTTCGAACTCCGTGATTTCCATTATCTTTCGCTGTCCAATGAAATGACAAGGATATCCGAATTTTGTCTCACCGTAGATTAGAGTAGATCAAGTCTACGAAACTATATAGGACTATTACTACGACCTGGAAGATAAATTAAGATGCATTCATACATGTTTATAATCAACTCCTTGACATCAGGGAAAAAGGAAAGTGGTAATAACAGTCTATTAGTAAAAATCAGTGTGAATTACTGTCAATTACCTGTATTACTGAATTACCTCAATTGGGACAATTTGGGGAGGTTCCCATAGTAATACCGAGGTAATCCAACAGTAACTAATGGTAATCAGGTCATAATTAATCTTCCAGGA